>Ga0137429_1000015_pt1 | contig 104363 bp, 90 predicted proteins | sample EasRivERMZT736_2_FD_102304 | JGI IMG/M metagenome (GOLD analysis project Ga0137429, IMG submission 102304) | Soil microbial communities from meander-bound floodplain in the East River, Colorado, USA - East River MetaG ERMZT736_2 | ecosystem: Environmental > Terrestrial > Soil > Floodplain ...
CTCCGGGACGGCTGCGATATTCGGAAATGCCTGAATCCCGAGCACGCTGGTGCGCTTCGGATTCACGGGGAAAACGGCACCGTCAAAGCCGCGCAGATTTTGCAGGATCGCTCGGCCAACGCTCCCCTCCTTCTCGGTCGCCCCGATGACAGCCAGGGTCCTGGGCGAAAAAATTGCATCGAGCGGCTGCCGCCGCGCGCAGCGCAACACGTCGTGCGCGAGTTCGGGACGAGACGAGACGAGCGTAGCAGTCATGCTAGTCTTTCGTGAGCATGGTGGAAGGCCCTCATAGTTTTCCCTGGCGTAACATCTCCTGGGCTTTTTCGAGCGGCAGCGGCTGCTTTTTGCGGAGGTCGGCTGCCACTTCCGTCTGCTTCTCGGTCAACTTGAATTCGCGAAGCAGCCGGTCAGTGATATCGATCCGCTCGGCGTGCCGGTGTTCCTTCAAAGTCTTCTTGTCCCACATTGAAACCAACTGGGCGACGCCCGCATCGCGCTGGATTTGTGCGACCTGCCGTGTCATGCCAGCAAGTATGTCGTCCACCGGCGCGGTGCTGAAGACCTGCAGATGATTCCGTTCACTCTCCTTCTTCAATGCCGCCTCCAGTTCCTGGAAGCGAGCGGTCTGCCCGGCGGCTTTCGCTTCTTTCGCGGCCTTCGCCACACTGTTGATTTTTTGCTGGTGTGCTTCCGACCAGAAGTATGCATAGGCAATGGCGCGCGAATCATAGATGCCGATCCGCTTGGGCACTGCGTTTGTTTCCACCGCGCACGATGGGTGCGCGCAGATGCTCATCATTGCGACGATCGCTGCTATGACGGCTCGCGATGTTGAATGCGTTTTCATTAGCGGTCCGCAGTTGTTATTTCGGCGCCCGTTCTCTCGCCAGAATCGCGGCGGTCGTCTTGAGCACGGTATCTGGATTGAGAGAGATGCTGTCGATACCGCACTCAACCAGGAATTGCGCGAAGTCCGGGTAATCACTCGGTGCCTGGCCGCAGATGCCAATCTTGCGCTTTTTTGCCCGGCAAACAGCGATCACCTGGGCAATCATCTTCTTCACGGCCGCATTCCGCTCATCGAAGATGGGGGCGACGATTTCGCTGTCGCGGTCCACACCCAGGATAAGTTGTGTGAGGTCGTTCGAGCCGATGCTGAAGCCGTCGAAGATGTCGGCGAATTCCTCGGCCAGGATGACGTTGCTGGGGATTTCGCACATAACATAGATCTCCAGCCCGTCCTTGCCGCGTTTCAGACCGTGCTTTTCCATTTCGCTCTGGACGCGGCGGCCTTCCTCAACCGTGCGACAGAACGGAATCATCACCTTGAGATTGCTGAGGCCCATTTCGTCACGGACCTTTTTCACCGCGCGACACTCCAGTGCGAAACCGGCCTGATAGCGCGGATTGTAGTAACGACTGGCGCCACGGAATCCGATCATTGGATTCTCCTCTGCCGGCTCGTAGGGTTTGCCACCGATGAGGTTCGCATATTCGTTGGTCTTGAAGTCGCTCAAGCGAAGGATGACATCCTTGGGATAGAAGGCGGCGGCAATCATGGCAACACCCTGCGCAAGTTTATCCACGAAGAACTGCGGCTTGTCGGCATAACCGAGAGTGAGGTCGTGAATCTGTTGCTTCACTGGTCCGGCTTCCAGCTTTTCGTAATCGAGCAAGGCCAACGGATGGATCTTAATGTAGTTCGTGATGATGAACTCTTCTCGGGCAAGACCCACGCCGTCATTGGGGATGAACGAGAGTGAAAATGCTTCCTCCGGATTGCCGACGTTCATCATGACTTTGGTTTTCGGTCGGCCCAGGTCTTTGAGATTGGTTCGCTGCACATCGAACGGGAGCTGACCTTCATAGACAAAACCCGTGTCACCTTCAGCACACGAGACGGTAACGACCTGGCCATCTTTCAACACTTCAGTGCCGTGTTCGGTGCCGACGATGGCGGGGACACCGAGCTCGCGGCTGACGATGGCGGCGTGGCACGTGCGGCCTCCACGATTGGTGATGATAGCAGCGGCTTTCTTCATGATGGGTTCCCAATCAGGATCGGTCTTATCCGTGACCAGGATATCGCCGCTCTTGAACTGATCGAGAAACTGCACACTCTTGATGACCCGCACCGGCCCCGCCGCAATTTTCTCGCCCACGCTTCGCCCCGTAATCAGCACGGTGCCGCGCTGTTTCAGCTTGAAGCTTTCGATCACATCCACGTCTTTGCGTGACTGAACCGTTTCGGGACGGGCCTGGAGGATGAACAGTTCGCCAGTGTGGCCGTCTTTCGCCCACTCGATGTCCATCGGAGTGGGAATGCCTTTCTTGGCGGAGTAATGGTCTTCGATGATGCAGGCCCAGCGGGCGAGTTGAAGGATCTCGTCGTCCGTGATGGCGAACTTTGCGCGATCGCCCGGCGGGACAGGCACATTCTTCACCATCTTTCCGCCGCCGATGTCGTACACGAGTTTAAATTCCTTCGTGCCAACAATCTTTTGCAGGATCGGTTTGAACTCCCACTTCAGAGTTGGCTTGAAGACGTAGTATTCGTCGGGATTGACCGAACCTTGCACGACATTCTCACCCAGCCCATAGGCGGCGTTGATAAGGACCGCGTCGCGAAAACCGGTTTCGGTGTCGATGGTGAATATCACTCCGGAGGCCGCGAGATCGGCGCGAACCATGCGTTGCACGCCGATGGACAACGCAATTTTGAAATGGTCGAAGCCTTTATCGACTCGATACGAAATCGCGCGGTCGGTGAACAGCGAGGCAAAGCAGCGCTTGCAAGAGTCGAGCAGCGCGAGATGGCCTTGCACATTCAAATAGGTTTCCTGTTGCCCGGCGAAACTGGCGTCGGGCAGGTCTTCGGCTGTAGCACTGCTGCGCACTGCGACATCGGCGGGATGGAGTTCATAGCCTTTGAATGAATCGTAGGCCGCCGTGATTTCCCTTTCGAGATCAGCGGGTAATTCACTGGCAAGGATCGCGTGGCGGATCTGCGAACCACGCTGGCGAAGGTTCTCCACGTCCCGCGTATCCAGGTCTATCAAAATGGCGTGAATCTTCTCATTCAGCTTCGACTCCTGCAGAAAGTAGCGATACGCCTCGGCGGTAATGGCGAATCCATTGGGCACCTTGACGCCTTTGGCACTCAACTCCCGATACATCTCGCCCAGCGAGGCGTTCTTGCCGCCAACCAGCGGGATGTCATCTATGGTGATGTCCGAAAACCACCGGATGAACTTCCCCTTTGGTCGGGGAGGGGCTGGAGCCTTGATAGACCGGCCGGCACTGCGGGCGACAGCAAGAGTGCTGGGACGGACCCGCGTCTTCCTTTTCGGTGTGATGGTGGTCGTTGTCATAAGAAATTCTTTCTATGGCTCACTCTCTTCCATCCGGCCTGTGAGGGCTTTCCGCACATTGGCAAAAACCAACTGTTTCTTGCCGGGTTCAGCAGGACGGGGAATCCTTCTCTTAGCCTTTGATAAATTCGTGTTCTCGCTCGCGGACCACCAGCACGGGGCACGGGGCATGGCGCACGACATTCTCCGTTACGCTGCCAACAGCGAAGCGTTTCAGCGCGGTGTAGCCGTGTGTCGAGATCACGATAAGGTCGAAATTCTGTTTTTCGGCCGTCGTGCAAATTTCGTGCGCTGGACCGCCGTCCAAGACGAGCGTCTCCACGTGCAGATGCGGGTCGAGTTCAGCTTCGCGAAATCGCGGCAGTTGCTCCCGTGCGGCGGCGAGCAGGCGCTTCTCTTCCAGCACAATTCCAATCTGGCTGATACTTGGAGCAATATGAGTCGGCACGACATAAAGAAGAGTCAGCGCTGCCTCGAACTTGCGCGCGAACGCCGCAGCATAGGAAAACGCCTTTTTCGATGCTTCCGAGAAATCGGTTGTCACGAGAATTCGCTTCGGAGCAAAGGACGGTTTTGCGGTTTGATCTTCTTCAAGTGCGCGGTCTCGGACAGTCAGTACCGGACATGGGGCGTGGCGTACCACCCGTTCAGCCGTGCTGCCGATGAACGCGTGTTTCAATCCGCCGAGTCCATGACTGGCGAGGACGATTAGATCGACATTTCCTTCTGCCGCGAACCTGCAAATCTCCCAATCCGCCCGACCAGTTCCGACTTTGGTGGGGTGGGTCAAGCCAGGCTCGATGTCGCACTCGACGGGAAGCTGTGACAATCGTTCTTCCGCGGCGCGTCGCAGCTTCGCCTCCTTGATGGCAAGATGAGCGTAACCCCACTGCGGCAATGTTGGCGGTTCGACGACGTAAAAAAGATAAAGCTGGCTGTGGAAGCGCGCGGCTACCCCGGCCGCAAACGCAAGCCCGCGCTGTGAGGCCGGCGAGAAATCGACGGGCGCAAGGATGTTGTTCAGTTCGATGGCTGGCCCGCGTGGCGAACCAGCGCCTTTGCTCTCGGGACCCAGTTTTTGCAGTGAGTCGTTCATAACTGCAAAACACTCGCTCGCGAAATGCGGCAAGGCTTCCCGTGGATTGGCGAATTTTAAACGTCTTTTGGAAAGCAGCAGTGGGGTCCACGACGAGAGGCAGCCAAGAAATGGCGCTATTCCAGCAAAGGATGGAAAGCAGAAACCTCGTTGATGAGCGACGATTTGAATATGAAAATCAAATCACAAAGTCGCTCAGCACCGGCTGAAACCATCGGCAAAGGCGAGGTAATCTGTGCGACGGACTTTTCTATTCATGCGACGCGGGCTGCCGAAGCGGCGACGGCGATAGCCAAACGAATGGGCGTTCCATTGCGTCTGGTCCATGTGGTCGAATGCGCGTCCTTCCCCAAAGAAATCGAGAGCGTGCGGTTACAATGGCGTCGGTCGGGACGAAAGCAATTGGCCAGTGAGGCAGCGCACCTGCGTAGACTCGGCGCTAAGGTCTCAACGGAATTGCTCGAAGGTCATCCGGAGGCGGAGCTGCTTCGGGTTGCTCAACGGCCGGGATCACGGCTGCTCGTGATGACGTCGCGTCGTCACCTTACTGTCAGCCGTGTTCTCATGGGCAGTGTGTCGGAACGGACGGCCGAGAGTTCGCCGATCCCTACGCTGATCATTCGCGACGAGAAGCCATTTGTTGCATGGGCGGAAGGCAGGCGCTCATTGAATGTTTTTATCGCCGCCGATTTCACCGCGAGCGCCGAAGGAGCGATGGGCTGGGTGAAGGAACTACGGCGCATCGGCTCCTGTAATGTGGTCGCGGGCTACGTCGATTTTCCGCTGGAAGCTCGTGGCCGTCTGGGCTTGGAATCCGTCGCGTCAATTTGGGAAAACCCGCCGGAGTTGCAGCGCGTTCTTGAACGTGATCTGCGGCGTAAACTTAGTGAAGTTCTGGGTGACACGAGTGCGCGCGTGCGCGTGCAGGCAGGATGGGGCGCCCCGGAGTTCAATCTCATCCAAATAGCTCACGAAGAGCGCGCGGATCTTTTGCTGGTGGGAACACATCAGCGACACGGCTGGTCTCGCCTGTTCCATTCATCGGTTTCCCGCGGTATCCTCCATTATGCGCCTATAAGTGTGGCGTGCGTGCCGGTAAGCGCGGCCAAGGCGGTCGCTCATATCCCTGAGTATCATCGGGTCCTCGTCGCCACGGATCTTTCTGCCCTGAGTAATCACACGATATCATCGGCTTACTCTGTGTTGTTTCATGGCGGCGTGGTGCGATTGGTGCATGTCGTCCCACCCTTTAGCGCGGCCAAGCGGCTGATCGAACCAAAGGGACGAAAAGGCTTCACAAGACGCGGCTATCAAAAGCTCGTGGACGATCTCTCGCGCAAACTTTGCTCGCTCGTGCCGGAGGAGGCAACAGAGAGCGGCATTCAGACGGATGTGGCCGTGCTTCAAAGTCGCGACGCTGCAGACACGATTTGCCAGGATGCGGAACGCTTCGGAGCCAACCTCATTTGCATCGGTTCTCACGGACGCTCCGGCCTGGCAGCCGCCGCCTTAGGTTCGGTTGCGCAGAAGGTGATTTCTCACAGCCGAAGACCAGTGCTGGTCGTGCGAGGGCCGCCAGCGTAAAGGCCATCGCACGGAGTAATGGAAGGTGAGTTCAACTTAAATACGCCGGTGCCGCGTCAGAATCCCACGTAGAACTCCACCAGCCGGCGACGAGTGGCCTGAAGACGGCCCAACATGACGCGCCCAACTCGCATCGCCAGGTCGTAGCCGAAGTCATGGTTCTCCTCAGCTTTTTCCCGGAGGCTTACCGCGCCAAAGGCGACGGCCTCGAATGGATCAACGACACGGGCATTGAACTGCCAACGATACGGCGGATACAGCCATGACCAGCCGAGGGCTTCGCCCGGTCCAATCGTCTGAATCGTCGTGGAGCCGACGCGCGGCACAAACGTGTCCAGCGAGACTCGCCCCTTATGAAGCAAATAGAAATGGTCTGCGTCCTGGCCTTCGCGGAAAATGTCGTCTCCCACACCGAGGCGCACAAACGAAGCGCAGTCGGTGAGGAGATGGACATAACGCGGGTTGATGCCTTTGAAGAATGGATGCGCGAGGATTATCTCGTGAACCAAGGCCGGACTGGTTTCGATTTGCGCGTTCATGGTTTCTATGGTTGGAACGGTTCAACCCTTCAACGCGGACTCAACTTCTTCTGCGAACAGTTCTTTGCGCGTCGCTTGCAGCCGATGAATCACGACCTGTGCGACGCGCTTCAGCAGCTCGTAGCCGAACTTTGGATCGCGCTCGGCTACTGTCAGCAAATGCGCCCCATCCAGAACCAGCGTTTCCGTCGGTTCGATTGCGCGCGCCTGGAAATGCCAGACGAACGGCGGAAAAAGCCACGACCAACCGAGCACCTCCCCCGCCCCAAGGTCCTCAACGTGGGCCGTACCGTCGGCCAGGTCATGCGCTTCCAAGACAATCTTGCCCTTGCTGATGAGAAAAAAGCGGTTTGCTGGCTCGCCTTCGCGAAACAACATTTCACCCGCTTTGAAATTCTCCTTTCTGGCATGGTGGGCCAGAATGTCCAAATGCGCTGGCTCCATCCCGTTGAAGAATGGGTGCAGCCTGATCGTTTCCCGTAATGGATTCATAATTGTTCCTTTCTCAGTTTTGCCACTAACTCATCTTGCGCCGCCAATGAGTGACTGACTCGTGCCAACGCGACCAGTTTGCCACGCACCAATTTATGACAATCGACGCAGCTCATCGTCATCCGCACATACGCTAGCGTGGCTGCGTCCAGGTTCTTATCTTTTGCTGACTTCACGAGCGCGTCCACCTGGCGCCGGAACGTGAGACTTTGTTGGTCGTATTCTGGATTCTCAAACAGCCGCCAGTCTGCATCCTTAGTCATCGCGCTCAAGCGTGTGCCTTTGGAAATGATGAGGGCATAATCCTCTGTTGCTACTCCTTCCAATACGCGCTGCGACAACTCCAACTTGTCGCGCATAAACTCCTTCGCCGCGCGGTTGCGTTTTGATTGCGCCAAGGTCAGGGTTATGGCCAGGAGCGGAATCATGATGATCAGAAGAATTCGAGTTTTCATACATTAAAACCACTCGTTCACTAATTTTTTTATCTTCCCGACATACGAAGCGTAGGATCGAACTGCCGTTTCCTCTTCTCGGACTTTGGCAATAATTCACCATTTTTTGCAGCAATGTGGATGGGATCCACGGACATTACGTACCACAGGACAGACGGTGACGTTGGGAACCAAGTCAACTAAACTCTCTGCATGAATGGAATCGCCATTGAACTGACAATCATCTTCGCTCTCCTCGTCGCCAACGGAGTGTTTTCCATGATGGAGATCGCTGTCGTGTCGGCACGGAAGCCCAGGTTGCGCCGCATGGCCGACAATGGCGATACGCGCGCCCGCCGCGCACTGGAACTGGCCGAGTCGCCCAACCGCTTCCTTGCCACGGTGCAAGTCGGCATCACGCTGGTGGGTGTGCTGGCGGCCGCGTTCAGCGGCGCGACGCTTTCCACAAAGCTCGCCGATGTGCTCCGCCAGATGCTGTGGCTTGCGCCTTACGCGGAAAAGATCAGCCTCGCCGTGGTGGTCGTGCTTTTGACTTATTTCACGCTCGTGATCGGCGAGTTGCTGCCCAAGCGCCTCGGCCTGGCTAATCCAGAAGGTATCGCGAGCGCACTGGCCGGTCCTATGAACAAACTGGCAACGCTCACCGCGCCGTTAATCAACCTGCTCAGTGCATCGACAGAAGCCTTGTTGAGGCTGTTTCGGTTCAAGCCGGAACAAGAGGCCGCGGTGACCGAAGATGACGTGAAGCTCATGGTCAGAGAGGGAATGCGAGCCGGGGTTTTTCTGCCCCACGAGCCTGAGATGGTTGAAGGCGTTCTGGCACTTGACCGCATTCCCGCGCGCGACTTGGTGACGCCGCGTGCAAAAATTATCTGGATAAACGTCAACGACCCCCATGAAGCCATCTGGCACAAAATCGTCGTGAGCGGACATACGACGTTCCCTGTCTATGAAGGCAACCGCGACCACGTTGTCGGCGTTGTGTCGGTTAAATCCATTTATGCCAACCTTGCCGCTGGCACAGCGGTCAAAGTGAAGGACTTGATGACGCCCGCCCTGGTCGTGCCCGCGTCGCAGTCCGCCAGCGCGCTCTTGGAAAAGTTCAAGCAGACGCGCAAGCATGTTGCGCTCGTGGCGGATGAATTCGGCGGCATCATTGGCCTGGTTTCGCTGCACGACATCATGGAGGCCATCATCGGCGAATTGCCGTCGCTGGATGAACGTGCCAAGCCGCGAGCCGTGCGTCGTGAGGACGGCTCCTGGCTGGTGGATGGGATGTTTGAAATCGAAGAATTCGAGCGATGCCTGCCTGAGTTCAAGCTGCCTGCCGAAGCGGAGCGCGATTACGAGACCTTTGGCGGATTCATCATGAAGCATCTTGGCCATGTCCCGCACGAAGGCGAGGCATTTGAACTCCACGGCTACCATATTGAAGTCATCGACATGGACGGTCATCGAGTGGACAAGGTGTTGCTCATGACGCTCAAGCCTGGCGTCCAAGCCCCGAAGCAGCCATGACCCAGTATGTGATCAACTAAAGGGATTAGAATTTCGACGTCAACCTCTGTTCTTCACTTATGAAAGCCTTTGCCATCGTGGCTATAGCAGCAGCGTGATTCGTCGGGATAAGGATCGGAACTGTATGCTGACTTACGCGGGAAGCAACGCTCCCAGGCTTACCCGCAACTGCTGGCGCGCCCGGTAAATTCGCATCTCCACCGCCTTTGGAGAACAGTCGAGGATTGCCGCGATTTCCGCTTGCGATTTTTCCTCATACTCGGCGAGTAGTAGCGGGGTGCGAAGATCCTCGGGAAGAGTTGCAAGGGCCTGGCGAACGGCCTCGGCGCGTTCTTCACCCTGCAAGCGCTCGCTGGGCGTCGGCTTGTCTTCAGAGAGAACGTCGCTCAAGGCGCCTCCGCTCCGGGCTGTCTCGGCATCGAGGGACACCTCGGGATGACGAGCGCGGAATCGATAGCGTGTCCGGGCGAGATTCGTCGCAATAGTATAGAGCCAAGTGGAAAACTTGCTGCCGGCCTTAAATCGTTTCCGGTTCTGATACACCCGCACGAACGTTTCCTGCGCCAGATCGGCCGCATCCTCTTCATTCTGCAAACAGCGAATGAGGTAATGAAAGAGTTTCTCTCCGTGGCGTTCCATTAGATCATCGAGACTGGCGTCGTGACCATCCGCCAAGCGCGTCATATCGGCGGCGTCTCGCTCGTCAGTCGGGATTTCCTTCATCGCAAGTGTCGGTCGGCGTGCTCAATGCTCCATCCCCGGCATGGTGTGAGCCGCGCCAAAGGTGCGTTCGGAGATCCATTTGATATAGCGCCGGCCTTCTTCGGGCGGCATGGTTTGGCTGACTTGAAAGAAATGTCGCAGCATGTTGCGCTGACACTCGGCCCGCAGGCGGGCAGACTCCGCAAGGGTCGCTTCCATCTCAGCAGTCATCGCATTCGTGCTGGCCAGCAATGTTTTGAGTTTGGTGGTTTGCTCGTCAATACGGCGGCACATTTCCTGACATTGCGGCTGGTAGGCTTCGTGAAGGCTGGTGATGCGAGTGAAATCGACGTCGCTAAGCTGGAACTCGCGCTTGAGCCAAGCCAGTTCGGGTGAGCGCTCCTGCAAAAGCTCACGATGCGGAGCCGTACCACGGAGATAGAAGCCGAAAAATCCTGCCACACAGGCCAGGACACCTGCGACAAGAATGGCCACGGCGGACTTCATGGTAAGTTTGCCTTCTGATACGGGTCAACCGTCTGCACATAGCGCTGGCTTAAATCGCTATGAAGTTGGTTGGCCTTCACGCGTGCCTGCCACTGACCTGAAACGATCCCAATCATCAACAGGATTATTATGTAGGAGAAGGCCACGGCGGGTCGAGGCATCACATCTGCCAGCCACGCCCGCAGCCTGTCAATAAGCGATGGCTCCGATTGCGCCCGTTGGATTCGCCGCCATACGCCCTCGCTAAATCGAGGCGGTAATGGTGTCGTGACTTTCCACTCGTGCCAGAGCTTTCGCATTTGTTCCTCGCTCTCCGATGGTTGTTCTTTCATACAAGTTGGGGGCGCGGTGCGGCACGTGAATCCGCCGGCCACGCCCATATTGTTAATCCCGTTTATCGGGAATGACGAGACCCGCCGGGTTTCTGTCTGCTCCTAATACTCCGTTCACCGCCCAAACCCTCTGGCATTTCCATCGGAGTCAACAGGCAATCACCAACGCGTCGACGGGGCACTTTAGAAAGCTCACTTTGGGGTGTAATGTTTTCAAGGTTGTGCGTTTGCCCAAGCCAAGGCAGCGATGTGGATCAAGCAAAGATGAAATGAAAACAGACCCAATTTGTGGAATGCAGGTGGACGAGAAGGCCGCGTTGCGCGCGGAACGTGACGGAGAGACCTTCTACTTCTGCTCTGAGCATTGTCGGCAGCAGTTTCTCAGGCAATCAAAGGCGGCAGTACGGCCAGTGACGAACCACTCGCGCTGCCATTCGGACGAAAGCGAAGGCAAAGCTCAATCCAGCGAGCATCGCCAACCGGCACATGCTCATGGCCACGGCACCGGCGCGGCAAAGCCATCCGGAGCAGCCAAGTATTTCTGTCCGATGTGTCCCGGTGTGGAATCGGATGAACCGGGCGACTGTCCGAAGTGTGGAATGGCGCTCGAAAGGACCCAGCCTGGCAGACGGGAGGCCAAAATGATTTACACCTGCCCGATGCACCCAGAAGTACAGCAGGACAAGCCTGGCTTTTGTCCGATCTGCGGGATGGCCCTGGAACCCAAATCAATCACTGCGGACACTGAGGAGGAAAGTGCCGAAGCCAAAGACATGGCGCGTCGTTTCTGGATCGGCTCGGCGCTGAGTGTGCCCGTGCTGATTCTTGGAATGGCGCATCTTATTCCCGGCCTGCATCTGGACCAGTGGCTCTCCTCGCGAGTCAATCAGTGGATTCAATTTATCTTTGCGACACCGGTGGTGCTGTGGGCAGGCTGGCCGTTCTTCGTGCGCGGCTGGCATTCCATTTGGACGCGTCACTTGAACATGTTCACGCTTATCGCGCTCGGTGTGGCCACCGCCTACGTTTACAGTGTCGTAGCTTTGCTCGCTCCACACGTGTTTCCGCCAACCTTTCGTGTGGGCGGCGTGGTGCCGGTTTATTTTGAAGCGGCAGCAATCATCACCGTGCTTGTGCTGCTCGGCCAATGGCTCGAAGCGCGCGCCCGCAGCCGAACCGGCGCGGCTATCAAAGCCCTGCTCCAGCAAGCGCCGAAAACCGCCCGTGTCGTGCGCGATCGAAAAGAACAGGAAGTGCCGGTCGCGGCTGTGATGAAGGGCGACCTAATCCGTGTCCGGCCCGGAGAAAAGATTCCGGTCGATGGCGTGATTATTGAAGGCCAAAGCAGCGTGGACGAATCGATGATCACCGGTGAATCCATTCCGGTTGAAAAGAAAACCGGTGATAAAGTCACCGGGGCCACCCTCAACCAGACCGGCTCCTTTCTCATGCGCGCAGAACGTGTTGGCAGTGAAACCATGCTGGCGCGCATCGTCGAAATGGTTGGTGCTGCCCAACGCAGCCGCGCGCCCATTCAGCGCCTCGCAGACCGCGTGTCCGCCATCTTCGTCCCGGCGGTTATCGGCGTGGCAGTGCTTACGTTCATTGGTTGGGCTTTGTTTGGTCCTGAGCCGCGAATGGCGCATGCGCTGGTGAATGCAGTCGCCGTGCTGATCATCGCTTGTCCTTGCGCGCTGGGACTGGCCACACCCATGTCGATTATGGTTGGCGTGGGACGTGGTGCTCAGGAAGGAGTGCTGGTCAAGAACGCCGAAGCGTTGGAGAGGATGGAAAAGGTCAATGTCATCGTCACGGACAAGACCGGCACACTCACGGAAGGCCTCCCACAGTTGACGAAAGTTGTTCCCGCTCCCGGCGTTCGTGAAGACAAATTGCTGCAACTCACTGCTTCGTTGGAACGCCGCAGCGAACATCCTTTGGCGACGGCCATCGTGCACGGAACTGAAACACGCGGCATTCGTCTGGAAAACCCGGAGAAGTTCAACTCAGTTACAGGCGGAGGTGTCGTGGGGCGAATCAAAGGTCACGACGTAGCCATAGGCAACGTACGTTTCCTTGAGAGCAGAGGTATCAAAGGATGGGAAGCTCTGGAACAACAAGCCCGCCAATTGCAGCAGGACGGGAACACGGTCATCTTCGTCGCCATTGACCATCGGCCTGCCGGCATTCTCGCGGTTGCCGACCCTATCAAGCCCACCACCCCGCAAGCCATTGAGGAATTGCACCGGCTTGGCATCAAAGCCGTGATGCTGACCGGCGACAACAAAGACACCGCTGCCGCCGTCGCTCGGAAACTGGGCATCGACGAAGTCCATGCCGAGGTCGCTCCAGAGGACAAGTATCAAATTGTCCAGAAGCTGCGTGCATCAGGGAACGTTGTCGCCATGGCAGGAGACGGAATCAACGACGCGCCTGCCCTCGCCGCTGCTGATGTGGGCATCGCGATGGGAACGGGAACCGACGTAGCCATTGAGAGCGCAGGCATCACACTCGTCAAAGGCGATCTGCGCGGCGTCGTAAAAGCCATCCGTCTCAGCCGCCATGTGATGCGCAATATCCGGCAGAACCTCTTCTTCGCCTTCATCTATAACGCACTCGGCGTGCCTATCGCAGCAGGCGTGCTCTATCCATTCTTCGGACTCCTGCTCAGTCCTATCATTGCGAGCGCCGCGATGAGTTTCAGTTCGGTGTCGGTAGTTGTAAATGCGCTGAGGCTGCGCAGGGTGAGATTGTGATTTGAATTGCTTTGGGCCTCAGCACCCTTGAGCTTTTAGTACACAAACGTCGAACGCAGCGCGCTACACGTTTCGGCACATGATTTCCATCTTTGGATTCTGTGGAATCGCTTGAGCGAGGTGTGGAAAAGGATGAGCGATTCCGGCAAGAACTCCGGCAACGCGTGTGGCCACTAATGTTCGTCTCTCCTTCCGGTGCTCAATGACGATGCCGGCCAAGCGCTTCGTGAGAACCGGCTTTTTGTTTTGCTCATCCACTCGAACTGCCTTCCATACCGGACCACCGCTAACTCCATTCAGCTTCGGAGCTTCGACTCTGCGGTCCAGGCCGTTTGTCATTTTCTTGGGATCAAATTCCATCGCGATGTGGGTTTCACGTGCTAATTCCATGGATGGGTATTCTTGGTGTTTGCGTCCGGTTAATTTGAGCTCGTAGATATTTGGCCGGAAAGTTCGTCCGTCCTTGCGTACCTTTTTCCATGGGCAGCCATTGACTATGTAGGGCGTTCCCTCCTTGCCCTCATCCATCACATCAATGTACGTGATAGGAAGAAACGCGAAGCTGTCCGCTAGGAGTTTTGCAACATGCTCATCAATTGCGACGAATGCCAGATCTACATGGTCAGCCTCGCGGCCGGCACTTGGGACTGCAGTTATCTTCGAAACTCCAGAGACCTCCACATATCCTATTGGAAGGCCGAAATGCAGTGGGCCATCATGCGCTTTGTCCAGCACATGGGCGGCTGTCAAAAGGAACCGGCGGTCACCGATCCGTATTAGCACACCAGTTCCTTCGAGTTCGTATCCGTTCGGAACTCGGAACCAAGGTGGACAGATTGTTTGCCAGAATTCAGGCATCTTTAGTCTTACCTAGTCCCCATGAAGTCACTCGTGGCAAATAGAACCAAGGCATGAACGCAAACCTCCATACACGATGACAAAGCTGCTGAAGTGTTTTCAAGGCACGATGACACGATAGAAGCGCTTCATCAAATCGACCATTATCGCGTGTGGACTGGTCGCACCAGGAATATCGTCCCAGGGACCAGACGCGTCGCCAGACGACTGCAAGACTCCTTCGCCTCTCCACTCCAAAACGACGGCTTGGCCCACGCGCCGTATCGAATCGAAAACGGGCGGCAGACGCCGCCGGACATAGACGCCCGGTTCCGCAATGATGTGCACCCAATTGTCGTCAGCCACAATCCCGTAAGGCAAGCTGCCCGCAGGCGCGTTGATGGCAATTTCTGGATCGCTCCAGGTAACGCCATAATCGGGGGAAAAGATGTAACCCATCGGCGTAGAAGGATTGCCAGGGGGACCATGCGCCCATGCCACGTGCAGTCCGCCGCCGGACACGATCCAGACCTGATGATGGTCCCGGACGATGCTGGAGTCGCTGGGCAAAATCTTGTCGCCGGGCAGAAGCTTCAATCCTGTCCAAGCAAGACCTCCATCCGTCGAGCGGTTGTATCCCAAACGCTCGGTTGGCAATGGCCCGCCAGCGAACGGGCGTTCGCGCTGCCACATGGAAAGAACCCGCCCGTCAGCCGCCACAATTTGCTGACGCGCCTGCACGTCACTTTCGGCACTGTTCTCTCCAATGAAAACCGGTTCGCTCCACGTGGCGCCGCTGTCGGTGGAACGCATGTATGAAGATCGCCCGCCAAAGGAATTCGTGGAGAGCTTCGCGCCGAAAGCGACATGCACCGTTGTTCCGTCCACCGCCATTCTCGCGCTGCCATCAGCTTCAGCGTACAACTTCACTCCGGGTTCCCAGTTCACTCCGTCATTGGTGGACCGAAAATAGAAGATGCCGGTGCCATACCCCCCGGCGCCCGATTGTCCGCCGAACACATGCACTGTGTTGCCGCTGGCTGCGATATTGGCCCGGCGGATTTCCTGCCCCGGACGCGTAATGCGGATGGGATTGCTCCAGGTCGCGCCGTTGTTGGTGGACTTCCGAAAATCCAGCGGCTGACTGGACGGCCCCATATCTCCCGCCGCCGTTAGCAGATACACGGTGTCGCCCACGGCAAACAGTCCGCCGTATTGCATTGGATAATTGACCGAGGCCGGAGCCACAGCGGACGGAGCGATCCAGGTCGCGCCGTTGTCCTGCGAAGATCGATGCACCAGGTTGCCAGCACTGTGGCCGACCACATGCACGTGATTACCCAATGCCACACGACCGTAGGCCGATACCAGACTGATGGGAGCGGACCAGAGCGGCGGTTTCGGAGGTTCCACGCCAGCCAGCGCGGCGATTTCTTCCGCGCTCAGGGCGCGAGCATAGACCCGCACGTCGTCGATGAGGCCATTGAAGAAGATTTCGTCGCCGGCTTGATCGCGAGCGCCGATCCGCAGTTGCTTGGTGTTGTCGATGGATTGGCCGCTTAAGGAGGAAAGGCTGTATTGAGTCCCATTGATCGCCCCATCCACGTAGCGGACCATGTTCGCGGTGCGATTGAAGACCACGGCAACGTGATGCCACTGGCCGTCATTCACGGGCGCTCCGTCTCCGGCGAAAATATTCACCGTCCCTCCGCCCGACTTGTGGAGGACTGCCCCTACCGTGCCGTTCGCGGAAACGGTCATCCCCCACCCATCCGGGTTGGCCCCGCCGACGAATCCCATTTTCGTCACGACCATTCCCGAAGCGGTGGTCTTGATCCAGGCTGACACCGTCCAATCGCGCGTGCCCATATCGAGGCCAGAACCCGCGGTGCCGCCAGATTGGGCATCGGAAACAAAAATGTAACTGCCAGCGCCATTGAACGACAACGCACCGTCAAATCGGCCTGCAACGTAAGTGGCTCCGATAATGGTTCCGTCGTGATTGTTGGTAGAAGAATCCAATGCGCTCGTGCCGGCGCCTTCATCGAATCTCCAATGGGCAATCGCGTCACCGGTGGGTAAAACGACACTCGACACTCCATTCCCTTGCTGCTCGCGGGGCTGGGATTTCCCTGTGGTTAACTCCTGCACCTGACCAGCAACTGGAACAGCCGTAATTTTCAGAGGGAGGACCAAAGCCAGGCACATCACCAGCAGGTGCGAGGATTTCATTCCAGGGACTGTATCTGAAATGGGCGCAGCCAGCGAGGCAGAAGTGCTACAGCAAGTCACAAAGGATGGAGGGCTTTTGCCAATAAGCGGTCAAGGGAACTCCAAGGCCCCCGGCGTATTAAGGGCAGAAGTTTATCAAGACACATAGCGGCAGAAGAAACAGCCGCCGCAACTAACAGAGAAACATATGAAAACGAAAACCAACCTGTATCTCCTTGCGGTTACCACCGCAGCGTTGTCCCTTGGCATCACGGCGGAAGTCGCGCAATTCGCCGGTTCCGCCGATTTAGAGAATCGCGCCATCGCGGCCAGTCCGCGAGCCATCGAGGTTTTTCCGTGGCTCGCTCGCGGCGAAGTCGAACCGATCGCTGTCACGAAGCTCAATAGTGTCCTGGCCGACGCGAAAAAGAACCGCGCATTGGCCTCCAGTCCGCGAATGAGGGAGGTCTTTCCGGAACTCGCACGCCCGGCTGTATCGTCAAGTGAAAGCACTCTCGCAATACGCTCAGGAATCGACCCGCTGACTGAAGCGACCCGGAATCACGCGTTCGCATTCAGCCCGCGGACACTGGAAACGTTCCCGTCGCTCGCGCGTGGCGGCTATGTCAGGAACACCGAGTGTTTATGCGAATAGCTCCGCTCAACGTGGATCGGTCGTGTGGCGACACGTCGCCCAACGTGACGAAAAGCGGGCGTCCCCAGCGGTTGCCACGGGCAGAGCAAAAGACGGTTAGTCTTTGGCAACGAGCGTGGAGTGGTTCTTCTGATGCACTCGTATCAATAGATGGAGCGACACTAGTCATCGCTTAAAGGCACTAACAAAAAGGTCCGAAAATGAAAACATCACGTATCAACAAGCTGGCCCGAGTGACCGGGCTGGCCATCGCAGTGGCATTGTTCGCTTCAGTGTCCGCGGAAATCCGGGCAGGAGAGATCCTGTTCAAAGGCGGGGCGCAGCAGCTCTTGCCGCCGACAGCTCCGGTGGGTCCATCGGATTACAAGCCGATGTCCTGCGCGAAGTGCAAATCGGAATGGACGATCCGCACTGAAAACACCAGCAGAGGCGTCATCAAGCCAACCGTTCTTGTGGAGAGGCATCTCTGCACGAGCTGCGACACAACCATCACAACCGTTGGCCAAGGCAAACTGGCCAAAGACGTGGCCGTTCACAAATGCGGCGATTGCGGCGCAGACAGCGTGACTTGCTGCTCGACTCGCAAGGGCGGCGCTCCGACGACGGGCATGGGTAAAAAATCATGACGATGTCCCTGCCGTAATTCGCTCCGACAACAACAACAACCAAAACAAAAAAAGAAAGACGCAACGATGAAAGTAAAAAACATGATTGGGAAAATCGGTATCAATTCGAGCCTCGCCATTGCGATGGCTGTCGGCATGTGCCTGGCCAGTACGGCGGTGGCACAGGATAAACCTTTCGAGAAGAAAGGCGCGCAGAAACTGATGGAGTTGAAGGGCATCCAAACCGTCAAGGATTTAGAGGGTCTAGCGGCCGACGACGTGATCGCCATGTCTTGCCCCAAATGCAAGACCGTCACTATGACCTCGGTCGAGACCATCAAGGGCCACATTAAGGACGATAGGGTGACCGCGAAACACCTATGCCCTGGCTGCGAGAGCATCATCAAGACTGAAGGCCGCGGTAAGCAGGCAACGGACAAAGTCGTGCATGTGTGCCAGAAGTGTGGCAGCAAAGACGCCTTCTGCTGCGTGATAAAGAAGGATAGCCTTCCTACCAAAGGAATGGAGGAAAAGAAGTAGTCGCAGCCTGCCCGGACTGTGCCGGACTGGTCCTGAGAGTTTGATCTTCCTGGCCAGATCCAGCCAGTCCGGGGCGGAGTGCGGATGACATTTTGGAGGATCTATGAATACAAAAAGGGAAATCAAGTCAGCAGCATCCGCCTGCGGCTCGCAGTGCGTGTGCTTTGAGTTGATCCGGCCCGAGGCGCAGGAGGTCTTCATCGCTGGTTCGTTCAACGACTGGCATCCAAGCGCCACGCCGATGATTTGGCTGAACGACGGCAAGTGGGCGAGGGAGTTGTCCCTAGCCCCAGGGAGCTACGAATACCGCTTCGTCGTGGACGGCCAATGGGTGGACGACCCTGCGGCGAAGGATTTAATCCCGAACCCGTTTGGCGGGGCCAACGCCGTTCTGGTGGTCGCTAACGGCGTCGTGACTTCGACCGGAAAGGAGCCGTTATGAAAACATCTCTTCACCTCACCAGATTCGTTGTGCCTGGAGTCATGCTTGGGCTCGCACTGCTGGCCACTGGGTGCTCTTCCACCGGTAGTCAATGGAGGCAAAACAGTGAGGCCGTCAATCTGCGCCGAATTTCGACGACCGAAGAGGAACAATCCCTGAAGCCGGGTGATTCGGCTGTGGTGGCTTGCACCAGTTGCAAATCGGTCGTTTACCTTAACCTCGCCCGCCCCGGTCAAGCGTTGCTCAACCCGCTCGGGAAGAACCATCCCTGTCCGGAGTGCAAGGCCCATCTCAAGCGCGTGCGCGTTGGCAAGACCCATCAGATCAAGATCACTCATCTCTGCGAGAAGTGCGGAAAGGGCTCGGTATTTTGCTGCGCAACACGCCAAGGAAATGAACCAATCACAGGAATAGGCGAAAAGTAGGCCAAAACAATCACAACAGAAGAAAAGGCAAGTTATGAAAATGAAACCAAACATTCGAATAATTATCGCCGGAGGCGTCGGTCTCGTGGCCGCACTCTTTGTCGTCGGTTGCGCCTCCTCACGGACTCGGATTGTCGAAGAAAAAGGATTCGTCCCACTGCACCATGTTCGCAGCACGGACGAATTGAACCTCGATAAAGGCGACGCTATCGCGATGGCCTGCATCAAGTGCAAGACTGTCCTTTTTGCAAACGTAGATCAGCCTCGCACCCGGTTTGCAAAGCCAGCGTGGCTGGAGCACCGGCATTACTGCCCCGGTTGCAAGTCCACCATCACCATCACGGGTGCGGGCTTCGGTGCGAAGGAGCAGATTAAGCATACCTGCGAAGGGTGTGGCGATGACTCAGTCTTCTGCTGCGCGACGAAGACGGCCAGTACTCCGACCACGGGCATGGAGAGGAAATAGGCCCCGCCCCTTATGTTTGAAAAAGATTTCCGATGCGCGCGTTACAACCACCAGGAAAATTGGCGTTCCTTGCAGCCGCGATTGGGGCGCTCGGAGTAACCCTGTTGCTTACTGGCTGCAAAGGAGTCTCGACACAAGGAGAGCGCAAGACGCGACAGAACTTTCAGACGGTAGAAGAGTCGTTCCGACCGCAGAATCAACGCCCCGCGCTACCGACGCTTCGAACCAATGCGGGACTTGGCAACTTCCTTCAGTTCGCCATCCTGAACCAACCGCAGGTCGAGGCGGCATACTATGATTGGGCTGCTTCAGTTCAGCGCATCACCGTCGAACGGTCGCTACCGGATCCGCGACTGACTTTTGAAAGCGACATCGCAAACATGGTGATGTCGCTGATGCCGGGTCTGATGATGGATTTTCCCGGCCCTGGCAAACTCAAGTGGGCCGCGAACATGGCGACAGCCGAGAGTGAGGCGAGATATTTCGTTTTTGAGAACGCGCTGCTACGGGCTGCGTTCGCGCTGAAGAAGGCTTACTACGAACTCCATTTTCTTGACGCGAAGGTCGGCGTGAATCAGGAGACGTTACGACTGTTGGAGCAAATCGAAAAGCTTGCACGGACGCAAAACGAAGTCGGCAGGGTGACGCTTCAGGACGTGCTGCGCGCGCAAATCGAGCAAGAACGACTCACGACTGAAATCTCAAACCTGGAAGACTCGCGTAATCCCTTGCTGGCGCAGTTCAAAGGCGCGCTAGGACTGAAAGCAGAAGACGCCACTCCGCCCGTGCCGGCGCAGTTCGAGTCCACGCCGCTCGACCTGACTTCCGAGAAGTTGTTCACCACGGCGCTGGCGCGCAATCCGCGCCTGAAGGCAATGGAGGCGGAGGTGCGGATGGCTGACGCATCCATTCGGCTCGCCACCAAGGCGAAAGTGCCGGATTTCAACGCGGGGATTGAGGCGGATGTTAAGGCTTACCCGATTATGGTGCGGCCATCGATCGGCGTCACTCTCCCGATTTGGCGCGACAAAATAGCCGCGCAGATTGCCGGAGCACAGGCAGGCAAGCGGGCGGCAGAGGCGCGGCTGTCCGCCGAGCAAATCATGCTCGCCGTCCAGTTCGCGGAGAAGTCGTTTATGTTCCGCGAAAGCACGCGGAACCTCGAATTGCTGCAAAACCGACTGCTGCCGAAAGCGCGGCAGTCCCTTGAGGTTGCGCAGAGCGGCTACACCGGGGGGAAGGTGGACTTTCTCAACGTACTCGATGCTGAGCGAACCCTGCTGGACTTTCAACTCGCTGAAGTCGAGGCCCGTGTGCAGCGCGAACTCGCGCTCGCTGAATTGTCTTTGCTGATACTCGGCACCCCGCCAGCGGGAGCGCCACTGCTGTCGAGTGACAGGCTGGCTGAGAAGGAGAAAAAACCATGAACGTGAAAGCCATTCTCACGAAGCGGAACATTTTCATCACACTTGCGGTGCTCGTAGTGGGCATCAGCGCGTTCGCCGTTCTTCGCTGCCCGTCTGCCGGCGACGCCGAAACAACGACGACTGTCACTGACCAGACTTGGACCTGCTCCATGCACCCGCAGGTGCGGTTGCCCAAGCCGGGCAAGTGTCCCATCTGCTCGATGCCGCTCGTCCCCGCGACAGTGCCAACGAAAAGCACTAACAGTGAACCGATGCTCGAACTCTCTGAGCACGCCCGCGCGATGGCGAGCGTCGAAACTGTCCCGGTGCAGCGGCGCAAACTCGCTCGTGAAACACGCCTCGTCGGCAAGGTCCAGTACAACGAGACGGCGCTCGCGACCATCACTGCGCGCGTCGAGGGCTACGTCGAACGGCTCTTTGTGGACTACACCGGCCTCGCAGTGAAACTCGGCGACCATCTTGTGGAGATTTACAGCCCGGACCTCGTCGTGGCGCAACAGGAACTGCTCCTCACTCTCGAAAGCCAGCGCGGTTCGGCGCTCGCCGAATCGGCGAAACTCAAGCTGTTACGATGGGGCCTCACCGAAGCACAAGTGGACGAACTCATTCGCAATAAGAAGTTCAGCGAACGTCTCACGCTCTACTCGCCGATCAGAGGCACTGTCACCGAGAAGATGGTTGTGCAGAAGTCGATGGTGAAGCCGGGCGATGTGCTCTACCGGCTCGCGAATCTCGAATCAGTCTGGGTTTATCTCGACATCTATGAATATGAGCTGCTCTGGGTGCAATACGGCCAAACCGTGGAAATCACTTCCGAAGCCTATCCCGGCCAGACCTTTAGCGGTCGCGTCTGGTTCATCAACCCGGTGCTGAACGAAGAAACGCGCACCGTGAAGGTGTTGCTGAACATCAGCAACGCAGACCAGAAGCTAAAGCCCGGTATGTATGTCAGTGCGCTCATCCGCGCGGAACTGCTGGCCAATGGCAAACCTGCACCAACAGGGGTCGAGGGCCAATGGACCTGTCCGATGCATCCGCAGATCTTGCAGCGGCAGGCCGGCCAATGCCCCGTCTGCAACATGGCGCTCGTGCAAATCCCTGGAGAGCCAACCAATGTAACGCCAGCAGGTGAAGAACCTCTCGCAGTGCCCATAGCCGCTGTCCTGGACAGCGGCGTGCGCAAGCTGGTGTATGTCGAGAAGGCCAAAGGTGAATTTACGCCGGTCGAAATCAAGACTGGACCGCGAGCCAGCGATTTCTTCCCTGTCCTCAGTGGACTCAAAGAAGGCGACCGAGTTGCGGTGCGCGGAAACTTTCTGCTCGATTCGCAATTCCAGATTCGCGGCCTGCCGAGTCTCTTCTACTCGCAGGGCCAAGCACCCGCTGGCGGACATCAACACGGAGCACCGGCCAAGACAGATGCTCCCGCTCCTACAACCAAAGCGTCTGGCCACGATGGACACGCGGCGCCCAAGCCAGCCGAGCACAAGCATTGAACCATGATTGCTGCCCTCATCCGCTGGTGCCTGCGCAATGCCTTCCTGGTCGTCCTGGGCGTGGTCGCCGCGATCGGGGTTGGCTACTACGCGCTCACGCGCACGCCAGTGGACGCCATTCCCGACATCGGCGAGAAACAAGTCATCGTCTTCGCTGATTGGCCGGGCCGCTCGCCACAGGATGTTGATAACCAGGTCACGTATCCGCTCACAACGAGTCTCACCGGCACGCCCGGCGTGAAAACCATTCGCAGCATGTCCGGTTTCGGCTTCGCGATGGTGTTCGTCATCTTCAAGGACGATGTGGATTACTACTGGGCGCGCTCGCGCGTCATCGAGCGGATGAACGTTGCCCAGCAGCGCCTGCCCACAGGCGTCGTCCCCGTGATCGGCCCGGACGCGACGGCGCTTGGCCAAGTGTTTTGGTACACGGTTGAAGGCGAAGGCTTCGATCTCGCGGAACTGCGTAGCATTCAGGACTGGTATCTCCGTTACCAACTCCACTCTGTCGAAGGCGTCAGCGAAGTCGCGAGCATCGGCGGGTTCGTGAAGCAGTATCAAATCGACGTTCACCCGGACAAGCTCCGCGCCCATCGCGTCACACTGCTCGACGTTTACGAGGCGGTGCAGAAAGCCAACATCGACGTAGGCGCCAAGGTGATTGAGAAGAACGGCCTCGAGTTCTTTATTCGCGGTGTCGGATTTATCAAGACCGTGGAGGACCTGGAGAAGGTCGTCATCCGGCAGGAGAAGGGCACACCTATTCAGGTGAAACACGTCGCGAATGTGACGCTCGGCCCGGACTTCCGTCGTGGAGCACTCGACAAAGCCGGCGTCGAAGCTGTCGGCGGCGTGGTGCTGATGCGTTATGGGGAAAATCCGCTGCAAGTCGTGCAGCGCGTGAAGGCCAAAGTTAAGCAACTTGAAACCGGCCTGCCGCAAAAGACTTTGGCTGACGGTCGCGTCTCGAAGGTCCGCATCGTGCCGTTCTACGACCGCACCGACATCGTTCACGAGACGGTGGATACACTAAAGGAAGCGCTGCTGGAGGAAGCGCTCATGGCCAGCGCCGTCATCCTGATTTTTCTGTTGCACCTGCGCAGCACCATCTCGGTGCTCGTGACGTTGCCGCTCTCGGTCTGCCTCTGCTTCATCCTCATGTATGTGTTCGGTGTCGATTCGAACATCATGTCGCTGGCGGGGCTCGCCATCGCCATTGGCGACGTGGGCGATATGGGCATCATCATGACAGAAAATATTTATCGTCACATCGCGACCGGCGACGCAAGAAAGTCGCACTTCGAGCGCGTGTTTGAGGGCGCGCGCGAAGTTGGCAGCGCGATTGTGACGGCGGTATCAAACACGCTTGTGTCGTTCATCCCGGTCTTCTTCCTCACCGACCAGGAGGGAAAACTGTTTCGACCGCTTGCCTTCACAAAGACTTTTGCCATCGGCGCCAGTGTCATCCTCGCCTTAACGGTCGTGCCACTGGTTTGTTATTTCCTGTTCCAACCCGTGAAATTGTCGCGACGCGCGATCTGGTGCACCGCCGGTGCGTTGGGCTCCGTCAGCGTTCTTGCGGCGCATGTAGTGTTCATGTGGGCTTTTGCCGGCGGGCATTACAGCGGCTGGCCGATGTCCATCGTGGTCGGTGTTATCATTGCTCTTGGGTTCCTGCGAATAACGCGCGAGCGTTTCCTGCCGTTGGAGAAAAACCCGGTCTCTCGCGGCATCGCCCGTGTCTATGCGCCGACACTGCGATGGATTCTGGCGCACAAGAGAACGTTTCTCGTCGCGCCGGTCACAATTCTCTTCGTCGGTCTGAGCATCTGGCTTGGCATCGGTGTGACGTTGAAGCCCATTGAGTGGCTGGCCAGCATCGGCGCACACGCCGGCCACCCGCGAGTTGAACTCTCGCAACTCCGTTCGCAAACCATCCGCCATTCTGACGGCTCGCTGCACCGCCGGATGCTTTGGCGCAAACAGACTGAGGCCGAGCGCCACAGTGAGATCCAGGCCGGCCTCAACGTAGTTCAGGAACGTCGCATCCTGCCGGGCATCGGACGCGAGTTCATGCCGCCGCTCGACGAAGGTTCGTTCCTTTATATGCCGTCGCTTTTGCCGCAAGCGGGACTCGGCCCAGCCGTCGAGGTGAACGCCAGGCAAGATATGGCCATCGCCAGCGTGCCCGAAGTGGAGAGTGTTGTTGGCAAACTGGGTCGCGCGGAGTCTGCGCTCGACCCCGCGCCCATCGGCATGATGGAGAGCATTGTCATTCTCAAGCCGGAGAGCGAATGGCGGCACATTCCAGTGAAGCGCTGGTTTTCCAATTGGCCGGGCTCGCTTAAAGCACCGCTTGCTCTTTTCGCGCCCGAACATCGCCGCATCAGCAAAACAGAAATCCTTGCCGAGTTGCAGGAGCGCACTGCTATTCCCGGCGTGTTGCCTACCTGGCTCCAGCCGATTCAAACACGACTCGTCATGCTCCAGACCGGCTTCCGCGCGATGATGGGCGTGAAGATTTACGGCAGCGACTTGCGCGAGATTGAACGTATCGGCCTCCAAATTGAGTCACTGCTGAGAAATGTTCCCGGCGCGACTGACATCGTAGCCGACCGCATTGTTGGAAAACCTTATCTGGAGTTTGAAATCGACCGCGATCGTATCGCTCGCTACGGCGTCAACATTCGCGACGTGCAGGATGTCATCGAGATCGCCATCGGCGGGGTAAACCTTATGGAGTCGGTCGAGGGCCGCGAGCGTTATCCGATTCGTGTGCGCTATCTGCGCGAGTTCCGTGAGGACATTCCCGAGTTGGAGAAGATTCTTCTGCCGACCAGCAGCGGCGCGCAGGTCCCGCTCGCGCAAGTCGTCACCATCAACAGCGTCCTTGGCCCGCAGGAAATCAAAGGCGAGCGCGGCCTGCTGGTTGGCTATGTCACGATGAACACGCGTGACCGTGATGAAGTGAGCGTGGTCCAAGACGCCGAGCGCACGTTGCAAGCCGCCCTGAAGGACGGTCATCTGATGCTCCCGCCCGGCTACTATTGGGAATGGAGCGGCCAATTCGAGAACCAGGTCCGCGCGACGAAGCGGATGCAAATCCTTGCGCCAGTCTGCCTCGTGATCATGTTCGTGATGCTTTATCTTGGCTTCAACCGCTGGTGGGTCGCGCCAGTGATTTATTTCAACATCCTCGTCTGCGCCGCCGGCGGTTTCGTCATGCTCGCGCTCTGGGGCGCCAATCTCTCGGTGGCAGTGTGGGTCGGATTTCTTGTGTTATTCGGGGTGATCGATGACGACGGCGTAGTAATGGCGACCTACCTCGAAGGCATCTTTGACAAGGCTCGCCTGAGCTCGATCAATGACATCCGCGACGCTGTCGTCGAAGCCGGCCTGAAACGCATCCGCCCTGCGCTCATGACCATTTGCACCACGGTCTTTGGACTGATGCCCATCTTCTGGTCGCAAGGGCGGGGTTCGGACGTGATGCAACCAATGGCTATCCCATCCGTCGGCGGGATGCTGGTAAATATTCTGGTCGGAATCTTCGTGGTCCCGTGCGTGTTTTGCGCGGTGGAGGAATGGAAGTGGAAACGAGCGCAGAGCAAACGAAGCGAACAAAATCGCGAGCCTGTCCGGTTAGAAGAACCAGTCGTCATGCAGCCATGAAATCTTCTTCCAGCAGACCCGATGGCGCCAATACACCGGTTATCCGAGATGTGACAATAGAGCATACGAATCCACGAACTGAACCTGACAAACGCCCCTGGCATTGCCTTTCCACAGAACAGGTCTTGACTCATGTCCGATCATTCAGCAGCGGATTGTCTTCGGAAGAAGCCTCTCGCCGTTTGGCGCAGTGCGGCCCAAATGAACTCAAGGAGGCCAAGCCCATCAGCCCGCTGGCCATCTTCTTCGGGCAGTTCAAGAGCCTGATCATTTGGATTCTCATCGCGGCGGGGGTTCTCAGCGGCGCCCTGGGCGAAGTCGTGGATGCCATCGCTATTCTCGCCATCGTTGTGCTCAATGCGGTCATCGGATTTTATCAAGAATTCAATGCCGAGAAATCCATCGCCGCGCTGCGCAAAATGACCGCGCCTCGCGCCAAGGTGCGGCGTGACGGCCACGTCACCACTGTGCCGGCGGCGGAAGTCGTGCCAGGCGATGTCATCGAACTGGAGGCCGGCGATCTTGTGGCGGCGGATGCTCGAATATTGCATGCGGCCTCCCTGCGCTGCATCGAGTCCGCACTAACGGGTGAATCCGAAGCGGTGAACAAGCGTGCCGTTACGCTTGACCGCGACGACATTCCGCTCGGCGACCGGGAGAACATGATCTTCATGGGCACAAGCGTCGCTGCCGGACAAGGCCGGGCCGTGGTCGTGGCCACGGCGATGGAGACGGAGATTGGCCATATCGCCGGGCTGATTCAGCAGGCCAGCGCCGGGGAAACCACTCCTCTTCAACAGAAGCTCGAAGCGTTCGGGCGCATCCTGGTTTGGGTCTCCCTCGGCATCGTAGCGTTGCTGTTCGTGCTCGGATTGGTGCGCGGGATGAAGTTCTTCGAAATGTTGATGACTTCCGTCAGCCTGGCCGTGGCGGCGGTGCCAGAAGGGCTTCCTGCCGTGGTCACTATCGCGCTCGCGCTCGGGGTGTTGCGGATGTCGAGGCGCCGGGCGCTTGTACGGCGGTTGCCTTCGGTAGAAACGCTCGGCTCCACTAGCGTCATCTGCACGGATAAGACCGGCACGCTCACCGTCGGCGAAATGACCGTTCGTGAACTCTATGTGGCAGGTCAGAACTTTCACGTCACCGGCGAAGGCTACGGTCCGCACGGTGAAATTCTGTTTGAGGGCAAAGCGACCGATGCGCGGCACGCCGAACCGCTGCTCGAACTGGCCAACGTTTTGATTGGCTCCAACAACGCGCACCTTTTGCTCGAAGACAACACGTGGAAGGTCATCGGCGATCCAACCGAAGGCGCGCTGCTGGCTGCCGGGCACAAGGCCGGCGGTCACAAACAACGTTTCGAGGAGTCATTCCCGAAGCATCATGAGATTCCATTCGATTCCGACCGGAAGCGGCGCACCGTCGTGCGCGTCATGCCCGATGGCCGCCTGCGAGCGTTCATCAATGGAGCGCCGGACGAGTTGCTCCGCCTTTGCACGCACATCTACAGCGAGACCGGCGTGCGCCCTATCACCGACACAGATCGTCAACACATTGCCGCGCGAAACGCCGCGATGGCGAAGAAGGCGTTGCGCGTGCTCGGCTCGACTTATCGCGAGCTTGACCACGCTTCGCCCGAGCGCCTCACTGCTGAACACGTGGAACGGGGCTTGGTATTCGTCGGCCTGGCCGGGATGTATGACCCGCCACGGCCCGAAGCAAAGGAAGCCGTCGCCAAGTGCCACGCCGCAGGTATCCGCGTGGTGATGATTACCGGCGACCACCCGCACACCGCGCTCGCTATCGGCCGCGAACTGGGTATCGCTGGTCCTGACGATGTCGCGCTAAGCGGCTTGGAACTCGACAAGCTCTCTGACGACGAACTCCGTCAGCGCGCGCCCAAAGTCGCCGTTTATGCCCGCGTTACCGCCGGACACAAGTTGCGCATTGTCCGCGCCTGGAAGGCGAATAGCGCGGTTGTGGCCATGACCGGCGATGGCGTGAACGACGCTCCCGCCATCAAAGGCGCTGACATCGGCATTGCGATGGGCCGCAGCGGCACGGAGGTCACGAAGCAAGCTTCTGACATGGTTATCACCGACGACAATTTTGCGAGTATCGTCGCTGCTGTGGAGGAAGGGCGAGGCATTTACGACAATATTCGCAAGACGATGCAATACTTGTTGGCCAGCAACACCGGCGAATTGCTGCTCATGACCATCTGTTTGATCGCCGGTCTTCCCATGCCATTGCTGCCCATTCACCTGCTCTGGATTAACCTCGTTACCGACGGGCTGCCCGCACTTTGTCTCGCCGCCGACCCGATCGGCTCCGACGTGATGCGTCGCCGCCCGCGCCACCGCGCCGACCGCATCACCGATCGCCAATTCCTGCTCCGCTTGATCTTGGCCGGGTCGGTCACAGCGGCTGTGTCCTTCGGTGCTTACCTCCACGGTCTGCGAATCGGTTCGCTGGAAGCCGCGCGCTCGATGGCGTTCACTTCGATTGTCTTCATCGAATTGCTGAAGGCATTCAGCTTCCGCAGCGAGACCAAGACCCTGTGGCAAATGCCGTTTCTTGGGAACATCCAACTGGTGCTGGTGGTTGCCGCTTCGTTCGGACTGCAGATTTGGGCTCACCATGAAGCTCTGCTGGGCCGCTTCCTAAAAACAGTGCTGCCACCGTGGAACGAGCGCTGGCTGCTGCTGGCACTGGCGTTCATTCCGCTCGCCGTCCTGGAATTGGCAAAGGTGCTGAAGTCGTGGAGGGCGAAGGAGGAACGCTAATTGCGCTCAGCAGTACCCCAGCGACAGCAGGGAGCACATCAACCTCCTCCTTGTCTTTTGAATCGTCTGTGATTGGATTACGGATAATGAACGAAAAGGCCGAACCAACGACCGCGCCGTTAAACGCAGCGGAGTATGGGTTCTATGAGATGGGACAACTTCCAGCCAACACGATCGACAAGATTAGGGCTGAATCGAACCAACTCATAGAGAATTATACTGTCAGTTTCATCACAGAGAAGTTCGAATTGACAGGTTCCGCGACACTCCTAAACGTTTGTGGGCTTGATGGATTTTTGACGGCGTATCACGTAGCCCGTGAAGTTTTCAAAAATCCTACTGAAAAGCTGAGGATAAATATCAGGCCGTACCCTCACTCATTCTCCATTCCAATAACGCACTTGGAGCATCACAACGTTGGGAAGCAGGAAAGCACGGCGAATGAACATTTGGGGCCAGACCTATCCTTCATCAGAATTCTTGATCGCAACGCAATCGGTACCATACGCGCTGCGAAGTCCTTTTGTTATGTAACGGAAAAGACGTTTAATCAGGAGTATTTGCGTGTTCCAGCTTATCGGGAGCCTTTATACTTGGCAGGTGCTCCCGCTGAATTGTGTCGGAAGTTTTTGGAAAAGGGAGCTCCAACGATTGGAGCAACGCATTTTGTCGGCGAATCCACGTTCCATGCACTAGTTGATCGAGATGGCTTTGATTACGTTGAATTGAAGCTGATTGCTGGGGACCACAACTTTCCGAGCAACTATCAAGGTTTTAGCGGTGGAGGCATTTGGGTGGTGCCATTTACAATCGATCCAGACAAGGGCATGAGTACTATAAATTATGTAGGTCCTTATCTGGTCGGTGTGGCATTCCATCAGTCGGCGATTGAAACGGGTGAGAGGTTGATCACAGGTCACGGTCCTCGTTCAATTCATACCGTTTTGCGCAATTCCTTGCAGGCAACCGCTACTCGAACTGTTCTGGATTGAGCTCAAGGAAACTTGGCGGCTTCGTGCTTGAGTGAACAACTTGTGAACCGAGGCGCTTCGCCTCTTTTTCCGGGGTCAATAGGGGGTCGATATTTGCCAAGAACTGGGAAGCGGCCGAGCCATGATCCAACGATGCTATTCCAGGATTGAGCGCGAACCTTGTCCGTTCGCATTCGTTCAATCCGGGCGCCGGGGCCGGAGATAGGCGAACACCGGCTCCGCGCCGTGGAAGCGGATTCGCCTGGAAAGGAACAGTATGAATGCATTAACACGTTGGGATCCGTTCAAAGAAATGGAAGACGCGCAGAATCGACTGGCCAGGTTCTTCGGGCTGTCTCCCGCCCGCCTGACCAATGGCGAGAAGGAAGCCATGACCGTAACGGAGTGGTCGCCAGCAGTGGACATCACCGAAGATGACAAGGAATGGCTGGTAAAAGCCGATCTGCCGGAAGTGAAGAAGGAAGACGTGAAGGTCACGGTCGAAAACGGCGTGCTTACCATCACGGGCGAGCGGAAGCTGGAGAAGGAAGAGAAAAACAAAAAGTATCACCGCATCGAGCGGTCGTACGGCAACTTCCTCCGCAGTTTCACGTTGCCAGACGCCGCAGACGGCTCGAAAGTGAACGCTGAGTTCAAAGACGGCGTGTTGAAGGTACACCTTCCGAAAGGTGAGAAGGCTAAGCCCAAGGCCGTCGAGGTAAAGGTGGCGTAAACGAACCCAATAAAGAAAATAAACATTAACCAAAAATCACTTATGATTACAGATAAAGAATTGCAGCATGCGGTTGAACAGGAATTGCGCTGGGAACCCAGCGTCGATGCCGAGCACATCGGTGTGTCGGTGAAGAATGGCGTTGTCCAACTCGACGGTCACGTTGACTCCTATGGCGAAAAATGGGGCGCGGAGCGTGCTGCTATGCGCATTGCTAACGTCAAAGCGGTTGCGAGCGAGATCAAAGTCGAGTTGCCTTCCTCGGACACCCGAACGGATGCAGACATCGCCCGGGCGGCATTGAACCTCCTGCAGTGGAATTTGATGGTGCCGGACACCGTTAAAGTGCAGGTGACCGATGGCTGGCTTACCCTTAAAGGTGCGGTCGAATGGCAATACCAGAAGGAAGAGGCCGAGCGCTCTGTGCGATCGCTGATGGGAGTGAAAACAATCGTCAACGAGATCACTGTCACGCCCAAAGTCAGCGCGGTCGGAGTGAAGAGCAAGATCGAAGACGCCTTCAAACGCAGCGCAGAGATTGATGCTGGACATATCCAAGTCGAGGCGACTGGCAGCACCGTGACGCTGCGTGGCAACGTGCGTTCCTGGGTGGAACGAGAGGAAGCCGAACGTGTCGCCTGGGGTGCGCCAGGTGTTACTAACGTCAAAGACTTAATCACGATCGGTTAATCAAAAGCGCAAACCCGCTTAGGGGGCGCGGAGCCCATTTGTCAGGACGTCCGTGCCCCCTCTTTGACCACAACCTGACAGATAGAAAGCATGAAGAATGCAGCTAGGCTTATCACGATTAAGGGCAAAGCAAACGCACCGACCGAATGGGCATAGTTGCATGTCAAAATTGTCGGCGTCTCTTACTTTGCCGAAGGCACCCGTGGATCGACCGGCTGGGTCCGCGCCCCTGGCGCAGCAAATGTCGGGCGTGCATCACATCGAGTTGAACCTGCGCGATATCGAACAGCTCTTCAACACGATGGACCCGTCGCCGTTTCACGAGAAGGATCTCGACCATGATGCCGAGGAATTTATTTTCGGCTGGGCGCAGGAATTTCACCGGCACGAACCCGTGGATCTTATCGTGCATTTGGAAAAACTTCCGGACGGACGCGATGCCAAGCGACTCGTTGAAAACGCCGTGCACAACTATTTTGCCTATCGCGCGCGTTTGAACCAATTGGAGTTCAAGCGGCTTATGAGACAGGGCCGGATGAGTCTGCTGGTTGGGTTGTCGTTCCTTGGTTTGTGCCTTCTGATAATCGAGCTGCTCGTATTGAACCGTGCTGGGACGATCCCGAACTTTCTCACGCAAAGCCTGACCATTGCCGGCTGGGTGGCGATGTGGCGACCGATGGAGATTTATCTTTACGAGTGGTGGCCCTTGCGCCGGCGCGGGCAGATTTTCGAGAAATTGAGCCGCATGCCGGTCGAGGTCCAAAAGCGTGCGTGAGACTAACAGAATTAGCAAGAATCGCAGCTAAGCTTTGCCCGTAAGATTCTTCAGGCGCGATACTAAGTTGGCCGGGGTTATGTGAGATTGAATTGAGCCTCCTCACGTCGGCTGCTACAGATTGCTGATGCGCGCAATGGTCCTTAGTCAGCCGAAGCAACCGCTGCGTCTCACGGAATTGCCGCTGCCAAAGCCGGGTGCCGGACAAGTGCTTGTGCGTGTGTCCGCCTGCGCCGTGTGTCGAACGGATTTGCATGTGATCGATGGCGAATTGCCGCACCCGAAGTTGCCGCTCATCCCCGGACACGAGATCGTCGGATACGTTGCGGAAGTCGGCCCCGACGTGGAACGATTCAAGCAGGGCGATCGCGTAGGCATTCCGTGGCTGGGTTGGACATGCGGGGAGTGCGACTATTGCCGCTCGCAGCGCGAGAACCTTTGCGACCGCGCTCGCTTCACCGGCTACACACTTGATGGCGGCTATGCCCAGCACACTCTGGCTGATGCGCGTTTCTGCTTTTCCATTCCCAACGGCTACTCTGATGCCGAAGCCGCGCCGCTCATGTGCGCCGGACTAATTGGCTACCGTTCTCTCGTGAAGGCGGGCAATGCGCGAAGACTGGGAATCTATGGCTTTGGCGCAGCGGCGCACATCGTGGCGCAGGTTGCGCGATTCCAAGGCCGGCAAGTCTTCGCGTTCACGCGGCCAGGTGACGTTGCCGCGCAGAAGTTCGCCTTGTCTCTCGGCGCGGCTTGGGCTGGTGACTCCAGCGTGCTCCCGCCCGAACCCTTGGACGCTGCCATTATCTTTGCACCGGCAGGTCAGCTTGTGCCTCAAGCTTTACGCACTGTCACCAAGGGCGGGACGGTCGTCTGCGGCGGCATTCACATGAGCGACATTCCCTCGTTCCCCTACAGCATCCTTTGGGAGGAACGAACCGTTTGCTCGGTCGCAAATCTGACGCGTCGGGACGGTGAAGAATTCCTCGCCCTCGCTCCGCGCGTGCCTGTGCGCACTGAGATCCAGAAGTTTCCTCTGGCGGAAGCCAACGAAGCACTTGACCAGCTAAGAACCGGACGCCTTCAGGGCGCGGCCGTGCTCGTGTCGAATCTTGGACCAGCAGGTGGACACTGAATTCTTCGCGCCATAAGGTTCTTCGTCATTCATGATGCCCTAGTGTTGAACGGGTTCGAAATAGCCGAGACTTTCGACGAGACTTTTTGTGCTGTGGTCTTGGATGTGGTGCCCGGTGCACAGTCGCCAATAGTTCCTCCGGGGCGAATGGCTTTTGAAGTGTGGCCGTTTTTGCCATCTTTCGATAAGCCTTCATGCGCGCCTTCCAGATCATTAGCTTTCAACTGGCGTTCGAGCAACCATCATGGCAGGAGTCCCACGCGATAGAACCTTTTCGTTCGAGAGGCACCGCCGGAATCGATCACAGTCGTATTCGTGCCTACGCCAGGGATGTTGCTGGTGAAGCTGGCCCAAGAGCCCGTAAATAAATCATCGCGCCGCTGAACGAAATGAAGCCGGTTCGGCACCGTTCTGAAGCCCAGAGCAACATTGCTCCCGAGCAACTGAAGGTCTGTAATCAGCGGCGGGAGGACGACTTCGAATTGGCGCATCATCTCATGGTCCTCGTGTTCAATAATGTGGCAGTGGTAAGGATATCGTCCGGCAAAACCATCGAAGCGGGCGATGACGCGCGTGATCTCCGCCGGGTTGGCGCGCACAGTGTCCTTCCAGCCGGCCTCATTCGCGGGCGGCGGCACGGGCGGCCCGGTCGTCACGATCGTGTCGTTCGTGAACACGAACGGCTGGCGGTCGAGCACTTGCATCAGCACCAGGTGCAAGTGCATCGGATGCGCTACGCCCGAACGATTGATAAAGCTCCACACCTCGGTCGTGCCAAGCACAGGAAACTCGGTAATGTCGTCCCAGTGCAAATCATTGATCAGCCACTTCGCGCCCGTGCAAGGATCGGAACTTTTGCGCAGAACAAAGTCGCGCTGTTTGACGGAATTGGTCTCACTGAGCCGCTCCAGCGAGCGAAGCATGGTTGGCAACGCCACGGTGTGACCGGCAACGTTCGTGACAATGAACTTCATCACGTTAGGAATGACGCCAACGCCCGGTGTGCCAGGGAATGGCGCAGGCGCGCTGTTCGTCAGCAGAATCTCGGCGCCGGTTGCGTAGGAAGCGAAGTCGATTACCACGTCAGCCCGCTCGCCGGGCATGAGCGTGAGTTGATTCAGCGGTACCGGCGCAGGCAACATTCCGCCATCCGTCCCGATCTGATGAAATGTTGCTCCGGACGACAGGGCCAAGGTCAGCGTGCGCGAAGTGGACCCGCTCACGACGCGAAACCGGTACTTGCCCTTCTTCACCATCAGGTAAGGCCACACCTTCCCGTTGACGACAAATGTGTCGCCAAAGAAATGCTCGTCCCACGCAGCGGGATAAGCGAGCGAGCCGTCTGCGCGGAACTTTCGGTCCTGGATGACGAGCGGAATTTCATTCGGGCCGGAAGGCAGGCCCAGCGCATTTTCGACCCCCTCGCGCAGGATGTAGAGGCCGGCCAGACCCATGTAAACGTTCAGCCGCGTGATGCCCAGAGCGTGATCGTGGAACCAGATCGCCGCTCCGGGCTGGTTGTTCGGATAATAATTTGTCCGCGATTGACCGGGCAGAAACGTCTCCTCCGGATAGCCGTCGTCTTTCTGCGCCACCTTTCCACCGTGAAGGTGCACAACGACACGCGGCTTGGCACCCTCGGTATCAGGACCGTGCAGACATGTGTCCACTGGCAAATAATGGTTGGTCCGCAACTGGCCTGAACCATCGCGTAGATCGTTAATCCATTTGACTGTTACGGGCTGATCGACGCCCGCTTCAATCACCGGGCCGGGAAACGCCGTACCATAAGCCCACACCGTGGTGAGCGGCAGGTCTCGATGGAGTTTCTGCTGCACTTGTCGCATCGCGATCTCGTAGTGCGCGCTCCCGCCAATAGTGCCTGTTACGGGCTGCAATGGCGCCGGCACCGGCAGGGCGTCCACGAACGGTGTCAGGATGACAAAACACAAGTTCGATGCGCAGATGGTGCCATTGCCCTGATACGTGCCTCCGAGCGCAGAGCACTGAACGGCGGTGACGTTCGTGCAGTCGCCGCTCGACAGACAACAAGCGCCAACAGGCGGGGGACATGGATTCGGCGCGCAGGTCGTGTTGTCGCCGTGATAAACGCCGCCGAGTTGCGCGCATTGGTTTGAAGTCACGGTCACGCACGAGCCATCCGCAATGCAACACGCGCCGACCGCCACGCCCGGAATGAAATCCACCTGGAGCACGGGCCGCGCGCTGGCCGTACCCACCTCGTGCGTGTCGAAGCGTCTGGCCGTCTTCGTCGTTCCTTCGCCGCCTTTGATGAGCCAGCCAAAGTTTGTCCCCGGATTGTTCAACCATAGCTGCACATCGGCGACCAACCCAGTGGACGACCAGGAGAAGGGGCCTTCCCGATCGCTGACGGTGGTGGTGGCGCTGGCCGTGGCGCGGAAATCTCCGCCCGCTGTCGTCCACAGGCTGGTCGGGTAAAATCGATGAAGCCACGTGGCGTCGCCGGTTGCAGCCTGCACCCCGCGGCCTTCCTCTTGAGCTGCGTTGGACGTGCCTTCGCCCCAGTTGGCCAGGACGCGGTGCAATGTGATATCCTCCGACCTGTCCCGGGTGCGCGACATATTCAGGGTGAGCGTCACGCCGGTGACCGTCGAGCCGGGCGGAATGAAGCTGGTGATGTTGAATGCAATGACTCCGCGCCGGATGTAGCCGTCATCCGTCCGGCCGGCAAACATATGTTCACCGGCACCGTTGCTGTTCGTGGTGCTTCCGCTCGCAGGCTGGTAGAGCGTGTTGTCTTTTGCAGAAGGAAGCAGGACAGAAGTCGCCGCGGCTTCAAAGGCCATGTGCGCAGCCAAACAAACGACCAGAAGTATCTTGGATTTCATGCCGCCAAAATGTGCGCATGGTCGGATGCTTGCTCCCCATGTCTTGGCAAAGTCTTCGCAAAGATTGGCATAAGCTGATGGGGCTACTCAGAGATTAGATTTGGAAGAGCATTGGTGCTCCTCTCAACTTTCCACCACCAGCGGACGCATCATGTCGTGCTCTTCGTGTTCGAGGATGTGGCAATGCCAGACGTACTCGTGATATTTCTTCGCAGGATTGGTGAGTCCCATGTGGGCTGCGCGCGGGGTGGTCGGCACCTCGAACGGCAGTCCGCTTGGCAGATCGAATTTCATGATGACTGTTGTCACTTCGCCCGGATGCATCTGCACCGTTTCCTTCCAGCCCAGTTCATTGCGTTCGGGTCCCCGCGCCGGGTCGGTGAGTTCAATCCTGCCATCATCCATTTCGAAGGGTTGTCGCGAAAGCACCTGCACGTTCACCAGGTGGAAGTGGATGGGGTGGGTATCTTCCGAGAGATTGAAGATGCGCCAAACCTCCGTTGCGCCTGCCGGCACGACTTCTGTAGCCGGTTCGTGATACTCCAGGCCTCCTGCCAGAGTGCCGAGCAACTGCGTCAAGCGGCCGTGCTCGTCGAAATCTTCATTCAGCGTGAGGTCCCGCACGTACGCGCCGGGTGGGACGGTTAGCGGTGGAACAGGATCGAGCCCGAGTGGCGGCGGAACGAGCAGCGGCGGATTAACCAGCATCGGATCGAGGATGGGTTGCGGCGGTTGTGGATCCTCGGTTCCCGCAGGAACGACCCTGATGCGAAGAATCTGCCGCGTATCCGGACCCGTGCCCGGCAACGGCTGGATCGGATTGAGCGGGTTCCCTAGATAGAAATCCGTTTCCGGTCCGCCATTGGGGAAAGGACCGGGCGCGTCGTTGTACACGATGATCTCCTGGCCTTCGAGATTGCTGAAGTCGATGATCACGTCGGCGCGCTCGGCCGGCCCCAGGATCAGGTTCCCGGTCAAGGTATGCGGGTTGAACCGTTTTGGAGAATGGAGCCGCACATCGCGCACGAGAAAACCGCCTTCCGTCCCGATCTGCCTCATCGTTGGCCCCGGAGGATTGGTCGGGAACTGCGTGCCGGGGTTCAGATCGATGCCTTCCGGAGTTCTCGGTTTGGCCCGGAACAAGTTGATGTTGAGAAACCGGGCGTTGCAGGCGTTGAGGATCAGGAACCGATATCGTTTAGCCTCGACCGTCAGCAACGGGTACACCGTGCCGTTGCACAGCATCGTGTCGCCGAAGAATTCCGGCACAACGGAAGGATTGGGGAGCGGCTTGCCTCCGGGATGTAGTTCGAACACGTCGGGATTATAAACGTGCTCATACCACAGGCTGCCGGGCGTCTGGACATCGGGTCGAGCCACTCTCGACCAGGTCGGATCGCTTTCGGCCGTGCCTTCGTGGACAAAGGTCTTGTCCTGGAAAATGAGCGGGAGAGTGCTGGCCAATCCGGGAATTTTGCCGGCGGCGACATACGCATCGTTGATCTCGTCAAGAAGCAAATAACCGCTGGCCAGTCCGGCGTACGCGTTGATGCGAGTGATGCCGTGCGCATGGTCGTGATACCAGCCCAATCTCGTACTCTGGTCGTTGGGGTAGTAATAATCAGCTTGGCCGGGAAGAATGGGATTCCCCGGTATGTTGTCAAAAACGCTTCCCGGCCCGTTCAGGAAACTGATGCCATGGGTTCCATCTGGCGTCCACCAATCGAACGGTCCGCCATCGCTGATCCACGGCACGAAGCCGCCGTGGAAGTGCACCGCGATACGGTTCTGCGCCTGGTCCGCTCCGGGCAAGGTGGTATCGACGGGGATGATGTGGCGCGAGGGGAGACTGTTGGTGAAGCGGACGCGCGCGGGCGAACCTGTTCTGTTGATAATCACGCCGCCCAAATGCCGCCGCACCGGGTTGGTTGTGTCCCAGTAGCCCCAGAGTTTCGTCGGCCCCATGTCGGGATGCAACTGGTCTTCAAGCTCTCCCGCAGTCATTTCAAAAAAGGTTGTCCCTGCGAAGACCGGATCGGGACGCCCCTGAGCGACTGGAATGCCTGTGGGTCCCAACCCCCGCAACGGCTGAATCCATTTTCGCAGGTTCGGGCTATAGGCCGCCGCTTGAGCCGAATAGACGCCGAATTTCACAGGCAGCGCAAGGCTCGCCCCGGCGATTGCGGTGCTTCTCAGGAATTGTCTTCGGGTGATGTTCATAGACCTCCGGTTGTAGTGTGGCTGATCACTTCATACCCCTTCCATGTCCAGCTTGGTCGATCCCTCTGAAGCTCATCGTCAAGCCAAGCGCAAGGCAAGTTCTCAAGTGTGACGTTTTCGTACCCATCGCTGCTTTGCATGTTGGTTGTTAACTTCGAGTTGCAATGCTAAACCGTGTGCCGAGTTCCGCTCCACACGGCTTGTTAATCAGCAACCCTCTGTTGCCCTGCAGGGGGAGTCGCCAGGTCTCGACAGGTCGCAGCGTTACGGGCAGTCCTGTCGCTTCCGTGTAGGCACGTTCATAATCCGATACATTTCAGAATGTCTCAGCGTTTCAATCAGTTGTCCCTTGCCATTCATTGCTCAGCCTTTCTCGTTTTTTGCTTACACCCTGTTGTTTTCGGTGAGAGCAATCTAGGGAAATTCCTTATCGAAGGGCAGCAAACGCCAAGGAGGTGGGGGTTGGGGAACCCCGCTGAAGAAACGTTCTGCCACCCGAATCAAATCCGATTGCCGATCAAACCCGCCGTCAGTTCCTGCGATTCGCCGTCAACAGCTTAGCCGTTGCTAACAGTGACTCTGACTTTAATGGAGAAATTACGCTACTAGGCATTTCCTAGGTTGCATGTCCGGATGCGAGCGACTGCATTATTCAAAAGCTGGTCTCGCCACGACGAGCGATGCTCAACTGTGAGTAATGTGATTGGCTGTCACCATGCCTAACCGAATCGCATGGCGAACAAGTCCGGCAATCGTTCGCGTCCTCAGACGCTCCATCAGTTGCATTCGATGAAACTCAACAGTCTTGGGACTGACACCGAGCAAAGTAGCAATCTCCTTCGTGTTCTTGCCTTCCCCGATCAAACGAAGGGTTTCGCGCTGGCGTGCCGTCAGCACAGGACGAGATGGCAGGCGACCTTCGCACCGTGCAGTTGAGGTTGGTCTATTCTGAGCGCTGATGGATGAATCAACATACTTTTGGCCCTTTACGACTTTTCTTATCGCTAAACCGAGTTCGGCTGGCTTTGATTTCATCAACAAGTAAGCTGAGGCGCTCGCTCTTAATGCTTGCAGCGCCTCCTCGCCATCCCTGCCCATGGAAAGCAGGACAACGGGGATACGCGGGCGTTGCCCCTGATGAAGTCGAACAGTGGTATGTAGTCCATTGTGATTGGCCAAAGCGGCATCCATAACTACAACATCAGGCTTACGAATTCTTGCCAGATGGAGCACTTGGCCACTGTCTGCCGCTTCCGCCACGACTTTCATCGAGGGCGATTTTTCCAGCAAGGCACGGAGTCCAGCCCGAACCAGTACGTGGTCGTCAGCCAATAGTATGCGAATCGGTCTCTTCATAAGTTAGGGCGGATATCACCTATGCTCTGACCGTGGCTCGGGCAGGCTGCTTGACGGCAACAGCGAGCAATCGCTTGCGGGTTGTCTGAAGCCTGTGAATGATCACTTGAGTCATGCGCTTCATCATCTCGTAACCGAGGTCGTGGTCCTGCCGGTACTGTTCACGCAGCCGCGTCCCGTAAAGGAAAATCGCAGTAGTCGGCTGCGTGGCCCGCGCGTCGAAGTGCCAATAGTACGGCGGAACCAGCCAGGACCACCCGAGCACATCGCCAGGACCGATGGTTTCAATTACTGCGGCAGACTCATCGCGGCGCGAGGATTCGAGCACCACCTGGCCTCGCTCAATCAGATAGAAGCGATTCGCAGGGTCGCCTTCGCGAAAGATCAGTTCCCCGAGCTGGTACTGTATCCGCATGGCATTATCGGCGAGCAGGCGGAGATGCTCCGGCTTCAGCCCCTTCAGAAAGGGATGCTCCGCGAGAACCGTTTCCACAGGCTTCACTGCCGAAGACTCGTCCTTCGGTGAATTCAGCGAATTCGTCGTAGCGTTCATTGTGATCTGTGCAACGCGATCGTTCAGGCCGCGAAGCCAAAGCGATACTTTTCCTCCTCCGGCTTGATGCCAAGCGAGGCGCAGATGCGGTTCGACGCCAGCATCCCTGCCGCGGTCTTCACGATGCGATCGAACTCATGTTTGGGCAGGTCCAAACCTTCATGCTTGATCCCGCGTATGGGAAACCCTCGTTCCAGGAGCTCTTCAACGAATTGCTCACAGGCAACCGGATCATCGGTTGAGTAATGGTTCGTCTGCGCGTGCTTTCGAAACTTTGTTGTGTATTCCACCGTGTATTTCGGAATCATACTTGAACCTTTCTCTTTGAGTGATTGGATGATGAGCCGGATGCTGCCACTGCCTCTCTGATCCTGCGGACCCAGCGATGGAAAATGTCTCGGGCCATCTCCACAGTTTCGTCTGGACCGACGCCTTCCCGCACGGTCTCGGGCTTAGGAAGCCAACCCGCCGCGAACCGTTGCTCTTTTGTCCGCAAATCGGTCGTGCGTAAATAGGCATCCAGTTTTACCACGAGCCGCGCTGCGTCCTCGTCGTACTGAGCATCCGCTGCTGCGCACACTTCACAAGTGCCTTGCGGCGTGTCCACGGTCCCAAGAACTTCACTCGTATCGATGACCCGTTTCATATTTCCAGTAGAAGTATGCAGCCGACCCGCCTGTTCGGCTTGCCGTTAATTGTGAAAAACTTGCCAAACTTTGTCCCGCCGCGCGGTCATCCGAATGCGACATCCAACACCATCATCACGGTGAAGCCCGCCAGTGCCCCCAAGGTGGCGAGATCATGGTTCTCATCACGGTGTGATTCGGGAATGAGTTCTTCGACCACGACGAAGATCATGGCCCCGGCCGCAAAGCTCATTGCATAGGGCAAGAGCGGCTTTGCCGTGAGCACGGCCAATGCGCCAAGGACAGCAGCGACCGGCTCGACCAGCGCTGACGCCTGCCCGTAGCCGAAGCTCTTCCAGACCGAAACGCCCTCGCGCCGCATCGGAAGAGAAATAGCAAGCCCTTCCGGGAAATTTTGCAGGCCAATGCCGACCGCAAGTGCGATGGCTGCGGAAAGACTCGCTTCCGGCAACCCCGCCGCTACGGCACCAAACGCCACGCCCACCGCGAGTCCTTCCGGAATATTGTGCATTGTGATGGCGAGGATGAGCAGGGAGTTTCTGTCCCAGCTTGTCTTGATACCTTCAGCCTTCTCGGTCGCAAGGCCGCGATGGAGATGAGGCAGGAGCTTGTCCATTGCTGCGAGGAATATGCCGCCAAGGCCAAAACCCACCGCCGGCGGCACCCAGGCGGGGAGCGGCCTGCCTGCAGACATCTCAATGGCCGGCGCCAGCAACGACCAATAGCTTGCGGCCATCATCACACCGGCAGCGAAGCCCTCCATTACGTCGAGCAGCTTGCGATTGACTTCCTTTGTGAAGAAGACCAGCGCGGCACCAGCGGCCGTAATAGCCCACGTGAAACATCCCGCCAGCAGGGCCTGTATTGCCGGATGGAGGGCTGAAAAACCGCCACCTTCCCCGAGACTCATGCTGGCTCTTGCCCTTCTGGCCGATCACGAGTGCGTCGCGCTGGGCGGCACTTTAACCACCGCGTCCTGGCTGCCAAATGGATTGCCACACGCAACGCACAGTCCGGATCATCACGCCACTCACCATCGACGAGAAAGCGATAATGATATTCCCCAGCTTCCAGCGGCACGGTGACTTTCCAAATTCCATCCGCGCCTTTCTGGAGGCTGATGGGATTTTTCTGCCAGTGTGTGAAATCGCCGACCAGCATCACGCTCATCGCGCCGGGGGCTTTGAACGAGAAGGTCTGGTTGACGGTTGTCTTCTTACTCGTTGTGATTTGTTTTGCCATAACTGTCCTTTCATTTGATTGAATTCGAGGCATCTCCCTTTGCCCAGGGTTTCACGTCTGCTTCGTCTTCGGTGTCAGCTTTTGACGCGAACTCGGCACCACACTCAGCGACAGCCTCGCTGGAGGGAAGCTCTTTGAGTTAACCGACGATGGCCTTAAACTCCCGCGCATCGAATGCTGGCATCGTCCGGGTGCGCACGTTGCCCAATGCGGCCAGTTGGGTCAGCGCACGCAAAACTTTTCGGTCGTCGCCGTTGAGGATGAGCACGCCGTCCTCTTTGCCGACGGTCCAAAGTTGCAGTTCGACCTTTACCCCGGCTCTCTCAACGGCCTTCTTGAACACGAGCGCACGTGAAGGGGACTTCTTGATGTTGCGGGCGCCCTGATCCGTGAAACGAAGCAAAGTGACATATCGAGCCATAGATTTCCTTTCGTTGGTGTTTTTGTTTGTAGAGTTCAGAATACTTCGGCTTTGAGGCCAGCGACCTCTCGCACACGCCGCGCGATTGTGGAGAGCGTGCGGAGTGGCAAGTGACCGCACTCGGAATGCGGCGTCGGACGCGTGGCGGAGTAAATCTGCACCAAAGGAATTTGTGCGCCGGCGTCCTTCAGTTCTTTGAGCCGCTGGACATAGGCTTCGATTTCCTGCGGGGGCGGCGCCTCTCCATTGATAGCAGGGAACAGACTTTGGATAATGACCGACCGTTTGCGGGCGAGGCGCAGGATCTTCGCGAGAATGTCGTCGATGCTGCAATCAGGCTTGTTGACGCGTTGCATGTAGTCTTGTGTGCCGGCTTCAAGCTTGGCCCATACTTCGTCGCTCGACGTGAAGAGGCTCAAGCCCTGTTCAACTCCAGGCCGATCGAGGCCGCTGGCATTGGTAACGAGAACAAGCTTAAACCATGGAAACCGTCCGCGTGCGCGCACGTGGATGACTGTCTCCACAGCACTCGCGAAGTTCGGGCAAAGAGTGGGTTCCCCGTCACCGCTCAGACAGACGTGTTGCAGGCGGAGCAGTTCTGGAGGCACACCGCGGTAGTGCGGGTGTTCACGAATTTGGCCGGAGTGGACGAACTTCAACGTACGCTCCAGCTCAGCAGCCATTGCGCGCAGATTAACGTGCCGCTCCCGAGTACGTTCCTTCCTATCCACTTCGCAATACGCGCAGTCGAAGTTGCAGAATTTGTCCGGGTTCATGTTTATCCCGACGGACAATCCCCGCGCTCTGGGTGAAATGACGGCGTAAACGTAGCGGTTATCCAGAAAGTCTCGCGGGTAACCGAAAGCTGTGCCTGCTTCCCTCGGAGGACCAGTACCCTTTGTCTGCTGCTGCGCGTCGATCGCAGTTCCGGCACTCATTGCTTTAAAGTCCATGGTTGGCGGCTAAGCAGCAATGAAATCGCGCTCCTGTTCTCGCACCACGAGCACCGGACAAGGCGCGTTCCGAATGACGTGCTCCGCGACACTGCCCAGGAACACGTGCTTCAAGCCTGTTCGCCCATGCGTCGAGATGACGATGAGATCGGCACTCAACTTTTTGGCGAGGTCGATGATTTCGGGCGCGGGCGACCCCATGCGGACCACGGTGTCTGCTGAAACTTCGCCACGTATTTCGTCCACGGCCAGTTTGGCAAGTTCCTTTTCGCTGGCCGCGCGCACGTCTGCTTCCAACAAGGTGTAATCGAAGCGGCCATATTCTCCTGTCGCGTAAGTGGACGGCGCCACGTAAACGAGCGTCAGGGCGGCCTTATGTTCCTTCGCCAGCGGGATGGCGTACTGCAAAGCCTTCTTTGCACAATCGGAGGAGTCGATTGGCACAAGAATCTTTTTAATGCTGAACGGCGATTTTGCGGCGCCGATCGTCGCGGCAGCCATCAATGGCTCATCGCGCCGACTCATTTCGAGCACGACTTCACCTGGGTGATTGGTTGGTTTTGCTTTCATAGCTTTTCCTTTGGTTATGGTTTGGAATGGTTTTATGAACTTATGCTCGCGCTTACGCACGAGGAAGACCGGACACGGTGCGTGGCGGACAACGTATTCAGCAACGCTTCCCATCGACACGTGTTTTAAGCCCGTTCGTCCGTGCGTACAGATCACGATAAGATCGGCTGCCAATTCCTTGGCCGCATTGATGATCTCGTTTCGAGAACCCGAGCGGACCATGGTGGTGATTGAGCCGCCTTGGTTCAAGGCAAGTTGGGCCAACGCTTTTTTGGCGTCGGTCCACATGTCAGCTTCATACGAGCCGGGGTCTAAACAATAAAAATCGTCTGTGGGGAGCAGACTTGGCACAACGTAGAGCAGCGTGATGGCGGCCTTGTGCTTTTTCCCTAGCGCAACCGCGTATCGCAATGCTCGTTTCGAGCAATCGGAGAAGTCGATCGGCGCCAAAATCTTTTTGAGCGTGAAGGGTGATTTTATGGCACTACCCGCCATGGCAGTCGTCATTGGCTGATAGCGGAGGTTCAACCCCCTTCCGACCTCGCCGCGTCGATTAGCTGGTTTTGCATTCACGGCCATCGGTTTCTTTGTGCCCAGTGGTCCTACACGAACTCATGCTCGCGCTCTCGCACGACAAGCACCGGGCATGGAGCGCGGCGAACCACATCTTCAGCCACGCTGCCCATGATCACGTGTTTCAAGCCAGTGCGTCCGTGGGTCGATATGACGATCAGATCGGCGGGCAAGCTCTTCGCCATCGTGATGATTTCCAGTGCCGCTGAGCCTGTGCGCACCATGGTGTCAGCCGAAACTTCACCGCGCACTTCGTCCACGGCCAGTTTAGCGAGGTTCCTGTCGCCCGTCGCGCACATCTCGGCCTGGAGCGCCGCGTAATCGGCAGCCACAAAGTCGCCTGTGGGGCAGAGAGTCTGCACGACATGGAGCAGTGTGATGGCCGCTTTGTGCTCTTTCGCCAGCGGAACGGCATACTGCAACGCCTTCTTCGAGCAGTCGGAGAAGTCGATGGGCACGAGAATCTTTTTTAACCTGAATGGCGACTTTACTATGCTTGCAGCAGCCATTAACGGTTCATCGCGGCGGTCCAATTCCAGTATCACTTCACCTGGATGATTCGTTGGTTTTGCTTTCATGGCTTTTCCTTTTGCTGTCGTTTGGATCGGATTCAGACAAACTCTTGCTCTTGTTCGCGGACGACCAACACTGGGCATGGCGCGTGCCGCACGACTCGCTCAGTCGTGCTGCCGAGCAGCGCGTGCTTCAATCCGGTGTAGCCGTGTGTAGAAATGATAATGAGGTTTGCTTTGAGCATGCGGGCCGCGTCTGCGATTTCGTTAAACGACCTGCCGTAACGGACCAGAATCTTCTCCATTAGAGCTGGTTCAATCTCCAGGTCCCGAACGACGCGTTCCAAGTGACGTTTCGACTCCGCCATCGCCTTGTCGTTCTCCATCGCCAGCGGGAATGACTTGGCAAAGTCCGGTGTGGCCACCGGCTCAACGACGTTCAGCACAGTCAGCTTGGCACCAAACTGCCGCGCAAAGGCCACGGCGTAGGCCAGCGCTTTCTCCGACTGCGGGGAGAAATCGATGGGCACCAGGATGGATTTGATTTGAAGCAGTGAGGGCGCAGGTTCGATTCTCGCTGCGGAAATGTTGGCGCGGGCGGAGGCTCTTTGTTTCAGGGGCGTGATAGCCCGCTTTGCTGTTGGTTTTTGAATTTTCGCTTTCATAACTCAGTTTTTCGTTTCTGCACCAAGTTCAGATGGGTTTGCGTACGTGCCTACACAAGGCTTGGGAATTGCTGACCATTCCTTGACTGCAATGTGACTTTGGGATTCATGAAACTCAGGCTGTCGGCTGCGAACTATGAGCACTGGACAAGGTGCGTGGCGCAAAACAGTCTCCGCCACGCTGCCGAGCAATAAATGCTTCAGTCCGGTTCGCCCGTGCGTCGAAATAACAATCAGATCAGACTTTAGTCCCCGGGCGACACTTACAATCTCTGCGGCCGGATTGCCGATGCGCACCAACAGGTCGCATGGCACTTCGTCTCCGAGAAATCTATGGGCTAATGCGTTCAGTTGACTGGCGCCGCCGCGCCGCAACTCATCTTCGAGCGCAAGATCACTGGCTCGTCCCAGGGCGGTGCACTTGGCGTGGACGACGTGGAGCAATGTGACAGAAGCGCCGAATTCTTTCGCAAATGACAGTGCGTAATGAAGAGCCCTCTTCGACTCGCTGGAAAGGTCGGTAGGCACCAGGATCGATGTGATTTGCAACGACGGTGCAACTTTGCCGCGACTAGTCGTTTCATTCGCGCAAACTATGGTCGGCGTCCTCTTCACGGTTTTAACGGCTCTTTCGGTTATTCGCTTCATACATCTCTGTCTCTCCTTTAATTTGCGGAGCAAGTGGACGTGCGCCTACACGCGACTTGGGAATGGCTGAACGTTTTTTGCTCCATGCGCAGCGCTCCGACCTCAGACTGAAGCTGCGGGCAACGGCCGATGCTCGCCTGTGTTTCCGGGACACTGCGCACGTTCACCTGTTAAGGCGGAGCAAGAAATGGCTGGTCATTAGCAATGCCGGTGAAGCAAGAGCCCTGTAGTGAGCGGATCATAGTTATGATGAAGTTGCAGAACGCCACGCCCTATGACCCGCTCGCTCCCTGGAACGTCAGCGAGTCGGACTATCCATTCTCCGCCGAGACATGGGAGAAACTGAGCTTCTGCCTCAATTACGCCGTGCTGGCGCCTTCCAGCCACAACTCTCAGCCATGGCGATTCAAACTCGGCCTCGATGAACTCAGATTGTACGCGGACCGGACACGCGCCTTGCCCATCGTCGATCCGCACGACCGGGAGCTGATCATCAGTTGTGGCGCCGCACTGTTCCATTTGCGGTTGGCCATTCGCTACTTCGGCCACAATGACCAGGTGTTTCTCTTCCCGGAGGGCACCGATCCCGACCTCCTTGCTGTGACCGAAGTGGGAATCCCGCGCGCATTGGAATCGGATGAAAGGGCTATGTTCCACGCCATTCCGCGCCGACATACCAATCGGCATCCGTTTGAATCACGACCAGTTCCTGATCATCTGCTGGCATCATTACGAACCGCTGCCGACAAAGAAGGCGCGGTCTTCACTCTAATTAGCGATGAAAAATTAAAGCGGCGTGCCGTCGAGTTGGTGTGGCATGCGGATCGAGCGCAAATGGCGGACCGCTCGTTTCGTCGTGAACTGGCGGCATGGATTCATTCGGGGCGCAGCGCCACACGTGATGGTATTCCCGGCTACGCCCAAGGGTTGAAGGAACTTCTGGACTTTGCCACACCAGCCTACGCCGCTGCTGTCCGCACATTCGACCTCGGCAAAGGCATCGCCGCGCACAACCGGAAACTCGTTGAGGGATCGCCTGCGCTCGGGGTGCTTACCACGGAAACCGACACGCCATCTGATTGGCTGTTGGTCGGCCAGGCGCTGGCACGCGTGCTCCTGCTTGCCTGCGCCAGCGGAGTCTCAGCATCTTTTCTAAACCAGCCGATCGAAGTGGAAGAATTGCGTCCGCAGTTTCGCGAAGCGCTCGGGTTGTCCGGCTTTCCCCAGCTCTTTCTGCGGATGGGATATGGGCCAGAAGTGAAACCGACGCCGCGCCGCGATGTGCGGGAAGTTCTGATCTGAATTATGCCTGCCACTAACCAGCCCACCGGCGTCGAACCGGATCGCGAGGCCAGACAGGATAACTCGATGGTTACACCTGCGAGCGCCGATCGGCTTTCTGGTGACGCTCTGTCTGAAAGAGCTAGTCCGGCACAGGTGCTAAGACTCCGATTGCGCGCTGAGAAGTTTGCGCGTTATTCCCTGTTGCTGCTCGTCCTCGGTGCCGGAATTGCATTCTTGAACATGGTGAAGGTGTTCCTGGTTCCGGTGATTCTCGCTGCGGTATTCGCCGGTTTATTCTATCCATTCTATGCACGCGTATTGCAGATAGCAGGCGGGCGAAAGGCCCTGAGCGCTTTCATCTGCTGCGTGGCGCTGTCGCTGGGACTGCTGCTCCCCGCCTATGCGGTCGCCAATCTGGTCGCGAGGGAAGCGATCCGTTTCTATCAAACGTCCGAGTCCAAAGTACAGGCGATTTTCAGTGGTGATCTCCGACAAAAGGCGCAGAACCATCCCCTAGTACGGCGGCTCCATCTTGAAAAACTTCCTCTCCAATCAACAGTCGAACACGTCGCGAAGAAAGCAGCGGAGTTGCTGGCAAGCGCGGTCAATCTCGCCTCTCGCGAAGCATTCGAGCTGCTTTCCATTATCTTCGTTACGTTCTTCACGATGTTTTACTTCTTCCGCGATGGCCCGATCCTTTTAGCCAGGCTGAAATATTTTAGTCCGTTGGCGGCCCGCTATGAGGACGAAGTCATCCGCCGCTTCCTCACTGTCTCGCGCGCGACCATCAAAGGCACGCTACTCGTGGCGCTCATCAAAGGCGTTCTGGGCGGATTGACGTTCTGGGCCTTCGGCATCGAAGCGCCCGCGCTGTGGGGTGTCGTCATGGTTTTTCTTTCCATCCTGCCGGTTGTAGGCGCGTGGGTGATCATGTGTCCGGCGGCGCTCATCCTGATGTTAACCGGCCAAGTCTGGCAGGGTATTACTCTTTTTCTGGTCGCAGTCGTTGTCATTGGAAGCATCGATAACATCCTCGAACCGGTCTTGATTGGGCGCGACTCCAGCATGCACGAGTTGCTGGTGTTCTTTTCGATGCTCGGAGGGATTGGAGTCTTCGGCGTGATGGGCTTCATCGTCGGACCGGTCATTGCGGCGCTGTTCTTAACGCTGCTGGACATCTACGGACAAGAGTTCAACAAGCAGCTTGCGCTCGTCCACAACAGATCCCTCGATTCACCAGCGAAAGAGGCTTGTGAGATATGAAGCTGGAAGTTCCGATTGCCCCCTTGCCGCAGAAATGCGAGGCCGTTTTCGAAGCCCGCGGCATCACCAAAGTCTATCAAATGGGAGAGGTCCAGGTGCATGCATTGCGCGGCGTGGATCTGGATCTGTTTCAAGGTGAGTTCGTGGTGCTCCTCGGCCCGTCGGGTTCCGGCAAATCCACGTTGCTGAATATTCTTGGCGGACTCGATGTGCCGACCAGCGGCACGGTGCGGTATCGCGACCATGACTTGACAAAGTATGACGACGCGGCGCTGACGCATTACCGGCGCGAACATGTCGGGTTTGTTTTTCAGTTCTACAACCTGATTCCCAGCCTGACCGCTCGCGAGAACGTCGCCCTGGTCACGGAAATTTCGCGTCACCCATTGACGCCGGAAGGGGCGCTCGAACTTGTCAGCCTGGGCGGGCGCATGGACCATTTCCATCGCAAATGTCCGGCGGCGAACAGCAGCGCGTAGCCATTGCGCGTTCCATCGCCAAACGCCCCGAAGTCCTGCTGTGCGATGAGCCCACCGGCGCGCTTGATCGCGCCACCGGCGTGTTTGTGCTCGAAGCCATCGCCCGCATCAACCGCGAACTCGGGACTACGACCGCAGTCATCACGCACAACGCCGTCATCGCCTTGATGGCGGACCGCGTGGTTTCGCTTTCGGATGGCCGCATCGTGAACGTTCGGCGCAACGACCGCAAATTGCCCGCCTCGCAACTGGAATGGTGAACCGTCATGACCGCGCTCAACCGCAAATTGCTCCGCGACCTCTGGGGAATGAAAACCCAGGCGCTGGCGATCGCGCTCGTCATGGCCAGCGGCGTCGCAACGTTCGTGATGTCGCGATGCACCGTAACTTCTCTGCGCGAGGCGCGGGAGCGTTATTACGAGCGCAACCGTTTCGCCCACGTCTTCACCCACCTAAAGCGGGCCCCGAACTCACTCGCAGACCGGATCGCGGAGATTCCCGGAGTCGCAGCGGTGCAGACGCGCGTCGTGGTGGACGTAACGCTCGATGTGCCGGGACTCGCGGAACCCGCCGTGGGCCGGCTCGTCTCGATTCGTGAGCGTTCGGGGTCGGCCTTGAACGCGCCGCACTTGCGCCGCGGCCGGTATCCGGAACCGGGACGCTCCGGCGAGGTGCTCGTGAACGAAGCGTTCGCTGCGGCCCACGGCTTCAAGCCCGGCGACACCGTCCGCGCCATTATCAACGGACGCCTGCAAACCCTGCGCTTCACCGGCATCGCCCTATCGCCGGAGTACATTTATCAGGTACGTCCGTCCGAGATTCTTCCCGACGACAAACGCTCCGGTGTCTTCTGGATGGGCTATACCGAGTTGGCCGCAGCTTACGACATGGAAGGTGCCTTCAATGACGTGGCGCTAACATTACCGCGTGGCGCGTCGGGTCCCGAAGTGTTGCGCCGCCTTGATACCTTGACTGAACCTTACGGCGGCCATGGCGCCCATGCGCGTGAGGACCAGCTTTCCCACCGGCGCCTTTCCGACGAACTCACCCAACTTCGGGCGATGGCGTCGATACCGTCGCTCATCTTCCTCTCAGTCACCGCGTTTCTGCTCCATGTCGTCATCAGCCTGCTCATTCAAACGCAACGCCAACAAATCGCCGTGCTCAAGGCTTTTGGCTACACGCGTGGCGAGGTCGGCACTCATTACCTCAAACTTGTGCTCCTGATGGTCGTTGTCGGCGCGACTCTCGGAACCGGCGTCGGCGCGTGGCTGGGGCGCAGCCTGGCCCATGTCTATGCACGCTACTTCCGCTTTCCCGAACTGAACTTTCAACTCGACCTCGGCGTCGTGTTCTTCGCCATGCTCATCGCTGCGGGCGCTTCGCTGCTGGGTGTGCTGGGCGCGTTGCGGCGGGCGATGAGTCTGCCGCCCGCTGAAGCAATGCGCCCCGAGCCGCCGGCAGATTATCAGCCTACGCTGGTGGAACGCGCCGGGTTGCAACGCTTCTTCTCGCAGGTCGCGCGCATGATTCTCCGCCAGCTTGAACGCAAGCCGTTCAAAGCTGCGCTCTCCACGGTGGGGATCGCGCTCGCCATCGCGATCCTCGTGCTGGGCAGCTTCGCTCGCGACATCGTGAGTCATGCGCTGGATTTTCAATTCTTCCAGACGCAACGCCACGATATGAACCTCGCGTTCGTCGAACCGATCGCTTCGACTGTGCTGCACGAGTTGAGCGCCATGCCGGGTGTGATGGCAGTTGAAGGCTTTCGTAGTGTGCCTGTGCGCCTGCGCTTCGGCCACCGCTCGCGGCGACTTGCAGTGATGGGCCTGCCGCCGAGCCAGCGATTATTTCGCCTGCTCGACGCCGATGGGCGTCAGATCTCACTGCCGCTTGGAGGAACGCACCACGGCGGAGGAACTGAAGTCCGCGCAGTTCGCCGTGCAAATCGCCGACTACGAACTGGAACTCGCCAAAGCCGCGCTGTTGCGCACAAATCTAGAAAGCCCCACCAGCGCGGACGCGTGGCATTTTCCGATCTTCTCGCCCATCAACGGTCGGGTGCTGCGCGTCTTCCAGGAAAGCTCGATGGTAGTTCCCGCCGGCGCGCCCCTGCTCGAACTGGGCGACCCCGGCGATCTCGAAGTCGAAGTCGACGTGCTCTCCGCCGACGCCGTAAAAATTAGACCCGGCGCGAAAGTTTTCCTCGAACATTGGGGCGGCGATGTGCCTTTGCTCGGTCGCGTGCGCGTGGTCGAACCGGCCGGCTTCTTGAAGATCTCGGCGCTCGGCGTCGAAGAACAGCGCGTCAATGTGATTGTCGATTTCGCCGAGCCGCCTGAAAAGCGCGGTTCGCTCGGTGATGCCTATCGTGTGGAAGCCCGCATCGTCGTTTGGGAAGGGGCGAACGTGTTGAAGGTCCCCAGCGGCGCGCTCTTCCGCGAAGATGCTGATTGGGCCGTCTTCGCCGTCAAAAACAACAAGGCCCGCTTGCATCGCGTGACCATCGGCCATCGCAATGATCTCGAAGCCAAAGTTGTCGAGGGCTTGACGGAGAACGCCGAGGTGATTGTCCACCCCAGCGACAAGATTCAGGACGGCATACGCGTGAAGCTTCGATAGAATCCGATATGGTCATTTGTGCCATTCCAAATTCCTGCGCTTACGTTCGACCCAAGCCGTGAAGACGCGGTGACAGTGGACAAAACGACTAGCGAGGCTTTTCGGATCTCACCACCACGAACCACGCATTATCTGGGCTTTGCTCGCCACCCATGATCGCCATTTTGTCCTGCGGCTGATGACGAGCCTTTCGCACCAGCCTTTTCTCGCGGTAAAGTCGCAGTTCGAGAGTCGTGTCACCGACCGGTTCGATTTCCAGCGAGCGTTGGGCATTCAGCCGAATTCTGTTCACTTGATGCGCCTCCGCTATGACTTCCTGCCGATCCAATTCCCAATAATGTTTCCAACGGAAAACTGGATGTAGTTTTCGGCTCAGTTTGGGACCAATGGCCTTGGCAGTGGCCGTGGGCGGCTTCTCGTCGTTCGAACCTTGAATGAACTGGACATAATACTTTTTCCCCTGATCTGCCGCCGTTGAAAAGTAAAGCCCTCCGATCCAGATCACGACGAGCAGCAGGCAGCGTTTCATAAGACTTCGACGCTACGGCAAATTGCCTGCATCAAAAAATCTCCGCTTTGATCGCTTGAATTCCAGGAATCGGAAGTGTTCTCACGACTACGGACCGGGAACTCAGATCAATTCACGATGAATAAGAGATTAAAGTTCGTTCATGTCCGTCGCGATGATTCATTTCATCGTCTCAATGTGTGGCTTTGCATAGACTGCCAATGACAAGCATTCTTTTGCTCGATGCACGTTGCGCCAAATTCCGGCAAGTAAACGCCAATTCGCGGGGTGCTTATCGTTTGTCCAAGGTCCAGATTTAATACGATGAATGAGCGGTCAATCGCCTACTTCTCCATGGAAATTGCGCTGGACCTGGCAATGCCAACATACGCTGGCGGCCTAGGCGTGCTGGCGGGTGACACGATTCGCTCGGCAGCAGACCTGAGTGTGCCGATGGTCGGCGTCTCGCTGCTGCATCGGAAGGGTTATCTTTCGCAGCGGCTTGACGCCAGTGGCTGGCAGCGCGAAGAGCCATCAGAGTGGAAGGTCGAGCAATTTCTTGAAGAGCGACCTGAACGGGTCACAGTCAATGTCGAGGGCCGGGTCGTTCATCTTCGCACGTGGAAGTATGAAGTGACGGGGGTTTCAGACTTCACAGTGCCTGTCTTCCTGCTCGACGCCGACCTGCCGGAGAACTCCACTTGGGACCGCACGCTCACGCATTACCTGTACGGCGGCGACGCCTACTATCGGCTCTGCCAGGAGGTCATTCTCGGGATCGGCGGTGTGCGGATGTTGCGCGCACTAGGGTTCAATCATCTCTCGCGGTTCCACATGAACGAGGGTCATGCGAGTCTCCTTGGGCTGGAACTCCTGGATGAAAGCGCGCGCCAGGCCGGACGCCCGGTCTTTAATCATCAGGATGTGGAGTCCGTGCGGCAACAATGCGTCTTCACAACTCACACGCCCGTCGCGGCCGGTCACGATCAGTTCCCTGAAAAGCTTGTGAACCGCGTGCTCGGCCGGCCCGAGTTGTTTGCGATGAAGGAAGTCTTTTGTTGCGACGGGGTGCTCAACATGACCTATCTCGCGCTCAACCTCAGTCATTATGTGAATGGTGTGGCCAAGAAGCATGCGGAAACTTCGCAGCTTATGTTCGCGAGCTACAAAATCGACGCCATCACCAACGGCGTGCATGCTGCTACGTGGACATCACCCGCATTCCAGGAATTGTTCGATCGGCACATTCCGGGCTGGCGTGTGGACAACTTCAGTCTGCGTTTTGCTCACAGCATTGCACGCAAGGAGATTTGGGCGGCCCACATGAAAGCAAAGGAGCGGCTTACCGAAACTGTAAATCAACGCAGCGGCACAGACCTGGACAGCACGGTATTTACACTTGGCTTCGCGCGGCGTGCCACACCCTACAAGCGCGCGATGCTCCTCTTGAGCGACCTTGTGCGGCTGAAAAGCATCTCCGCAAACACAGGCCGGTTGCAAATCATCTATGGCGGCAAAGCACACCCGAACGACCGCGAGGGCAAAGAACTTATCCAGCGCATTGTCAAGGAGCGTGACTCGCTCAAGCCGGACGTCAAGCTCGTCTATCTGGAGAATTACGATCTGGAATTGGCCAAGCTCGTCACTGCCGGCGTCGATGTTTGGCTCAATACACCGCAGGCGCCGCTCGAAGCCTCCGGTACCAGCGGCATGAAAGCAGCGCTTAACGGCGTGCCCAGCCTGAGCATTCTCGACGGCTGGTGGATTGAAGGCTGCATCGAAGGCGAGACCGGTTGGGCCATCGGCGGCAAGTACAGACCGGAGCAGAATCAGGCCGATCGTTCTTCCGACGACGCCGTTTCGCTTTATGACAAGCTGGAGCGGGTCGTTCTTCCGCTATACTATCGCGACCACGACGGCTTCGCCGAGGTTATGCGCCATTGCATCTCGCTCAACGGATCCTTCTTCTATACGCAACGGATGGTGCAGCAATATGTGGTGAAGGCGTATTTGGAGTAGCCCGCAAAAACAGGCCAGTGTTTGCCAAATTTCGGGAAGCTTGTTTGTCCTTTGGGAACCATGCTATCGACAGATGAACTCAAGAGAACTTGGGTGCTGTGGAAACAAGGAAACGTGATGAGAAAGGAACCGATATGAGTGCATTAAATACAGAAAAGCTAAGCAGTGATCTAAAACGTGTTGTGCGCGACTCGGAAGAATTGCTGCAGGCTACGGCGGGCGCAGTTGGCGACAAGGCCAAAGAAGTACGCGAACGTTTGTCGGAGACACTGGAAAGAGCCAAACGAACTTGTGGCCAGTTGGAGGAGAAGGCCATCGAAAGCGTGAAGGCCGCCGACAGGGTGGTCCGCAAACATCCCTATGAATCAATCGGAGTGGCCTTGGGTATTGGGCTGCTCATCGGCGTGCTGGTGGGGCGGAAGTAAGGATCAGGTGCCGCACCAACTGCATGCTGACTCATCGAAGCTTGCATGTGAGACAGCGCAGCTCGGGTCGCGACTGCGCAGCTTTTGCTCGCCGAGTTCCTTGAGACACGAAATCGGCTTCTCAAATGGACGCTTATCGCTGGCAGTGAATGTCCCCTCAATGACCATGTTCGTGATGATTTTCATAGATTCCAGAACGGCTGGTGTCGTGCGAGTTCCTGCCTCTGGAGCCAATGTTCTCCCGGACCGGTTTTTCTCAAGGGATTACCCGTCACCTTGAAATCTGGAGTGTCAACAAAAGTGTCAACGGTCTGCTAGTGAATGGCTAGGTTTTGCTGGTAGCTGCGTAGTGGATGATTAGTGCTTGAATCCCAAAAACTCGGCTCTAAAATGTTGAGGAAATTGAGGGTCGCGGTCCGATTCCGACCCTCGCCTCCAGTTCTTTTGCTGGGATTTTGGAGGAAAAACGGTCGAGTTTCAGTGGATTCTTCAGTGAGTGACGAACTCCGTCACCATTCGAGTGAAACTGAAGTAACTCGCCGACAACTCGCTAACGCGGGCGGATCGTGGCGGTTCATGCTCACAACATGAATCGAAACATGAAGAATCGTTACCGGGTGTTCCGCCGCGGCTGGGGCACCTACTACTGCGAAGACCTCGTTACCAAGAAGCAGACCACCCTCAAGACACGCGACAAGGACGAAGCCTATCGGCTCGTTGCAGCCCAGAATGAAAACGAAGACGCGCCCGCGTTCAGCCTGCATCTGGCGCGCGTGTATTGGAAAGCGGGTGATCCCGCTGCCGCCCAACGGACGTGGCAACACGTCATGGACGAAATTCCAAAACTCAAAACTGGCGAAACACAACACCGCTGGTTAACCGCCATCAAAGACAAGGCGTTTGCTTCCATCCGCAATCTCGTTGTGCTCGAAACCCAGGCCGAACACTTTTTGAAAGTGCTGGAGAATGGTTCGATCTCCACGAACATTTATCTGCGGCGCATCCATAACTTCGCTTTGGACATGAGTTGGCTGCCGTGGCCCGTGCTGCCCAAGAAGCGTTGGCCCGCCATTAAGTTCAAGGAGAAGCGCGGCATCACCCTGGCTGAACATCAGGCCATCGTCGCCCGCGAACTGAATCCCGAACGTAAGGCGTTTTACCAACTGGCATGGCACTTGGGCGCGGCGCAATCGGACATCGCTTTTCTTGAGGCGGAGAACATTGATTGGGAACACAACTTTATTTCTTTCGCCCGCAAAAAGACCGGTTCAATTGCCATCATGCGGTTTGACGAAGACGTGGCGGAAATTCTTCGCGACTTGCCGGGGAACGGTCCGTTGTTTCCGTATCTGCGGAGTGTCCGCGCCGGTGACCGGGCGACAGAATTTCATCAGCGCTGTGTCGGCCTCAAGATCAAAGGCATCTCGTTACACAGTTACCGCTACGCGTGGGCGGAACGAGCGAAGACAGCGGGCTACCCCGAACGTTTCGCGCAGGAAGCGCTTGGCCATAACAGCAAGGCGGTGCATCGCGCCTACGCGCGCAAGGCCAAGGTGGAATTGCCCTCGCTTGGCGAATACGAACGACAACGTGCAGCGTTCGCTCGCGGAACAAAAGCGTCTGAGCCGATGCCGCAAGTCATCAACGCTTGAACAGGAGGAAACACATGAACACGCACCCTGTCATCCTGCTTAAGCCGGTGTTTCATTTTCTCGATGCAGTCATTCGGGATTATGGACTCTACATCTACATGGTGATGGTCTGGCTCTCACCGCTCCTTATCGTGTGGATTTTAACTGGCGGTTTCTGGCGCAGGTCGTCCCGGCAACATTCCGTCGCCGGGGTTCAGATCATCATTGTCAAACCGACCGCGAAACCACCGCCAGTGCCGCCAGTGATTCCACACAAACATATCCCGCAGCCCCATGATGACGAGGGCCAATCATTTGCTGCCTAATCTTCCGGGCTGTGGCGTTCGGCCACCTTTGAAAATGCCATTGCACGTTTATACAAGTTCCTTGTATATTCGTGCAATGCGTAGCCAGGCAAAAACTGTTTCAGACGCGCTCTTCGAGATTGCCGAAGGGCAGCAGGGCTATTTCACCGCCAAGCAGGCAGCCGATGCCGGTTACCAGCTTGGCAGCCAGGCGCATCACGTCAAATCAGGAAATTGGGTGCGTGTTGAGCGAGGCATCTATCGGCTGGCACGCTTTCCTCAATCGTCCGAAGAGCAACTGGTCATTTATACTCTCTGGTCACGCAATCGCGCGGGCGAACCGGAAGGTGTTTATTCCCACCAGACCGCACTCAGCATCCATGAACTTTCCGATGTGAACCCGGCCAAGCTCCACATGACCGTTCCGTCCGCATTTCGACGAAGCGCAAAAGTGCCAAAAATACTGCTGCTGCACCGCGCAAGTCTCAATGAGAAGGACGTTGAACAACGGCAGGGTTTCGCCGTGACTCGCCCGCTCCGTGCCATCGCCGATCTGGTGGCAGTAGAATCCGTCTCACACGACATCGTCGAACAGGCTCTGACTGAAGGGCGGCAACGCGGACTGCTTTCCATTCGAGAAGTGGCGGAACTGCGACGCCAAGAAAATCTCCCGAAATGGTTTGATGACCTGCTCGCGGCAAGCAAACGATGAAGCCTCCACGAAAGTATGCTTCCGCAACCGCCTTTCGTGTCGCGCTGGAAGACCGTCTGAAAAAATTGGCGCAGGAAGACGGCCTCGACCTCCAGCGCGTGCGTCGGCAGGCGGCATTCGACCGATTGCTCTGCCGCCTGTTCGCAGAGTCGGATGCTCCGTGGTTGCTGAAAGGCGGCTACGCAATGGAGTTGCGTCTGAAAACCGCCCGAACTACACGCGACATTGATCTCGCCATGAGGCGACTTCCCCTGGCTTCGGCTGATTGGGATGCCAACGTCTCGGATGTGCTGGAATCATTGCGCGAAGCGGGAAATTTGGATCTGCACGATTTTTTCACTTTCGTTTTCGGCAATGCGACACAAGACCTAGACGCTGCACCTTACGGCGGTGCGCGCTTTCCTGTGGATGCGCGACTGGCCGGGCGAACCTTTGCAAAGTTCCACCTGGACGTGAGCACGGGCGATGTTCTGCGCGAACCTTATGAAACGCTTTCGGGTCGGGACTGGCTTGGATTTGCGGGAATCGCCAGCGCAAAGTTTCCGGCTGTTTCACCGGAAGAACAATTTGCCGAGAAACTTCATGCCTACACTTTGCCGCGAGTGGGCCGGGAAAATACCCGCGTCAAAGACTTGGTGGATTTGGTTCTCCTGATCGAACGCACCAAACTGGATGCCGCCCGTCTGCCAAAAGCAATTCGTGAAACCTTTCTACGTCGCAAGACGCACGATATTCCGTCCGCACTCATCCCGCCACCGGCCTCATGGGTCGGGCCATTTTTAGAGATGGCGGCGGAATGTAGTCTTGAACCGGATATGGAGAAACATTTCGGCGCGGTCGCGCAATTCTTCCGCAGGCTGAGTTCATAACGCCGACGGGCGAACTCGACCATGAGCGCACCCCATTCCACTGACCCAAAGCTTGCTGAAGCACTTGCGGAATGCGAACGGCTACGGGAGGAAAATCAGAAGTTACGAGGACGCTTGGGAATTCCCCGGATGGAAACTTCCGACCCGCTTCCTTCTGTGTCTGACATGCAAGGCGCAGTGACTTCCAAGTCCACCCCGGATGGCAAGGTGAAGTTGTTTCGTAATCTCTTCCGTGGACGGGAAGACGTTTATGCAGTGCGCTGGGAGGGGCGCAATGGAAAGGCTGGATATTCGCCAGCCTATCACCGGATTTGGGGCACGTCATTCCGTAACGCCCCAGACAAACCCAAGGAATATTTCCCGCTAACGGATCAAGTTATCCACGACCATCTGACTGGTAAGCTGACGGCAGGCGTTTACCCATTGTTGGCCGACGAAACCTGCTGGTTTCTCGCCGCTGATTTCGATAAGGCGACATGGCAGGACGACGTGCAGGGGTTTCTCCGCACCTGCGCCGAGTGGAAAGTGCCCGCCGTTCTGGAACGATCACGTTCCGGGCGCGGTGGTCACATCTGGATTTTCTTTGAAGCGCCACTGCCTGCGAGTCTCGCGCGAAAACTCGGCGCGGCCATTCTCACCCGGACAATGGAGCAGCGGCATCAACTTGGTCTCGATTCCTACGACCGCTTCTTTCCGAGTCAGGACACGATGCCCAAAGGCGGCTTTGGCAATCTCATCGCGCTGCCGTTGCAGCACATGCCGCGCGGCCACGGCAACAGCGTATTTCTCAATGCCAATTTCGATCCGCACCCTGACCAGTGGACGCTGTTGTCTTGCGTTCGGCGGATGGTATTTGCCGAAGTCGAAAACGTGGTGCGCGAGGCCGAACGCAGCGGAGACATCATCGGTGTTCGGCGCAGTGTCACGGACGATGAACAGACGGAAGACCCGTGGACGCTGCCGCCATCCCGGAAGAAAAAGGACGAAACAATCACCGGCCCGTTGCCAGCGAAAGTGCGCGTGGTTCGTGGCAACTTGATCTTTGTCGAGAAGGAGGGGTTGCCGTCCGCGATGTTGAATCGTTTGCACCGGCTCGCCGCATTTCAAAACCCGGAATTCTATCGTGCGCAGGCGATGCGGCTTTCCACATTCGGCAAACCGCGCGTCATTCGTTGCGCGGAGGAATTTCCCAAGCATGTCGCCTTGCCTCGTGGTTGTCTTGGCGAAATCACGGCGCTCCTCGAATCGCACAAGATTGCCGCGGAACTCGACGACCAACGCTTCGCCGGTAAGCCGATTGAAGTGACATTTCACGGCCAGCTTCGCCCGGACCAGCAAGCCGCAGCCAACGCCATGCTTGCCCACGATGACGGCATCCTGAGCGCAACAACCGCCTTCGGCAAAACGGTCGTGGCCGCCTGGCTGATTGCGGCGCAAAAGGTGAACACTTTGGTGCTCGTCCATCGCCGCCAACTTCTCGATCAATGGCGCGAGCGGCTCGCGACATTTTTGAATCTGCCCATCAAGAGCATCGGGCAAATTGGCGGTGGACGCCGGCGTCCCAGCGGGCTGGTTGACGTTGCAGTCATCCAGAGTCTGAATCGAAAACAAGTCGTGGACGATGTGGTCGCCAACTACGGCTACGTCATTGTGGACGAGTGCCACCACATTTCAGCCGTGAGCTTCGAGCAGGTTCTCCGGCAGGTGAAAGCGCGTTACATCACCGGCCTGACCGCCACGCCTCAGCGCAAAGACGGGCATCACCCGATCATTGTCATGCAGTGCGGGCCGATTCGTCACCGCGTGAATGCGAAGGAGCAGGCGCTGGCGCGACCATTCAAACATTTTGTTATTCCGCGACCGACAAATTTTCGATTGCCGCCCTCAACCGAAAAACCAGAGATGCACGAATTGTATGCCGCGCTGGCCGGCAACAAGGCACGCAACGATCTGATGTGCGTTGATCTGCTGCGCTCCATCAAGGCTGGACGCTCGCCCATTCTGCTGACGGAGCGCACCAGTCAGGTGGACGAATTTGCGTCCCGGTTGACCGGCTTGGTGAAACACATCGTGGTGTTGAAAGGCGGCATGAGTGCAAAGCAACGCCGCGCCATTGCCGAACAACTGACTGCGATTCCCGACGGAGAAGAAAGAGTGCTGCTGGCCACGGGCCGTTACATCGGCGAAGGCTTCGACGACGCGCGCCTCGACACGCTTTTCCTTGCCATGCCGATTTCCTGGCGCGGCACATTGCAACAATACGTTGGTCGGCTGCATCGTCTTCACGACAACAAGCGTGAAGTCATCGTTTACGATTATGTGGACGGCTGCGTGCCGGTTCTATCCGCGATGTATTCCAAGCGTGTGCGGGGATATGAGGCAGTTGGTTACTCGATTCAGGATGAGTAGCCCGACAGCCAAGCCGACATCGAGCCTGTCGTAATGTGGGCTTGACGCGCCGACTGTTCAATGATGACCGTTGCGGGAATAACGCGGCTTGGACTTGGCCGCGTTCTTTCCTCGCCAGTATTCATAGACAGCGTTGCGAATTTTGCACAAACGCGAGAGCTCACCCGCCAGTTCCAGGACTTGGATGGAAGCGAAATACTTTACTGCATTCGGTGGCGGATCGCCTAAAGGCTTGAGCAAGCCGACGCCAATCAGCACAGGAACGTCATGCTCGGCCAGGCCGAGCAGAACGGCGGTTTGCTGGATGTTGAGCATTGCCGGCAGTCGCCGCAGGTTGAGCAGTTCCTTGGCCTGTGCGGAAATAAGTTCTGGTTTGCCGTTCGACTTTGCAGCCAGCGCTTCATTGACTTCGCGATTCATAGTTTGTCCTCGGTAAAGGTGATGACGACGGAAGCAACAACTGTGGCGCTTCCAGGAGGACGCCGTTCCAGTTTGGCGGCGTCCAGGCTGCCGCGCTGGACATACTTCAGATCATTTTTCTGGACGGCCTTATCAATCGGGTGGAGTGCGGCTCCCAAAACCGTCACCACAGCCATTGAAAAATGGATGGCCAGTTGTTGCGGCGGCGCATCCGATTTTTGCTCCAACGCCGGATTGGGTCCCAGCTCGGAATAGAGGAAATGGGCATAGGCTAGTTGATAGCTCCGCTGGTGGTCCGTGATGACGTTCAGCGTGGCAACTTGTGAATCGGTGCCGTAACAATCCTTTTCCGGGAGCAGGCGGTTAGTGGCTGATGTGATGGGTGTTTCTGTGTTCATGTTCGTTCCTTGGTGGGTGAATGATGCCCTTACGGGGCGAAAGGGATTGGAGCTGCGCCACGCGTTGCCGCAGCCTTTTCAAAAAGCGATAACTGCGCTGCCAGACGGATGGCTTGCGTCGTTGTTGGGAAATCACTTCCACGGCTGCCAGTCGTGTGCCTGAATGCGTGACGTGCGAACGTAACAGATCGGCGTCATCGGTGAAGACCCGGCAGGTGTCGCGCCCGCGTGAGATGCTGACGTAAAATTGTTCCTGACTGACCGCGGGCAATGAACGCGAGGACGCGACGACAATGACTTCATCCACCGTCTTGCCTTGGGCGGCGTGGGACGTGACAGCGTAACCGTGGGTGAACGCGCGATAGTTTTCCGGGATCACCCGGCCATCGGCCAGCACCAGAGCACCGCCTTGAATCGCTTTGACCTCGACGAGTTCTCCATTGATGAACTGCTTGCGCGCAGCATTTGCTTGCAGCAACAGCCGGTCACCGACGGCGACTTTCAACTTCCTTGTCTCTCCCACATCAAACGAGGCAGCGCCCCGACCCAACGGGAAAAGTCCTTCAGCGCCATCCACTCGTTGCACCTTCAGCGAGTCATTTGCGACCCCAACCACTTCAGCCGATTCACCGTTATCAAAACCAGCTTTGCTCCGATGAAACCGGATTGCCATGCCGGGACGGTATTGCCGCGCATCTTGTTTCTGCGCTTCCGTCCACGACAGCGAATCAAACACCTGAAACTCCTTTTCTTCACCAGTCAGCCGACCGGATGTTTTTAGCGCGGCACGGACTTTCTCCGTCACTGCCTCGATTTCATTCCACGTCGGCGAGACCAGCAGCGCGGATTTGTTTTTCTCCAATGCTTTCAAATACGCCTTGGCAGCGAAGTCGTGAAGCTTGTCGCCTGGCAATTCCATCACCGCACACATGCGCTCCAATTGTGTGAACGCTTCCGCCGTTCGCTTGTGCGCCGCGAGTTCGACGGCCTTGCGATACTCGTCCCGCCGTTGACGCCGGATACGGGTCAATTGACCGGATTGGAAGCGGGAATGTTCCTCCAGAATCCGCAGTGCATCGCCACGCACCACGGAAGCGTGTTGCCCGGTGTCGCCGGAAAGGACAATCCGGCAATCCTTCGCCAGATCAAAGAGCCGCTTCATGTCGTCAATGCCCACCGCTCCGGCTTCGTCCAGAACAACCAACTGCCGTTCAGACAACACGGGCTTTGACTGCAACAAGCCTTGCAACGTCACCGCTTCGAATCCTTCCTTGCGGAGAACGTCCGTTGCCGCCGCCGTTGGCGCGCAGAACAACGGGTTAATTCGAACCTCCTTGCAAGCGGCGACCAGCTCATGGAGCACCGTGGTTTTGCCGGTGCCCGCCAGACCACGCAGGCCGGTTATGCGGTCGCTGGTGCGAAGGGCATGGTAAATCGCCCGTTGTTGATCCTCAGTTAGCCAGTCAGCGGGAGCGTGCGAATAATTGAGCGGCCCCACGGCATCGCACGAGGCATTGACTGTCTGAATCAAATTCAGTTCCGTCGCCAAAATCTCCTTGGTCGAAAACCCGCGCTCCGTTTTCACCAACACCAGAGACTGGTTGACCGCGGCTTTCAACCTCGGTAAATCCACTTCGCCTGAACGCTGCAATAGTGCGACGTTCAAAAGTTCATGTTCTGGCGCGACGGACTTGCGCTCGAAGACATGGGTGACGGCGTAAGTCAGGGCGTTTGATTCACAGTCTGTGTCCGGCGTGGTTGGCTTGGGATGCGCGGACACGGAAAGCTGACGGAGCATTTGCAGTTCGTCCGGCTGCAATTGGGCTAGTTGACGCGCGCGCACTTCTGCGGTCGAAATGCCTTTGATCTTTTTTGCCCGGCTTTGATGCACCGCGTAGGCGATTTCGTCGTTGGAAAGTTTGCGGCCTAGTTTTTGTTCCATCGCCCGCACCACCTCATCCAGTTGCTGCGCCCGTTTGGAAAAGCGTTTCAAAATCTCATCACTCGCGCCCTCGATTTCAAAGCCGTGTTTGGCAGGTCTGGTTTGATAGCCGATGGTCTGAATCCGTTTCGCCAGTTCATTCCGATAAACCGCCGTGGCGTAGCGGATCGCGTCATACATCGGACGGGCTTGCAGAGCTTTCCAGCAACGCTCCTTGTCATCAAACGTGGCGTTGAACACAGTGCAATGCGTGTGTAACAACGGATCGAGTTCACGGGAACTGGTATGAATGAACTGAGCCGCCACCAGGTTGCCGGTGGTCCGATCACGCTGATTACCTTGCTTGCGGACTCTGGTAGCGGCGAAGGGTTCCAGTTCTCGAAACGCAATGCGCGTGGCCTCCTCGTGCGCCACCACCAGCCGCTCATCATTCAAGGTCACTGCCAGCACCGAAACCGACTTTGGAGCAGAACAGGTGAAATCATAAAACACCCGCCGTTTGTCCTCTTTCTGCTGCCGTTGCGTCAGCCGTTCGCCATCGTTTGGATTCCGGTTTTCACACAGCGCATGGAACTGTTCGCGCGTGACGGTATTGGACAGACCCAATCGTTCCGCGCCCGTGCCGATCCACTGGCCGGGACGGATTTCGCCCGCCGCGTAATAATCATTCTGCGAGAGGTGTTCATCGAAGTAACCCTCCGCATCGGCCAGATTCTTATGTGCGACGGCAGTAAACATACGGGGCGAGGTTATCCGGTCTCCGAGATGCCACGGTGCGTATTAAGCACAATCTTTGTCCCCGCCACAGCCGGTGACAGTAAGGGAACGTGCGCGGTAATGGTGCGGCCGTTGGGCACAATCGTTCGTCGGAAGCAGAATGACTTCGCGGAGACAGGTCGCTGATTCGCCGTCATGCCGGACAGAATGGCAGAAACCGAACCTGCCGAGGTGTATGTGATACATCTTTTGCGACGCCTCCCCAGCCGCGTCAACCTGACTGGATCCATTCCAATTCGATTCATGCCGCGCAGTCTGGCAGCAATTCACACCCGGTTTGTGCAATCTTTACATAAAATGACATGCAAAGAATCGGGTTGGAAATCAGCCGATGTGAAACTCACAGGTGCGAAGGGCGTCAGGGACCACGGCTCTTTGACTGCCCGGCTTTGCTCGTGCCTCACAAACCGCGCAGACAAATCGCCGCAAACGACCTGAACCTATACGGCAGCGCACTCAACGGGCGGTTCTGAAACCACGCTCCACTGCGCCGTCGTCCGTTCATCTCACTCCCGACCCGCTCCGTTCCGCTTCGATTTCAGAACCGCCCGCTCAGTGCTTCGTCATTTGCACAACAGCGCACGAATTCGAGACGTTCAGCCGAGCGTGATTTGGGGCGGCTTTCTGGAATGGGAAAGCCGGTCATTTTGGTTAGACACCATCCCCGAAGCATTCGCTTCGGCCAAGAGCAACGGAAACAGCGGGCATTGAAATCCGTTGACGGGCGTTGATGCGGTCAACGCCGACAAACGCCGCTCAACAGTTGCCATCAACGCCGGCCAACGCGGTTCAACGCACCGCGTCAACGGTCGTCAACGAGACTCAACAAATCAGGGATGGAAAATGGAGGTGAAGGAAACCATTCAGCCAAAACCCATCACCATTCTGTTTAACCCGCCCACTACTCGCTAACGCGGCGAGCATGGCGCGTCATACGCTGTTTGTTGATGAATTCGGAAACCGTGAATAACGCCCTGCCGGTGAAGCGAAAACGCTCCGGCGGCGGACGGGCCTTTCACAGTCGGCTCGAACCGTTCGTGGATTTCATCCGCGAACAGCGTCAGCGACGCGGGACGTGGAAGGAAATCGCCGAACTTCTCCGCATAGAGAAGGGTTGTGTCATCAGTGCCCAGGGTGTCCATCAGTTCTACCGTCGTTACACCCAGCGCCAGAACCGGCCGCATTGGGAACGCGAGACGGCTAATGCCTCGCCAGCCAATTCGCCCGGTTCAGTGAGCGAGCCACCGCGAAGAATTGTGCCCGCTTCCACTCCGGCAGAGCGCGCATTCCGGCGACCGAATCCCAGCGACATTAAACTCAACGACCCCACAAAAGTATGAACATCACTCGCCGCATCCACTTGAACCCTCAATCCAAAGGCAATCTCGGCAAAAGCTTTGAAGCTGAATTCCGCACCGCCTGGCTCGACCGGCTCGGCATCCTGTGGAACGGCTCAGACCTCGATGACCGCCACCACACGTTTGCCAGTCGGCATCCCGGCGCAGTTCAGTCGTATCAACTCGGCAATGAGCACGAGAGCAAGACCGCGCTGCTTAAACTGTTTCGACGGGTACTCAAGGACGCTGCGCCCGTCCACGTCGTTGACACCCGCGCTCAGGCCGATGCGCTCATCCTCGGCGCGATGGATGAACTGCAAATCCTCGACATCTGTGCCGATCAGGGCGTGCGGCTGACATTCTTTCTGTTTCCCACTGACGATACCGAGAGCATGACCAACGCTGGGCGACTCTTTCTCTACGCCGGCGACCGCGTGGATTACGTGATCGTTCACAACCCGGCCAAAGCGCGTGGCGATTTGTTCAAAGGCTCGCAACTGGAAAGCCAACTGATTGAGTATGGGGCGAAGGCCATCACGTTGCCGACCGTCACTCCGACGACTTTGCTCGCGGCGGAGAAGGCTGAATCAGTGGCCAGACGCGGCCTGAGCTTCGCCGAACTGTCCAACCCGGAAGCGAAATACTTGGAACGTTTGCTGACAGGAGAAATCCAATGGGCCATGCAGCGGATGTTTCGGCAGTATGACGCGATTGCCGATCTGTTGCTGCCGACCGAATTAGCTTCGCGGGAAACGCCCGTTGCGAGAGCGAGCGAAAGTCCAAAAGCAGAGCCGCAACCACAACTCAACTTCGAGGAATGACGTATGGACCGGACTGAATTTGATGGTCTGTGCGAGGGAGCAAGCGCGGAAGAAACCCGACTCTTGTCGAAACTGCTTGCCGAATGGTGTGACGGCGATGAACGCTCGTTCCCCGTTCATCTTGCCCTGCTCACAAGGGCGCAATGGCGGGCGGCTGCCAGCGTGCCCCGGTTAGTTGACCAGTCACGGGAAATCTTGGAGCGAACATTCAGCGAGCACCGGCAGCACATCATTGATCTTGTGAAAAGCTTCGAGGAAGCAACCGAAACAAAGTTGCAAGCCTTGGAGAAACTTCAGACGGCGCAAGCACGGCAGGCTGGAGAGTCCGTGGAAACATTGCGCTCGCAACTGGCCGAAGTCAGAGCTGTGGCCAGATTGATGGAAGGCGACTTGCGGACTGGTGCGGAGGAATGGCATCGGGCGCATCAGCAGTTCGAGACGGAACGCCGCAAACTCGATACTGCCCTGGGGGCGATGAACCAATACTGGGACATCCAGCAATTGGTATTCACAGGATTGTTGTTACTGGCTGCGTGCGGCATCGGCCTTTTGATTGGTCATTTCGTTTGGCGCTGACTTCACCGTTCCGGCATCGCCGGAACCAGCGCACGCTTCGCGGAATAGTTGCCCACGAGAGAGAATTCGTGCTGGAAGCGGGACAATACTTCAGATCAATCCCACGGTAGAGTTGGAGGCCAGCCTGCAATGTATTTGGAATCCGGCGTTAAATTCGTGCAGTGATGCCCCGGCTGATCTTTCCACTTCAGGTTGACCTGGCCCTGCGAGCGCAAAGCACCACACCGCGTGCCGATGCCGTAGAGCTTCGCACGGCTTGCCGAAAGGAAGCGCTCACCCCATCCTCGCCGTTCGACGTTGTGAAGAACCTATCGCAATTTTGCCAGCCGGGCCGGTGGTGCCCGGTGTGTTGCTTTGCTGTCCTCGCGGCGATGAGCTTGGCCGCCCAGAATTCGGAGCGGCCGGCGGCGTCGGGCGAATGGCTGATCAAGACGTGGGAGGTTGAGAGCGGACTGCCAGAGAATTCAGCCACTGCCATGGTCCAGTCGGCCGACGGGTATCTCTGGTTTGGCACGTTCCGCGGGCTGGTGCGTTTCGACGGGGTCAAGTTCACCGTCTTTGACTCCGTCAACACGCCGCAACTGCCCAGTGACAGCATCGTCAATCTGCATCACGACCAGAGGGGGCGGCTTTGGGTCGGCACACTAAAAGGTCTGGTGGTGCGAGAGGGCGAACAGTGGCGCCGGCTCGGCCCGGACGATGGGATAGGCGCGATGATTCGGACGTTCACCGAGCGGGCCGGCGGTGATCTGCTGCTCACCACGTTTGACGGCCGGGTTTTCGAGTTTTCCCACGGTCGGTTGACGCAACTGCCGTCGCCGCCCGGCGAAAGCGGCAAGGGCTATTTCGGCCAGGTGGATGTGGCGGGTCAATGGTGGGTCGTGCAAGACCGGTTTATCGGGCGATGGGATGAGGAGCAATGGCGCGAGACGGTGGCGGTTGCCGGCCGAGCCGGACTGAATCCCGGGGTCATGGGCTGTGCGGCGGCGCGGGACGGAGGGATGTGGGTGCTGCTGGGACGAGAGCTTTGCAAGTATCGTGGCACGACTGAGGTTGTCCGGCTTCCATTGCGCGAGTATCCCGGCGGCGTATGGAGCCTGACCGAAGACAGTCGCGGCCATGTCTGGATCAGCACCCACGATCAGGGCCTGTGCGAGATCGTGCCGGGCGGTGAGATGAAGCGTTGGACGGCGCCCGACGGCATTCCAAGTAACAACGTGCGCTTCGTCTTCGAGGACCGCGAGCATAACCTCTGGATCGGAACCAGCGGTGGTGGGCTGACTCGCTTCAAGCCGCGGCGATTTCAGAGCGTCGGACCCGAACGTGGACTGTCGCAGCGCGTGGTCACTTCAGTGTGGCCCGAGACGTCGGGCGATCTGCTGATCGGCACGTATGGCGGGGGAGTCTTTCGATGGGGCGCTACCGGCGTGACGAAGATCATCTGGCCTGGACAGGGGGGCGGCCCGGGCTACATCCAGAGCGTGCTGGCGGATCGAGCCGGCCGGGTTTGGGCCGGCACTTACTACGAGGGACTGTGGATCCTGGATCGCGGTTCCGTTCGACGAGTGCCTGCCGAGCGGACCGGCGGACCCGATGTGAAGGCGCTGTTTGAAGATTCACGCGGACGGGTCTGGATTTCCGGTGGCTTTGGCGTGGCGGTGCATGAGAGCGGCGAATTCCGAACGTTCGAGCCGGCGCAAGGTCTCCCGGCGGGCGGCGCGCGTGCTTTTGCCGAGGATGCCCGCGGCGCGGTGTGGCTCTCGAACGGAGAGGGTGTATTCCGGCTTGAAGACGAGCGATGGCAGGAAGTGCGCGAGACTGGTGACCGCCCGCTGCGGGAAATCACGTGCCTCAAAAGCGACGCCGACGGGGCGATGTGGCTGGGTTCGTCGCGCGACGGTTTGCTGAGGTGGCATTCCGGCGCGCTCGTGCGAATCGGGCCGAAACAGGGACTGCCGGTTCCGGGCGTGCATGGAATCCTGGAGGATGACGAGCATTATTTCTGGATGCCTTCAAGCCGCGGCGTGGTGCGCGTGTCGCGGAAGGATTTGGAGTCGGTGACGGAGAGCGGCGAATCGCAACTGGTCTGCCATCTCTTTGATTTGGCCGACGGTCTTCCGAGCGTCGAATGCCCGCAAGGGCACCAACCATCCTGCGCCCGCGACGGCGCCGGGCGTCTGTGGTTCGCAACGTCGAAAGGTGTCACGATGACCGATCTCGACCGTTTCCGCCTCAATACGGTGCCGCCCCCGGTGCAAATCGAGGGGCTGGTCTATTACGTTCCGTCCCGCGCCACGACCAATCGTGCGGCTGTCGAGAAACAAGCGGAGCAACGAGAAACTCAGGTGCGCGTGAGCGCGCCGTTTGCCGGGCCACCCGTTCTGCCCGCCGGGAGTCGCCGCCTGGAGATTCATTACGCGGGACTGAGTTTCTCCACGTCGGAGAAGGTGCGCTTCCGCGTCAGGTTGGAGGGGATGGATTTCGAGTGGCATGACGTGGAAAATCAGCGCATGGCCTTTTATCACGACTTGCCTCCCGGTGAATACAAGTTCCAGGTTCGCGCGGCGAACAACGACGGCGTGTGGAACGAGACTGGCGCCAGTCTCGCGTTCCTGGTGCAACCGTTCTTCTGGCAGACTTGGTGGTTCCGTCTGCTCCTCGGTGTCTTTGCCATGGGCGGAGTGGCGGGCACCGTCTGGGGCGTCGTGCGGGGCAAGCTGCGCCAGCACGAGGAGCATCTCGCGCACGAGCGTGAAATCAGACAGGCCCGCGAGCAGCTTTCCCACCTCACCCGCGTCGCGATGCTTGGCGAACTCTCCGGCTCGCTCGCGCACGAGCTTAACCAGCCGCTCACCGCCATTTTGAGCAACGCCCAGGCCGCGCTGCGCTTTCTCAACGCCGAAACCGTGGACCGCGACGAATTGCGCGAAATCCTCAAGGACATCGCCGATGACGACCAGCGTGCCGGCGAGGTCATCCGCCGCCTGCGCACGCTGGTCAAGCGAGGCGAGGTGCAGCTCCAGTCGCTCGACCTGAACGATGTCGTGCGGGAAACCTTGCGGCTGGTGCGCAGCGACCTCGTCACGCGCAATGTCACACTCGTGGCCGAGCTTGCCGCAGGGCCTCTTCTCGTGAAAGCGGATCGAGTGCAACTGCAACAAGTGTTCCTCAATCTCATCCTCAACGGTTGCGATGCAGTGGCCGGCAATGCGTCTGAAGAACGCAAGCTCACGATCCGGACGAGACGAACAGACAACGGTGGCGTGCAAATGACTGTGATGGATTGTGGCCACGGCATTCCCGTCGATCAGGTGGACCGAATCTTCGATCCCTTTGTCAGCACCAAATCTTCCGGCCTCGGACTCGGTCTGGCGATCAGTCGCAGCATTGTGGTTGCGCACGGCGGAAAATTGCTGGCCGCCAACAATGCCGGAGGCGGCGCGAGTTTTTCCTTTGTTCTGCCGGCGAGTGGCTAGGGGCAAGTGACAGGTGTCCAATGAAGACTTCTGCCACCATTTTTCTCGTGGACGACGAACCCTCCGTCCTGCGCGGGCTGGCGCGCCTCCTTCGCTCGGCTGGCTGGCCGACTGCGACGTATCAGTCGCCGGAGGACTTCATGAACCGCTTTGACGCCACTGCTCCGGGCTGCCTGGTCCTTGATGTGTCGATGCCCGGATTGAACGGGCTGGAGTTGCAGCGCTGGCTCGCTGACAAGGGCTGCCCGTTGCCCATTATCTTTCTTACGGGCCATGGCGACATCCCGACCAGCGTGCGCGCGATGAAAGCGGGTGCCGTTGATTTTCTCACCAAGCCCGTGCGCGACGAAGATCTGCTCAAGGCCATCCGTCAGGCAGTCGAGAAAGACCGGGTCTGCCGCCAGGAGCGCGCGGAGACGGTGGCCATTGAGGAACGTCTCGCCACGCTCACGCCGCGCGAGCGGGAAGTACTCGCGCTAGTTGTCGCCGGCAAGCTCAACAAACAAACCGCAGCGGAACTCGGCACAGTCGAAAAGACGATCAAGGTTCACCGCGCCCGGGTGATGGAAAAAATGGGCGCCAGCTCCCTTGCCGAACTGGTGCGGCTGGCGCAGAGGGCGGGAATTTCAGGGAGTGAGCAGTAATCAGTGATCAGTCGTTGATCAGTCATCAGTAATCCGTGATCGGGGGCGACTTGGCCATGGGCCACATCTCGCACTACCTTGGGACTCCTGACCACTGACTGCTGATTACTGATCACTCTCCCCCTCCCCGGCATTGGACCAAGGTCCAATAGCCCGTCCGTCATTGCATGCCGTAGCCTCCGGCTCAGATGGCACCCGCGCACCCTTTAATCGCTGTGCTCGACGACGAGGAATCGATTCGTCGCGCGCTGGGACGCTTGTTGCGATCGGCGGGTTTCGAGGTAGTGACGTTTGCATCCGGCGAGGAGTTTCTTGATTCGTTGAACGCCGGTCTGCCTGGCTGCCTCGTGCTGGACATTCATATGCAAGGTATGACGGGGTTCGACGTGCTGGCAGCGCTTCAAGCCCGGCATCTGCGCGTCCCGACTATTGTCATAACCGCATTCGATGACGAGATGACCGAACCGCGCGCGTTACAGGCGGGCGCGCTCCGCTTCATGCGCAAACCCATTCGGGACGACGATCTCCTTCACGCCGTGGACGCGGCCATCGAGTCCGGTGCAAAAGGCTCTCCTGTGTCATGACGCCGCTTCATCCAGAGTTGGACCAAAGTCCAATAGTCAACGCGCGCGGCCCACTGCCATGCTGCCGGCCGGTTGTGGTACCGCGCTCGTTGCCGAGACCTTAATCCTCGCTTGAATCACGAAACACCCGACCAGATTAAAGACACACTATGAAAACCAACCTATACTTGAGATTCGCTAACCAGTCCTGTCTAACCCTCCTCCTGGCCGCGCTTGCGCTGCCAGTTATCGCCCAACAACCGTCCGCCGCCGAACGGGCGGCGATGTTGAAGGCCACCATGGCCGCCAGCCAGATCGTCCTCAAACAATACGAATGGGTCGAGACCACGGTCGTGAGCGTCAAAGGCGAGGAGAAATCCCGCCAGTTGAACCGCTGTTACTACGGCGCGGATGGCGGGGTGCAGAAGGTTCCGCTCACCGCGGCTGCACCCGCCGAGAAGAAGAAAGGCCTGCGCGGGAAGATCGCCGAGAGCAAGAAGGAGGAAATGACCGACTACATGAAGCAGGCGGTGGGCCTGGTGAAAAGCTATGTACCGCCCATGCCGGCCTTGATCGAGGCCGCCAAGGAAAAGGGCAAGGTTTCTGTGGATGTAGTCCAGCCTGGCAAACGTGCGCGCCTGAACTTTCGCGACTACCTCAAACCGGGTGACACGTTGAGCGTGGAATTGGACCTGACCAACAACCGGCTGCTCTCGTTGACGGTCAAGACGCATCTGGAGAGTGCCGAAGACGCCGTGAGCCTTGACGCACGGTTTGCCACGCTGGCCGACGGCACGAGTTACGCCGACACGATCACGCTCGATGCGCCGGCCAAGAACCTCACCGTCAAAGTGGATAACTCCGGCTACCGGAAAACCAGCAACTGAACACTCCTCGCGGCCCGATCCAAGCCAACATCATCAACATGAACCCAAACAACGCCAGAAGCAGAACGGCAGGCGAGTTGAAGCATCTGGCTTCCGCTGGTTCGGCTGGAGACAGTGCGGCCCGCCTTCCGGCAGTGCAAAGCGATTGCCTGACGGCGCCGCGACCGGTAGAGGACAACGGGCCGGAATCTCTCCCTCTGCCCGTGCCGGCAGACTTGCTCTGCGCGTTGGTTGCGGAATGAGATCACCGATGAAAGGAGACCCACCATGAAACCCAAAGCTTGTTGTCTCAGCCTCGTTCTGGCGTTTCTGTCGTTTGCGCCGATCCTCGCCCAATCACCGGCCGATCCCGGCTGGCCGCGCGTCTTCAAAAAGGACGGCAAGCAACTAACCATCTATCAGCCGCAGGTGGATTACTGGCATGGCTACACCAACCTGCACTTCCGCAGCGCCATCGCGATCAAAGGTGTGCTGAAGGAGGAAAAGTTCGGCGTGGCGGAAGTGGACGCGTTGACGGTGACCGATCATGCAAATCGGGTCGTCGCGATTGTGCCGCTCAAGCGCGAACTGCGCTTTGCGAACGTCTCGGAGCCGGACTTGACCCGGTTGCGCCAGGCGGCGGACCAATTGCGTCCGTCTGGGCAGGTAACCACGCTCTCGCTGGATCGAGTCATTGCCTATCTGGATCCGGCGAAGCAGCCGGTGCAACACGCCGTCGAACTCAACCTTGATCCTCCGAAAATCTTTGCCAGCAGCACCCCTGCAATTCTGGTCATCTTCATGGGCGAACCGAAGTTCAAACCCGTGGAGACCAATCGCACGGACCTGCTCTTTGCCCTCAACACCAACTGGGATGTTCTCTACGATGTGGCCAGCAGGAAATACTTTCTCCTGAATGGCGAAGGCTGGTTGACCACGACGGACGTAACCAAGGGACCGTGGGTACCCGCCCAGACTTTGCCACCATCCATCTACTCGCTGCCGGCGAACGACAACTGGGCGGAAGCGCGCCGACGGTTGCCCGGCAAACCGGCGAAGGTCACACCCAGTGTTTTCGTGACCACCGAGCCCGCGGAGATGATCCTGACTGATGGTGCACCCAGTTACTTGCCTGTTCGCGGAACGCGGCTGTTGCGCGTGAACAATACCGCGAGTGTGTTGTTCCTGCACACTGGCGACGGCAAGCTCTATTTCCTCGTTGCAGGCCGGTGGTTTCGCGGCGGCAGTCTCAGCGGGCCGTGGTCGGCGGCCAGCAAGGATTTGCCCCCGGATTTTGCGCAGATTCCCGCCGACGATGCGGCAGCCTTCGTGAAAGCCTCTGTTCCCGGAACGCGCGAAGCCAAGGACGCCGTGTTGCTCGCGTCCATCCCCACGACCACGACGGTCAACGTCACCAACCTCACCGTAAATGTGAGCTACAGCGGCGCGCCGCAATTCGTGGTGATCCCGAGCACCACCGTCCAGTACGCCATCAACACACCGAACCAGGTGTTCCTGGTCAGCGGCGGCTATTACTGCTGCTCGCAGGGCGTGTGGTTCTGCGGCGCGAGCGCGAGCGGACCCTGGACCTTCTGCGCCAGCGTGCCGTCGGCCATTTACACCATCCCGCCGTCGAATCCCAATTACAACGTTACGTATGTCGTGGTTCAGAGTTCGACGCCGACCACTGTCACTTACAGCCAGACTTCCGGTTACAGCGGCGAGTATGTCGCGGCGACAGGTGTGCTGATGTTTGGGGCGGGTATGTTGGTTGGCGCGGCCATTGCCAACAACAACGACAATTACTACTACTATCCGCCTTACCCGTGCCATTACTCCTACGGCTGCGGCGCATCGTATCACTACGGGGGCGGTGGCTATTACGGTGCGAGCTACGCGGCCTACGGACCCTACGGCGGCGCGGGATACTCGGCGGGATACAATCCCTACACGGGCACCTACGCGCGCTCGAGCTATGCCTACGGTCCGTATGGCAGCGCCAGTCGGTCGGCGGCGTACAATCCCTACACCGGCAGCTACTCCGCGAACGCGCAGGTGAATACGGCTTACGGTTCGGCGGGAAGGTCGGCTTCCTACAGCGCCAGTTCGGGCCAGTATTCGGCGAGCGCTTACAAGTCGGGCGCGTACGGCACCACGAGTTCACAACGCAATTACAACGCTTACACGGGCGACGCATCCGCCAGCCGGCAGACGACGACTGCGTACGGTTCGGCCAGCAGCGGTGCCGCCTACGATGCCCAAACCGGCGCTCGTGCCGCCGGCGGCCAAGTCACCACCGCCCAAGGATCCGCGGGTGCGGCAGCCGGCTACAATCCAACGACTGGTCAGGGTGCCGCGGGCGGCTACAAATCCGGCCAATACGGCAGCGCCGGCGCCGCGACGACCACCAGTGGCTCCAGTGCCGCCGCGTGGGACACACAGCAAGGGCAGGGCGCCGTCGCCAAGGATTCCTCTGGTAATGTCTATGCGAGCAACGGCGACACGGTTTACAAGAAGGACTCCGATGGGAGCTGGTCACAAAACTCGGGCAGCGGCTGGGAGAGTACCGACAGCCCGCAGCAGCAGGCCCAATCCCAAGCCAGTTCCAAGCAACAGCAAGCGCAAACGCAGGCCACTTCTGCCCAATCGCAGGCACAAACGCAGGCCAGTTCCGCCCAGTCGCAGGGACAAACGCAGGCCAGCACCAAGCAACAGCAAGCGCAGTCGCAAGCAAGTTCCGCCCAATCGCAGGCCCAGTCGCAAGCAAGTTCCCGACAGCAGCAGGCGCAAACTCAAGCCAGCACGGCCAGCAGCACGGCCTCAAGCAAGCAGGCGCAGGCGCAATCCCAAGCCAGCTCCTATCAACAGCAGGCCCAGACGAAAACCAGTTCCGCGCAATCTCAAGCGAGTTCCGCCCAGCAGCAGCGCTCGGCCAGCGGCTCCACGACCAGTGCGTCGTCCGCTTCCAGCAGTTGGACCCAGCAGAAATCCAGCATGGAGTCGCAGGCCCAGGCGCGCGAATCGGGCAATCAACAGGCCGCCAAGACCAGCCAGTATCAATCCTCCGGATCAAGCAGCCGGTCGTCCGGTTCGAGTTCCGCCAGCCGTTCCTCGGGCGGCAGCAGATCGGGAGGCGGAAGACGATGAAGCGGTGAACAGTGACCAGTGATCAAGTCACCACTAAGCGGTGATCGGTAAGCAGTAATCAGTGAGCAGTAGTCAGTAGGCCGTAATCAGTAAGCAGTAATCATTGGCCGATGACACGAAGTAATTGCAGACAGAGACAACAACACAACCAAATCAAGACCATGAAACTCTCGAGTAAATTTACGCTGATCCTTCTGGGCGTTGGGTGCCTGACGGTACCCTTCCCGGATGGCATTGCGCAAACGGCTGAAGACCCCATCGAGGTCGCCCGCAGCGTGATCAAGGCCGACCGCCAGGCAGTCGTGACCGAAGCCATGCAATTCACTGAAGCCGAGGCTGCGGCTTTCTGGCCCGTGTATCACCAGTATCGGGCCGAGATGGACAAGGTGGGCGACGGGATCAAGACGTTGATCGTGGATTACGCGCGGCTCTACCCGGACGTTCCGGAGGTTCGCGCGAAGAAGATGCTCAAAGAGCTTGCTGACCTGGAGAAGCAGCAGGTTGCCACCCGGGCTTCCTATCTCAAAAAGTTCGGCAACGTTCTCCCGGCCACCAAGACGCTGAGGTTCGCGCAGGTGGAGTCCCGCCTTGATCTGGCCGTGCGGCTTGAACTCGCGGCGAACATTCCGCTCGTTCCGATTGAAGGCAAGATTCTCGGCCAAGTGAAGGCGAGTGGCGACTATTCTGAAGGTGTCCCCGGGGGAGTTGTCGTTCAGACCATGGAAATCACGGCCCGCGTGGCCGCGATTGACCAGGCCAGCCGCAAGGTGACGCTCGTCAGCCCGGATGGCATCAAGCAGATCGTGAAGGTCGGTCCGGAAGCCATCAACTTTGACCAAATCCGGGTAGGCGACCAACTCAAGGTTACGGCGACCGAAGAACTCGTGGTGGAGCTGGCCGAGCCGGGTAAGTCCATACACACCGGAGCAGCCGCCGTGGTGACGTTGGCTCCCAAAGGCGCCAAGCCAGGCGGACTGGTCGCGGAGGTCACGCGAGTTACCGCCACCGTCACGGCGATTGACGCGACCACTCGCACCGCCACGCTGCGGTTCGAGGACGGCTATACCAAGCAGTTGCCTGTGCGCAAGGACATTGACCTGAGCAAGCACAAGGTCGGCGAACAAGTGGTGATCCAGATAACCGAAATGATTGCCATCAGCGTCGAGAAACATTGAGCGGCAATCTCGTTCCCAAAGCCACCCCAAAAACAAACGCGCAAGCAGTGCCAATCTGAAAGCAACACAACCATGAAACGGATCAAACCTATCGCCCTAACCGTACTGGCGGCGGTCGCGCCCGGCATCGCGCACACCTCGGAGATCGGCCACTTCAATGGCGGCCTGGCAAATATTCGGGACTACCTGGTCCCGGATCCGGGTTTCTATACCCTGGTCTATAATTACTTCTATACGACCGACCAGATCAACGATCGCAACGGCGACGAGATCAATTCTGTCACCATTAGTCCCGGCGGCGGGCCGGGTGTCACCCTGGGGGTGGACGTGAACCTGGACATGTATGCGCTGGTGCCCGCGTTCGCGTATGTGACCGAAGTGAAGTCCATTGGCCTGAGAATCGGCGCGCTGGTCGCCCCCAGTTTTGCGAACGCCAGTTTTGGGGCCAGTTATCCGGGGCAACCGGACGCGGTGGAGGCGCGGAGAATTCGAACTTCGACGTGGGCGACATGTACATCCAGCCCGTCTGGCTGGGCTACTCGCTCAAGCATTGGGACTTCGCCGTGGCGTACGGCTTTTACGCGCCCATTGGCGAGTATGAGACTGAATCCGTGACCTTGCCAGGCGGCGCTTCGGTCCGGGTGGAATCGCCCGATAACATCGGCTACGGATTCTGGACGCACCAGGCCCAGGGGGCGGTTGCGTGGTATCCATGGGAGGACAAACGCATGGCGGTGACGACCGTGCTCACGCACGAAATCCACTCCGACAAGGAGGATTTCGATCTCACGCCCGGCCGCAATCTCACGCTCAACTGGGGCATCAGCCAGTACTTGCCCCTCAAAAAAGACAACTCATTGCTGCTCGAAGTTGGCCCGGCAGGTTACGACAGTTGGCAGGTGAGTGACGATGAGGGCAGTGACGCGACCAGTGACGCGCATGATCAAGTGCATGCGGTGGGTGGTCAACTCGGCGTAACTCACGTGCCATGGAACCTCGTGGTGAATCTTCACTACTTCTACGAGTTCGCGGCCAAAGACCGGTTCCAGGGGCAGGCGTTCGGCATCAGCATCGCCAAGAAATTTTGAACCAGGAGAAGAACCGAAACCGCACTCTTGGCACAAAGGAACCAAGCCATGAATCAGCACATTCAAAAAGCCGCTCTCAGTCTCGCGCTGGGCGCGGTTTGCGCGCTACCGGCCCTGGCCGCTGAGAAAAAACCGAACATCCTCTACATCGTCTCTGATGACCAGGGCTGGAAAGACGTCGGCTATCACGGCTCGGACATCAAGACGCCGCACATTGACAAGCTCGCCGCCACCGGCGCGCGGCTGGAACAATTTTACGCCCTGCCGATGTGTACGCCCACGCGGGCCGCACTGATGACCGGGCGTTACCCCTTGCGCTACGGCCTGCAAACGCTCGTCATCCCCTCGGCCGGCGCCTACGGCCTGCCAACCGACGAGTGGCTGCTGCCGCAGGCGCTCAAAGAAGCCGGCTACCAGACCGCGATCATCGGCAAATGGCATCTCGGCCACACGGACCAAAAGTGGTGGCCACGTCAGCGCGGGTTCGATTACCAATACGGCCCGCTCATCGGCGAGATAGATTACTTCACCCACGAGACGCACCACGTCGTGGACTGGTATCTCAACAACAAGAAGCTCAAGGAAAAAGGTTACTCGACAACCTTGCTCGGCAACGCCGCCGTGAAACTCATCAATGGACATGACCCGGTCACGCCGCTCTACCTTTATCTGACCTTCAACGCGGCGCACACACCTTATCAGGCGACGCCGGAGTATCTCGATCAATACAAACACATCACCGACCCGAGCCGCCGGGCCTACGCCGGCAGCATCACGGCGATGGACGACCAGATTGGCCGCGTCCTCGACGCGCTTGCGAAAAAGAGAATGCGCGATAACACCATCATTGTTTTCCAGAGCGACAACGGCGGCACACGCAACAAAATGTTCGCGGGCGAGGTGGACGTGACGAAGGTGAAAATCCCCTGCGACAACGGCCCGTATCGCGAAGGCAAAGGCTCCCTCTACGAAGGCGGCACGCGCGTATGCGCGCTGGTCAACTGGCCCGGCCACGTCAAAGCCGGCGTCGTGGACGGGATGATTCACGTCGTGGACATGTATCCGACGCTGGCCAGACTCGCCGGCGCCTCCACCGCCAAGTGCAAGCCGCTCGACGGCCTCGATGTCTGGCCGACGATCAGCGAAGGCGCGGCGTCACCGCGCACCGAACTGGTCTATAACGTCGAGGTGTTCCGCGCCGGCGTTCGCCAGGGCGATTGGAAGCTCATCTGGCGCTCGACGCTGCCTTCGACCCAGGAGCTTTACAACATTGCGCAGGACCCGTCCGAAAAGAACAACGTCGCCGCGGACCATGCGGACATTGTGGCCGCGTTGCAGAAGCGCGCGAACGAACTGGCCGCCGCGAGCGCCAAGTCGCTGCTCCTGCAAACGGAAATGCAGGCCATGATGAAGCGGCTCTCCGCGCCGCCGCCGTTTCCAGGCGAGGAGTTCGAGTTCAACCAGGAGCCGTGAGGCTCCGCTTTGATTCGACGCACGAACACTCAACTAGAAACAAACACATGGACCACACCACCATGCTCGCCGCCGTCAGCCTCGCGCTGGGCACGCTGTTCGCGCCAACGGCAGGCGCGCAGGAGGTCCTGCCCTTCCCACCCACGCCGTCCGCCTCCACTCCGGGGCTGACGATGAAAGACTCCGTTCACAAAAAGCGTGTCACACCCTCGCGGCTTCAACCGGGTGCGCCCAACGTGCTCATCATCCTGATGGACGACGTGGGGCCGGCCACGGCTTCGACCTACGGAGGCGAGATTCACACGCCCGCACTCGATCGCGTGGCGAAGCGGGGCATCTCTTACAATCGCTTTCACTCCACGTCCATGTGTTCGCCGACGCGCGCCTCCTTGCTCACGGGCCGCAATCATACGCGCGTCGGCAACGGGCAGATTAGCGAACTGGCGAACGATTGGGATGGTTTCAGTGGCACGATTCCGAAGACGTCAGCCACTGTCGCCGAGGTGCTCAAGAACTACGGCTACAACACCGGCGCGTGGGGCAAATGGCACAACACACCGGCCGAGCAGACCACGTCGAAAGGCCCGTTTGACTACTGGCCCACGGGTTACGGCTTCGAATATTTCTACGGCTTTCTCGCCGGCGAAGCCTCGCAATGGGAGCCGAACATGGTGCGCAACACGACCATCGTGAACCCGCACGAACTGCATCGCAAAGGTTATCACATCACCGAGGACATCGCGGAGGATGCCATCAAGTGGTTGCGCGAGCAGCAGGCCTACGCGCAGGACAAGCCATTCTTCATGTATTGGGCACCGGGCGCGTCCCACGGACCGCATCACATCATGAAGGAATGGGCGGACAAGTACCGGGGCAAGTTCGATGACGGTTGGGACAAGTATCGGGAGCGCGTGTTTGCGCGGCAAAAGCAGCTCGGCTGGATTCCCCAGAACGCGAAGCTCACCCCGCGCCCCGCGACGCTTGCCGCGTGGGATTCGATTCCTGAAAGCGAAAGGCCGTTTCAACGCCGGCTCATGGAAGTCTTCGCCGGGTTCACCGAGCACGCCGATCACAACGCGGGCCGGGTCATTGATGAAATCGAAAAGCAGGGGAAACTCGACAACACACTTATCTTCTACATCTGGGGCGATAACGGCTCTTCGGCGGAAGGTCAAAACGGGACCATCAGCGAACTGCTCGCGCAGAACGGCATTCCGACGACTATCGCGCAACACACCAAAGCGATGAACGAACTCGGCGGACTTGACGTACTCGGTTCGCCGAAGGCTGATAACATGTATCACGCTGGTTGGGCCTGGGCTGGCAGCACGCCCTATCAATCCACCAAACTTGTTGCCGCGCATTTTGGCGGCACGCGCCAGCCGATGGCCGTTTCGTGGCCCGCCAAAATCAAAGCCGACCCCACCCCGCGTCCGCAGTTCCACCACGTCATTGACATCGTGCCAACGATATACGAGGCCACCAAGATTACCCCGCCCCGCGTGGTCAACGGTGTACCGCAGGATTCGATTGATGGCGTGAGCCTGGCTTACACGTTTGGTGACGCGAAGGCCAGGGACCAGCGCACCACGCAGTTCTTCGACATCATGGGCAGCCGCGGCATCTATCACGAAGGTTGGTTCGCGAACGTATTCGGCCCGCGCGTTCCGTGGGTGCCGGGCATGCCCGAGGGCATCGCCGAATGGTCGCCCGAGAAGGACAGTTGGGAACTTTACAATCTGGATGAGGACTGGAGCCAGGCCAACGACCTCGCCGCGAAAATGCCGGAGAAGGTCGCGCAGATGAAAGACCTGTTCCTGCTCGAATCCACGAAGAACCTGAATCTGCCCATCGGCGGCGGCTTGTGGACGCCCGTGTTTCATCCGGAGGACAAACCGAGCACGCCTTATACGAATTGGACCTTCAACGGTTCGATCACGCGGATGCCCGAGTTCGTCGCGCCGAAGCTGGGCAACACTCCGAACCTCGTGACGATGGAAGTGGACGTGCCCGCCAACGCCAACGGCGTGCTTTACGCCCTCGGCGCCTTCTCCGGCGGCCTGGCATGCTATGTGAAAGATGGCGTGCTGAGTTACGAGTACAACCTGTTTCAGATCCAGCGCACGCAAATCAAAGCGAAGGGCAAGCTCCCGGTCGGCAAGGTGAAGATCGAAGTCGAGTCGAAGCTCGCCGCCCCCAAACGCGGCGCTCCGCTCGAAGTCACCCTGAAGGTCAACGGCAAGGTCGTCGCCAGTGGCACCGTGCCCATGACCGCACCGCTGGTCTTCACCGGCAACGACTGCTTCGATCTCGGCAGCGACCTCGGCTCGCCTGTGTCGTTGGATTACTTCGACAATGCGCCGTTCCAATTTAACGGCGAGATCATCAAGGTGACGGTGGAGCAGAAGTAACGCATGGAAGAACGAAATGACACGTTTCACCACCTTCCTGCCAACAGATCGGAAACCAATATGAACATTACGAACATCCTCGAACAGAAAATGAAACCAGCCTCGGCGCTTCTGTGCTTGGCGCTGGCTGCGGCCTTCGCGCCGACGACGGCGGCGCAGGAAGTCCTGCCCTTCCCACCCAAACCCTCCGGCAGCATCGCGGGACGCGACATACAGGAGTCGGTTTATCATCCGTTGCCCGCGCCCAAGCATCTGCCCGATGGGGCACCCAATATCCTTATTATCCTGATGGACGACGTGGGGCCGGGCACGGCCTCGGCCTATGGCGGCGAAATTCAGACGCCAACACTTGATCGCGTGGCGAACGCGGGCATTTCCTACAATCGCTTCCATACCACCGCGATGTGTTCGCCGACGCGGGCGTCGCTCCTCACGGGGCGGAATCACCATCGCGTGGGCAGCGGTGTGGTCCCGGAGTTTGCCAACGATTGGGACGGCTACTCCGGCGTCATGCCGAAGAGCGCGGCGACCGTCGCCGAGGTGCTGCGCCATTACGGCTATCAGTCCGGCGCATGGGGTAAGTGGCATAACACTCCCGCGACGGACACCAGCGCCGCCGGGCCGTTCACCTACTGGCCCACCAGCTATGGGTTCGACTACTTCTACGGCTTCCTCGCAGGCGAAGCGTCGCACTGGGAACCGAATCTGGTGCGCAACACCACGGTGGTGCATCCGAACCCGCCCAAGGACGGCAAACCCTATCACCTCACCGAGGACATCGCGGACGATGCCATCCACTGGCTGCGCGAGCAGCAGTCCTTCGCACCGGGCAAGCCGTTCCTGATGTATTGGGCGCCAGGCGCGGCGCACGCGCCACACCACATCACGAAGGAATGGGCCGACAAGTATAAGGGCAAGTTCGACGACGGCTGGGACAAATATCGCGAACGCGTCTTCAAAAGGCAGAAGGAAATGGGTTGGATCCCGCAGGACGCGCAGATGACGCCGCGCCCGGCGACGTTGCCCGCGTGGGACAGCATCCCGGAGGACGAAAAGCCGTTCCAGCGCCGGCTCTTCGAAGTGTTCGCCGGCTTTGCCGCGCACGCCGACTACAACGCTGGCCGCGTCATCGCTGAAATCGAACGGCAGGGCAAACTCGACAACACGTTGATCTTCTACATTTGGGGTGACAATGGCTCCTCCGCCGAGGGACAGCAGGGAACCCTGGCCGAGCTGATGGTGTTCAATGGCATTCCCTCGACCGTAAAACAGCAGATCGCGACGCTGAACACGCTCGGCGGTCTTGACGCACTGGGTTCGCCCAAGACCGATAATCACTACAACGCCGCCTGGGCTTGGGCCGGCAGCACGCCCTACAAGAGCACCAAGCTCGTCGCCGCCCACTTCGGCGGCACGCGCAACCCCATGGCCGTTTCGTGGCCGGTGAAGATCAAGCATGACAAGACGCCGCGCGCGCAGTTCCACCATGTCAACGACGTCGTGCCGACCATATACGAGGTCGTTGGCATTACGCCGCCCAGGGTCGTGCATGGCATTCCGCAGATCCCGCTCGATGGCATCAGCCTCGCCTACACGTTCACGGACGCGAAAGCCAAGGGCCGCAAGCGGTCGCAATACTTCGAGGAGATCGGCAGCCGTGCCATCTATCATGACGGGTGGGTTGCCTGTGCCTTCGGTCCGCGCACGCCGTGGATTCCTGGCATGCCGCCCGGCATGAAGGAGTGGACGCCCGACAAGGACACATGGGAACTCTACAACCTTGAGGAGGACTGGAGCGAGGCGAACGACCTGGCAGCGAAGATGCCGGAGAAAGTCGCCCAGATGAAGGAGATGTTTTCCATCGAGGCCGCCCGCAACAGCGTCTATCCCATTGGCGGGGGACTGCTGGCTCTCTTCAATCCTGAGGTGCGAAAAGCAGGCGGCCCGATCGAGTGGACCTTCTCCGGAGAAATTACCCGCCTGCCCGAACTCGCCGCGCCCAAGCTCGGCAACACGCCCAGCCTCGTCACCGTCGAAGCGGATGTGCCTGCGAACGCCAACGGCGTGCTCTATGCGCTCGGCGGCTTCACTGGCGGCCTGAGCTGCTACATGAAGGACGGCGTGTTGTCTTACGAATACAACCTCTTCACGCTCATGCGTACGCAGATTAAAGCAAAGGACAGGCTGCCGGCAGGCAAAACGAAGATAGAAGTCGAGACGAGTTACGTTGTGGCCAGGCCGGGCGGCCCGCTCAAGATTGTGATGAAGGTCAACGGCAAGCCCATCGATACCATCACCACTGTCAACGGCCACGAGGTGAAGGCAGCCGGCAAGCATGGGGAACTCAACGTGGCGCCGCAGATGGTGCCGGTCAGCGCACCGGTGTTGTTCACTTCCCAGGAATCGCTCGACATTGGGAGCGATGTCAGCTCGCCAGTGTCGCTCGACTACTTCGACCTCGCGCCGTTCAAGTTCAACGGCAAGATCGGGCAGGTGCAGATGAAATACATGAAGTAGTTCCTCCGTTTCGCATGGGAACGGCGCGGGCCGCTCGCGTGAGCGGCCCGCAAATTCACGAAGAAGAAGAAAAATGCACACGAATAATCAACAGGAGCAAACGGAGAAAACGGGACGGAGCAAACAGCCTCTGTTTCCTCTTGTTCGAAACCCAAGACCATGAATCCAAACACACAATTCGAAGGCAAAAAATATCGCGTCAACGGCGTCGAGCTGAATGTCGTCATTGAAGGCCAGGGGCCGGACGTGCTGCTCCTCCATGGCTTTCCCGATTCGATTGCGGTCTGGCGTCACCAGATTCCGGCGCTCGTGAAGGCGGGCTATCGCGTCATCGCTCCGGACCAACGTGGCTTTGGCCTGTCCGAGGCGCCGCGGGAAACCCGGGCCTACACCATTGAGAATTACGTGGCCGATCTGGTGGCACTGTTGGACACGCTCGGCATCAAGAAAGTGCCGCTGGTGGGACACGATTGGGCTGCGGCTGTCGGTTGGCAGTTCTGCATGAAGCACCCCGACCGTGTGGACCGTTATGTGGCGATCTCGGTCGGCCACCCGACGGCGTATGCCACAGGCCCACTCAAACAGAAGATCAAGGCCTACTACATCGCCTTCTTCCAGATCAAGTGGCTCTCGGAGTGGATGGTCACCCGGGCCAACTGGTGGCTCTGGCGCAAGATGCTCCGCTATGACCCGGAATTCGAAAACTGGAAAGCCGAACTGTCGCGTCCGGGCCGTTTGACCGCCGCCATCAATATCTACCGGGCGAATCTCAAGCTCATGCTCCCGCAGAAATCGTGGTGCAACGTCACGGTGCCGGTGATGGGCGTGTGGGGCGAGGACGACGTGGCGCTGGCCGAGGAACAGATGATCGCCTCGGAGAAATACGTCAACGCGCCATGGCGGTATGAACGCATCGGCGACAAATGCGGCCACTGGTTGATGCTCAGCGCGCCCGAGAAACTTAACGCGCTGCTCCTAGATTACTTGAAGCAGGAATTGTCCAAGAAAGGTGGAAATAAATGAAACGCTATCGCTTTCAACTGATTTTCGTCGCCATCCTGGTGGCATTGTACCTGGGTTTCTCCGGCTGGCACTCGCAGTGGGGAGGCAAACTCACCCGGGCGGAGATTGATCAATACATGGCGATCATCGAAAAGCTGCCGTTGCCGGCGGAGGAAATCAAGGCGGTGACCTCCCGCGTCCGGCCGTGGGCCGAAGCTGATGATGGCAAGCCGGTCTTCATGGCCAACATGATTCATTTCTTTCCAGAACTGCGCAAATTCCCGGGTGCGCCCGAATTCAAGGGAACCCCCGAGGAGGCCAACGCCTACTACGAGAAAGCCATCACCGGGCTGTGGCTGAGTCATGCCGCCTATCCGATTTTCGCCGGCAGCACCCAGTCAAAGAACCTGATGAACCTCCAGCCGGAACGGGAATGGCAGCGCGTGGCCATCTGCCGTTATCCCAACCGTCGCACGTTTTTGAAACTGTTGTCCGACCCCGCCTATGGCCCCATGGAACCCTATAAGTTCATTGCCGTGGAACTGGACCTGGCGCCGGTTTCGGGTGACATGATCATCCCCGATCTCCGCCTCATCGTCGGCGGGTCATTCCTGGTTTTGTTTCTGGCAGTTGGCTGGTTCCGCGCGGCCCGGCGGGGCCGGGCTCTGTCCACCTCCACGACCTCGAAAGCGTGAACGGACTATTCGAACGTGAACCAATGTCAACGCCAGCAACGGGGACGCAATGAGCCTTAAGCAAAAACTGAAACACGAACCGATGAAACAGACCTCAGTCACTCGCGTGGGAGCCGGGGCGTTGATGCTGCTCGTGGCCTTGACCGCGCTCGGCCAGGAGCCGGCGCACCCGCTCAAACCGCCTGACCGGTCGAGTCCGCGCGCCGCCTTGAAGACGTTCCTTGACTCCGGCGACGCGGTCGGCGCGTTCCTGGCCCGGGAGTATCTGCCGTCTCCCTCGCGCGCGGAATTCCAACACCTGATTTCGCTGGGAGACCAACTCCTGCCGTGTTTGGACTTGAGCCACGTGCCGCCGGCGACGCGCGCCAAGACCGGCCGGGTGGCGGCTTTGGCCCTGTACGATACCTTAAGCAGGATTCAGCTTCCGCCATTCGACGAAATCCCCGTCGCCGATCAGTTGAATCCGCTCGCTGGCACCAATGCCACGCGCTGGGTGATTCCGAATACTGAAATCGTCCTGGTGCGCGCGCCGAGTGGGCCGCACAGCGGTGAGTTTCTGTTCAGCGCGGAAACCGTCGCCAGGGCAGACGAGTTCTACGAGCGAGTCCGCGGGCTGGCTTATACCCGCCCGATCCCCCTTGAGAACATGCGCGAAATCGTGATCCGTGGCGGAGGCTGGCTGGTTCCTTATGCCTGGGTTGAAGCGATGCCGGCGTGGCTCCAGATCCCGCTGGCCGGCCAGGCGACCTGGAAGTGGGTTGCATTGATGCTGATCATTGGTTTCTTCGCGTTGATCCTGCGGCTGGCGTACCGTCTGTCGCGCCGGGGCAGCAGTGAACACCCGTTTCGGCAGGCGCTGGCGCAGGTGACCTTGCCGGCCTTCTTTCTCCTGGCCGCGCCAGCGGTGGCCTACCTGGCACTTGTTCAGCTCAACTTGCGCGGTGGCCCCGCCAGCGCCGTCGAGCTTGCGATGACGGCGGTCATCTACCTTGCCGGCGCGTGGATATCGTGGCGCTTCGCTCCGGTGGTCGCCGAAGCGGTCATCGCCTCGCCCAACATCCCGACGGAGAGCGTTGACGCCCATCTCATCCGCATCTGCACCCGCTTGCTGGGCATGGTGGCCGGAGCAGTGTTACTGGCCATGGGGGCTGACCGGCTGGGAATACCCGTGTATGGAATCGTCGCGGGGCTGGGCGTCGGCGGCCTGGCCATCGCCCTCGCCGCGCAACCGACCGTCGAGAATCTGATCGGCGGTCTGAGCCTGTTTGCCGACAAGTCCATTCGGGTCGGCGATTTCTGCCGGTGCGGCACGGATGAGGGGACCGTCGAGGCCATCGGCATCCGCTCGACGTGGATTCGCGGCGCCGACCGCACGCTGACGACGATTCCCAACGCGGCGCTCTCGAAGATGTCAGTCGTTAATTTCGGTCGGCGCGACCAGACGATGTTGAAATCCGTCATTGGCGTGCGCTACGAAACCACTCCGGAGCAACTCCGTTACTTGCTCGTCAAGCTCCGGGAACTGCTGCTGGGCCATCCATGCATTAACGCTGACACGGCGCGCGCGCGGTTCATCGGTTTCGGGGCCTGCTCGTTGGACATTGAGGTGTTTGCCTATGTGAAGACCACGATCCGGGCGGAATTCCTCGGCGTCCAGGAGGACGTCTGGCTGCGGGTCATGGACATCGTGGCGCAGAGCGGGACTGGATTCGCGTTTCCGTCGCAAACCCTGTATTTCGCCCGCGATGACGGATTGGACCCCAAGCAGACGGAAGCAGCGGAAGCCCAGGTGCGCCAATGGCGGGAGGAGGGACGCCTGCCGTTCCCGAACTTCTCGCCGGAGCAAGTGCAACGGATGAGTGCATCGCTCGTTTATCCGCCACCGGGCTCACCCGATCAACCCCTCCCAACGGAAGGAGTGCGTGATCCTGGTGGGAGGAATCGGGGGCAGTCCGCCCCCACACCACCAAACGATCAAGGAAAGGAACCAACCCGATGAGTGATGAATTGGCTGGAACGACGAGCTGCGGTCGCGAGACCGATCTTAAGAGATCGCCGGCATTTCGTTTGAATCGTCTGCCTGCCGCCTGCCTCTGCCTGGGACTGCTGGCCGGCGCTGGTTGCCGCTCCATCGGACCCGGCACCGTCCAGCGCGACCGGCTTCATTACTCCTCGGCGTTGGCGGAATCATGGAAGGAGCAACTGTTGTTGAACATCGTCAAGACGCGCTATGGCGACGCGCCGGCGTTTCTGGAGGTGGTGTCCGTGGTCAGCGGTTACAGCCTGGAAACCGGAGTGAGCCTCGATGGCCAGTTCTCGCCGGAGAGTCTGCGCGGCGACACGTTCGCTGCTGCCGGAGTTTCGGGCCGGTACACGGATCGTCCCACCATCAGCTATTCACCGATGAAGGGCGAGAAGTTCGCCCGCAGTCTGGTGGCGCCGGCGCCGCTGGATTCGCTCATGTTTGTCCTGCAGGGCGGCGTGCCGGCTGACTTTATGCTACTGCTGACCTTGCACGCCTTCGAGGGGCATCACAATGCGGACACGCAGGGAAAGGAGTTTCGCCCCCCCGATCCGCAATTTTTGAAAAAGGTCCAGCTCGTGGGCGAACTCCAACGGTCCAAGGCCATCGAGACGGAAGTCATCAAGCACGGGGAGAGCGTGGAAATCTGGCTGCGTTTCCATTCGCCTGAATCATCAACGAGTGTCCCGGCGGAACAAATTGCCGAGTTGAAGGCGCTGCTGGGCATTCCCGCCGAACTGGATCGGGTGAAGGTCGTCTTTGGGATGAAGGCCCCGGAGCCCGGGGTGATTGGGATGCGCACGCGTTCGCTCATGCACATCATGCGCACGCTGGGAGCAGGGGTTCAGATTCCAAAGGAACATTTGGGCGACGGCAGCGCCCGTCCGGTCGAGACCTCGCAGTTGCCGTTTGGCTTCACCGTGCATAGCGGGAAAGAAAAACCCGATGCGGCTTTTGTGTCAGTGCCCTGTGAAGGCATGTGGTTCTGGATTGACCGGTGCGATCTCGCCTCGAAAACCACCCTCAGCGCCGTGACGATTATGTTCAACTTTCTGGAAGCTGGCGGCGACAAGGTTTCTCCCGTACTGACCATTTCGACGAACTGAGAAACCGGACATGAACAACCACCAAACCACACTCCCTTGGACCCGACGGCCATGGATCGCGCCTTGGACAGCAGTCACGCTGTTGGTGGGCTGCGTGGCGCTTGCGGCCTGCCTGCCGGCAGGCAGGGCCGACGACGTGCAGCCGCTGGAGAAGCACTACCAGGCCGCTCGTGCCGCCCTCGCTCGGGGCAACACGGACAAAGCCAAACGCGAACTGAAGCTTTCGCTCCAGAACGACCCCCTCCACGCCCCATCTCACTGCCTGTTGGCGTCAGTCCTCGGGCGGGAGGGGGATCTCGACCAGGCTGTCGTGGGCTTTCAGCAAGCCATCGCGCTCGAACCGAACAACGTGGTGGCGCGATACAACCTGGGAACGGCGCTGCTCTGGCGTAGAGAGCCGGTCGCGGCCGCGCGCCTGCTTGAGGACGCCATCGTGATCCGCCCGGATCACGTCCCCTCTTACAACAATCTGGCCAAGGCTTACTTCCTGGCCGGGCTGCCCGAGTTGGCAGTCGCCGGCTACAAAGAGGCCCTGCGCCGCGACCCGTCGAATGTCATCGCGCGCAAGAACCTCGCCGTCCTCACTGCCGCCGCAGGCGACCAGCAGGCACTTGGCCCGGGCGACGCCCCGAAGCCGTCGGCAGATTCGGGGCTGCCGAAAAAGCCAGTGACCCCGGAACCGCGTGACGCCGCCCCCGGCGGCCAGATCAAGTCCCCGGCTGAGGACGGAGCGGACGTTGGGGCGCTCCGGGAGCTGCTCCGCGACCTGCCTCACGTGAAGGTGGAACGGCGCGGCGACCGGCTTGCGCTGGGTGGCTGGACGAGGGGGACGAACGAAGCGAAGCTGTTGGAGCGAATCCTCGCGGGTCGGACGGATGTCATCAACCTCACCACGGACGACGCCGGTGATCCCCATCGCCTGCTGGAGGTTGACGCCATCATTTTCCTCGTGATCGGCCTCGACTCGCAAAGCGTGGGGCACAACTTTTTGCGCCGAGTCCAGGTCAACGCCTCGCTGGCCGACGCCGCGATCGCGGAGTTCAGTTGGCTCTACTCGGCCTCCATCAGTTACCAGGTCAATATCGCCAACGCGGCCGAGCAGCGGATCGCGTTCCTGGCCCGGCCTCACCTGACCACCCTGAGCGGGACGCCCGCCACGTTCCTCGCCGGGGGCGACATTGTCTTCAAGGTGTCGGGGACCACTTCCGGCGACATCAAGCCCTACCCGTTTGGAACGACCCTGCAGGTCACGCCGACGCTGTTGCGCACCCCGGGCGAGGACGGGCTTCCGCGCGTTCGCCTAACGGTCAAAGCGGGACGCAAGAGCATCCTCCCGATCGAAAGCATCGAGGTTCTCGCCTCAGGCGATGCGACGGCCTTCTCCAATGTCGAAGTCACCAGCGAGGCTGTCCTCCGTCTGAACCAAACCCTGATCTTGACGGGTCTCAGCCAGCAGGAAAGCCAGACCCTGCGGTCCGGAGTTCCGGGTCTCAGGAGCATCCCGGTCATCAAATACCTCTTTTCGGAAAGGACCAGGTCGGTTTCGGATACAGCCATCATCATCCTGCTTACGCCCCGGGACCCCGCCTACTGGGACGAGCAGAACCAGAAGTCCATTGCGGAATTCGTCGAGAAGCGCCGCGCCTACGTCGAAGCGGCGCAGGGCACCGAGGAGGACATGCGGCGTTTCAAAGAACGCTACCCGGACTGGCACCAGCTCGCGCCCAACCGCTTCGCCTCCCACTTCTTCCTGATGGAGAACAGCGAGCTTTACCGCGCAGCGAGCGGGATCGACCTCGCCGGCGAGTCCCTCGACTTTGAGCTCCTGGGCAAGCAGCCCAGGAAGAAAGAAAAACGATGATGCCGTACGTGAACGATTCGAACCACTTCAAGCGACCTGGTGCCGGTTTCGGGGGATGCCGCTGGGGCAATACGACGAGGACAAATTGTTGAACCTTGGCCTCAACCGCTGGTCGTTCAAACCGGAGTTGGGTGTTTCCAAGCCCTGGCGCCGCTGGACGTTTGAACTGGCGGCGGGCGCGACGTTTTACACCGACAACGAAGAATTTCTCGGCAGCTTGACCCGCGAGCAGGAACCGCTCATCGCCGTGCAAGGACACGCCATTTACAGTTTTAGCAAGGACATCTGGGCGGGCCTTGACGGAACGTTTTACACCGGCGGACGCACGACGCTGAACGGGACGGAGAACGATGACCGGCAGTCGAGTTCGCGCGTCGGCCTGACCGTGGCGCTGTCGGTGACACCCCGCCAAAGTCTGAAGCTTTACGCCAGCACGGGGGCGACCGCCCGCAACGGGGGCGATTTCACCACCGCCGGCATCGTCTGGCAGTGCCGTTGGGGCGGAAAAATGTCGGCGAATGCGGTGAAAACCAAATGAACAACGTCCTTCAATGAACCCGCCCGCGACGTCTGAACCGCAATTAAAACGCTGGCTGCGATGCGTGCGGCGTTTGTCTGGTTTTATAGCGCTCGGTTGCGTTTTGCTGATGCTGACACTCTGGGCGGCGGCTGCGCTGCACTTCGATGTGCGAGTGTCCTGGCTCCGCACGCCGCTGGCGGCGGCGTATCTGTTGGGCGTGCTGGCGATGTGGTTTCTGGTAAAGGGCCGATGGCTCAAGACAGCCCTGACCGCGGGCGGCTTCGCGCTCGTGCTGGCGTGGTGGTTCAGTCTCAAACCTTCCAACGACCGCGACTGGCAACCGGACGTCGCGGTGCTGGCTTACGCGGACATCGAAGGGAACAAAGTCACGATCCACAACATTCGCAACTGCGATTACCGCACCAACAAGGACTTCGACGTGCGGCACTACGACAAAACCTTCGATCTGGACAAGATCCGCACGGCGGAGCTTTACATGGTCTATTGGGGTTCACCGAACATGGCGCATACCATGGTGAGCTTTGGGTTCGAGGGCGGCGACCAACTCTGTTTCTCCATTGAGGCTCGAAAGGAGAAGGGCGAAGGCTACTCGGCGGTGAAAGGACTGTTCCGCCAGTTTGAACTGATTTACATCGCGGCCGACGAACGGGACGTGGTGCGGCTGCGGACGAATTACCGGCAGGGCGAGGACGCATATCTCTTCCGCCTAAACGCCTCGCCTGCCCAAGTACGCGAGTTCTTCCTCAACTACGTCCGCCGGATGAACAGCCTGCGGCAACGGCCCGAGTGGTATAGCGCGATCACCCACAACTGCACTACCAGCATTCGCATGCAACGGGCCGCAGCGGACCGCGCGCCGTGGGACTGGCGAACGCTGGCAAACGGCCACGGTGACGAACTGCTTTACGAACGCGGGATGATCGCCACCAACCTGCCGCTGGCAGAGTTGAAACAACTAGCGCACGTGAATGCGCGCGCCCGCGCGGCGGACCAATCCGCAGATTTCTCACAACTGATCCGACAGTGAATTCCTGGCCTCGAACTCTGAACTATGAATACTCCACAAAAACTTAAAGCATTGCTTGAACCAAGCCGCCGTTTGCGCCCGGCACTCGTCTCTTCAGCCTCGGCGTGTTTGGCTGTCTGGTTGTTCACTGGTTGCGCTGCTCCGATCGGCGCCGACAAGGTGTCCACCCGGCAAGCCTACGCGCAGGTGGAGGCCAACGTGCTGCGCACCGGCCAACCCAGCGCCCGCACGGTTTCGATCCTCCACCGGTTTGCCCTGGACCAACTCGCTGCCCGCCAACCGGACGAAGCCGTTCGGCAGCTTCATGCGAAAGCGGTGGCCACCGGCGAACGCGACGTTCTATTTGCGCTCGCGGAATTGAGCTATGTGGCTGGCGAAAAGATTGGCCACAGCGTCAAGCCGTGGGATCCACGCGATGCGCGCGACTATTACCTTGGCTCGGCGGTCTATGCCTGGCTGTTCCTCTTTGGTGAAGCGAAGGATGCGCCACCGGGGGCGTTTGACCGCCGATTTCGCGCGGCGTGCGATTTGTACAATTACAGTCTCGGTCTGGCACTCACTGAACGACGGAGCACCAATGCCGTCGTGCAATTGGAGAATGGCCGACGCCGGCTGCCAGTGGGGGAAATCGAACTGCAACTTGACCGCACGCATTTCCCGCCACGGTTGGAGGAGTTCGAGCAGATTCTGCTCGCGGATCAATTTCGCGTGCGCGGCCTCAGCGTGCGCAACCGCGAGCCGGGCGTGGGTGCGCCGCTGATTTGCGCCCGGCCCTTGAACGTAGAGTTCGGCGTTCGCCCCTGTCTCCCGGCCACCGTGCTGCTGCGCGGGCCCGCATCGCTCGCCGAAATCGCCAATCCCAAACGCGGCTGCGCGTTGGAACTGTATCCGGCGTTTGCCGGTGCGACGACGGCCATTGGCAGTGCTCAAGTGCCGCTGGAGATTGATCTCACTACTTATCGCGCTTATACGTTGAGCCAGTCCCACATCTGGAAGCTGGGCAAACTGGATTTCCTGAAGCCCGCGGAACACGTTCGCAACCAACTCGTCCTGAATCAACCGTTCGACCCGGGCCGCATTCCCGTGGTGTTCGTTCACGGGACTTTTTCGAGCCCGACGACGTGGGCGGAAATGGCCAACACCCTGACCGCCGATCCGGTCTTGCGCCAACGCTACCAGGTCTGGAGTTTTATTTATGGGAGCGGCAATCCGCTTGTGCAATCCATTGCCGACTTGCGCTCGGCGCTCACGGAGCACGTCGAACGCTTCGACCCGGCAGGGACGAACAAGGCCCTGCGGCAGATGGTGGTCCTCGGCCACAGCCAGGGCGGGCTGCTCACCAAAGGCACAGCGGTGGACACCGGCGACCGGTTATGGCGCATGATCAGTACCAACCGGTTTGAGGATGTGAAACTCGGCGACAAGGAACGCGCGGAAGTGCGGCGCTTGATCTTTTATGAACCGCTGCCCTTCGTGCGACGGGTCGTGTTCATCGCCACGCCGCATCGCGGCAGCTACCTCTCCGGGGGATTCGTGCGCCAGCTCGGCCAGCGCCTTGTCTCCTTGCCGGGCGACCTGGTTTCCCGCGGGAAAAACATCCTCAGCTTCAGCGAGGGTTCTGAGATCGGCAAGTTTACCCAAGGCAAGATGACCACGAGCCTGGATGGCATGTCGCCGAAGAATCCCGGGTTGCTTGCCATGGCCGAGATTCCAGTCGCGCCGGGGATCAAGGCCCACTCCATCATTCCGGTCCTGGGCGAGGGCGAGCTCCGCGAGGGCAAGGACGGTGTCGTCGCCTACCAAAGCGCCCATGTGGATTATGTGGAGTCGGAATTCATCGTGAAGAACAAACACACCTGCCTCAACCACCCGGCCACCATCGAGGAAGTGCGGCGGATTCTGCACGAGCATCTCGAACAATTGCCGCCCGGCGCGGGGTTCCAACATGGTTTTCCAAGCAGTCTCAAATAAGGTGCCCGCCCGGAATTGGAAGAATCAACCACTAACAACCACTGCTGTTGACGACCAGATCTTGAGACCATGTTTGCTAGCATCGACTCCGAACCTTCTCGAACGTCGCCGTGCTTATAAAACGGGCAAGGCAACCACGCTTGAACCTCGTTTCTGCCCAAACCGAAGCCTGGTCGAATCACCGAAACCAGCGTGCCTTGCGCCTGCAATTGTATGGCTCGCTCGCGCCGTCAAGGTAGAACGCCCCTTTGCCCCGCGTCTCCACCTTGACTGCGCTCGCTTCGCCGGGAGGGAAAGCGCTTAGGAAGGCACGCTGGGAGTGTGCATGTCTGTGGTTCAAGACCGGGGTGGCAATCGCCTTGCCTTGTGCTTGATTTAGGCGCTATTGTTCAAGCGTGGCTTTAACTATTCGCCCTAATCTAATCAAAACCCTGCAAACGGCCTTCCCGCGAGGAACGCCGTTCGACCATCATGAATTGACGAAGCTGGGCGTGTCGTCGGCGCTGGCTCATCATTATTTGAAATCGGGATGGCTGCTGCGTCTGGGGCGCGGCGTCTTCATGTATCCCAACGATACGTTGCGCCGGGAGGATTGTTTGAAATTTCTGTCGCGTCAGGTGACTAGCTTTCACGTTGGCGGCAAGACGGCTCTGGCGTGGTGCGGTGTCCGTCACAATCTGCCAGCGCGCGAGCCACTCTCATTGTGGGGTGGGGACAAGACCAGATTGCCGGAGTGGTTTCAGAAACGGTTTCACTCGCGCTACACGGCCCGAAACCTATTTTCATCCAAGCTGCCGAAACAATTCGGTTTGCAGCCGCTGCCGGAAACACCTGACGGGGTTCTTGTCTCTGTGCCGGAAAGAGCGTTGCTGGAAATGTTAAGCGAAGTGGGTCTTCACCAGGGAATCGAAGAGGCCCGCAACATCATGGAGGGCGCAAGGTCGCTGCGATCAGAGGTGTTGACCACGCTGCTCAAGAACTGCCAGCGCGTCAAAGTCGCGCGGCTTTCTGTGCGCTGGGCCGAGGAATTAGGCTTGCCGTGGGCAGCCGCTGCAAAAAAGGCGACGGGAAACCGGCAAGGGAACAGTCGCTGGTCTGCTCGCCTTAAAGACGGAACGACGCTCGTGCTGAAGCCGTGATGGACAAAACCTACATCGAAATCGTCCGGCTCTTGCTCGAAAGCGCTCCCGCAATCTTCGAGATGCCGCATTTCGCGATGAAAGGTGGCACGGCAATCAACCTCTTCATCGAGGACATGCCACGGTTGTCGGTGGACATTGACGTGGTTTACACCAACCACCAAGCGACTCGTGACGAAGCCTTGAAATCCATTTCAAAAGGGTTGGAAGCCGTGCGGAAGCGACTTGCCAAAGCGGGTCTGGAAGCTGATGTGTCAGCCACCAAGGACGGCGACGAAATCAAACTGTTCATCCGGCGGGGTCGCAACCAGGTGAAGGTGGAGGTGAATCATGTTTTTCGCGGCACTGTGATGCCGGTGGAAACACGGCAGCTCGGCAATGAGGCGCGGAAGCTTTTCACCACGGAATTGTCCGTGCCGGTTCTGGCCACGTCAGAACTTTACGACAGCAAGCTCGTCGCCGCGATGGATCGCCAACATCCGCGCGACTTGTTCGATGTTCGTGGCCTTTTCGAGCGAGGCGGACTCACGGCGGAGGTGGTCGAGTGTTTTGTCTGCTATCTCGCCGGCCACAACCGCCCGGTGCATGAAGTCTTGTTCTCGCGTGATGTAGATATGTCGTCGGCCTTTGAAAATGAATTCGCGGGCATGGCGCGGAATCCGATCACGCTGGCAGAGTTGCAGCAGGTCCGCCGCAAACTGAAAAAGGAATTGCCCGCTGCGTTGACAGCGAGCCAACGAAAGTTTCTGCTCGGCCTTGTCGCGGGTGAACCCGACTGGCAGTTGATGAAGTGCCTGCACCTGTCGCACCTGCCAGCGATTCGGTGGAAGCTCCAAAATCTTGCAAAACTCAAGAAGTCCAACTTGGGCAAGTTCACTCAACAGGCCGAGGAACTTCGCGCAAGACTTGCTTGATGATCAGTGTGAATTGCTACTGAAATCAGATCGAGAACCTTCAGTGAAACCTTCAGTAAGGGGTTTAAAAATAGTTAAAGGTGGTTAGCTGATTTTTATTGAAATCTCCAATGAAATCAGCCATATTTCAACCGTCAACAGGGCATTAGCCGCCCGATTCCGACCCTCGCCTCCACAGTCACTTACGTAGAAAAGTTGCTTGCATTCCAGCAAAAGTGCGTCGGTTGAAAACCGACCCTCGCCTCCTTCAAGTGACTCCACGACAGTCCAACTGATCACGCGAGTCGGGATTCTTCCAGACAATCCGCCACTTCTCATCCGTTTAATTGGCACGCACTCCTCGAAGGACACCGGCTTGATGCTCGCCAAGAAATCGCCTTTCCGCCAAACTTGGATGTGTTTCAGTGATCGTCGCGAAAAAATACCGTTCCTGCCTCAATGCGATGCATACAAAAAGCCGGCAGCGCGGTGTTTAATTCTTTGGAATCATCCATTGTTTACCATGCCAACCCAAAAGCTTCCGGGGTTCCTCCTATTGTCTGTCGCGCTCTCCCTCTCCTCTGTCGCCCGCGCGGCCTCAGTGGCGGACATCAAGATCGATATTCCCTTCAACAAGTTTGTCCTCACCAGCGGGCTGACGCTGATTGTTCACGAAGACCACAAGGCCCCGGTGGTGGCGGTCAAGCTCTGGTATCACGTCGGCTCGAAGAATGAGAAGCCAGGCAAGACCGGCTTTGCGCATCTCTTCGAACACCTGCTCTTCACCGGAAGCGAGCACCTCAAGAATACGGGCGATCAACGTGCGTTTTTCGAGGCCATGGAACGCATCGGCGCCACCGACATGAACGGCACCACCAACCCGGACCGCACCGACTATTTCGAGACAGTGCCTGTCAATGCACTCGATGTCGCCCTGTGGGTTGAGTCGGATCGCATGGGCATTTCCTTGGTATGATCGACCAGGCGCGGCTGGACGTGCAGCGCGGAGTCGTGCAAAACGAAAAGCGCCAGGGCGAAAACCAGCCTTACGGCATGGTCTGGGACTTGATCACCAAAGGCACAGCCCCTTCTGGCCATCCCTATTCCTGGACGGTGATTGGTTCCATGGAGGACCTGAACGCGGCGACGCTCGAGGACGTGCGCACGTGGTTCAAGACCTACTACGGCCCGGCCAATACTGTCCTCGTCCTGGCCGGGGACATCGATGCCGAGACAGCGCTGCGGAAAACGGAACAATATTTTGGGCACATTCCGGCCGGACCACCCGTGGCGCGTTTCGAGAAATGGATCCCAAAAATTCCAGGCACACGCCGCCAGAAATTAGCTGACCGCGTTCCGCAGTCGCGCCTCTACAAGGTCTGGAACATCCCTCCTTATGGCGATGCCGAGAACAATTATCTCGATATCGCTCGCGACATGATTGCCAACGGTAAGACGTCCCGGCTCTACAGGCGGTTGGTTTATGACGAACAGATCGCCACGGATATCTGGGCCTTCGTGGACGCCAGGGAAATCAGCGGCCTGTTCATTATGAGCGCTACCGCTCGGCCCGGAGAAGACTTGCGCAGGATCGAGAAAGTCATTGATGAAGAGATGGCCCGATTTCTTGCAGAAGGGCCGACCGAAAAGGAATTGGAGCGTGTGAAAGCTGGCAAGTTCGCCTGGATTGTGAGAACCACCGAACGCGTCGGCGGCGTTAATGGCAAAGCCGATTTTCTCGCCATCAGTGAAACCTTCCGAGGCGACCCCGGATTTTACCAGACCACCTTTAGATACATTCGCGAAGCCACGAGGAAAGACATTCGGGATGCGTCCAGGAAATGGCTGACAGACGATGTTTACATTCTCGAAGTCCATCCCCATGGCGAATATGGCACGAACATTACAACGGTTGACCGCTCAAAGCTGCCGACGCCGGGCACTGCGCCCGAAATTAAGTTCCCGGCGCTTCAGCGTGCGAGCTTGTCCAACGGACTCAAAATCGTCGTCGCCGAGCGTCACGCCTCTCCCATCGTAAATTTCAACCTTCAGGTGGATGCCGGGTTCGCCGCAGACAAATTCGGCATTCCGGGCACGGCCCGTCTCGCGACCGACATGCTTGACGAAGGCACCGCGCAACGAACCGTCACCGAGATCAACGAAGAACTGGCTTTGCTTGGCGCCAGGCTGAGCACCGAATCCGAGCTCGATTCCTCCAGCGTCAAGTTGTCCGCTCTCGCGCCGACGCTTGATGGAGCGCTGGAGATTTACGCCGACGTCATTTTGAATCCGTCCTTCCCGGAGTCGAACTTTCGCCGGTTGCAGAAACAACGCATCGCTGGCATCAAACAGGAAAAAGTCGAACCGGTGGACATGGCCCTGCGCGTCTTTCCCGAATTGCTCTATGGCCGCGACCATGCGTATGGGAATCCGCTCACCGGCTCCTCGCGTGCGCATAGTCCTCGTCTTGTACCTCCAGGCCCGGAGCGTAAATCAGATGGTCTACAACCGCCAGGTTCTGGCGCCGCAATTCATCCACCTGAGCTTTGAGTCGTCGAATCTCTTCGTTCAATTCCAGGATCGAGCTGGGCTGGTTGGTTGACTCGCGCTGACCGCTTTCGATCGCCTCTCGTCTCGGCTGGCACATTAACTGGCGTTTGAGGTTGTCCCAGAGGTTGAGCCACTGCGCAGGTTGCGACACAGAGAAAGACATATTTTAAGCAACTCATAAAACGTTGACGACGTCCTTGAGTTATACGCTCCGGTTGCCCGAATCAGTCGCAAGAGAATCGGGCTCGAAAGACAACCCTGAGCAAAGCCGGCCATTGATATCTTGCGCCGGAAGCCTTGCCGGGATGAAATGGCTCGTCTCTATGCCTGAACAGCGGAAACGCACCTGGTGCCTCTGGGTGGTTTGCGCGCTAGCCCTTGCGGCTGTCACGTGGCAAGGGCTCGTTCTGATTCGCCTTCAACGGCAGAACCGGCGGCTTGCGGCAGCGCTGACCGTTGAGCGTTCGAAACTCGCGTCAGCGCCCCGCACCGAGACGCTTGAGGAACTGCAAAGGCTCCGCAGGGACAACGAGGAAGTTAACAGGCTGCGGGAAGAAGCTGCTCGGCACAGAGAAGCTCTGGAGGAACTGCCCTTCATCGAATCTGAATACAAACGCATTGTGCGCGAAAAAGAGACGGCAAAGCTGAAGACGGCCGCGCTGACCGACGACGAATTCTTCAGTCTGGCCGAGGAGAACGACCGCAAGAACCAATGTGTACTGCACATGAAACAAGTGCTGCTGGCGGCGCGCATATGGTCAAATGATCATGGCGATCACATGCCCACGCATTACTCGGCCATCGACGCCGAGCTTCCTGACGTGAAGTTACTTGTGTGTCCGAGTGACGTTTCCCGTCGTCCAGCGGCCGACTGGAACTCATTCGGGCCATCGAATGCCAGTTACGAGATGCTGTCGCCTGGTGTGTCCGAAACAGATCCCGAGATTGTGTACATTCGCTGTCCCGTCCATGGGGCTGCTGGATTGGTCGATGGAAGCGTCTCACGGCTCAGCTCAGAGTTCCATGTCGGTCTCAAGGACGGCAAATGGAAAATCCTGCGGAGGCGCCATGAATAGATCTGTCGTTTTAAGTCTAGCCATTGTTGTTGTCGCAATGGTGCTCCTGATGTTGGAACATCGGTCGATCCGCGATCTTCGAGAGCGGAACCACGCGCTGAAGGCCAGCCAGTCGAATGCGATCGGCGCCGTAAATGCGCCGGAAACCACCGACCCGCACGTTCTCGCCGAACTAGAACAGCTTCGCCGCGAGAATCGCGACCTCCTGAAATTACGTGGCGAAATCACACCGTTACGGAGGCAGAACAGCCATTTGCAAAAACTTCGCGACGAGACGGAACGGTTGAAGCGCGAGCTGATGCCGTCACAGCAAGTTGTCGCCGCGCCGAGCCAGGACCGGCAATTCGTGCGGGCGGACCAGTATGCCTTTGTTGGGTTCGCAACGCCGGAGCAGACCGTGCAAAGTGTCTTGTGGGCGCTGCAGCGCAAAGACGTGCCGGCCATGCTGCGCTGCCTGGACCCGCAATCGGCCAAAGACCATGTTGAGGATGGCGATTACGTCACGCGCAACTTGTCGAGCAGACTGGAGCACTTTGCCGAGGCGCACCAGGTCGTTGCCAGCAAGGTTGTGGCGCCGGATGAAGTGGTGCTACGGATAAGATCTTCCACCGGCGCCGAAGTGAGATTGCGACTTCACGCGTTTGGCGGCGAATGGAAAGTTGTGAACCTGGCTCAATACTAACGTCTCCCCACGATTCGGTCCTACAAACGGAACCAAGATACGAACCTTTACGGCTTTTGGCGTCGAGCCAAGGTTTTCTATCTGGCCCACGATCAGCCATTCATCGCCACGTCGGGTCATCGGGACTTCGGCCCGCATTTTCTCTCCCGAACTGGCCCGCGCCTTCGAAGCGCATGGTGAGGTTGTCTGTTCCACCGGCGAAGTGAGCGGACGCGGGTCGCTTTTAAACTATTAACAATTGCGCCCTTGCGCGTTCATTCAAATGGAATTGTTAATTGTTTAAACACTCCCGAGAGCGACAATTGCGTTGCGAGCTGCGAACGTTGGGCAATAATAATGGTCATGACCATCGCGCGCATCATAGGCTGCGCTGGGGCGCTGTTGTTGGTGGGAGACTTGATGCCGGCGCTGGCCGACGGCACTTGGAGTGATCTGCAAGGGTTGCCCGAAGCTCGACAGGAGTTTCCTGCGGTCCTCCTGGAGGGAAAGATTTATACCGCTGGCGGCATGATGAACTTCACGGCCACGGCGGTGAATCGATTCGAAAGTTACGACATTCGATCCAATCGCTGGCAGCGGCTCGCTGACTTGCCGTTGCCCGTGCATCATACGGCCATGGCGACGGTCGGCCGCAAAATTTATGTTCTTGGCGGTGCGACAGGAACTTCAACGCCCACCAACCGCGTCTTTGCCTATGCTCCGGAAGCGAACACCTGGAGTGAACGAGCACCTTTGCCGCAAGCGACCTGGGCGGCGGCGGCGGTGACTTACCGGGAACGCATTTATTTATTTAGTGGCACGGCGGCGCCCAATTTTTCGTCAAACCCTGCCGTCCCTCACACGCAAGTCTACACGCCCGGCACTGATTCCTGGTCCACCAACTACGCGCCGCTTCCGTTGTCGCGAAATCATATGGCTGCGGTGCGTATTGGCACTCAAGTGTATGTGTCGCCGGGGCGAACGGCTAATGCCGCCGACCAGGCTGACCGGCGGTTCCATCGTTACGATTTGGCTCGGAATGAGTGGACGGAGTTGGCGCCGCTTCCGGAGTTTTACCGGAGTGGCTCGGCGATGGCGCAGTTGTATGGCACGCTGTATCTCATCGGCGGGGAAGGTTCCGGGCCGGTGCTTGATAAAGTCCACGCTTACGATGCTGCATCCAATGCCTGGCGACGCGTGCCGGATCTGCCGGAAGGCCGCCACGGTATGGGTGCGGTGACGCTCGGAAATGTTATCCACGTTCCTGGGGGCGGTTTCCAAAATGGGCTTGGACCCTCGGCGCGCGCTTTTGCGTTTACCGTGCCCCAAGTCGGTCTTCTTTCCTTCGAACGGTGGTCTCGCGGGTTCTTCAGTGCCGGAGATTCAGAGAGCGGCCCGGACGACGATTTTGATGGCGACGGGTTGAGCAATTTTGAAGAGTTCGCGTTGAACCTGGACCCCGGCGTCGTGGCGCCGCCACGGCAACCGCAACTGCGTCGTAAAGAAACAAACCAGTTCTTTCTGGAATACGAGCGCGGTCGAGGGAGGGCGGTGCAATGGGATCTGTTGATCAGCACAGATTTGACTCAATGGAACCTGGCTGAGCCTGGGGTTGACTGGACGGAAAGTGCGATAACGGACCTCGGCCTTGGCACCGAACGGATCGCAGTGGAAATCTTTCCCCGTGGGCGCGATCGCTTATTTGTGAGGCTCAGCCCCGGATTGCCCAAAAGCTCGGGCTATGGGCGTCCCGAATAGTCTTGGGCAACACCTCGTGCAACTTGAGCACCGCGTGACCTAGCGCGGTCAGCGAATACTGTGGGGCAACTGACTGGAGGCGGGCTTGGGAAGCCAAATCCGTAAAGATGCGCCCCGCTGATCGTGGCAACCAACAGCGGATAAGGCTGTGCGGCAACGATGCGATGGAGGCGGGAGTCCATGGTCATTGTGTGAACAAATCAACAACCGTCAACCCGTGTGCTTCCGCCGGCGTCGGCGGCTCCAGCTTCTCCACAAGACGCGTAATCACGCTTTCCGGAACGGGATTCTGTCGCTGTCTGTTCTGTTCCAAAACCCTTTGCAGCGGCGGCTCGACGTAAACGATTTCAATCCGGGCGCTGTAATCGGCGAAGAGATCGATCCAACGTTTGCGCGTCAGGCTCGTCGTGTTTGTGGCGTTGAAGGCGAAGTCGCGGCCTGCCCTCAGGTGTTCGCGGCATTGTTCGCGCGCGGTTTGAATCACTTCGCCTTGATTGTCAGTCGCATCCACGTCGAGTTCTGTGCGGACGGCGTCGAGTGAAACAACCGGCGTTTCGGGACGATGGCGCGCCAGCCAGGTGTCTTTGCCCGCGCCCGGCAATCCAGACATGAGCGTGACCTTGCAGCGGTATTTCTCGTGCGGCGTGTAATGCAGACTGCTGAGCTGGTCGCGATAGAAAAGGAAACGCCCCTGATCGTTCGCGAACGCGTAAGGTCGCTCGAAGCAGGCGTGTTCCTCAGCGACCAATTTCCACAGGTGCAGGTTTTCCTCGGGACGAGTCATCTCCGTGGCGCGTCGCCCGCGTGTGTCTGCGAGCGCGAAGAGATAGAGCAAGCGATTGTTGATCAGCCACGAGAGCGAGATCACTTCCCGCTCCGGGTTTTGTTTCTCCAGCAGGTAAGGTGGACGCCCGTGATAGCGCACGAGCAACGCAATCTCTTCGCGCGTCCGCAAATCACATCCCAATTCGCGGAGCTCGCGGCGGGCGATACCTGGGCCGATGAGCGCGTGTTTGGGCGAACGTGTGCGGCCCGTCTCCGGATCGAGCGCGGTGGTGGCTGGCTTGCCGGAATCGTGGAACAGCGCCGTGAACAACAGCTTCAACTGCGCGGCGCGATCGAGCGATGGCCATTCGGCGAGCCGCTCGACTTCGGCGCAAACCATCTTCGTGTGCGTCCACACATCGCCCTCGGCGTGCCACTGCGCGTCCTGCTGGCAACTGGTCATCTCGTGCGCCCAGGATTGCGTCTTGGCCCAAGCGAGGATTTGCGCATTGGTGGCGCGGGCGATTTCAAGCCATCCGCTCATAGAGAGACACCATTTGATCGGAACTATTGACTTTCGCATAATATAGTGACAATTGGCTCAAAACAATTCCGCCTGCTTCCAGAAGGATTCCACCAGAGTTGGGCGCCGCCGCATCCGTCCCAGCGCCTGGCGGGCGGCCCGGCCGA
>Ga0137429_1000016_pt1 | contig 101182 bp, 73 predicted proteins | sample EasRivERMZT736_2_FD_102304 | JGI IMG/M metagenome (GOLD analysis project Ga0137429, IMG submission 102304) | Soil microbial communities from meander-bound floodplain in the East River, Colorado, USA - East River MetaG ERMZT736_2 | ecosystem: Environmental > Terrestrial > Soil > Floodplain ...
GCGCAAAAAAAACTTTGCACTTCATCAACGCGACGAAAAAAATCGGAATCTAACAATCGATCGGAGACAATTCTATTCGCTCCGGCAGGGCGAAAACGGTGATTTCCGTGCAAAATTCAGGTATTTGGAAAAGCGGCAACGAACGCCGCTCGCAGCGACGCGACCAAGCCGCGTTGAACGTGTGGAGAGAAAATCAGCAGCCAACGCGATCGAAACCAAGAAGCCAATCAAGGCGCGCAAACTTTCCTTCAAAGAGGCGCGGGAACTGGAAGGCATGGAGGCAGCGATTCGCGCCGTTGAAACTGAGATTGTTCGCATCGAAAGTTTGTTTGCCTCGCCGGATTTTTACCGCACCCATGCCACTCAAACCAATCAACTGAAAGCTGATCTCGAATCTGCGAAAGAGGAACTCACGAGACTTTTTGCGCGTTGGGAGGAATTGGAGGCAATTCGGCTCGGTTCAATTTGTCCGCCTGCCCGTTGATGCGAGGCTCCTTCATTTTCCGCGATTCTGTCGGCCTTTATTTCTGAACATGAATGGCGTCACTGAGCACCTCCAAGTTTGCCTCCACTGAAGTCTTCTCGAATGGATGACGGTCGCGTGGCAATTGAATGTCGCGTAATTGACCGGACCCGAAGGCATGTTGTCGCGCAGGACTTCCGTGCCATTGATGTAAACAATCGCGCCGTCATCCCGCCAGAGCCGCAGCGCAAGTCCGGCGATAGCGGAAACATCCGCCACGTTGAACGTATGCCGAAAATAAGCGGTGATCAGACGTGAACCGCTGGAATCAAACTGGCTGATCATGGTGGCTTCGTCGCCGTCGCCAAATCCGAGCTCAGCCGGTCCAAACGCCCAGGAACTATCGTTGAAGGCAGGGCCGTCCAAACAGTGCCTGGATCGATGCCGGTATCAAGGTCACGCCAGACGGCGCCTCGTACTGTTCAAGTGCGTGTTCTACGCTCGACACAGTCGCACACTACGGTCAGCACGCTTGAGATTCCGCAGAAGCACTGGACACTTGTCACTTCGCGATTGCCGGCATTGTGGCCTGCTGGCACAGAGGTCACGATCACATTTACACCGATGGAGTTGGAGTATTTGCAGGGAAAGGGAGCGGGCGCTTTGGCATTATCTCATTTGGATATACAAAACGGGCTGACCTCGGCATCTATTCAGTAGTATGAATCGGAAAGCCATCCTCATCGTCGGCTGCCTGTTGTTGGTGATCCTCCTGGTTTCGCTGTCGTCCAGCGTGCGCTCGAAGGCTGATGGCGAGCGGAAAGCCGATCCCTGGAAGGTGACCTATACACCTGCAACCAACCCCCCTTCCAAAGCAAGGTAACTGATTGGGGCGAACGGAGCTTCTCATTTCACCAACTGAATGCGATAGAACCGTTGCCGATCGCCACCGAGCACATCCGTCCCGAACGACGTCGTGGTCACAGCCGTCATATTGGAGCCGAGATCGATCCAGTTGGACTCCGTCAAGGCGGTCTTGAACTGAATGCGGTAAGTCTGGCCCGTCACGCTGTTCCAGGCAATGGTCACGACACGAGAGGTGGCATTAACGCTGGCCAGCGTGCGCAGAGGAATGGAAAATGGATTTGCCGGGTCGGAGCCAAAATCCATTTCATCGCGATCGTAAAATCCATCCGCGTCGCGGTCCAATCCGATGCGACGGCCCGAATCCCGAGGCACAAGGGTGTAGGTGAACTCGCGGTCAATTCCGGCCAGTTGATGAAGCGCTTCGGTCGATAGGAACTCGTTCCTTCGGTCCGACTCGAATCGCTGCAAGCGCCGGTCAAAAAGCCAGCCTCGCGCCAGTCCGTCTTTGGTGCCTTTGACGACGAGATCCATGCGGGTGAGGCGGGGCCTGGCCAGCATCAGCATCTGGTCAAGAAGCGGGAGTGGCTCGGCATTCCCGACGGTGATTTGCCTGCCCATGGCCGCCGGCACATCCTGGCTCGGCAAGCCCGGACCAAAATCCAACGTTGTGGGGAAGTCAGAACCGGCAAAGGAGAGCAGCAAAGCGACCATGTCGGCGGTGTCCCGATCCGGGTGCGTGACGAGGAATCCATGATCGAAGAACCGCGTTAAGGTATCGACACGGCCATTGAAGCTGAAGCCAAAGCCTGCGCGACTCGATGTGCCTTGTGTATCCATGCCGACTTTTTCCGGCAGATTGCGCAACTGGACGCTTTTGAAAATTAAACCACGAGTTCGCAGAAGCGCGTTTACGTTGGCGAGATTGTCACTCTTCGCCGTTCCGGCAGGAGGCCGGTGACACGCGCGACAGGCAAAGAAAAGGGTGAGTCCATGCTGCGCATTGCCGTTCGGCAATGGAGCGCCCGCGGCCAATTCGCCTTTGCCCGAAGCGAAGTGTCCCGGCAATGGAAGGTTGGTGGAAAGCGTGTTGTCGAAGTTGCGAAACCGGTTTGGTGGAAAAATAATCGTCGCCAGAAAGGCCTTGAATTCCTGCATCTCGATCGTGGTCAGGGCGCTGGCCGCAGCCTGAAGGTTCGTGAACGTTGGATTGAACTCCTCGATGCTCAAACGGTCCGCCCTCCAATGGAACGGTTCGTGCCCAATGATGTCCTGCAATGTCTGCGTGACCATCGGCCCCTTCATCGGATGGTACACTGGTGGCGTGCCTGCGCTGTTGGTAATTCGCAGGACGGCGCCGGCCGGATCGCCCAGGTCCCAGGCCAGTCGATCCATGCGGCCGTCGGGGTGACATGAAGCACACGATACATGCCCCAGCCCGGAAGTTTTGTGCGTGTCGTAGAAATGTCGTCGTCCGGCCTTGATGTTTTGCGGAGTTGGATCGAAGAGCGGCACGGCGCCGATGACTTCCTCGGTTTCCGTGTCCACGATCGAAATCGTGGCCGCAAAGCGGTTGAACACGTAGAGCCGCTGACGCGTTTCATCGAGAGCCAGGCCGCAGGCGCCGGCGCCCAGTTTCACCGGCTGAGGAGACAAGCGCTCGCCATTCGCATCAATCGTAATCAGGTTGCCCGATCCCATCCCCGCGATGTAGCCACGCGTGCCGGCGGAATTCCAGATGATGCCTCGCGGATCTCCAATCGACCTTTCGCGCTCTGCCACCGGCAAGGTCCGGGTCACGTAATCCAGGTGCGGATTGAGATCGATGATCGTTCGGCCAAAATCGTTCGGGTCAACCCGTGCCAGATTCACTCGTAGAAAAACGCCATTCAGGATGGGTTCAAATCGCACTTCGTTCCGTGCCTCGGTGCCGATCACCGTGATTTGGCCCGTCGCCGGATTCACGGCCACATCCATGCAGAGGGTCATGAGTCTCGTCGCGTAGGAAACGGACAAAGTCGCTGTGTCGATGACGGCCAGGTCGCGGTCGGGCATGGCCCAGCCCACGGGCCGGCCTGAAAGCGGAGCCTGAGTGCCGGAGACGAAATCGGTCCAGTCACGGTCGTTATCGTCCATCCATCGCCCGGCGCCGTTCTTCCTGACGATATGACCTTCCCGAGGCGCTGGCACGTTGCCTGGAATATCGCTGCTGATGGCCGGATTAAAATTTGTCCCGTTGTTGGGGGGAGGGTTTTGTCCTGCGTATGGCCCGCCGTCGAACTCAAGCACGCCAGGGGAAAGGACGGTATCCTTGAGACCAAACAGCGGCGCTAGAATCGTGGAAGCGTTGCCGGACTCGAAGATGGCCACATACACCGTCCGGCCATCAGGGCTCGCTGCCATGGCCTTGGGCCGGTCGCCATCGATCGTGATTTCCGTCACCAGTTGGCGGGTCAATGGATCGAAGACTTGCACGCTGTTCTCCATGGCGCAGGACACGTAGGCGCGCAAGGGCGACCCGGCAAAGATAACATCCGCAGGCGCATCTCGCGTCGAGAGTGTCGCCACGACGCGCTGGGCTTCCAGGTCCACAATGCTGACTGAATCAGAAATTTGATTTGCCACCCAAACTTCGTTCGAATTGCGAAAGCGGGCTGAAACTGGATCGAGTCCAACACAGACGCTTCCAACGGGCACCGGAAGGCCCGAGCGCACGTCGAACAATTCCAGGCGATTATCAGGCAGGTTGCAGACCGCCAGCCTGGCGGCATCGGGACTGAGCGCAAGCGGATGCACCGGCGGGGTCTCGAAGTTGACGAAGCTGCGCGGCGGCGGTGGCGCGTTCGACGCCGCGATTACTGTCAGGATGGCGACCTGGCTGGTGATCGAGCCGAAGCTATTCGACACCACGGCCGAATACTCACCCGCATCTTCCGGCTGTATATTGGGCAGGACCAGGCTGCTGTTGGTTTCACCCAACCCTGGAACTCCATGAGCCTGCCATTGGTAAGAAATACTGGACGCGCCGCCGCCAACCAACTGGAAGATTGCGGTCAATCCCTGAGTCGCCGACTGATTGGCCGGCTGTTGCGCAATGTAAAGCTGAAAAATGATGCGCGCGAACCGGCTGGTCACCGCGCCCTGGGTGTCATGGATGACCACCGCAAGGCGCTTGGAGGAGAATGGCACACTCGTCAGCAGGAGTGTCGTGTTGGTGGCGCCAGGGATATCCTCGAATTGCGAAGGATTACTGTAAGTCCGCCATTGATATTGGAGCAATGAAGCGCCGCTGGCCTCAACAGAAAAGGACGCGTTGGCCCCTTCCAGTATGCTCTGATCTTGTGGTTGCGTCAGGATGACCGGTTGCGCCGGACCGTGGACAATTCCTCCGAAAATCAACAACGCGGCAGTTCGGATAACTCGATTCATTCCGGTTTTGACAAACGCCTCAGTCGCAGCCAAGTCCCCGTGCATGACTACGGCGGAAAACTGCAAACGAAAGTGCCGGGTAAAGCAGGATGATGCGCCTCGCAAACAAGTTCGTCAATTGAATTGGTAGTGTCCTGATTGAACGCGCACCGAATCCTGGAGGGATTGAGGAAATTAGCCGGGGGTAAGCACCCCCGGAATCAAAAGCCAAAAGATGAATGCGCCCCGGTTCGGGCGTTGGAAGAATCAACCATTTCATTGACTCCGGATTTCCGCCGCGCCTATTGTAAAAACTGGCGGCTACAGAAGGTCATGGCGGCCGTTTAGGATAAAGCAAGGGCTGGCCCGCGCCCCAGCAACCGACCAGTCGCATCGGTCTCTGACAGCACGGACAAAGGATTATTCGATGGTCTGTCCAGCCCGCTTCTGCTTAACTCGTGATCCGTTAGGCCACTACGATGCGTTTACTCGCGCTCTTAATCACTATGGGATTCCTCAGCACATTATTCGGATGCAAACAGGGCGGCGGCGATGGCCGTTTCCAGTCGGAAGAGGCCTACGCGCAGAATCGCGCGCGACAGCTCACGATGACGCCCCAGACAGTCGCCCAGCTCAGGAAATACGGCGTCACCGGCGAGAGTCAGCTCAAGCTGGAGTATTTCTTTTACACGAACACCAAAGAGAAGGCTGCCGCCTTGGCTCAAGCACTGGCCACTCTTGGTTACACCGGCAGCTACGACCATTCTGCGAGCGACAAGAAGCAGTTTGTCGTGACGGGCTGGACCTCACGAATGAAGATGGATGACCAGACAGTGCTCGATTGGACGGGTCGCATGTGTGATGCTGGACACGAGCATGACTGCGAGTTTGATGGCTGGGGCACAAATCCAAAACAACCATGAGTGGCCTAACAAAAAAAGGAATGTAACTGGAAGTGAAGCGGCAGGAGGCGTCGCTTTGTTGAAGGGCGTGGCCCCGCTTCACTTCCGCTTAGCTGCATTCCGGGCAGTGAAACGAACCATACAAACCAAAATGGCTGCCACCGCTCCGCCCTGTTTTCAACCCGGTTCCGGGCGGAACGTGGGGAACTTCAGCCAGGTGGGTTGGGAGGGAAAACATGCTTGACGCACCGACTACCCACTTGGTCTGCTTTTGTGCAGTCAATATGGCCAAAGAAGTTCACCCCATTCAATCGCACCTGACTTCTTCGGATCACCTAAATGTTCGGCAGTAAGGGCTCTATGCCCAATCGAATCGTAAGACTGGAGGAAGACCTTTGGCGGATACGAACCGACCAAGGAGAATTAGATGAAGCCGAGCAGCAAGAGTTGAAGAAGGTATTTCGATGAGATTGGAATGCCTTATCGGTTTGAGCACGGAACGATATGCGTTGCCGGCAGCATTTCATGGGAGACACTCTATGAAAAGTTGCAGCACTTCTATCATGGCCGCGCTGAGGTTTATCCGTTTTAACCTCGGCGGAGAACCGAGGGCCTATGCGCCGGGCTTTTCACCTTTCGGTCCTTCAATCGCCCAATGCCATTGACGCCGGTTCGGAATCTGCTATGTCGATTGCCAAAAGTAATCTCCAAATAGGTGGGCGACGCCCTGCTGGGCGTTGGGACAAACCGGCAGGTTTGCCCCACCTTTCGGAAACTACTTTTGGCAATCACTCTAAAGCTCCTGCGCAGTCAGGTGCCGAGCATTTTCGGAATGGATATGAGTTGGTTAGGCAGAGTGGCCGGAGATTTCGCGCGCCAAATCGCGCGCAATCTGGTTCGGATTTATTATCCGAAGATCGAAGTCAGCGACCGCGAGCGCATCCCGGCCAAAGATGCGGTCCTTTTGGTGGCCAATCACGCCAATTCGCTGATGGACCCGGTCATCATTGGCATCGCGGCAAAAAGGCCGGTCCATTTCCTGGCCAAAGCGCCGCTGTTCGACATCCCCGTTTTCGGCGAGGTGCTCCGGGCGGTCGGCATGTTGCCGGCCTATCGCCGGAGTGATGATGCCTCGCAGCTCAAGCGCAACCTCGACTCGATTTCCGCCGCGGCCGGCTATCTGCTCAAAGGCGAAGCCGTCGGGATTTTCCCGGAAGGCAAAAGCCACGATCTGGTGAAGGTCGAGCAGGTTCGCACCGGCGCTGCGCGCATGGCGATTCAGGCCGTCAACGGTGGCGCAACGGATCTCAGGATTGTCCCGGTCGGAATCAACTACGAACGAAAGGAGCGCTTCCGCAGCGCGGTCTGGGTTCGAATCGGCCAGCCCATCGACGTCAACGACTGGATGAAAAAGCACGCCGAGGAACGCCAAGCTGTGCGTTCCCTGACACTGGAGATTGACCGGCGATTGAAGGAAGTGGTCGTCAACCTCGACGAAGAGAAGTGGGAACCGTTCCTGAACGATCTGGAGGTGCTTCAGCCTCCGCCGAAAGTGAGCGCGCGAAATCCAATTGCCATTTTGCACCAGCGCAAACGGATTGCCGATGCGATGAATCATTTTTTGGCGACGGATCGACCTCGTGCCGAAACCATGGCCGGCGCTATCGAGCGGCATCGCAAGGAATTGGCGGCCGCGGGACTGACGATTCCGTCGGATATCTTTCGCCGGCAGGGTTTGCGGCTCGCAGCGCGAATGAGCTGGGAAGCGCTCTGGATGAGCTGTGGTTTCGTTCTGGTGCTGGCGGGTACGCTCCATCATTTGCTTCCGTTTTGGCTGACTCGTCTTCTGGCACGGCTGGTCCAAGCCCCCGGCCGATCTACCATTGCCTTGTCGCGTCTGCTCCTTGGCTTGCCGATCTATGGGGCATGGTATGCGTTCACCTGGTGGTGGATATCCAATTACTTTTTGCCATGGGTCGCCTGGGTGTGGCTGGGCCCGATGCCGTTGGCCGGCGTCCTGGCCTTGCACTATTGGTCGCGAGTCGGCAGCGCCGGCAAAAGTTGGTGGGCACAACTCCGCATGTTGTTGTTCCGTCAGTCCGAATTACGGCGATTGCGCGCCGGCCAACATGAACTTCGCAAAAGCCTCCGTGTGCTGGCAGAGGAATATGCGAAGGTTCATCCGCCCGCTCCTTTGCCTGTGGACGCGTTCTCCTGGCGCCGTTTTGCTGCGTTCAGCCTGCGCGGGATCGTCATCGGCCTCATAGTTCTTTACGCAGGAATGTGGGGTTCGGGCTGGATCAGAGACAACACCATTTCTGAACTGCAACATCCTGGCCCTGAATTGGGCCGCATGCCATCCCAAGCGCTTGGGGCCAGTCTGGACTCAGATGAGAAGGCCTTGGGCGATATGATGGAGGGCCTGCGCGAGTTGGAAGCGAAAGCGGCGCGCCTGCAGGCGGAGTTCTCCAGCGGCAAACGAAGCTTTTACAATCAGGCCGACGACGATGCCGTGCGACAATTGCTCTTCAGTTACCTGACTTATCGCACAAGCCTGCTGGGCCTGATCTGGAAATATCAAAAACACGCCGACGTGCGTGACGAGCGGCTGCGATGGCGGGCTTTCCTGGCTGGCTTCGCCGCTGCCTCGACACTCTACGATGCTTCCCTCAAGTTTGTGAGCCGCTTCCAGCACAGTCCTGAAACGGTTCGGAAACTCAACGAGTCCGAACCGAATTGGAATATTCCCGCTGGCGTTTACGAGATGGTCAAACGCAATTTGCTTCAGGTTAAGACCCGTGGATACATGAGCCAGGCGTGGACGGATTATCGCGGGGCACAGCCTGAATTTGAGAAACACGGCTTAGCTCAAACGGCTCCCTACGACAGCTTCCACGCCGCCATTCAGCGTCACGCCGAATCCCGCGCCGAGCTGACAACCTTGCTGGTCGAAGCCAGTCTCAGCAATCCCGTCAAAGACATGCAGCAGGCTGGCAAGAGTGTGTCCTATCGGGCGCAAAGCTTTGTCTCCACGTGGATGGGCAACACGCGCATTCGTCAGCCGCGAGGGGGTCGCGCGCTCATCCAGTCCGAGCAATTGGAAAAAATGCGCGCACAGCTCAAGCCCGGCGACATCTTGATCGAGCGCCAGAACTGGTATCTTTCTCGCGCCTTCATGCCGGGTTTTTGGGCGCACGCGGCGCTCTACGTCGGGACGACCAATGACCTGATCCGCTTCGGGCTCGACCAGGATGCGCGCGTCCGGCGCCATTGGAAGCAATTCGCGATACGGGATGATTCGGGCCACGAGCATGTCGTCCTCGAAGCGGTGCCGCAAGGCGTGCGCATGACCAGTTTTGAACACTGCATCGGCGTGGCGGATTCCGCAGCCGTCCTGCGCCCGCGTTTGTCTGAGAGGGAGGTTCGCGAGGCCATCGCCCGTGCCTTCAGTCACCTTGGCAAGCAATATGATTTCGAGTTCGACTTTTTCAGCACCGACAAACTGGTCTGCACCGAGCTGGTGTGCCGGGCCTACGATGCGAATATCAGATTTCCGTTAGTCGATGTGCTGGGCCGCAAGACCATGCCGCCGACGGAACTGGTGCGGAAATACGTCCGGGAACGCGGCACGCCCGAAGCGCAGTTGGACTGCATCTGTTTCCTGGATGGTGACGAATCCAAAGGCAAGGCGAGCTTCAAAGATGAAGAGACATTCGTTTCCACGCTGCAAAGGCCCGGTCTCACCTGGCTCCAGCCTCGCGGCAGCGATTAAGCAGGCTTGACGCAACGAAGAGTCGGTTACGGTAAAGGCGTCCTTTTCGATTCGTGCTATGTGGCGACTCGGTCCTTCTCCCGCCTGCTGACCTCTCACTTTCTGCGGCTGTGCTCCGCCTGCGATGGAGATGTGTCACTCGCGGCTGGGCCTCGGACGAATGCCAGCGCAGATTTATGCCGCAAGGCGCGGCCAGGTCGCGCGCCGGTGTGCTTGCCTTTATCGAGCACTACCTGCCCATTCACGATGACATACTCGATGCCTTCGCTGTATTGAAATGGTTCTTCGTAGGTGGAACGGTCGATAATTTTTGTCTCGTCGAAGATGGTGATGTCCGCGAGCAGACCTTCGTGGAGCAGACCGCGATCGCGAATTCCAATCTTGGCCGCGTTCAGTGAGGTCATTTTGCGCACGGCATCCTCCACCCGAAGCAACCCGCGTTCGCGCGCGTAAACCCCCAGCACACGCGGAAACGTGCCGAAGTTGCGCGGGTGCGGATTGCCGCGTCGCAATGGTCCTTCCGTGGCCAGCGCGGAGCCATCCGAGCCAATCGAGCACCATGGCTGGATCAAGGCGAGGTTCATGTCCTTTTCGGTGTGATGCGCATAGACGGTGCTCACGGACCCGTGCTGTTCGATGAGCACATCGAACAGAACATCGAGCGGATCGGGCGTCGGCGATTTGCCTTCGCTCTTCATCGCGATCACGCGGTCCATGGTAAGACCCTTGTAAGGATTGTTCGCGCTGATGAGCATCCGCTTCCAATCGCCGCCCACAGCAGTGTAGTGATTGTACCAGCCGGGCACGCCGCTCTGAATGTCGCGTTTCAAACGCTCGCGCTGTGCAGGGTCTCTCAATCGCGCGAGCAGATTCGACCGCCCGCCTTCATGCGCCCACGGCGGGATAATGCTCACGAGGTCATTGTTGCCGCGCGTGTAGGGATAAACGTTCGCTTGCACGTTCACGCCCCGACGCCGCGCTTCTTCAATCAGGGCCACCACTTCATTCATGCGGCCCCAATATTTCTCGTCCGCAATCTTGAGATGGATGATGTCCACCGGGACACCGGCGCGTTCGCCGATCTGAATCGCTTCCCTTACCGAATCGAAGACTCCGAGTCCCTCGTCGCGCATGTGGGTGGAGTAAATGCCGCCGTGGTCGCGCACCACTTTGCAGAGCTCGACCAAATCGTCCGTAGTGGCAAGTGAGCTCGGCGGCATCATGAGCGCGGTGGAGAGGCCAAATGCGCCTTCCCGCATGGCCTCCGAAACCAGCTCGCGCATCTTTTGCAGTTCGGCAATGCCAGGCCGCGCGAACGAATCGCCCATCACGCATTGCCAAACATTTGCTTCGCCGACATAGGTGGCGACGTTCACCGAAATGCCCGCCCGTTCAATGGCACTGAAGTATTCCGCGATGCTGTGGATTTGCGCCGGCTGGTTTTCAACCGAGACAGGCCGCGGCACGAGCTTGCCTTTGAACGGCCCCACTGAGGTCGATTCGCCGAGCACTTCCGTCGTGACGCCCTGGCGAATCTTGCTTTGCGCGTTGCCATCTTCCAGCAGCACCCAGTCCGAGTGCGAGTGCATATCGATGAAACCGGGCGCGACCACGAGACCCGCCGCATCAATGACGCGCTTCGCCTCACCGGTGACACGCCCAATGGCGGCGATCCGATCTCCCTTGACGGCGAGATCACCGTGGAACCATGGATTGCCGGACCCATCGATGATTCTCGCGTGGCGAATGAGAAGGTCGTAATCCGGCGCAGCCGCTTGAACAGACACAGCACCGAATATGATTATGACAAGAGAAGCCAAACAGCAAAGGGCGACCCGAAGTTGGAGTGGTCCGACTGTATCGTAGCGGCGAGAAATACAGCCTGAAGGTTCCGGGAGCCAGGCGTTGATCGGCTCTCGCAATTCCTGCAGCCAAAGTCCCGCGACATGGTGGGAGATCGGGTCATGGTGCATGTTCGGAAATTGCAAATGGGCCGTTGCAAATTGTCAATTTTCAATTTCCACGCCGTCTGAAGGCTAGCGCATCTTGAGGGCTTGTTGCTCAAATCATCTCAGGGGAGGGCGAGCGTTGGGCGAGCGTCCTCGCGAGCCATGCTGATCAAAAATGACGGGCTAAACAGGGCTCGTCAGGAGCCTCGCCCTCCCCGAACATCGCAGCCGCCATTTGGGCGCCCTTGACAGTCCCACCCTTGGATGGGGGCTGGAAAACTCTGAACATGCCGACAGGAATGTGGGCGTTACGTTGTAGCGACGGCTTCCAATTTTGCAAAAGCATGACATTTCACTTCGGTTGTGCGACTAGACTTTGCTGACAAATGGCAGAGCCCAGCTCCAGAACCACGCATGCCCGGCGGCAGAGCCGGCCAACGTTCTTCTGGCACGGTCTGTTGATTATGCTGCCGGTGCTGGTACTGGCTTCGGTGGGATTTTTCTCACTGCAGCGTGACAAAAATCTCGCCCAGCACGAAGCCCGAGGGCGCGCCCAACTTATCGCCGACGAGTTGGCGGAAAAGATTTGGACGGAGTTGACCGACCTCAGGAACGTTGCATTGCCTTATTCCTTCAAAATCGCCCCCAACGGCGATTTGATCGAACCGCTGCCGATTGCGCCTTTGCAGCCGTTGCTCTTGGACGTCACCGAGTTGAATGAAGAACAGAGTGGCTTTTGGCTGACAGCCCGGAGTCAAGAAATGGATCCGGACCGGCGCGCCACGGCCATTGAGGCGTATCGCAGGTTTATCGCGCTGGCGCCGCCGACTAACTTCCTGGCTTCGGCCACGTTCAGTCTGGGACTGTTGTTGGCCAAGGAAGGAAATGCACCCGCTGCGGCCGAAAGGTTCGAAGAGGTGCTGCGAAAGTGGCCCGAGGCCACAGGGGAAACGGGTGTTTCGCTCGGGCCACTGGCGGCCTTGAAAAGGATGGAGCTGCATTCGCTGCTGCCGAATCCGACGCGTCCGGAGTTTCTCGAAGCGGCGTCTGCCCTGGCACGCCATGCGGCTTCGCGACCCTCATTGATGACTCCGCTCATCCTGGAGAGCGCCGCGGAAATTGAGCGTGCCACCGGTCTCAGCAGTGTCATTGAGCAAGCTCAGGCGCGTTGGAGACTTCAAGAGCAACTGCGTGAGCTTTACGCCGCAGCGCGAGTGCACTTTCGCACCAGCAATGTTCCCGCCGCGGCTTTTCAGCAGGGCCATGTGGATCGTGTCGATAAACGCTTATACAAAGAAACGCAGTTGAGCGAAGTCGCCGTCGTGCTGGCGCCGCGTCTGTTTTGGATCGCCACCGCGGAAAGCCAAGGCAGCGTTCGAGACGAAAATCTCTGGAACCGCGCCCAAACCAACGCTTCCGTTCCGGGAGTTGTTGAGCGCGAGTGGCTGGCCTTTCGCATCGATGACTATCCTCGAGGAGGCCAGATTGTGTGCCGGCAAGTAGCGCAGGATTTCCCTCCGCTCAACTACCCTGTTGAGGAGGCATCAATGATGGCCGCTATCATTTATGCAAAAACACCCGGTGGCGCACGGGCGCCGGCGGACACGCGCAGCTCAACCCCCAATCCAATCGCTGCCATCTTGAACAGGGCGCGAATGCCGGACTACTTCGGCATCAGCCTGGAGTTAGCCGGCAAAAGCATCGTGTCCAGCAACTCTCTTCCTGTATTGATCCTTACAGGATCCTCCGGCGGCAAGGGCGGCCCCGGCATTTGGAGGCGAACCTCGGCTGGCAGTCCCCCGTCGATATTGGCGACAGCCACGAAATTGGAGAGCGGATCGGAACTGCTCAAAGTTGCCGTGCACCTGATCGGGCCGGACCGGTTGTATGCGAATCAACGTGATCGCACCGTCTGGTTCAGCTTGCTGATCATTGCTTCGGCTCTGGCTGCGATTGTGGGATTCATCTCCGCGCGTCGCGCCTTTGGAAATCAGCAGCGGTTGGCCGAGCTGAAGACCAATTTCGTCTCCAGCGTTTCGCATGAGTTACGTGCGCCCATCGCCTCGGTGCGGCTTATGGCCGAAGGGCTGGAGCGCGGCCGGGTTCCGGATGCAGCCAAGCAAGCCGAATACTTTCGCTTCATCGTCCAGGAATGCCGCCGGCTTTCCTCGCTCATCGAAAATGTGTTGGACTTCTCACGCATCGAGCAAGGACGCAAGGAATACGAGTTGGAGCCAACTGACCTGGTCGCGCTCGTGCTGCAGACTGCCAAACTCATGGAACCTTACGCTGCCGAGCGGCAAATACGCATCGAGTTGTTGGTTCCGGCTGAGGCCGTCACTGCCGAGGTGGATGGCCGTGCGCTCCAGCAGGCGCTGGTGAATTTGCTCGACAACGCGATTAAGCACTCACCCAACGGTTCGGCGGTGCAGCTCGGGCTGGAAGGGCCTCGACGCAGTGCAGGCGTTGCGCCTGCTTCTTCCCGGGAAACGGCAGAAACGCCGCCATCTGCAGACGAAGGGGCAGGCGGGACGCCTACCCTGCTTTGGGTCGAAGATCGGGGTGAAGGTATTCCGCCCGAGGAACACGAACGCATCTTCGAACGCTTTTATCGGCTGGGCTCTGAGCTGCGCCGCGAAACTCAGGGTGTCGGCATCGGTTTAAGCATTGTGAAACATATCGTTGAGGCGCATGGCGGGCGGGTGACCGTGCGCAGTGAAGCAGGTAAGGGAAGCCGGTTCACGATAGAGTTGCCTTTCGACGAAACTCAAAGCTCAAAGCTCAAATGACTGAAGACGTTCCAAACACTAGAGTGATCCGAAAAGGTGGGGCAAACCTGCCGGTTTGCCGCAACGCCCAGCAGGGCGTCGCCCCCCTTTCTGGAAATTACTCTTGGCAATCGATATAGATTTCAAATGGACGATGGTCAACAACTCGATGTCGCCTTTGACGCTTGGATGTTGGAGCTTTTCGTGCGCTTTGAGCTTTGGCCTGTGTGCTTTTCCCCATGAACTCTCGCATCCTGATCATCGAAGATGAACTGCCCATGCGCACGGCCCTCAAGGATTGCCTCGAAGCCGAAGAGTATCGCGTCCTGACTGCCGGCGATGGCCAGAGCGGTTTGCAGCGTGCGCTCGAAGAAAAGCCCGATTTGATCCTGCTCGATATCATGATGCCGCGTGTTGACGGCTACGCGCTCTGCGCCGAACTCCGGCGACTGGGCAACGCCGTTCCCATTCTGATGCTCACTGCCAAAGGGCAGATTGAAGACCGTGTGCGCGGACTCGACGTCGGAGCGGATGATTATCTGGTGAAACCATTCAGCACGGAGGAACTGTTGGCGCGAGTGCGGGCGATGTTGCGTCGCGTGCAAAAGCCGGCCCGGCAACTCAAGACTCTTGGCCTCGGCGAGGTGCGGATCGACTTCGCACAACAAAAGGCGTGGCGCGGTCGAAAGCCGCTCCATCTGACCACCAAGGAATTTTCCATGCTGCGTCTGCTGGCCGAAGCAGCGGGCGAGCCGGTCTCGCGTGAGCGCTTCCTCGACATCGTCTGGGGCTACACCGCCTTTCCGACGACGCGCACGGTGGATAACCACGTCGCGAGCCTGCGCAGCAAGATCGAGAAGAACCCGGATGAGCCGCGCTGGATTCAGACTGTCCACGGTGTGGGCTACCGGCTGGAGCTGCCGGAATTTGCAAAACCATGACAACCCAAGATCACTCAAAGCGCAGATTGAACCGTCAAATGAAACGCAGAGAGACAGAGAACGCAGAGACTCGCAGAGAAATAATCTCTGCGTTCCCCTGCGTTCTTTGCGTCTCTGCGTTGAAGAGATTTATGAAAACAATTGCCACGATTATCTTTCTGGTCGCCGCTGCCTTTTACGCGCCGGCGGCGGACACTCTGAACGAAACCTTACAAAAGGGACTGTTCGAAGAAGAAGCCAATCACAACCTCGACGCCGCTATCAAAGCTTACCAAAGCGTCATCCAGCAGACCGAAGAGCAGCGGAAGCTGGCGGCCACGGCCGTGTTCCGACTGGGTGAATGTTACCGCAAGCTGGGACGGACGAATGAAGCCGCCGCGCAATACCAGCGTGTGTTATCTGAATTCCTGGACCAACCGGCGCTGGCAAATCTGAGCCGTCAAAACCTTGTGGGGCTGGGGATGAGTCAGCCGGGTCAGGAGCCGACTGGCCGGGGCACGCTGGATAAATACCGCGCACTCACCCCAACCGCGCGAGGGAAATTGAAGGAATTGCTCCAGGAACAAATCAAGCTGGCTGAAAAAAACCTTGCCGAGCAGCAGAACCGGATCAAAACAGGCACAGTTGCTCCCGAGGAGGTGTTCCGGTTTCAAAAGGAAGTCCTCTCGCTCAAACGCGAAGTCGTGCTCGTGGATGGGTTGTCCACACCGGAGAGCCGAGAACAATGGCGCAGGCTGGTCCTTGAGGAAATTGATCTGGCGGAGAAGACGCTCGCGAGCGAACAGAAAAAGTTCGACGTTGGAAGGACTATCCCCTCTGAAGTCATCGCGCGGCAGCAGGAAGTGCTCGCGTTAAAACGCGAACTCCTCATGGTGGATGTGGCGCCCGACTCCACGGTGCCGCGAGATGATGCAGCGGCTCCAGTCACCGACGAAGAAGAAAAGGAAGTCAAACGCATCAGGTCACTCATCCAGAACAGTCCGGACTTGATCAACGCGCCGATCGGCAATGCGAGCACGCCCCTCCACGCCGCGGCCATCAAAGGGCAACTGACTGTAGCAAAATTTCTGCTGGCTAATAAGGCGGACGTAAATGCCCGCGACGGACAAGGCGCGACGCCACTTCTCCATGCTGCCTACCACGGTCACAAAGCGATGGTCGAGTTGTTGCTGACTCATGGCGCCGACGTCAACGCCGTCGGATGGGTGGGGGGCAGCGCCGGCACCGCACTGCACTTCGCGACGTCGAATGGCTATCGGGCACTTGCGGAGACGCTGCTATCGGCCAATGCCGATGTGAATGCCCGAAATGCCAATGGCGAAACACCACTACACCTGGCGGCCCAAAAGGGAGTTCAAACTATCGCTCTATCCCTCCTGGCAAAAGGAGCTGACGTGAACGCGGAGGAGGGAAAGGAAGAGCGAACCCCTTTGCACTTCGCAACCGCTCAGGGGCAGCTTCCAGTCTTTGAACTGCTTTTGGCCCGTGGGGCGAACCTCAACGCTACGACCCGTGACGGCAGCACTCCTCTGGCTTACGCCCTGGACCGGCCGAATATGGCTAAAGCTCTGTTGGAACGGGGTCTCGAGTTGAAGGGCAAACGCTCCGGACTGCCGCTGGTGCACTATGCAGTTCGTTACAACAAGGATGATGCGCTCCGGTTGCTCTTGACGCGGAAGCCCGACATGGAGGAACTGGACTATGAGGGATTCACTGCGTTGCAACGGGCGGTTCTCCATGACGCGAAGAGCGAGGGGATCCGGCTGTTGCTCGAAGCGGGTGCGAATCCCAATCGTCGTTTCGAACCGGCTCTACCACAGGCCCGCACGTTCTCGGTCCGCAAAGATCCGGGTGATTTGAACCCACAGCAAGTGTACCTCGAGGGCCTGCCGCCACTTATCGTTGCCGTGCGAAAAGGCAATACCGAGATCGTAGCGGCTTTGCTGGAGGGGGGCGCCGACGTGGACGCAGCGTCCGCCGAGGGCAAGACAGCCTTGCTCTATGCTGTCGAGACCGGTTCGTTTCCGCTCGTAACTGCGATTCTAAAGCACAAGCCAAATACCGAAGTACGAAACCGGGACGGGTACACGCCATTATTGCTGGCTTCCCTCAAGGGAGATGCGAAGGTCGTTGAGGCGTTGATTCAGGCAGGAGCGAATGTCAATGCCCGCTTCGCACGGGGCGATTGGCCAGCACTCCACAGGGCCGTGATGAATCGGCACAAGAGTCTGGTGGAGCTTCTGCTGACGAATGGAGCAGATCCCAACGCGATAACCGCAAGCGGCGAGGCGCCTCTGACACTGGCCAGGCAAAAACGAGCGAATCTCAGTTCCGTCGAACAGGCAACTTTGAGGGAAATTGCGGATCTTCTGCTGAAGCATGGCGCGGATGAAACCGTTCAACGCCGCTCCCTGATCGCTGTCAGCCGCCGGGAACGCGATTATGTCAAGCCGTGGTTCATCAAAGGAACCAACGCCTACAACCGCCACACGCTCTATGAGGTGGTGGCCACTTTCTTCAGCGCCGCCGACATGGCGGGCCGGCATGATCTCCCTTTCCCCGATTTTTCAAAGGTGAGCATTCGCCGACTCAACCGGGAGGGAACTGGCACGAATATCGTGGTGGACCTGGAGGCCCGTCTCAAGAGCAGCGACTGCGCGCAAGACGTGCCGTTGGAATGGGGCGACATCGTGGACGTTCCTGAGCAGGACCATTCGCTCACGGCCACTTGGCCGGGACTGGAAAGAGAAGCAGCCGAGGCGCTGGCCAAATGTCTGGCACGCAGCGTGGAGATCATCGTCAAAGGCCGCCCGCGGAAATTCGACCTGCCCGTGCAGGTGAGCCAGTACCAGCCGGCACCCGGGATTCGAGGCGCCTTCGGATTCAAATCCCGGCCTTCAGGCTCCATACCTGCCTGAGCTGGGCCAACGCGCTCCTGACTTCATCTGACCCAACCAGGGTGAAAGTGAAACGCACCGACTCGACCACTGGCGTGAAACTCGAGCTGGTCTTTAATGTGGAGAACGTCGATCCCGCGACCTATCTCTGGCTGCGCGACGGCGACGTGATCGAAATTCCCGAACGCGATCCCAACGCGCCGCCTCGCGCCTCAGAGGTCAACGGGAGCACCGCTGCACCTTCGATTGCGCCGCCGGCCCAAGTCCCGGTTCGACAACGCAAATCGCCGTGACTGTTTCGTGAAAGGGCCAGCGTCTGCGAATTCTGTTGGGCCAACAAAGTCTTCTGTTGACAATGAGGCCACATGAGGCCACAGTCGGCCTGTTATGAAGAAGCGGAAAACATTCAAGTACCCGTCAGGCGCCAAGGAATCGCCTGCGGCATTGAAAGAGGCGGCAGCGCTGGAACAGCCGCCGTTGCAAATCAACGTGCGGGCGGCCAAAGACAGTTTGTCGAGTCTTTTGGAACAAGCCGCACGTGGTCACGAAATCATTATTACCAGCGACGGCGAACCGAAAGCCAAACTGGTGCCTGTGCAAATGAAACGAAAGACATTCAAGGTTGACTGGGAACTGCTGCGCTCCATGCCGGTAACAGCCGGCCCGACTGCGGAGGAATTGATCCGCGAAGAGCGCGACAGCCGGCCATAATAGGAGCGGGCGGGGACTGCGAAGCATTGAGCAATCTGCTCCACTTCGCGGTCAACGCTTGGCTCCCGCCCCGCAATAACTTCTCGCTATCTTGCTTCGTGTATCTCGACACCGCCATCCTGGTAAAGTTGTTCGTACCCGAGCCGGACAGCGATTACTTTGGCAAGCTCACAGATGGACAAGCGCTGTCGTCATCGGCTCTAGCTTATACCGAGCTGTTTTCGGCGTTACTACAGAAGGAACGGGCGGGCGGCATCAATGCCGATCAACGGCGTCTGGCCTGGCGCACGTTTCAGTGGAATGTCGATGAGGAGACGATCCTGATGCTGCCCTTGAGCCAGGCAGTTTTGAAGAAAGCCAACCACATCCTGGAAAGCTGCCATCCCCAAGTGCCGTTGCGTTCCCTGGATGCGCTGCACCTGGCCAGTTGCGACCAGTTGCAGGATTGGCCCCTGTGCACGTCCGATAGACGGATGCGCGCGGCCGCAGTTTTCCTGCGATACCCATTGGTGGAAGTACCGGGAACGTAGCGCGGCTCTGGTTTATTTTGCCGTGCGCCGGTGCACCTTGTGGATCGCCGCCTGGTCCGTGCATTTCATGACGATCTCATCGATGCAAACGTGGGGCGGGCGGCTTGCCGTCCAGACAATCGCCTCCGCCACGTCGTCCGCGGTCAAGGGAATCACACCTTCATAAACTTTCCTGGCTTTGGCTTCATCGCCCTTAAAGCGGACCACGGAGAATTCGGTCTCGGCCATGCCGGGATCGACCGTGCCGACACGCACGCCGGTGCCGGACAATTCCAGTCGCAAGCAGCGGGTGATTTGCAGTTCAGCCGCTTTGGCTCCGCAATAGGCCGCGCCGCCTTCGTAGGCAAAACGGCTGGCGACAGAGCCAATGTTGATGATGTAGCTGCCAGGATTGTTCGTCAGGAACGGCAGGCAAGCGCGCGTCATGCGCAGCACACCCAGGACGTTGCTCTGGAACATCCCTTCCCAATCCTCGTCCCTGGCTGTGGCCACCGGATCCAATCCCAGCGCACCGCCGGCATTATTGACGAGCACATCGAGTTTGTCGGTGAGAGTGCGCGTCCATTTCACGAACTCTTCCACACTGCTGGTCTGCGAAACATCCAGAGCGAAGACATGCGCTGCTGGAGCGCCTGCTTTGCGCGCTTCGGCCGCGACCTGCTTGAGACGATCCACACGGCGCGCGCCCAGCAACAAGTTTGACCCCTCTGCTCCAAACTTCCGCGCTGCTGCCGCGCCGAATCCGCTCGAAGCTCCTGTGATCAAGACCCATTTGTTGGCAAGAGGTGATGGCATAACAGCAGTAAGAATGAGCAATAGAGAATTGCGGTCAAGTGAAAGCATTGGAGCGCGGACGTCTCGTCCGCAAGGTGATCATGCCTACGAGGCCGTTTCGGTTATTCCCGCAATGCCGGTGTGGCTGGCGGACGAGACGTCCGCGCTCCTATGGCTTTGAAACTTTCAGGCTGATTTTTTCAGTTCCATCAGGGAAAGTCCTGGCATGAAGCACGTCCGCTTTTGCATGGCCTCGAGTAAACTCATCGACCTCCTTTTACTGCTCCTTTGCTGTCCTTATGTGACTTCGTTCGCGGCATCCGCCAGCGGATTTAATCCGGGGAAACTCGCCGACATGGACGCGGCGATCACGGATGCCATCGCGGCTAAAAAGCTGCCGGGAGGTGTTCTTTGGCTGGAGCGGCACGGGCAGGTTTATCACCAGGCTTACGGTAACCGCGCGTTGGCGCCTGCGGAAGAGCCCATGAGCAAAGACACGATTTTCGATGCGGCTTCATTGACAAAAGTCGTGGCCTGCGCGCCGGCCGTCATGCTTTTGATGGAGCGGGGCAAATTGAAGCTGGAGGATCGCCTGGAGGCTTACATCCCGGACTTCAGCGGTGATGGGAAGGAGATGGTCACCATCCATCATTTGCTGACGCACGTTTCGGGCTTGCGACCGGACATCGATACCAAACCGCCGTGGAAGGGCTACGACACGGCCGTTCGCATGGCTTGTGCCGAAAGACTGCAAACGCTGCCGGGCACCGCCTTCCGCTACAGCGACATTAACTTTTTCCTTTTGGGCGACGTCGTGCAGCGTGTCAGTGGAAGGAAGCTCGAAGAATTTGTTTCTCAGGAAATTTTTCAGCCGCTGAAGATGGCGGACACCGGTTTTCTACCTCCCAAGTCCAAGCTCGATCGCATCGCGCCCACTGAACCAATCGACGCAGGGATGTTGCGCGGGACGGTGCATGATCCGACGGCGCGATTCATGGGCGGTGTGGCCGGCCATGCGGGCTTGTTCACCACCGCGGCCGACCTGGCGCGGTACGCGAGGATGTTGCTCAACGGCGGCGAGCTTGAGGGAGTGCGCCTCTTCAAACCGCAGACCGTGAAGCTCCTGACGAGCGTGCAAACGCCCGAGATGGTGGAGGCGCGGCGCGGCTTGGGTTGGGACATTGACTCCAGCTACAGTCGTCCGCGCGGAAAACTGTTTCCGATCGGCTCGTATGGGCACACCGGCTTCACGGGCAACTGTCTGTGGATCGATCCATTCTCGAAAACATTCTGGATCTTTCTCTCCAATCGCGTGCATCCGGACGGGAAAGGCAACGTGCTGCCGTTGCAACTCACCTTGGGCACTCTCGCGGCGATGGCCGTGGACGGATTTGACTTTGCCAATGTGCCGGGAGCATTACCGGCGCGTTTTGCGCTGACCGGGGCCGCCTCGACTGCCAGCCAAAGCTCAGCGGCCAGGGCAAAATTTGCTCCGGTGTTTAACGGCATCGACGTTCTGGTGAAACAGAATTTTGCTCCACTGAAAAAACTTCGCGTCGGGCTGATCACAAATCATACGGGCGCGGATCGCCGTCGCCAGCCGACGATCGATCTGCTGAAGGATGCGCCGGATGTCCAACTGAAGGCTTTGTTCAGCCCTGAGCACGGCATTCGTGGCGCGCTCGACGAAAAGATCGGCGACAGCGTGGATGAAAAAACCGGTTTGCCGGTTTACAGCCTCTACGGCGAGCGCCGTTCCCCGGCGTCCGAACAACTGAAGGATCTGGATGCGCTGGTGTTCGACATCCAGGACATCGGCTGCCGGTTTTACACTTATATCTCAACCATGGGCAATTGCCTGGAAGCGGCGGCCGCGGCGAAGCTCAAGTTTTTCGTGCTGGATCGCGTCAATCCGATCAATGGGATGGCCGTGGAAGGGCCACGGCACGCCGGGGCATCGAGCTTTACCGCGTATCATTCCATTCCGCTACGCCATGGCATGACCGTCGGCGAATTGGCGAGGATGTTCAACGAAGAGCGCGGCTTCAAGGCGGACCTGATCGTGATTCCCGTGGAGGGTTGGACGCGCGACATGTGGTTCGATCAAACCACGCTGCCCTGGATAAACACCTCGCCCAACATGCGCAGCTTGACGGCGGCGGCGTTGTATCCGGGAATTGGCCTGCACGAAACCGCCTTATCCGTCGGGCGAGGAACGGACACACCTTTTGAGGTGATCGGGGCCCCTTACATCGACGACGTCAGACTCGCCATGGAATTGAACGGTGCTGGCTTGCTTGGTGTGCGCTTTGTTCCGATCCATTTCACGCCGACCGCCAGCACGTTCAAAAGCAAATCCTGCGGCGGGGTTCACATGATCATCACCGACCGCGAACGTCTTCAGCCCGTGGAGATCGGGATAGTGGTGGCGTTGACCTTGCAGCGTCTTTATCCAAACGAATTCGCACTCGACAAACTGAATACACTGCTGCAGGACCCGGCGACGATCGAAGCCATTCGTGCCGGGAAATCACTGGTGGACATTCAGGCGAGTTGGGCACCAGCCCTCGAACAATTCAGGCAGCGTCGGAGGAGTTATTTGCTATATAAATAGGGCGGGCACCGGTGCGGATCGAAACTCTCCCATGGCACCGGATGCTGCCCGGTTCACATCCTTGTCCTATAGCACACCCGTCTTCGCTTTGCCTGGCGGCTTCGGCGGCACGGCTGGCTTGTTGGTTTCAGAGAGCTCGACGGTAGTGTCGGATTTCCAGGGAATCTCCTTCTTGTTGACGAACAAGACACGGGGGAGTAATTCCACTTCGTGGCCAAACAGGTCGAAGGTCACCACGCCCGGCAGCACGGTTAGATCCTCATAGATGACTTTGCCGAAGGGAACCGGCTTCAGTGGCCGATCGAAGAGCACTCGCTCGGAAAGGTTGGTTTGGGCGATGCGCTCGCCGCTGAAAACCAATTCGACACTCGAGATGTTTAGCGCGAGCTGATAGACGACTATCGATGGGTTGCCTGATGCATCGGTCAGAAACGCCACGTCCCACGCCCCCTTGCGATGACGGCATCCTTCAATTCCATTGAAGGCCGCGATGTAAAGGACGAGCACCACCACGAACGAAATGGCGATGGATTTAGGCGTGATGGCAGACTTCATTTTCTTGACGGGAGCCTTGTGGACGGGAAAGGGCCTGTCAAGGTAAGGATAACGCCTTGGCTTGAGATTCCAAATTGGAGCGCGGACATCCTGTCCGCCCGGGTCTGAGAAGCTGGCCTCAAACCTGGCCAAAGGGATTCGAAATTCTGGGAAGCCGACTGTAGATGAAGCACCAAGCTCCAAACCCCAAACACCACAGAAACTCCAAGCTCCAACTCCCAAGTCCATGCTGAACGGCGCACGAGACGTCCGCGCTCCTATGCAAAGTTTTGACAAAAGGTGAAACTTCACTATTTGTGATGGCTTAACACGTGGACTCAAGCTCTTGAAAATCAGCGGTGAGACAGGTCATTTTTAAACTCATCTGGGTGATCGTTGCGCTGGCTGGCGCGTGGGCTTACGTCACGCTTGCACTCCATCGCGGCGAGAGAATCAGTTCGGCCTACATCCTGATTGCCGCGTTGTGCTCTTACGCCATCGGCTACCGGTTCTATTCCAAGTGGATCGCCGCCAAGGTGCTGGCGCTGACCGATCGCCGCGCGACTCCTTGTGAAGTCCATGACGACGGCAAAGATTTCGTGAAGACGAACAAATGGATCGTGTTCGGACATCACTTCGCGGCGATCTCCGGTCCGGGTCCCTTGGTCGGACCCGTGCTTGCGGCGCAGTTCGGGTATCTGCCGAGCGCATTGTGGATTTTGATCGGCGTCGTGCTGGGTGGCGCCGTGCAGGATTTTGTCATTTTGTTTTGCTCCATTCGCCGTAACGGCAAATCGCTCGCGCAAATGGTGAAGGAAGAGCTTAACACCACCGCTGGGGTGATTGGCCTGGCAGCCATCGTGGCCATCATGATCATCTTGCTCGCAGTGCTCGCCCTGGTCGTTGTCAAAGCGCTGGCTGAAAGTCCCTGGGGTGTGTTCACCGTCGGAGCAACGATTCCGATCGCGATGCTGATGGGCGGATATTTGCGTTGGTGGCGGATCGGCAAGGTGATGGAAGCTTCGGCAATTGGGGTCGTTTTGTTGTTGCTGGCAGTGTGGGGCGGCAAGTTTGTTTACGCCGACAGAGAGGGCTGGGGAAAAATATTCACCTTTGGAGCAGAGCGCCTGGCGTGGATGATCATTGGCTACGGCTTTGCGGCGAGCGTGCTTCCGGTCTGGTTGTTGCTGGCCCCGCGCGATTATCTCAGCACGTTCATGAAGCTGGGCACCATCTTTGCACTGGTGCTGGGCGTCTTTGTTGTGCTGCCGGACCTGAAGTTTCCGGCAGTGAGTCAATTCATTGACGGTTCCGGGTTGGTGGTGGCGGGGAAGCTCTTTCCATTTTGTTTCATCACCATCGCGTGCGGAGCGATTTCCGGCTTTCACACACTGATTTCCAGCGGGACGACGCCCAAGATCATTACTCGGGAAGGCTATGCGCGACCGATTGGCTACGGTGCGATGTGCTTGGAATCGCTGGTGGCGATCATGGCGCTGGTGGCTGCCTGCACACTGGAACCGGGGGTTTATCTCAGCATGAACGTCAAGGGCGCAGGCGCCGATGCCGCCGCGGTCGCTGCCGACACGGTGGCGAAGGTCACGGCCACGGGTTTTTCGGTCACAACGGAGGAGATGAATCGCCTGGCCGATCAAGTGGGCGAGAAAACGTTGTTTGGCCGCACCGGCGGCGCGGCCACGCTGGCGGTGGGCATGGCAAACATTTTCGCGCAAGTCACGCAGGGTCGATGGCTCGATCTCTGGTATCATTTCGCCATCATGTTCGAGGCGCTTTTTATCCTGACGACTCTGGACGCTGGCACGCGCGTGGGCCGCTATCTCATTCAGGATGTGCTGGGCAATGTTTGGAAACCGCTGGGTGATGTGAAAAGCGCAGGGGCCAATGTGCTGGCCAGTGGTCTGGTCGTCGCGGGTTGGGGTTATTTCCTGATCCAGGGCGTGCGCGATCCGCTCGGCGGGATCAATTCGCTCTGGCCGTTGTTCGGGATCGCGAATCAATTGCTGGCCTCGATCGCCCTCTGCCTCGCCACGACCGTCATCTTGAAGATGCATTTGCCTGCAACCACCGAAAGCAGCGGCCAGAACACCAGACCCGTATTCCGGCATCCAGCTTTTGCGCTCGTGACGCTCGTTCCGCTGGCCTGGTTGCTGTCCGTAACCATGACGGCTGGGATTCAAAAGATTTATCACTCGGATCCAAAGATTGGCTTTCTTTCTCAGGCTAACGTGTTGCATGAGAAGTTACCGGCTCTTGAACAGGCACTCGCTGCTGCGAAGGCTGCTGGAAATGCTTCGGCCATCAGCGCAGCGGAAAAGGCGGTCAAAACCAACCGCACCCTGTATTTCAACAATGTGCTCGATGCGATCGTGGCTGGAATCTTTTTGGCGCTGGTCATCATGATTGTGCTCTTGAGCGTGCGGGAGTGGATTCTCTTGATTGCGCGCCGCCGGTTGGCGGTATTGCACGAAGCGCCGCCGGTTTGGCTGCCGGAGTATGCCGTGGCGGAAGGGCAGCCACTGCGTGTCTTCAGCCTGTTGGCGCTGGCGTTTGCGCTGGCCAGGGAATTGTCGGGCGAAGCCCAACTGGAGCGGGCACAGCAGGCCGCCGTACTTTGCGAGTGTGCACGCCCGGAGCATGGCTGCGAAGCCAGATCGATGAAAATTGATCTGCTCGGCCAGAAACGTAAAGCGAGCGCCCGACGAGAGCAGGAGCACGTTTACGTTCGCACGACGGAAGAGCGGTTCAGCCGCTTGAATCGATGCTGCTGATCTGAATTCTCAAATGGCAAAGCCTTTGGAGCGCATCGGCCTTTTTGGCGGTTCTTTCGATCCGGTCCATTTCGGTCATCTGCTGGTTGCGCAAGCCGCGTGTGAAGAGTTGAATCTCTCCAGATTGTTTTTTATTCCGGCCGCGCAGTCACCTTTCAAGCCGGAAAGCAAGCCGGCGCCTGCAGCAGAACGAGTTCGCCTGTTGCGTCTGGCGCTCGCGGGGCAAACGAGGTATGAAATCGACGAGCAGGAGGTTGTTCGAGGGGGAATTTCTTTCACCATCGAAACGGTCTCAGACTACCAGCGCCGTTTTCCGCAGGCGCAAATATTCTACCTCATCGGCGCGGACCACATCGCGCAATTGCCCAAGTGGCGCTCCGCCGACGAACTGGCGCGCCTGGTCGAGTTCGTGGTGATTCCCCGTCCGGGCGAACTTCCAGCCACGTTGTCGCCTCCCTTCCGACTGCGCACGCTGGCGGGCTTCCCATTGGGAGTTTCCTCTTCGCAAATCAGGGCAAGGGTCAAGGCTGGCTTGCCCGTCCAGGGCCTGGTGCCGAGCGCGGTGGCGGAGGCCATTCGCAATTCCCGCCTTTATCTTTGAGCCGAGTAAGGCATATTTTTCAAAAAGATGGATTCCAAAAAACTGGCGCTCCTCTGCAGGGACCTGGCCGATAACAGAAAAGCTGAAAATATTGTTGTCCTGGATGTGGGAGAAATTTCCTCCATTACGGATTATTTCGTAATCGTGTCCGGCACAAGCGAACCGCACCTGCGGGCTATTTCAGACGAAATCATCGACAAGTTGCGAGAGGAGCATCATATCCGCCCGCGTGCCGTGGACGGCACTTTGCAAACTGCCTGGCTGGTGCTGGATTTCTTCGATGTGATCGTGCACATCATGCGGGGTGATGTGCGGGAACGTTATGATCTCGAGGGCCTTTGGGGCGATGCTCCGCGTGTGAAACCACGACGGAAGGCTTCTGCCAAAACCCAGTCACTGTCTCCTCAGCCCTGAGGCGACTTCATTCCGCGCCTTTAACGGGAGTCTCGCCTGAAGCTTTAACCATATCATCGAGGATCTTCCTGAATTCTTCCAAACCCGGAGCGGGAATGATGATGGTGTCGCGCCGACCGCTTACATCCTCGGTAATGCGCAGGAAGCGGCCCCGCGGGTTCTCCTTCAGTGCAAAGACAAACGTTTTCCGTTCGATTTGAATTTTCTCTGTCTTTAAAGTCTCCTCGTTGGCGCCTGGCCGAGGACCGCCGCCACCGGGATATCCGAAAGATGGACGTTCGTTTGAGATCATACGCTGCTGCTTCCACGTCCAACGGCTGTGGAAACTTTTTTTACCAGTTACAACGTTGACGATCTCCGCAGTTTGTCAAACTCAACTTCTGAATTTATTGGCGGGAACGAAGCGAGGGCCATCGGTGGGATTGGCGACACGCCACAGGAAGAGGGCCAGTCCCCCGAGGACGAGGACATTAATCACCATGGAAACGCCGTGCCAGGCGGCGAACGCCTTGCCTGCTTGTGCCTGCTGCGTCGCGGACGTCTCCTTCTTCGCATAGCCTTGAGCGGTTTTGACGTAGCCATATCGAGTTTGATGAAGCTTCTGGAGTTTGGGTTGGAGCCAAAGACCGCCAATCAGCGCCAGGGCGAAGGTGCCGAGGAGGATTCCAATCGTGACCTTTTGCAGGGTCTTGCCCAGATAAACCCACTCCGCCAACTGATGGATCAGCGCAATGGAGCCGCACCAGTATTGCAAGGCAAAATAACGGGTGAGCACCATTTGGGCGACAATGCCAGCCTGCGCCTCGCCAACCAACCGTTTGGTTTCGGGAGTAAACAAGACCGGGGCTGTGGCAAAGGTAAAAAAAATTGCTGCGCCAAACCAGACTGCAGCATTCATGACCCCAATAAATCGCAGCAAGACGATCACGTTCGGAACGCTAGGAAAAATCCTGAGATGTGCCAAGCATGGATTATTCGGGAGGCGTCTTGTTGAAGTTCACGCGTCAGCCTGGCGCTGGCATCTGATTTGGTGTCCCCTTCGACAGTCTCAGTACCTGCCAACAATTTGAGGCTTGAACTCCAACATCCGCGGAAGCGTGACGCTCCCAGTTCCACCCTCAGGCATTGCGCGTGGCGCCCTGCATGATCAAATCCATCTGCTTTTTCTTTTTGGTGGGGTGTGGAAAGAGCCGGAGCAACTCCTCGCACCGTTCCAGGGAGTCACGCGTCTTGTCATCGTAGGGAAGGATCTTGAGCGCAGCGCGCAAACAGCGGCAGGCCTCGGCGATGTCACCGAGTTGCAACCGACAAACACCGATTCCCTGCCAGGCGCCATAATGATGCGGATTCAACGCCAGCGTGCGCTCGGAGTCGTGGATCGATTTTTCCCACTCGCCCATTTGCCAGAACACCGCCGCACGCCGGTTCCAACCTTCCGCGAATTTGGGATATTTTTCGACCAGCCGGTTCAGAATCGCCAGTGCAGCGGGCAGATCCTCCTTTTCAGATGCCTTGTAAGCCGCCTCGATGAGGTGATACGCCTCGTCTCCGGCGGCATTAAACCAGATGTGTTCGAGGGCGCGGCGGGCCAGTTCGCGCACCGGCGGCGCCTGCGCCTTCAAGCCTTGGAGCAATTGCGCCTGTCCATTTAATCGCGCCAATCCGCTGGCCGCCCGCAACTGTTGCCTGGCATTTCCGCTGATGAGCCGCTGATAAAGCCGCTCCTTGTACCATTCCGTGCGGCTCGTCCATTCCATCGCCAGATAGACGGCGCAGAAAATGACCAGCGCCAGATAGGCCCAGCGAAGCAAATACAAGAAAGTCTTTTTCACAGGCAGCACTGTGAGCTTACACCACACGGCGCCGCAGGCAATCGTACTTCCCCGGAATCCAGGTTCGGGGCTTCTACAACAGGTTCGCGGCCAGTTCGGCCAACTCGGAGCGCTCTCCTTTTTGCAATTCGATATGGGCTGCGATGGGCTGCTCGCGAAACTTGCTGATGATGTAGTTGAAACCGTTGGAAGAGGAATCCACGTAGGGGTTGTCAATCTGGTACGGATCGCCCGTGAAAATGATTTTGGTCCCCGGGCCGACGCGGGTGATAATCGTTTTGACCTCCAGCGGCGTCAGGTTTTGCGCCTCATCGATGACCATGAACTGATGAGCAATGCTCCGCCCGCGAATGTAACTCAACGCCTCCACCACGATGTTGCCGGAGCGCATCAGATCGTTGCTGCGGCGATGGTCATTGCCCATGTTCAGGTCGCTGAGCAGCTCCAACGCATCATGGATCGGTTGCATCCATGGATTTAACTTCTCTTCCAACGAGCCGGGAAGGAACCCCAGTTCCTTGCCCATGGAAATGGTGGGTCGCGCCACGACCAGGCGGCGAAATTCGCGATCCAGCACGGTCCGTTTCAAACCGGCAGCCATCGCCATCAAGGTTTTGCCTGTGCCCGCCTTGCCCATGAGCGTGACCAGCTTCACCCGATCATCCAGCAGCGCATCAAAGGCAAAATGTTGCTCCCGGTTGCGCGGTTTGATGCCCCACACACCTTCCCGCGAATCGACGATAGGCACCAGCTTCCTTCCGGCGGCATCGACTTTGGTCAGCGCCGCGCGCTTGGGATTTCCCTCTTCGGTGAGCGTGCAATACTCGTTCGGGAAAAACTGCGTGTCACCATCCAGTTCCATTTCCCCGTTGGACCGGAAGGCAACCATTCTTTCTGCGCTCACGGCCAGATCAAATATGCCCGTGTAAAGGTCTTTGATCATGACCCGATCGGATTCGTAGTCTTCGGCCTGCAAGCCAAGCGCATCGGCTTTGATGCGCAAGTTGATGTCCTTGGTTACCAGAATGGTGGGTATCTTGGGGTGGGCCCGTTGCACGCTTTGGGCGAGCGAAACGATCCGGCCATCGACCATATTGGTGCCGATGGAGACGTGGCCGTTGCCGTTTTTGTTTTTGCTGTTGAAAACGATTCGAAGGTGGCCGCCGTTGGATAGCACCACCCCTTCGCTCAGCCGTCCCTGCACGCGCAGCCCATCGAGCATCCGGGAAACACTGCGTGCATTTTGACCCCGTTCGGTGGCTTCGCGCTTGAACCGGTCGATCTCCTCGATCACTTCGATGGGAATCAGCACGCGGTTCGTTTTGAAACTGAGAAAGGAATTCGGATCGTGCAGCAGAACGTTGGTATCAAGAATGTAGTTTTTCACGCGGAACATCGGCGTATTGGAGTTTACTCATGCGCCCATACCACTTTTTTATTTCAGGATAAGCGGCTGGCAACTGGTAATGACCGGAATAAAGAAAATTGGCCAGCATGCCCCACAGGTCGAAGTCCAAAAAGCGGGGCCGTTCATCCAGCAAAAATGCTCTGTGATTCAGCATCTGCTCGAAAGGCAGCAATCGTTCGGCCAATTCGACCAGGAGCATCTTCTGTTGCTTCAACCATTGTTCCAGACAACCGCGCCCGAATTTTCGCTCCTTGAAGCGCAGATACTGAAGTTGTTCCGATGACGGGACAAATTCCCGGTAATAGGCATCGTTCAATTTGAAGGTCAGCGCCTCAACATCATTCTCGATATAACGCCAGACCAACTTCTGAATGCCATCCCACTCTTGAGGAAACAATCCGAGCTGAAGTTTGGATTCCAAATACTTCGCGATGACTTGTGAATTTTCATCCGTCTCAAAAACGACGGTTCTGCCGTCCTTCAACACCGGCACTTGATAATAGCGCTGCTTGGTCAGGCGCCACACCAGCGAGCGATCGGAGGGCGGGATATTGACGGCTTTGTATTGGGTCCCGCTGAAATCCAGGATGCGCTTTTGAACCAGACAGTAGGGGCTCCACGGGAATTGGACCAACTGAATCATCTCAGCGGCGTTCCGCACGGGCAAGGATTTCAGGCATTCGTGTTTTCCATTGATGCAGGCGGGACAATCCCTTTTCCAGATCGGAAGCGAAATTACCGGCGCGATAACGCTCCCCATCCAGTTGCAGGCGACGCACCGCTGTATCCACCATCTCCTTCTGGCGGGAGAATTCTGTCTTAAGCTGCTTGGCGGCCTGATCGATGGCGCGCTGCCGCATAAACTCGCGCAGGCTGGAACAACGTCCACCAGCCAGATTCAAAACGTCCTCTCGAATGCGCCCGATCAACCGGGGACTGAACGTGTAAAAGCCGAGGATTTCTCTTTCGTCCAGCGCACGAGTCTTGTTGATCTGCCGGCCCACAAAGAGGGCTTGCCGCCGATGGCCATCATACAGCACGAGTTGAAATTCCCTGCACGCGCCCGTGGCGTCGCGCGTAAATTTGAGGTGGCGGGTGCGGCGGGGTGTTTTGCCCGCAGCGAGCACCTCGACGTGCTCGATCGTGGCGGCGAGTTGATCGTATCGCTCGCGATGGGCCTCGTCAAAATAGGCAAACTCCTGGAAGCCCGCCAGCAGACTGCCATTGGCCTCTTCCAGCGCCAGATCTTCAATGGCGCGGCAGACGGCATTCGCCGCTTCCGCATCAAAAGTGTAGAAGGTGTTCTCCCTTAAGTCGTCCGCCAACGCACTGTGGCCAGGGTTGCCGGAGGCGTCGGTTTCGCGAATGCTGGCATCCATCGGCAGATACTCGCGTACCCAGGAAAGGAACCCTTGATTGGTCAATTGTGTCTTGCTCGGCACGCCCCCACTCTAATTCTCCCGGGACCTGCTGACAAGCGGAGAATTGTGAACGGCGCGGAACGAAATTGTTAAACACCTGAGAATGCGCGAACAAGTTCGGGGTTCAGGCGGTTCATTTTTTCCGTCTTGAGAACGAGGATGGGCTGCCCGCGACGTGATGACTTCGTCCCGCGAATCGACTGCCGTCTTGCGCGGTGCGAGGGCAATTGACCGATCGCACTTTGAACTTTGAACTTTGAACTTTGAACTTTGAACTCCATATTTTCGATGGATGGACAAAGACAAAGTGGTGGAAGTCCTGTTGGAGATCAGCACGTTGCTCGAACTCAAGGGCGAGAATCCGTTCAAGTCTCGCGCCTACATCAATGCGGCCCGCGCATTGGAAAATTGCGCCGAACCGCTCGCCCAATGCGTGGCCGAAGATCGACTGGCTGAGATCAAAGGCGTGGGTGAGGGCATCGCCAAAAAAATCAACGAATTGGTCACAACCGGCCAGCTGGCTTATTACGACGAGTTGAAGGCGTCGCTCCCGCCCGGTCTGCTCGCCATGCTCGAAATTCCGGGTGTGGGGCCGAAGAAAATCAAGACGCTCCATGAGAAGCTCGGCATCACCACCGTCGAACAACTGGAACAAGCCTGCCAGGAAGGCAAAGTGGCTGAACTTCCCGGCTTCGGCGAAAAAACCCAGGCCAACATTTCCGACGGCATCAATCGCCGGCGAACCTATGGGTCGCGTCATTTGCTCAGCACCGCGCTTTTCGTCGCTGAACCGTTGTGGGAAGCCCTGCGCGCCCACCCGGATGTGATTCGATGCAGCATCGCAGGCAGCCTGCGACGGTCCAAGGAGATCATTGGCGACATTGATTTTGTCGTTTCCTCGAATGAGCCGGCTCGTCTCATCGACTTCTTCGTTGGCAGACCGGGCATTTTGAGCGTCACAGCCAAAGGACCAACCAAGGCCAGTGTCATTTTCGACGGAGGCGTTCAGTCGGATTTGCGGGTGGTGAGTGATGCGGAATACCCATTCGCCTTGCTCTATTTCACCGGCAGCAAAGAGCATAACATCGTGCTGCGTCAGCGGGCCATCCACCGGGGCTTGCGCCTCAACGAATACGGCCTGTTCCGATCCAAAGAGGAAACGCGCGATCCGAAATTGCTCGTGCCGTGCAAGTCCGAGGAAGAGGTTTTTGCAAAGCTGGATTTGGCTTATGTCGAGCCGGAGATGCGAGAGGACCACGGTGAATTTGAGCTGGCCGAGAAGGGCGCGTTGCCGCGTTTGATTGAATGGACCGATCTCCGTGGCTCCCTGCACAACCACTCCACCTGGAGTGACGGCCATAATCGACCTGAGGAGATCGCACGGCACATGCAGGAGCTGGGTCTGGACTATTGGGCCATCACCGATCATTCGAAAGCCTCCTTCCAGGCCAATGGACTCGACGTCGCCCGCCTGCGCGAGCAACTCAGCGAAATCAAACACATCAATGAACGACTGGCAGCGGAAGGAGTGCGCTTCCGCCTGCTGACCGGAGTGGAGGTGGACATTCTGGCCGGCGGCAAATTGGATTTGCCCGACGACCTGCTGGCGGAACTCGATGTGGTTGTCGCGAGCATTCATCAGCGGCTCGCCCAGGACGAAGCCGAAACGACGGCCCGTTTGATTCGGGCTGCGGAGAATCGCTACGTCCATATGCTCGGCCATCTCACGGGCCGCTTGCTGTTGGAGCGCGAACCTTACCAGGTGAACGAGCGGGCTGTGGTCGACGCGTGCGCCCACACCGGCACGTGGATTGAGTTAAACGCAAGTCCGAATCGTTTCGACATGGACTGGCGTCATTGGCCCTATGCTAAATCCAAGGGAGTGAAATGCGTCATCAACTGCGATGCCCATCGGCACGAGCACGCCGGTTTTCTGCGCCTCGGCGCCAGTGTCGCCCGCAAAGGCTGGTTGTCGAAGGCCGATGTGATCAACACGTTGCCTTTGCCCGCTTTGATGAAGGCTTTGAAGAAGAAACGCGAATCCTAAGCGCGGCGGTTAATGGAAACCTTGAAACGATGGCGTTGGTGGCTCTTTGCGATAATCCTTCTGGGGGGCATGGTCGCGCTGTTTGAACGGTGCCGGACTTACAACGAAAACAGTCAGGACGAACACATTTTGGCCGCAGCGCGCAGATACGATGTCGCTCCCGCTCTGGTCAAAGCCGTCGTCTGGCGCGAGAGCAGGTTCAATCCCAGGGTTCGGGGTCATGCCGGCGAGATTGGATTGATGCAAGTGGGCAAGAGCGCGGCGAAAGAATGGGCCGGGGCCGAACACATCCTGCTCTTTGAGCACGAGCAATTGTTCGATCCGGCCAGGAATACGCTGGCCGGGACGTGGTATTTGCGAAAGATGCTGGACCGATATCGGCGCACGGATAACCCGCCAGCCTATGCGCTCGCAGCTTACAATGCCGGTGCCAGCCACGTTGGCCGCTGGAACAAAGGCATGGCCAGCACCAACAGCGAAGCCTTCCTCAAGCAAATGGATTATCCGGGCACTCGACGGTACGTCCGCTCCATTCTGAAACGCTACGAACACTACAAACGCCGTTTCCCACCGAAGACGTAGTGCTACCCAAAGGGATTTAGTCCAGCGTCAGGCTTTTGATCCGTTCTTGCAACACCTGCCGCAACACTTCTCGCTCCTTTTCCGATGCCTCGCGCGGCACGAGCAATGGTTCGCCAAATTTCATAGTGGCACGGCTAAACGGCAAAGGAATCTGAAATCGATCCCAGCTCTTTAGACAAACTTTCCATGAGAGGTGTTGAGATGCTGGAACAATGGGCCGGCCTGTCAGTTGGGCCAACCCCACGACGCCATCCTGCACGACGTAGCCGGGGCCACGGGGACCATCCGGGGTGATCGCCAGATCGTAGCCGCGCTCCGCCCATGTGGTCAGTTCCAGCAAGGCCTGTGGCCCGCGCCGGCTGGAAGAGCCACGCACCGGCTGCACGCCGAAATGTTCGAGGATGCGAGCAAACAGGCCGCCATCCTTGCTCGCGCTGACGATGGCCGCGAGACGATGCGGTTGTTGCCGCCGTTTTGCGTAGTCATCATACATGAGCAACGAGAGCGCGAGGCGATTGTGCCAGATGCAAAAGATGAAGGGGCGGTTTTCATTTTGCAAAACGGATGGATGATATTCCCATCGATAGCGCAACGTGAAACCGAGGACGCGAATGATCCCGTAGAGGAGCGAAGCCAGGAGCTGTTGATGCCATTTCAACGTCTGTGGCACAACGATGCCGCCGGACTTTGAACTTTGGGCTTTGGACTTCGGGCTCTCGATCATGCTCCTTTTTTCAGGCAGGCCCGCACCAACTCTTCCACGGTAACTTTCTCTCCCAGTGCCGCCAAAGCCGATCGCACTGCGTCGTGGGCTTCGATCTGTTTGAAACCAAGCGCCAACAGCGCCAGCACCGCGTCGTTGGTTTTCTGATCAACCGGCGAGAGGGCGCGCTGGGCGCTCAACGCTTCCCAGGCTCCGGCCGCCCCAATCCGGTCTTTCAGTTCCACCACGATGCGTTCGGCGGTCTTCTTGCCGACGCCGGAGATTTGCGAGAGCGCCTTCACATCGCCGCTGGCCACTGCTCCGCGCAGAGCAGTCACATTCATCCCGCTCAGAATGTTCAGGGCGATTTTCGGGCCGATGCCGCTGACGGTGTGGATAAGCAGGCGAAACATTTCGCGCTCGGGCGAAGTCATGAAGCCGTAGAGGACATGCGCATCCTCGCGCACTGCCAGGTGCGTGAGGATTTTGATTTCGTTCCCCGGCGCGGGCAGCTTGTCGTAGGAAGAGAGCGGGATGAGCACTTCGTAGCCAACGCCGTGAACGTCCACGGTCACTTGTGTCGGCAGCGCCTCGACGAGCTTGCCGTGAAGAAAATTAATCATCGGTCAAGGAGCTTGGCATCGCAGCCGCAAAGCTGGAAAACGGAGCCAATTGACAGAAGGCCGCTTCATACTCTTTTCGGCGCGCCCAGAAGGTAGCGCCCCTGTTCCTGGGCATGTGTCAAGGCCAACGCCAACGCATCAGCGGCGTCCGGCTCCGGCGGCTGGGCGAGCCGCAACAAGCGCTGCACCATTTTGGCCACGGCCAATTTCTGGGCCGCGCCGTAACCCACGATGGCCTGCTTCACTTTGCGTGGCGCGATTTCAAAAATGTCCAATCCCGCCTCGGCCATCGCCACAAGACTGGCGCCACGCGCTTCGCCCATGATTAAGGCGGTTTTAATGTTCTGCGCGTGGAAAAGCCCTTCAACCACACAAACATCGGGGCGATGCTCACGGACGATGTCGCGCAGCGCGCGCGCGATCTCGAGCAAGCAACGGGAGCGCTCCCACGTGACGGGGCACCGTATCGTACCGTCGGTCACGATCTGGGGAAGGGATTTGCCGATCCGAATCACTCCGTAGCCGGTGCCCCGCAGCGAAGGGTCAACGCCGAGAATGACTTCATGCCTGCGGGACATCCGATGATGCGCTTCGAACAAGGGCGCCGCCGTCCGTCCGGCGCCGCGGATTCGCCGTTGCATCTGCTCGAACTGTTGGGTGGTGATGCCCACGGTGTGATTCTGCCAAAGGGCGAAGCCTTGCAAAGAATTCTTTTTGGATCGCGCCAACGTTCGGCCAGGAAGCGGAGTCAACGAGGATGCCAAATAAGGCCTGCGCGCCGGCAAAAATCCAAATCAGGATTGCGTGGTGGCGGCCGCCGCGGCGCTCCCGCGCTTGTGACGCGAAACGTAATCCTCGACGTAAAGCAAGTTCGCGTCGCCGGCACGCTGCACGACTTTGAGCAGGCTGTCCATGCTGGAGACCTCTTCAACTGTTCGTTCACGAACCAGGCGAGCGCGTTTTGAGTGATGTGGTCCGATTCCTTAATGGCCAGTTCCACCAGCCGGTTGATTTGCTCGGTGACTTTCATTTCCTGGTCCAGCGACAGTTGAACGGCCTCCTGCGCGTTCTTGAAACGGTTCTGCGGCGCCGGGATGTCGCCGATTTCAACACGCCCGCCGGCATCGAGCACATACTTGATGAATCGCATCGCATGATCGCGTTCCTCTCCCGCCTGACGATAGAAATAGGCCGCCAATTGGTGCAGGCTTTCGCCGATGAAATGGGAGCCAATGGCAACATACTGAAGCATGGCGCTGAATTCATAGCCGATCTGCCGGTTAATCGCCCCGTTCATGTTCTTGCTGATCAACATATATTTTCCCTGTTTATGTTTTCCCTGGTTAATTGCTTTCACTGTTCGCTGAAGCCAGCGTAGCACCGGCGCCAGTCAAATCAAGGTAGCTGACAAGTCCACAATTCCACGTTGCTCGCTGAAGTCGCATTCCCGCTTCCACATTCTGCCACCAAAAAGGCTTCCCTTTTTCCAGCTCTTTTCCCATTTTGTGCGCAAATGCAGGAGCAAAGCAAAGGAGTCCAGGCATAGTGAACTGGTACTACGTCAATGCCGGTCAATCGGTTGGCCCAGTCAGCCAGAGCGAGTTCGATGCGCTCGCGAACACAGGCGCTATCCAACCCGATACCTTGGTCTGGTGCGAAGGCATGGCGAATTGGCTGTCGTGGCGTGAAGTGCAGCGTCCGGCCGCGAAATCATTGAGGGCAGTCCCGGCTCCGATGGCGGAGCTCACGGTCAAGGAAGTGGTCTGCGCCGAATGCGGGAAAATATTTCCGGCGGAAAGTATCCTTCGAATCGGCGCGACGTCCGTTTGCGCCGCTTGCAAACCGTTTTACGTCCAAAAGCTGCGTGAGGGTGTTTCGGCGGCCGGACCTTTCATGGCGATGGAGTACGGAGGATTCTGGATTCGACTGCTGGCAAAAATTCTTGATGGCCTAATCATTTGGGGCGTGGCGGCGATTTGCATCGGGATTTTTGCTGCCATCCTCGTCCCGCTGACGGGGCCAAACCGTGATAGCCAGGGCGTGGCAGGACTGTTTATCGTCGTCGTGTTGCTGGTGTTTATCCTGGGGGTGATGCTTTTCCCGGTCTGGTGCAACGTCAAATACGGCGGCACTCCAGGCAAAAGAATCCTTCGTCTTCGCGTCGTGACGGCCACGGGGGGTCCCATCAGCTGGGGCCGGGGCTTTGGCCGGTTCTTCGCGGAGATTCTCAATGGTCTGATCCCGTTCTCGATCGGTTATATCATTGCCGCTTTTGATTCACAGAAGCGCACGGTTCACGACCATATTGCCGGCACGCGCGTCATTAAGGTATAAGTGCGTGTGGCCGCGATTTTGCTGCCTCCTCGCTCGTGCGCAGTCGAAGGAACCGCCGGCCTGATTCAGCCAACCGAAATTCTTGCAAATCTCGGGGCGCCCAACCATCTTGCTCCCGTTGGCCGCCATGTTCTATTTCTCGATCCATGGATTGTTTCCCAACTACTAGGGTGATTGCCAAAAGTAATTTCCGAAAAAGTGGGGCAAACCTGCCGGTTTGCCGCGGAGCCCGGCAGGGCGTCGCCCACCTTTCGGAAATTACTTTTGGCAATCGATATAAGCTATGAACTGGTACTACGTTGAGGCAGGACAGCAAACCGGGCCTGTGTCAGAGTTGGAGTTCCTGAATCTGGTCAGCATGGGGAAGATTCAGCCGAATACTTTGGTCTGGCATGAAGGCATGGCTAACTGGCAACCGTGCAGCGTGGCCCGGACAGCCGCGCCCGCCGGCGTGCCGCCGATGGACCCTGCGCAAGCCGCGGCAGGGCCCTCGACAAGTGCTGTGGCCAGCGGTCCGGAAGTTGTGTGCGCCGAATGTGGGAAGATATTTTCCAGGGACAACGCCATTCAATACGGCACGGCATGGATTTGTGCGGGTTGCAAGCCGATCTTCGTGCAGAAATTCAAGGAAGGAGCGGCGCTGCCCACCGCGCCTATCGCCGTGGAGTATGCCGGCTTTTGGATTCGGTTCGGGGCGAAGATGATCGATGGACTGATATTTGCAGTAATCCTGGGAGTGCCTTTCGTCATAATCGTCTTGAGGAGCGCGGTCAGTGGACCGCGCTCACCGGGCTTCGGTCTTGGTCTTCAGTTGTTGCTTCAGTTCCTCTCCCTGGCTGTAGCCGTCGGTTACAATACTTTTTTCCTCGGCAAGTTCGGCGCCACGCTCGGCAAGATGGCGTGCCAGCTCAAGGTCGTCACCGCCGACGGTACGCCACTCTCTTATCTTCGCGCCTTTGGCCGCGCATGGGCTGAACAACTCAGTGGCATTGTTTGCTACATCGGCTATATCATCGCGGCGTTTGACGGCGAGAAGCGCGCGCTTCACGACCACATCTGCAACACGCGGGTGATTCGAAAATGACATGAACGGACCAACGGTTTCCTGCACCAAATGCAATTCACCCGTGCCGCCGGATTTCTTCCAGAGGACGGATCTTGCTCCCTGTCCGGCCTGTGAAGCGGCCCTTCAAGTCGAGGTTTTTCCCGCTCTGTTCAAACCCATCGCGGTCGGCAAGTTTGGGGAAACGATCCTGGTCGATGGCGAAGCAAGCTGTTTCTATCATCCACAGAAGCGCGCCACCATTCCCTGCGCCGGCTGTGGCCGCTTCTTGTGCGCCGTCTGCGATGTCGAACTGAACAATCAACACCTTTGTCCCGCCTGCCTGGAAACGGGACGTCAAAAAGGGAAACTTCCTCAGTTGGAAAACAAGCGCATGCTTTTTGACAGCGCGGCTCTCTCACTGGCGTTATTGCCGTTGCTCATGTGGCCGCTGACACTGATGACCGCGCCCGCCGCCATTATCGTGGCCATCTATTCCTGGCGCAAACCGAGCAGCATTTTGCCTCGCACCAGAATCCGCGCCTATCTGGCCATTCTCATCGCCGCGTTGCAGATGGCCGGATGGGGGCTTCTGTTCGTCGGTGTTTTTTCCAATGCTTTTGAGCCCTAAGCGATCGACGAACCTATGCCCAGGGAACCGAAACTTTATCGCCGCCTGCCGGGCCGAGGCACGAGCATCGCTCACTACGTGCGTCTTTACCAGGGGCCGGACCATCTGCTGCAGGTTTCCTCGACTGGCTACAGCGAACTCTACAAGCGCTTTTACTTCCGCGACATTCAAGCCATTACCATTCGCAAGACCCATTGGGCAAACCTCTGGACGATCCTTTTCGCGGTCCTCATCCTTGGTTTTTTCCTTGTGGGTTTCGACTTAACCGGCGCCGGCAGGATCGTTTTATGGAGCATCGCGGGGTTTTTTCTCGCGTGTATCGTTCTCCACCTGGGGCTGGGGCCGGCGTGCGTTTGCCATATCCGTACTGCCGTGCAACTGGAAAGGCTGCCCACGCTCAGGCGAGTCAAAGCGGCGCGTAAAGCAATCAACCGCATCAAGCCATTCATCGCCGAAGCGCAAGGCCAACTTTCTGCCGAAGAGCTGATGCAACGAATGCAACCGGGGCGCGCCAGCAGCTTTGAGCGTGTTGCTCCGACCCCTGTCCAGGAAAGCACCGACGCGCCACCGGTGATCGCGCCGGACGCCAACCGGCCGGCTGCGAATGCCTGACCATGTCGAACTTGATCCATCAGCGTTGCTTCAATCATTCCCTGCGTGAAGCGGCCGCGCGCTGCCCGGAGTGCGGCCATTTCTACTGCCGCGAATGCATCACCGAACATCACGACCGCGTGATCTGCGCGGCCTGCCTCAAGAAGCTGGTCAAATCGCCTTTCGTCCAGCGGCGGGCATTTATCGGAATGCTTAGGGCTTTTCAGTGTCTGCTGGGAGTTTTCACCGCCTGGCTTTTTTTCTATTTTGTGGGGCAGACACTGTTGTCCATTGATTCCTCCTTCCATGAGGGAACCCTTTGGCAAAGCAAATGGCTGGACCAGGAATAAAACAAAAGCCGGAAGGCAAAAACCCCTTCGAACTGATCGAAGAGGCGTTTCATCTGCTGCGTCTGGCTCCGGGCGCCGCGCTGGCCACGTATTATCTCGGCAGCCTGCCTTTTGTTCTTGGCTTGCTCTTTTTTTGGTCGGACATGAGCCGCAGCGCTTTTGCCGCGCAACGTCTGACGGCTGGGGCCTTCGCGCTGTCGCTGCTCTTCCTCTGGATGAAATGCTGGCAGGCCCTGTTCGCGCAACATCTGCTGGCCCGGCTTTGTGGCGAGCCGGCCCCTCGCTGGACCTTGCGCCGCCTGCTGCGCGTCGCTCTCGCGCAAACGATTCTGCAACCGTCCGGGCTGTTTCTGATGACGGCAGGATTGGTCATCCTGCTGCCCTTCGGCTGGATCTATGCCTTTTATCAAAACGTCACCGCGCTCGGCGGCGGCGAAGAGACTGAGGTGAAATCCGTTTTCAAAAAAGCCTGGCAGCAAACCAAACTCTGGCCGCTGCAAAATCATTGCGTGCTTTTTCTGTTTAAGATTTTTGGATTATTTGTTTTGCTCAATTTGATCACCGCAGTCATGGCCGTGCCTCTGCTGTTAGACACGCTGCTCGGCGTGGAAAGTGCGTTCAGTCAAAGCCCCCTGGCGATGCTCAACTCGACATTTTTCGCTGCTGTCTTGGGCCTGACGTATCTGTGCGTCGATCCTGTTCTGAAAGCTGTTTATGTCCTGCGCTGCTTCCACGGCGAATCGCTGAGCACGGGCCAGGACTTGAAAACCGAACTGAAGATGTTCCTGCCTGTGCCTCGTGCTGCCATGGCAGCGATCCTTTGCCTCGGTTTCCTGAGCTTCACCGCTCTCGTGGCTGCCCCGGCGGATAAGAGTGCGTCGGGACCCGGAACGCGGGGAGCGGAACGCGCAACCCAACCCGTTTCCGCCCCGGAACTGGACCGCGCCATCGAGGACGTGATCCATCAACGCGAATATGTCTGGCGGATGCAGCGGAACAAAACTGCGACCAAAGAAAAAAAAGGGACCTTCGCCGCATTCATCGACGGTATTTTCGAAACAATTGAAGGCTGGGCCAAAGCAGTGGGTCGCTGGATGCGGGACTTAGGCAGCTGGCTGGACAAATTTTTTCGCCAGCCGTCGGCCAGCCAAGGGCCGGGCACGAACTGGAGTGGCACGCTGCGAGGCTCGTTCTTTTTCCTGATAGTTGCTCTGGTCTGCACGATCGTTCTGCTGCTGTTTCGCATCGGGCGGCGGCGCCACCGAGAACGCCCGGAGGAGGTCGCAGCGGAAGCCATCCCGCCTGCGCCGGATCTGACGGACGAGACTGTGGGGGCCGATGAGTTGCCCGAAGATGGCTGGGTGAAGCTGGCCCGCGAGCTTCTCGAAAAAGGCGAATTCAGATTGGCCCTGCGCGCTTTTTACCTGGCGAACCTGGCGCATTTAGCCGGACGCAATCTGATTCGCATCGCCAGGTTCAAATCCAATCATGACTACGAACGGGAACTGCAGCGGCGGGCTCATGTGCTGCCGGAGGTGCTGAAGACATTCTCGCAAAACGTTTCTGTATTCGACCGCATTTGGTACGGTCTGCACGAGGTCAATCAGGAAATCGTGATCCGGTTCGCAAAGAACGTGGAGAATATAAGGGCTGGCGGATGAAATTCTCGAAGCAGCGTGTCAATGAGAAGGGGCAAAGCCATACCGGTTGTCGTCCACGACTGGCGCGCGCATGAAGAAATTCCCCGTCATACTTCTGTTTGTCGCACTGGCCGGGTTCATCTTCGGGCTGGTGCAACTATTTCACCTGCGCTTCGAGGCCGGCGATATTTATCCTGAATATTCCTCACTTCGCTCCGACCCCTTGGGTGCGAAAGCGCTTTACGAAAGCACCGAGAAGCTGCTGGTCGCGCGACGGAATTATCAGCCTTTGTCGAAATTGGACCATGGCCGGCAGACCACGCTCTTTTACCTAGGGGTCGAACCTGACGATCTCGAATTGACACCTGCCGAATGGACTGATCTCCAGTCCTTCGCCGGCAGCGGAGGACGATTGGTAATTTCACTCCTTCCAAGCTATCAGAAATCGCAGCCCAACCGCTTTCGCCCCCGAGCGACTGCCACGGCGACGAACACCCCGACAGCCGGCCGCAGAACCGAAAAATCACCGCGTTCCAATCCGAGGAAAACGCCGGCGGATGAGGATCGGGACTCCACGCGATTCCGCAGAGTTTCCATCGCGGAACAATGGCGGGTGCAATTCGACTACGCCGAGCTACAACCAGATGAACGCGGCGCCCACAAACCCGCGCTGGCGTTTCGAAGCGATGCGCCCGATCTTCCTGAATCCATCTCCTGCCATACGGCTTTGTTTTTCGCTAATCCGGACAAGAGCTGGCGAGTCATTTACGCGCGCAAAAGTGATCGCGCGGTGTTGATCGAGCGCCGCTATGGCAGCGGAACCATTGTGCTCGCCGCTGACAGTTATTACTTCAGCAACGAAGCGCTCCTGAAAGAACGACAGCCCGAATTGCTGGCGTGGCTGATTGGTTTCAGCCGGCGCGCCCTCTTCGATGAAACCCACCTGGGAGTGGAAGAATCCCCTGGCATCGCTGCCTTGGGGCGCAAATATCGCCTGCACGGCTTGTTGGCTGGATCGCTGTTATTAGCCGGCCTCTTTCTCTGGAAAAGCTCCGCCATTTTCGTCCCTCCCTATGAACAAGAGGCGCGCCGCGAAGAGCCGGACCTTGTCGCCGGCAAGGAATCGGCCGCGGGCTTCGTCAATCTGCTGCGGCGAAACATTTCCTCGGCCGAGCTTTTGAGCGCTTGCATCACGGAGTGGAAACGGTCATGCGCCCATCACGTGCCGAGGGCAAAACTCGAACGCATCCAGGCGCTGCTCGACGCGGAAAACAGTCTGCCGCCCAAAGAACGGAAACCAATCGAGACCTACCGATCGATAAGCCGGATTCTGTCAAAAAGTTCGGCGTTCCGGGCGCCGGGTTCCGAGTTGGGAACGGCGGCGCCAGAGCGTGCCCAGTTCCATTCGGCAGCCCACCAAAGATCGAAGGAAAACTATGGCTAAGATCAGCCCATTCGAGGATATGGACGCCTGGCAGCCTGATGCGCTGCCTGCAATCCTCCGAATACCGCCTCCGAAAATTCAACTGCTGGTCACACGAAAATGAACTCGGAACTTGAAATTCGAAACGTGGAACGACTCATGAATACGGACCGATTGAACGAGGTGCTCACCCGGGCGCGGCAGGAAGTCGCCAAAGTCATCATTGGCCAGAACGATGTCGTGGACAAAGCGCTGATTGCCATCTTCACCGGCCACCATGCCTTAATCGAAGGCGTTCCCGGCGTCGCCAAGACATTACTCGTGCGCACGCTGGCGCACGTGCTTGGCTGCGAGTTCTCGCGCATCCAGTTCACGCCCGACCTCATGCCGGCGGACATCACCGGCACCAACATCTTCAATCTGCAGAGAAATGAATTCACGCTGATCAAAGGCCCCATCTTCACGTCGTTTCTTTTGGCCGATGAGATCAACCGCGCTCCGGCCAAAACGCAGTCGGCTCTCTTGCAAGCGATGCAGGAGCGGTTAGTCACGATCGATCGGGAAACGCATCCGTTGTCGCCGAACTTCACGGTCTTTGCCACGCAGAATCCGATTGAGTACGAAGGGACCTATCCGCTGCCCGAAGCCCAAAAAGATCGTTTCATGTTGAAGATCTCCATGAGCGCTCCCGGGCGCGATGACGAATTGATTCTGGCGCAACGAACTTTGGGCAAGGAGTCACCCGAAGCCACTCTGGCGAGCGGGGCTGTCCAGGCTGTCATCACGGCGCAGGATTTGCAGGCATTGCGCGAGCAGTTGATGGCCATCACGGTGCGCGAGGAGTTGGTCGGTTATCTGGTCGATATCATCCGCGCCACGCGCCATCACGAAAGCGTGCTGGTCGGCGCCGGACCGCGCGCGACCCAGGCGTTGCTGCTCGCCAGTCGCGCCTATGCGGCGCTGACCGGACGCGACTTTATCACCCCCGACGACATCAAAGCGATGGCGACACCTGTTCTGGAGCATCGATTGATCCTTCGGCCTGAGTTTGAGATCGAGGGTCTCACTGTAAGTGAAGTCATCAAAAACATCCTGGAGCAGATCGCTGTGCCTCGATGAAACAGTCCGGACATCTTGGCTGGAGCGATTCGGTTCTTTTCGGATAAATGATCGTTCCTCGTTCCAGACTGCTGTTTTGGGTCGCGATGGTGATTCTGCCGTTCGCGACGCTCGGTGCCATGCTCCCCGGGGCGCTTTTTCCTTCTCTGGTGCTTATCGCCGGCCTTGCGGGAGTAGCCGCGTTCGATGCGCTGCTGGCTCACGGTGTCCTCGACGGCATCAGTGTGAAACTGCCGGAGGTGATCCGTTTAGCCAAAGACCGCGAAGGGGCCATCGAATTCAAACTGAAAAATGAACGCCAGAAACACCGCCGGCTGCGGCTGGGTCTGGTCTTTCCACCTGAGATCGAATCCGCGCACGAAGACGTCCATGTGAATCTGCAATCGGGCAGCGAATGGTCCCGGCTGGCGTGGCGATGCCGGCCTCGTAAACGCGGCAATTACCGGCTGCACAAAACCTGCCTGGAAGGCGCATCACCCCTTGGCTTCTGGTCGATCCGAACGACGATCCCCGCCAGTTCGGAGATCCGCGTTTATCCCAATCTCTTCACGGAGCGCAACGATCTTGCCGCGCTGTTTCTGCACCGCGGCGCCTTCGGCCTTCATGCTCACCGGCAGGTAGGCAAAGGTCGCGATTTTGAAAAGCTTCGGGAATATGTCCACGGCGACAGCTACGATGAAATCCACTGGAAAGCGACGGCCAAACGCGGCCATCCGGTCACCAAAGTCTTCCAAATCGAGCGGACGCAGGAAGTGTACGTAATCATCGATGCTTCGCGGCTCAGCGCGAGACAGGCCGTGGCGAGTTCCGAGTTCCGGGTTCCGAATTTGATAGAGGGCGACGCCACAGGCCAACCCGGAACACGGCACGCCCAAAGCGGAATCAAGTGCGAGACGGCTTTGGAACGTTTCGTCACCGCGGCGCTGGTCCTTGGCCTGGCAGCGGAGCAGCAAGGCGACCTGTTCGGTCTGCTCACGTTTACGGACAAAGTGGAAAATTTTGTCCGCGCCAGGAATGGTCGGGCCCACTATAACGCCTGCCGCGACACGCTCTACACCTTGGAGCCGCAGACGGTCGCGCCGGATTTCGACGAAGTGGCCGCTTTCATCCGATTGCGATTGCGGCGGCGGGCATTGCTGGTGTTTCTGACTGCGTTGGATGATCCGGTGTTGGCCGAAAGTTTCGTGCGCCATGTCGATTTAGTCTGTCGCCAACACCTTGTTCTGGTGAACATGCTGAAGCCGGCCGGCGCGGCCCCGCTCTTTTCTTCGCCCAACACCGACACGATGGACGAGCTTTATCAACGCCTGGGCGGCCACATTCAGTGGCAGAACTTGCGCGAACTGGAAAAGGTTTTGCAGCGGCGGGGCGTCCGCTTTTCCCTGTTGGAAAATGAGAAGTTGAGCGCGCAACTTGTGTCGCAATATCTCGCGGTCAAACAAAGACAATTGCTGTGAGAAGTTCCGAGTTCCCCGTTCAGAGTTCCGAGTTCAACCGGGCGGCGCCGCCGGAAATCAACCCGGAACCCACAACGCGGAACGCGGAACCGATCGGATGATTATCGACCTTCAGAAATTCATGAGCAGCGAGCGGCCTTGCTGGTCCGAACTCGAATCCATGCTCAACAGGATGGAGTCCGATCCGCAGCACCGGCTGCCGTTGGATCGGCTCCGCCATTTTCACTATCTCTACGAACGCACGTCGGCGGACCTGGCCAGGATCATGACCTTTTCATCGGAACCGGAGATTCGCCGCTACCTGGAAAACCTCGTTGCCCGGGCTTACGGAGAAATCCACGAGACGCGCGGCAAGCAACATCGGCTTAAACCGCTGAGCTGGTTTCTCCAAACGCTGCCCCGGACTTTTCGCCGTCACGCCAAAGCGTTTTGGCTCTCGGTGGCCATCACGTGTGTCGGGATAATCTTTGGCGGTTTTGCGACCGCCTTCGATCCGGAATCCCGCTCGGTGACCATGCCGTTCGGCCATCATCTGATGGATCCGTCTGAGCGCGTGGCGAAAGAGGAGCAAACGATGGGCGAACAACTCTCCGGACGCAAGGGAAGCTTTTCCACCTTTTTAATGACGCACAACACCAAGGTCGCAGTGCTGACGTTGGCTCTCGGTATGACATGGGGCGTCGGCACCGTCATCGTTCTGTTCCACAACGGCATTGCTCTGGGCGCCATCACCGTCGATTATGTGCAAGCCGGACAGACCAGGTTTCTTCTTGGCTGGCTGATGCCGCATGGAGTCATCGAAATCCCTGCCATCCTTATCGCCGGCCAGGCAGGATTGATTCTAGCCGGGGCACTCATCGGCTGGGGCCAGCGACGCCGGATGGCCGAGCGCTTGCGGGCCATTTCGGGCGACGTGGTGACGCTGATCTTCGGCGTGGCGCTGATGTTGGTTTGGGCCGGCCTGGTCGAAGCGTTTCTATCCCAATATCACGAGCCGGTGATCCCCTATTCGATCAAGATCGGTTTCGGTTTTGTCGAACTGTTCCTGTTGGTCATATTCTTGAGCCGAGGTGGCCTGCAATCGCCGTCGCCTCGAAACCGTGAACTCGAAACGCGGAACGCGTGACCTTCCATGGCCAAGACGAACACATTATTAATCCAAACACCCGAAGGGATCGTCTTCTCGCAGTTGCTGGCGGGACCGATGGCGCGTTTCGCCGCGTGGGGAATTGATCTGGCATGCATCCTCGCAGCCACCATGCTGCTCAATATGTTGATCGGGTTTTTGGGCCTGGTCAGCCTGGATTTGGCGCGCGCGATCGCCACGGTGGTCTATTTCATCGTTTCCATCGGCTACGGCATGGCGGCGGAGTGGTACTGGCGAGGCCAGACAGTGGGAAAAAGACTGTTGCGCCTGCGAGTGATGGACGCGCAAGGGTTGCGCCTTCAATTCAGCCAAATCGTGATTCGGAACCTGCTTCGCTTTGTGGATATGTTGCCGGCTTTCTATCTGGTGGGCGGAATTGCCTGCCTGGTGAGCCGCCGCGCCCAGCGCCTGGGCGACCTGGCCGCGAACACCATCGTGGTGCGCAACCCGAGAATCACCAAGCCAGATTTGGATCAATTACTGGCCGGCAAATACAATTCTCTGCGCGACTATCCGCATTTGGAGGCGCGACTGCGCCAGCGCATCTCTCCAGCCGAGGCGAGCATTGCCATGCAAGCCCTGCTGCGGCGCGACCGTTTGGAGCCGCAGGCCCGCGTCGAGTTGTTCGAGGGAATCGCCGCCTATTTCCGGTCCAAGGTCGAATTTCCACCGGAAGCCACCGATGGCATCACGGACGAGCAATACGTGCGGAACGTGTTGGACGTTCTTTATCGCACACGCACGGGTCCTCAGCGACAACGCACGCGCGAACCCGTCGCCGCCCTATGAGCCAAGGAGAAATCTGCGCGCGAGATTATGCCACTGGCGGCGCGGTGCAGTTGCGGTGGAAAGAGGGAAAGATCACCGGTCTTGAAGCCGTGCACGGTTCACCGCCTGAAGATGTCTGGCTGGCGCCGCCCCTGGTCGATCTGCAAGTCAACGGTTTTGCCGGTGTCGATTTTCAACAAGACAACCTGACGATTGAAGACCTGCTTCGCGCCACACAAGGCCTGCGCGCGGCGGGCTGCACGACTTATCTCCTGACCTTAATCACTGACGAGTGGCCCCGGCTCATGGCCCGGTTGGGGCATTTGCGAAATCTGCGCTCTCAATCTGCGGAACTTCAACGAGCCATTGCCGGCTGGCACATTGAAGGGCCATTCCTATCCGCTGAACCGGGCTTTTGCGGAGCTCATAATCCGAGCGCCATGTGCGATCCCCGCCCCGAGCATATTCATGAGTTGCGCCAAATAACCGGCAGCGATCCGGTACTCCTGACCCTGGCTCCAGAGAGACCGGAAGCCATCGCGGTCATCTTGCTGGCCGTTGCCGTTGGCCTCAAAGTGAGTCTGGGTCACACCAATGCCCCACACAAAAGAATTGAACAAGCAGTCAGGGCCGGCGCCACGGGCTTTACGCATCTCGGCAATGGGTGCCCGCGCGATCTGGATCGTCACAATAACATTCTGTGGCGCGTGTTTGAAACATCCGGCTTGATGGTGGGGTTGATTCCCGATAGGATCCACGTTTCTCCGGCTCTGTTTCGGTTGATTCATCGGAATGTGGACGCGGACTCCATCTACTACACCGCGGATGCGATGGCCGCCGCGGGCGCTCCGCCTGGACGTTACAAGCTGGCGCATTTGGAGTTGGAAGTGGGTGAAGACCAAATTGTGCGCCTGCCAGGCAAACCAAATTTTGCCGGCTCGGCATTGAAGCCCGTCGATGGAGTTTTTCGCGCCGCGGCCATGTTGCACTGTCCCTGGCAGAAAGTTTGGCCTCGGTTTTCGGAAGCTCCAGCGAAGTTGATGGGTCTGCCACAGGGAATGCAGATTGGCCGGGCAGCAGATTTCTGCCTGATGGACACCGCAGCGCCCAATCAATTGAATTCGCTCAAAGTGTTCCTCCATGGAACCGAGACGTGCCAGGCATAGCATGGAGCGCGGACATCTTGTCCGCCTGGCGTGGCATAAGCAGGTTTGAAGCTGTAATCCTAGATCTCGTCAAAGGAACTTGAAACTTTTCGGACAGCACCGTTTTAACGCAGAGGGCGCAGAGGTTTGCGCAGAGGACGCCGAGGCCAAGCATGGCCGATCGATGGAAACGCTACGAACCCCGCCGCCACTCCCTCTTCGGCGGCTCCGGCAAGCCTTGCGCGCGGCAAGCAGTGCGAAAATGCATCTTCGCCACCTTGGGCAGATTCCCGGCGCCGTGCTTCTCCACAAATTCTTTGGCGGCTGCGTCCACCGCTGCGGAGGCGCCCTTGGGCAGCTTGAGGCCAAATTCCTTTTCCAGTTTTGCCAGACGTTTCACAAATTCATCGCGAGCAAGGATCGAGGCCGCGGCCACCGCCAGGTCCTCTTCAGCCCGATGCTTTTGGACCAACTCGATGCCACGCCCCAAACTCATCAGCGCCTTGGCGACCGTCTCCTTGTTGGAAGCGAATTGATCGCTGATGGCGCGCACCGGCGGCGACTCCATCCGATGCTTCTGTCCCATCAGATTTTCAATCGCGCGCGCGTGGCCCCAGGCCAGAAGGGTGTTCACACTCCGCATTTTCGCGTAGAGCCGGTTGTAGGCTTCGTTGCCAATGGGCACAACGCTGTAAATGCAACCCGGTGTTTTTCGAATGACCTCGGCGAGATCGGCCATCCGTTTGTCGCTGGAAATGTTTTTGGAGTCGCGAATGCCCGAGTCCTTCCACGCCTTCACGACCGATTCATTGACATAAACGCCGGCGACACACAACGGCCCGAAAAAATCGCCCTTGCCACTTTCGTCCACGCCGAAGCGCGGGAGGAGCAAGTCCGGGTTCAACACCGCTTCATAACCCAGACGCGCTTCCTTGAGAATCTCCGGCTCCAGCACAAACTCGATGAATTCCTGCGTGCCCTTGCCTTGCACGACCAGTTTGCCGCTTTGGTAGAAGACCACGCTCACTTTGCCATCCGCAGCGGCGAATTTGGCATAGGGCACTTCACGGAATTCGAAGTGATGCTGTTGCAGGTAATTTTGCAGCGCAACGGCCTGGGCGTCCGTCAATGTGCCCGTATAGCTGGTCAACGGTTTCACAAAGTGCGTGTCATCTTAGGCGCAGAACCTATCATCCGCAACAACGCAGGACAGCGTCCCACTTGTCGCGACCGCCAGTGAAACAGACAAACAAAAATCGGACAGCAGTCAGGGTGAGTGAAAGCACTCGAAGCTTTGACCGGCGTTCGGGACAGGGGAGACGCCAGTCCCGCATTGTCCGCCGCCTGCTCGCATGGTTCGACAAGAACGCCCGCGATTTGCCGTGGCGGCGCACGCGCGATCCGTATGCCATTTGGGTCTCGGAAATCATGCTTCAGCAAACGCAGGTCAAGACAGTCCTGCCTTACTGGGAACGCTGGATGCGCGCGCTTCCGTCCCTGAAGGCCCTTGCCAGGGCGCAGCCGGAACGGGTTCTCAAATTGTGGGAGGGGCTGGGTTATTACCATCGCGGGCGCAACATGCAGAAGGCCGCGCAGATCGTCGTGGCCCGTTATGACGGGAAGTTTCCAGACAAGTTTGAAGACGTGCTGGCCCTGCCGGGGGTTGGTCGTTACACCGCCGGAGCGATTTGCAGCATCGCCTTCAATCAGCCGAAACCGATTTTGGACGGGAATGTCATTCGCGTCCTCACACGCCTGTTTGGCATTGGGAAGAACCCGCACGAGAGGTTGACGAACGAAAAGCTTTGGCATCTGGCGGGACGATTGGTGGCGCAAGCCTCCGTCGCCGAACAACGCCACCGTTCACCATTCAACCGTCATCCGGGCGCCTGCTCGCTTCTCAATCAAGCCCTCATGGAACTCGGCGCTCTGGTCTGCACGCCGCGAGAGCCGCGGTGCCGGCTCTGTCCGCTTCGCTCGCTGTGCGTGGCTTACGATCGAAACAGCGTCGACGCTCTGCCGAATCTGGGCCGGCGCCCCGTCCAGACCGCGCGCCGGTTTGTGGCGTTCGTTGTTGAAAAACGTGGCCGCTTCCTGGTTCGTCGCCGGCCTGGCGGCGTGGTGAACGCCCATCTGTGGGAGTTTCCAAACGTGGAACTGCCCAAGGACAACAGTCACCTCCAGGATGCGGCACGATCGGCGTTGAAGATGAAGCCGGTCTCCTTCACACCGCTCTGCGCGATCAAGCATTCCATCACCCGCTTTCGCATCACCCTGGAAGTCTTCCGTGTCGAATCGAGGATTCACCCGACCCAGGATGGTCAAAACGGGCGCTGGCTTGCCTTAAGGGAAATGCAATCGCTCGCCTTTGCCAGTGCGCATCGAAAAATTCTCCGCCGATTGGGCGGTTAAGCGAATGCGCGCAATCGAAAGGTTGGAGTCGGCTTGCCCGGACGAAAATGTTCCTGGTGTTGCACCTTCATGTCCAAGCCGCGGTTCTTGCGCGCACAATGTTCCAAGGCGCTCGCGAGCAATTGGCCCAGCAGCTCCGGCGCAACCTCCGCGCGCATGTTGATGATGAGCTCCCCGCGTTGCATCGGATCGCTCAGGTTCTGCGACAACTCCGGCGCGTAATCATTGCGCACCAGATTGATCACACCCAGATCCCCAAAACCGTTTTCCGGATCGAGAGTCATTTTCAAATGCGCCACCTCGGCCCCTTCGGTATTCAAGCGGTGCTGCAGATCGATGGCGAGCTGGCTTAAGATCGCATTGCCATCAAAGGGCGCCTGCGACCAGAACTGAACGGTCGCATTCAACCAGCCGAGCAGCGCTTCGCCCTCGGCATATGTCTCATAATCCACCTCCATGACCGGCCGGGCCAACTGGCAGTCGTGGGTGATGCGCTGGAACCACGGTTCCAAACCGGTCCCCTCGCGCGCGCAAATCTCGAAGCGCTCTGCGCACGGGAATTGGCCGGACAAGGCCGCGCGCAACGCTTCCAGTTGCGCGCCTTTCAGGAGATCGCACTTGTTGATGACGATGATGTCAGCCTCTTCCAGTTGCTTGCGATAGATGTAGAGCACCTTTTCGGAAAACGTTCCGCCTTCAGCCAGGTTGAACACCCGCAAGGCCCGAATGGGATCGAGCAACACGCTCAGCGGCGCAATGGAAAAACTCTCGCCATAAATCCGCCGCAACGGATACGCGACGGTGGCAACCAGATCGGTGCAACTGCCCACGGGCTCGGCGATGAATACATCCGGTCGGCTTTCGCCGGACAGCTTCTTCGCTGCCTCCATGAGCGAATGGAAGCGGCAGCAGAAACAACCTCCGGCGATTTCCTCCACGGGAAACCCATGGGAAGCGAGCATGGCCGTATCCACGAGTTCACTGCCCTGGTCGTTCGTGATCAATCCGACGCGCCGCCCTTGGTCGGTGAGGCAACGAGCCAGTTTGGCCACCGCCGTGGTCTTTCCGGCGCCCAGAAAGCCGCCGATCATGATATACCGGGCCGGGTTCAGGCTGCGCGTTTCAACCTCGGCGTCCAATTCGTGTTCGTTGCTCTGCGGTTCCCCATCTGAGCTCATTTCGTTCCTTCACTCTTTTGCTTTTCCAGAATCCTGTCGATTGTCTTGTCCAAAATGTTTCGGTACGACTGCACATCGACGCACTTCACGTCGGGGCGGCCCTTCACCAGATAGAGCCAGCCGGCGTCGTAGGGGTCTTTGCTTATCAAATTGATGGTTTTTTTCAAGATCGGATTGCTGCCTGCGAACTGGCCATGCGCAATGCAGAACAGATCCGAAATGGCCTTGAAACCCTCCACCCATCCGATGATTTGGCCGGGCTGCACCGGCGCCCCCATCTGGACCTCGAATCCGTGATCGACCATTTCTCCAAGCATGCGCGTGGCAAACTTCGTCAGGCCCACGCGCCAATGCGCCTCGTCCTGGCGCGCAATCCAGGCATGAGACGGACTGTAGAGATAATCCACCGGCAATTGCGTGACGAAGTGGGAACGCTTGTAGTGTAAGGTCTTTGGGCGGCCGGCGTCCATGAATGTCTCGCAGGCTACCGGCCCGCAAAGCGCAATTGCAAGTCCGTTCCCAAAGGATTAAGAGTAACCATCGATTTCATGATTTACTTCGACCACAACGCCACCACGCCTGTCCTGCCGCAAGCGCGAGACGCATGGCTGGAGGCGACGGAGAAGTACATTGGCAACCCCTCCAGCCCGCATCGCCTGGGCGCGCGCGCGGAGGTTGCGATGCAAAATGCCCGCGAACGGCTGGCCGCGCTGCTCGGATGTGATGCGCTGGATATCGTTTGGACCTCCGGCGCCACGGAATCGAATAACATGGCGCTGCATCACTTTGCCTGGGCCCTTCCGAAGGAGGCTGAGATCTGGATCTCGGCCACCGAACATCCGTGCGTCCTGGAAGCGGCCGCCCATGGCTTTCCGAAACGGCACCGGCTCATTCCGGCCAAACGTTCCGGGCGGATTGATTTGGATTGGTTGCGACAGGAAGGCCGCAGGAAGCGCCCGGGGCTGATCGCGGTGATGGCCGCCAACAACGAGACCGGCGTGTTGCAACCGTGGAGGGAAGTGTCGGCTCTCTGCGGTGAATGGGGAGTGCCCTTCTTTTGCGACGCCGCGCAATGGATGGGCAAGATGCCCTGCGATGGTCTTGGTGACTGCGATTTCGTCAGCGGTTGCGCGCACAAATTCGGCGGACCGAAAGGCGTGGGATTCCTGAAATGTCGGGCCAAAGGGCGAGTCCATCCGCTCCTGCGTGGCGGCAAACAAGAGGAGGGGCGGCGTGCCGGCACTGAAAACGTGGCGAGCGTGCTCTCCATGCTGGCCGCATTGGAAGCGTGCGAGACTTTCCGCAAACAAAACGAACTTCGGATGAGCTGGCGTCGAAACTTCGAAGCACGATTGCTCAAAGAATTGCCCGGGTCCGAAATTGTCGGCGCTGGCGAGGAGCGGCTCTGGAACACCGCTTCCGCTTTGATGCCGGAAACGGGTCCGGGCCCAGGCGGGCAGCAACGATGGGTCGTGAAACTGGACAAGTTCGGGTTCGCAGTTTCGACCGGTTCGGCGTGCGCCAGCGGTCGTGAAGAGCCTTCGCATGTTTTGGCGGCGATGGGTTACGAGGCCGGCCAGGCCGGGCGCGTTTTGCGTTTTAGCAGCGGCTGGCAGACAACGGAAGCTGATTGGGAGGCGTTGATGGAAGGACTGATCAAAGTCCACACCACCATTCGGACAGCCCGATCGCCGATGCCCTCCTGAGATAACCTCAGTGGGGGCGGGCGTGTTGCTTCCAAACATGCCGCAAGCTTGGAACCTGAACAGATCGTGGTGCCGGCAAGAGCGCAGGATTTCCATGATGGTTGAAAGAAGGATTGAATTCTCGCCGTAGATTGGATAGATGACTTTTTCATCTGGCTAAAGAGTTCCAAGCTCAACTTCAAAGCCTTTGAAAGCTATACGTTATGTTCCTGACGAACACTATTCGCTTGTCCGGAGAAAGCTGTTTCTCCTTCTCACTACCATTAATCGCCTTGGCATTGCCCTTGACCCTGTTGCCTTCCGCACAGGCTGCACTCCGCACCTGGACCGGCGGCTCTGCCAGCGGCAACTGGTCGCAACCAGCCAACTGGTCGGGAGGCGTCCCACAGCATGGCGATGATCTCAGTTTCCCGGGCGGCTTGCCCGCCGCGGACCTGCTTTCGACCAATGACCTGGCCAGTCTGCGCCTTCAATCGATCACTTTCAGTGGCGCCAGCGGCGGCTATGCCCTCCGCGGTAACGCCATCACGCTCACCAACGGCATCAGTTCGGCCAACACGGCTGGAGATAATGACGTGGATTTCGACATCACTCTCGGTCTCAACCAGACCTTCGTGGTGACGACGGGAGGCACCCTCGATGTTAACGGCGACATTAATTTGAGCGGCCGGACCTTGACGATCAACGGCGCCTTTGCCGTGCGGTTGGACGGCGCTATCATTGGGACCGGCAATCTGGTCAAGAACGGCGTCGGCTCCCTCACCCTGGGCGGCCTGACGGCCAATACTTTTGCGGGCAACACGACGCTCAATGCAGGCACACTTTTCCTGAGCAAAGCGGCCGGCATCACCTCAGTGCCTGGAAACTTGTTCGTGGGTGACGGGGGCGGAGCCGATCTGGTGCAACTCCTCACCGACAACCAGATTGCCAACACAGCCACGGTAACGATCCAGGATACCGCCGAACTCGATCTGAACAACAACGACGACACCATCGGTTCGCTGGTCATGACCGGGGGGACGATCAACACGGGCACAGGCATTCTGATCTTGAACGGCAACCTCACGGCCAATGCCTCCGTGACGCAGGCTAACATCACGGGCAACCTTTCGCTCGGCAGCGCCACCCGAACGTTTGACGTGGGTGCAGGGATCGCAGCCATCGATATGTTAATCTCTGCTGTCATCAGCGGCACAGGCGGCATCATTAAGAATGGCGGTGGCGAACTGCGTCTTTCCGGGGCGAACACTTACACCGGGGCGACCACCATCAATGACGGCACGCTGGCCATTACGGTCGCAGCGGCCCTGGGCGGCACCGCCAACGGCACGGCCGTCACTGACGGAGGCACGCTTTGGTTGATTAACGTCCTCGTGGGCGCCGAAGACATCACGCTGACCAACGCCACGCTGCTGGCCAGCGGGGTCAGTTCCCTGAGCGGCGATATCACGCTGAACTCATTCTTCTCCTCGATCAATGTCCTCTCCGGCGGCACATTCACGCACACCGGAGTTGTGAGTGGCGCCGGAGGCTTGCGCAAAGGTGGCGGCGGCACCCTTCAGCTCGCTGGGATTACGTCCAACAGCTACAGCGGAGACACGCATGTCACGGGCGGAGTATTGGAGTTGAACAAACCTATCGCGGCCAATGCTGTCTCGGCGGGCGACTTGACTATCGGCGACAACATCGGCGGGTCTGGGGCGGATGTCGTGCGTTTGCTGCAGGCGTCGCAAATTCCGAATGGCACGCCCATAACAATCAACAGTTCCGGCCTGCTGGATCTGAACGGGTTTAATGACACCGTTGGAGCGCTGACCTTTAGCGGCGGCGGCGATATCACCACAGGTGCTGGAACATTGTTCATGAACGGGAACGTGGCCGTTCAGAGCCCCACCAATACAGCCATCATTATCGGAAACCTCTCCCTCGGAAGCCTCTCGCGAACATTCAACGTTGCTGACGGCACCGCGGATCCGGAGATGTCTATCAGCGCGGTCATCAGCTCCTCTGCTCCTGGGGCAGGAATCATCAAGACCGGTCCTGGCGAACTGCAGCTCAGCGGAGCCAATACTTACGGTGGTCCGACCACCATCAACGCCGGCATTTTGAGCATCGAATCTGATTCGGCGCTCGGCGGCGTGTCCAGCGGCACAACCGTGAACACCAACGCGGCGCTGTTCCTTGGTATCGGTGCCAACAATGTGCCTGAACCGCTCACGCTGAACGGGAGCGGGCCGTCCCAGAGCGGCGCTCTGCAAGCCGTCGGCGGAGTCACCTGGGAGACAAATATCGTCCTGGCGAGTGACTCCAGCATCAACGTCCAATCAGCAAGCGTCCTGACCATCGACGGCATCGTGAGCGGCGCCAATGATCTTACCAAAATCGGCGGCGGCCAGCTCACGCTCGGCGGCACGTCGCCCAACACTTACTCGGGCGTCACTTTGGTGGCGGACGGCGTGCTCCTGCTCAATAAGGTGGGCGGACAGGCGGTGGTGGGTGACCTGATAATCGGAGACCGGTTGGGTGGGGCCGGAACGGCAACGGCGCGGCTGGCCGCCATCAACCAGATCGCCAATACATCGGATGTTTTCATCAATAACGACGGCGGACTGAATCTGGACAGCTTCAATGACGCCATCGGTTCGCTGGCGGGCAGCGGCAGCGTGACCTTGGGTGCTGCGCTTCTGTTTACCGGCGCGAATAACAACAACACGCTTTATGCCGGCGTCATTAGCGGCACAGGCGGGTTTATCAAACAAGGCACGGGCACCATGACGCTCAATGGCGACAACACCTATACGGGCTTCACTACCGTGCAGAACGGGACCCTCCTTGTGAATGGCGATCAACATGCCAGCCCGGTGCAAGTCAACACCACCGGCACGCTCGGCGGCGGCGGCATCGTCGGCAATATCAGCGACGCCGACGGCAACGTCAGGCCTGGCACCAGCCCGGACATCCTTACGTGCAGCAATCTTGTTTTCGCTTCCTCGGGCGACCTTTTTGTGGAGTTGAACGGCTCCATGCCCGGCATCGGATACGATCAGCTCAACGTTCGCGGAACAAATGGCCTGGGCAATGCAACACTGCACGTGTCGCTGGGTTTCCCGCCTGCTGAAGCTGAGCGGTTCACGATCCTCAACAACGATGCGTCCGAAGCCATCAACGGGATATTCGCCGGCCTGCCCAACGGCACCGTCTTTACGGTAAACGACATCCAGTTTCGCATCCTCTACAACGGAGGCAGCGGCAATGACGTGCAGCTTGTCGTGACCAACACGCCCTTGCGCCTTGCTTCGTTCCAGGTTCCCACCGGCGGCAACGGCAACAGCACATTCGAACCAAACGAATGTAATCTCATTTTCAATTTCATTGTCACCAATGTGATTGGCGCTCCCGTCACCGGGGTTTCCGCCACCCTGGTTCCGCACACCGATGGCGTGTCGGTCACGCAACCGTTCTCGCCTTACCCCGACATGCCAATCAATGGCCGGGGCACGAACCTGGTGCCATTCCAGGTCAGCACGCTGCCGAATTTCCGGTGCGGCACCAATCTCAGTTTCGACCTTGTTCTGGAGACGGCCGCCTTCGGCACGTTCCGAATTCCAATCAACTACGGTCTCCCCAATAGCGGCATGGAAGGCCCGCCCAGGCGTTTCGACAACAATACTCCGGTAGCGATCCCGGATCTCGGAATGGTGGACTCTACGATCCTTGTGAGCGGCATTGACACGCCTATCCGCAAGGTGGTGGTTTCTCTGCACATCACTCACACCGCGGTGGATGATCTGGATATCTCCTTGATCGGCCCTAGTGGAACGACGGTCAACCTCTCGAGCGACAACGGCGGGGCGGCTTCGGACTACGGCACGAGTTGCGTGGATACCCAGCGGACAACGTTTGACAGCAGCGGTCCCTTTCCGTTAATCACCAGCGCTTCGGCGCCGTTCGTCGGGAGGTTCCAGCCCGAAGTCACACTCCTGGCCTTTTTCGGAGATTTCGGAGCCGATGTGAACGGCACGTGGACGCTGCGCATGGCCGATGATGCCGGGGGTGCCGTGGGCACGTTGCGATGCTGGTCGCTGTTTATTTCACCCACCGTCTGCCCTAATGGTGGAGGGGCATGCGAGTCGTGCCCGGAGCGCACGTTCCTGGGATCCATTTCGACCAGCAGCCAGGTGCAGGACGGCCGTTTGTTCCGCGATGGCAACGAGAGCGCTTGCGGCACGAACAAACTTTGCCCGGGACCGACTAGCGTGGGCTCGCCACGGTTTTTCGACGCTTACACTTTCCAGAATGGTGAATCCGATGCCTGCATCACGGTCGTATTTAATCCCGACTGCGACCTGTTCTGCGCCGCCTACACCAACAGTTACAATCCAAGCAACGTCTGCGAAAACTATCTGGCCGACCCCGGCGCGAGCCCGTTGTCGGGTAACACCAACACCTATTTGTTCCGCGTTGGTGCCGGCGCCAGGTTTGTGATTGTCGTGAATCAGGCCACCGCCAGTGCTTTCTGTGGTTACCGGCTCGATGTGAGTGGCGGCAGTTGCCGGCCGGTGCTGGATATCGCGCGGGCGTCGGGCAACCGCGTCGTCCTCGACTGGACCACCGCTGCGATCGGCTATTCATTGGAACGAACAAACACGCTCAGCGATCCATCGGCCTCCGCGTGGCAGGCAGCCACGCCCGCGCCGGTCATTATCAACAGCCGCTTCCAGGTCACCAACAACACCACAGGGGCGGCGAACTTCTATCGGTTGCGCAAACCGTAGCGGCCATTGAATCTGGTTTCCTGGCGTTGGTCGGCGGAATTCGCTGCACGGCGCGAGCGTCGCGCAGGAGTGTCACTCAACGCGAAACCGATAAAAACGCTGATCGAGCAGGCCAATGCCGTTGACGATCGTCTGTTCTGTGCCCTCGCCGCTGACCGGCGAGGGCGCCGGTCGGCTCACGCGAGGCCGCGTGTGCTCCCCGAAGAGAACCGAATCGTTCCGATAAGAAGTCCTCCTTTGAATTTGGAGATTCCGCCGGAAAGAAACATTGCCAAGCGCCGGATTTTTTGGTAGTAGAATCAGCTGTTCCCTAAGAACTGAGCATCGGTAACCACCCGGAAATCTCAATCAGACATTACAGCTTATGCGCCGTCCTAATCACTTCCTCTCACGTCAACCAGGTTCGTTTCCAATCGCTCTGTTTAAGACTGTCCTCTTTCTCACCCTGGCGGCTTTGCCGTCGGCGCACGGGGCGTCGAGGTTCTGGGACGGCAGCGTGAATGGCAACTTCGGCGCCGCCGGCAACTGGGTCGGCAACGTGGCGCCCACAAACGGAGACGACATTGTGTTTCAGACCGGCATCGCCCAATTGCTGGTCACCAACGACTTCAGCCCCAACCGCCCCTTTAATTCGATTCTTTTCCAGGGCAGCAACTATTTTGTGCGCGGCAACGCTCTTCTCGTCACCAATGGCATCAGCTCGATCAATCCCGTCGGCGCCAACCATGTCGACGCCGACGTGCAGGTGCGGGCTTCACAAGCGTGGGAAGCCCAAGGCGCGCTGGCTTCAATCGATGTCAACGGCGACATCAATCTCAACGCCAACACGCTGACGGTGCGCGCCGCCACCGGTGACTTCTTTTTCAGTGGCATCATCAGCGGCACAGGAAGCCTCGTGAAGACCAACGTCGGCACGCTGCGCCTGGACGGTTCCGGGCACAACACTTTCACGGGATTGACTCGCTTTGACGGCGGCGTGCTGGAGTTAAACAAGTTCGCCATCATCCCGGTGTTCACGAATTTCACGGCCATCCCCGGCGACCTCACGGTCGGCGACGGAAACGGCTTGGTGGGGACCGACGTGTTGCGGCTGCTTACCGACGATCAAATCGCGAACATCTCGGACGTGACGGTCAAGAACTCGGGCTTGTTCAATCTCAACAATCAATCGGATCAGATTGCCTCGCTCACAATGCAAGGCGGCGAAATCGACACAGGCACCGGTTTGCTCACGCTCGGTGGCAACGTCACCGGTCTGGGAGACGCCAACGTCGCCACCATCGACGGAAACCTTTCCCTTGGCGGCCTCACGCGCACTTTTGACATCGGAAGCGGTGGGGCATCACCCGACATGGTGATCCGCGCCACGATCAGTCCTGGCACCACAACTCTGTTCGCCACCGCTGGGATCGTGAAGAACGGACCCGGTTCGCTCCAATTCACCGGTACGAACACTTACAACGGTGTGACTACCATCAACGACGGCCAACTCGCCATTTCGGCCGACCGCGCTCTGGGCGCCACCGTCACGGTGCTGGGCGCTCCGGTCGGCACGGTTATCAATGGCGACGCCAACCTGTTTTTGAGCAACGTGCAGGTGACGAATGAGGCCCTGACCATCAACGCGGTCAACACCGGTGGCGACTTCAATGCCAGCGGAGCGTCCATCTGGACGGGCGACATTCTGCTCAACAGTGAAACCTTCATCAGCAGTTCCGGCTCGCTGCTCCTCAACGGCGCCATCACGGGCGTGGGCGGTTTCACAAAAATCAGCGGTGGCTCGGTCACACTCGCCGGCACCAACGCCAACACCTACACTGGCACCACCACCGTGCGCGACGGCACGCTGTTGCTGGGCAAGGACGCGATGGAAGTCATCGACGGCGCCATGTCCGGGCCGCTCGTCATCGGCGACGGATCGGGCACCGACATCGTCCGGCTCGCGAACGACAATCAGATCGCTGACACCACTGAAGTCCACATCAACCTCGGCGGGCGCTTTGATGTGAACGACATGCTCGAGACGACCGGAGCGATCGATGGCCGGGGCCTGATTGATCTGGGCAGCGGCCAGCTCCGGGCGGGCGCAGACAATGATTCCTCGACCTTCTCCGGTTTGATCATAGGCACGGGCACTCTGTTCAAGTTAGGCACGGGTACCTGGACGCTGACAGGCGACAACACTTACTCCGGTCAGACAACCGTCAGCGCCGGCACACTCGTCGTGGACGGCTCGCAACCTCAAAGCCCTGTTGTGGTCAACGGCACGGCCAATCTGGCAGGCAACGGCGTTATCGGAAATCTTCAAGTATTCGGCAGCGTGCGGCCCGGGACCAGCCCCGGAGTTCTGACGACCAGCAACATCAACTTCGCCGCGCAAGGCGACTACTTCGTGGAACTGAACGGCTCGACGGTCGGTACGGGCTACGACCAGTTGAACGTTCGTGGCACGAACCAACTGGGCGGTTCAACTTTGCACGTCACCGTCGGTGCCGGCTTCGCCCCCGTGGAAGGCGAACGTCTGACCATCATCAATAATGACGGCTCAGAGGCCATTCAAGGAACATTTGCCGGATTACCCAACGGCACGGTCTTCACGGCTGGTGGACTTCAATTCCGCATTCTCTACGCAGACATCTTTCTCAATGATGTCATCCTCGTTGTCACCAACACGGCCCTCAAACTTGCGGCCGCGCCAGTTATCGAGACGGGCAATGGCAACGGCGAAATCGAGCCGGGCGAATGCAATCTGTTGCGCATCCCGCTCATGAATAAGCTCGCCGGCATCGTCAGCGGAGTCAGCGCCACATTGTCCAGCACCAATCCCGACGTTACCATCACGCAATCTTCGTCCACGTATCCGAACTTACCGGCCAGCGGCATGAGCACGAACGACGTGCCGTTTCAGATCAGCACGTCACCCTCGTTGATTTGTGGGACGAACATCGACCTTGTCCTGACCGTACACACCGCCACAAACGGCAGTTTCAGCGTGCCCATTCGCATCTTCACTGGAACAGCCGGCAATCCCCAGCGTTTCAACCGGACGGGCGATCAGGCCATTCCTGACGGTGGCGTGCTCGATTCGACAATTACCGTCTCGGGCGTAACGACTCCCACTCACCACGTTGTAATATCACTGCACCTGTCGCACACGGTGGATGATAACCTGGACATCTCAATTGAGGATCCAGATGGCACCACCGTGAGCTTGAGTTCCGATAATGGCGGCACTTTGGACGACTACGGCACCTCCTGCGCCGACGCGGATCGCACGACTTTTAGTGACGCTGCGCTCCTTCCAATCACCAGCGGAACCACTCCCTTTCGCGGCACATTCCGTCCGGAGCAGTCGTTGTCTGTCTATCGAGGCAAATTCGGGAGCGACGTCAATGGCACCTGGCACCTGAATATCGCGGACGACACCGCCGGTGGTCTTGGCACGCTCCATTGCTGGTCGATTATTATTTTTCCGACAGTTTGCACGCCTGGCGGCGGTGAATGCGACCCGCCATGCCCCGGTTGCCCTGTGCACCTGGACATCGCGGGCGATCCTTCGAGCACCAACCGCGTCCTTCTGAAGTGGACCACATCGGCGGTGGGCTACAACCTGGTCGCAACTAACTCCCTGCAGAATCCGCCGAACGCCTTTGCGCCGATTGGCCCGGCGCCGGTGGTCGTCGGCAGCAAGTTTACCGTGACCAACACCACCACTGGCAGCGCTCGCTTCTACGAATTGCGCAAGCCGTGATCCGAAGTTTGGTTTGCCCGGCGGCTAATGGAACCCGGGATGGGTGTGATTAAAAGTGGGTGAGATAGTACCTCTGAAACTGGGGACAGGAATGTCCCCCAACCTGCCGGCTGAAAGCCAGCGCTACGCGTAGCGCCGGCTTTCAGCCGGCAGGTTGGGCGACTTTCTAGTCGCCCGTTCACCCACTTTTAATCACGCCCACCCGGGATTGGATTGCTTATTGGTCCTTGCCTCCGAAGACGGGAAACGGCATAAACACGGCATGATCACGACCAGAAAGTCCACTCGCCGCAATTTCATCCAATCCACGCTGGCGCTCGCTGCCGGAGCGCCATTCGTCTTGCCCTCGCGGGTTTGGAGCGCTGAGACCCAACCCAACGATCGGCTGGCGTTGGGCTTCATCGGCATGGGCACGCAGAACCGCGGTTTGATGGGCGGCTTTCTGAACAAGAAAGAAACGCAAACTCTGGCCGTGTGCGACGTGGATACGACCCGCCGCGAGAACGCCAAGAGAATCGTCGAGGAATTCTACGGCAAACAGACCGACTCCGGTTCCTACAAAGGCTGCGCGGCCTACCATGACTTCCGCGAACTGCTGGCCCGGAAAGACATCGACGCGGTGGTTATCGCCACCCCCGATCATTGGCACGCGTTAATTGCCATCGCGGCCGCGCGTGCCGGCAAAGACATCTACTGTGAGAAACCTCTCTGCCAATCCATTCATGAAGCCCGCTCCATGGTCAAAGCCGTTCGCGATCACAAGCGCGTGTTCCAAACCGGATCGATGCAGCGCTCCTCAAAGGAATTTCGCACTGCCTGCGAACTGGTGCGCAACGGAAAGATCGGCAAGATCAAAACGGTTGAAGTAGCCGTGGGCGGCCCCGGCAAGTGGTGCGACCTGCCGACGGAAGCAGACGAACCGGGTCTGGATTGGGACCTGTGGTTGGGCCCTGCTCCCAAACGCGGCTACCATCCCGAGTTGAGCCCGCGCGGTGTCCATAAGGGCTTCCCGAACTGGCGCAACTACCGCGAATACGGCGGCGGCATGGTCACGGATTGGGGCGCGCACCATTTCGACATCGCGCAATGGGGTCTGGGCATGGACGACAGCGGACCCGCTGAAATTTTTCCGGCGGACAAACCGGAGGCGCAGAGCGGCGTGCGCTTTACTTACGCCCATGGTGTCGAGGTCATCCACAAGTCCGGCAACGGCGTTTGGTTTTACGGCGCGGAAGGAAAGATTTTCGTCAACCGAGGCAAATTCGAGTTTTGGCTGGGCGAAGAACAGAAAGCAAAATCACCATCGGACTGCGACGCCATTGCGAAGGAATATCTTCCGGAAGGCTCCATTCGCCTTTACAACAGTAATAGTCACTCGAGTGATTGGCTGACGTGCATCAAGACGCGCAAGACGCCAATCTGCGATGTGGAGGTCGGCGCGCGCACCGTAACGGTTTGTCATCTCGTCAACCTGGCTTATTACCACGGCCAAAAGTTGAAGTGGGATCCGGAGAAAAACCAGTTTAGCGGCGGCACCGGCAACAAGGACTGGCTGGACGTGCCTCACCGAGACCCCTGGAAGCTGGCGTAGATTCGTGGTCCCTCGATCGCTTTGAGACTGGAGTGATTGCCAAAAGTAATTTCCGAAAAGGTGGGGCAAACCTGCCGGTTTGCCGCGGCGCCCGGCAGGGCGCGCCCACCTTTTCGGAAATTACTTTTGGCAATCGATATAGAGCATGAGGACGACGATCCCCTGCTTGATTGGCGCGGCCTTTGTTTTTGCCCGGCTTTGCGCGCAGGATTCGACGCCCCCCACTTTGCCTTTAGGCTCGGCTGCTCCGGATTTCAACCTGCCCGGCGTCGATGGCCGGAACTATGCCCTGAAGGATTTCGCCCCCGCCGGAGTCCTCGTCATTATCTTTACCTGCAATCATTGTCCGACGGCGCAGTACTACGAAGAACGCATCAAGAAGCTCGTCGTGGACTACAAGGATAAGGGCGTCGCATTCGTGGCCATTTCGCCGAACGATCCAAAGTCTGTGCGCCTCGATGAACTTGGTTACACGGACCTGGGCGATTCATTCGAGGAAATGAAGATCCGGGCCGAACACAAGCAGTTTAACTTCCCCTACCTTTACGATGGCGACGCGGAAAGAGCTTCCCGCGCCTACGGACCGGTGGTCACGCCGCACGTTTTTATTTTCGATGCCGGGCGAAAGCTCCAATTTGTCGGTCGGATTGATGATTCGGAACGCGAGCAATTCGTGAAAGTCCACGACGCTCGCAATGCCCTCGATGCGCTTCTGGCAGGCAAGGAGCCGCCCGTGAAACAAACCAAAGTGGTCGGTTGCTCGGTCAAGTGGGCGGGCAAAGGCGATTCGGTAAAAGCCTATCTGGACAAACTCGCTGCCGAGCCTGTCGCAGTCCAACTGGCGGGTGCTGACGCCCTCAAGGCCCTTCGCAAAAACGATTCGGGCAAGTTGCGGCTGGTCAGCTTCTGGGCGACGTGGTGCGCGCCGTGCGTGGCTGAGTTTCATGAATTCGTCACGATGAACCGCATGTATCGGCGGCGCGACTTTGAGCTGGTTACGGTCGCCGTCAACCGCCCGGATGAAGAAAAGGCCGTGCTTGCGTTCCTGAAGAAGCAGCAGGCCTCGAACAAGAACCTGCTGTTCGACTCGCCTCAGCGGGATGAATTGATCGACGCGTTTGACCCCGCCTGGCCCGGGGCTGTTCCGTTTACGGTGTTAATCTCGCCTGAAGGAAAAATCATCCATCGCGAACTCGGCAGCATCGATCCGCTCGCGCTCAAGCGGGCGATTGTCAAGGCGCTGAACGAGCAGAAGCCCTGGTAGTCCATCGCAGGGAAGGAAACCGTTTCTGTCAGAAGCTTTCGAGCTGAAGGAGGCACGTTTTGCCCCGTTGAACCCGGTTGAGCATTTCTCCACAGCGTCTTATCGCCTATATCGATCGCCAAAAGTAATCTCCAAAAGGTGGGCGACGCCCTGCCGGGCGTTGCGGCAAACCGGCAGGTTTGCCCCACCTTTTTGGAAATTGCTTTTGGCAATCACTCTAAACCCACGCTGGCAAAGGCTTTGCTTGGCATTGAGCGCTTATGATTCTGTTTCTTTTCTTTTGTTCCGGGGCCACGGCTCTCATCTATGAAGTGCTCTGGTCGAAATACCTCTCGCTCATGTTCGGCAGCACGGTGCAGGCACAAACGGTCGTTCTGGCTGTTTTCATGGGCGGATTGGCCCTGGGCAACCGCCTCTTCGGAAAGCGGGCCGACGCGCTCAATCGTCCGTTGCGGGCGTACGGTTATATCGAAATCGCCATCGGCCTCTACGCCTTTTTCTTCGGTGGATTTTATAACCTGGCAGATGCGATTTTCGTCAAAGTGGGTTCACCTCTTCTGAATCAAAGTTGGCTGTTGCTCGCTCTCAAAGGCATCTTGAGCGTTGCTCTGCTGCTGGGTCCGACCGTGCTCATGGGAGGAACGCTGCCTTTGCTCGCCGCCTGGTTGCAAAGGAACGGTGTCGAGCCGGGCCGCCTGTCCGCTCGATTCTATTCCGTCAACAGTCTGGGAGCCGTCTGCGGCGCGGGACTGGCCGGATTTTATCTGGTCCGTAATTTGGGAATGGTATCGACGTCGCAGATGACAGCCCTGGCCAATGTTTTGATCGGCGTCACGGCCATCGGCCTGGCGCGTCATCAAAAAGAAGGCGAAGCAATCTCGCCTGCCGCGGACATCCGTAACGAGACTCCGACTCAAACCCGTGCGATGGTGCGCTGGGCTGCGGCCCTGGTCGTCGTGACGGGCGGCGTTTCGATGGGATTGGAAGTGCTGGCTTCGCGGGCCATGTCGCTGCTCTTCGGTTCTTCGCTCCAGTCCTTCGCCATCGTGCTGATGGCTTTTATCCTGGGCATCGGGCTGGGCAGCAGTGTCATCGCCTCGCCGCGTTTGAAACGCTGGAAGAGCGAAACGATCGTGACCATACTTTTGCTCGCCGCGGCGGTCTGGATCGGCGTTCTGATTTTCAAGATTGAATCGTGGGTTGAATCCTACCGTTGGGCAAAGACTGGTCTTTCTCGAAACGAAGTTGGCTACCTTTTCAACCAACTGCTTTCCGGATTGATCGCCATGGTCATTCTGGGCATGCCCGCCGCCCTGCTTGGGGCCGTGTTGCCGCTGTTGATGCGCGTCGTTTCACAAGATGCCAAGACCCTGGGCGAAAAAATCGGGCGGCTTCTTACTTGGAATACTTTGGGGGCCGTGGCCGGTGTGCTGACGACAGGCTTCGTGCTGATGCCCCAAATCGGCTTGCGGAATTCCTTTGGGACGCTGGCCCTGGTTCTGGCCCTGGTCGCCGCCATGACCGCTTACGTGAAACGTCATCAGCGGTTGGGCGCCCTTTCCGCAGCGGTCATTGGTCTGCTGGCCGTGCTCTTTTTGACCGGCACCGAAGGCTGGAAATGCGTTTTCAGTTCCGGCGTTTTTCGCGCCCGGGAAACGGTGTTCGATCCGAAAGCCATGGAATTGCGGCGCCAAATCGTGAAGATCCTTTTCTATGAGGATGCCCCGGATGCGACCGTCTCCGTAGAGACGAACCTCAAGAAAGCCGATTCGATTAACCTGCGCATCAATGGCAAACCAGACGCCTCAACCGGGGGCGATTTGTTGACGCAGTATTTGTGCGCCCATCTGCCAATGGCAGTGCGCCCCGACGCCAAAGAGGTTTTTGTGCTGGGCATGGGCAGTGGCATCACCGCCGGAGCCGTGCTCGGGCATCCGGTCGAACGTGTCACCATCGCAGAAAATTGCGAACCCGTCCTGCGCACGGTCCACTTCTTCGACAAGTACAACAACGGCGTCATGACCAACGCGCGCAGCCGCATTTGGGTCGAAGATGCCCGCACCATTCTGAAACTCAGTCCACAGCAATACGACATTATCATTTTGGAGCCTTCCAATCCGTGGACGGTCGGGGTGGGGAGCGTCTTCAGTCAGGAGTTCTATCGACTGGCAGCCAGCCGGCTCAAAGAAGATGGCATCATCGCACAATGGTTTCACGTTTATGAGATGCACGACGGGATCGTATCCATGGTCCTGCGCACCTTCAATTCGGTTTACCCCTACACGGAGATCTGGGATTGCGGCTGGGGCGACCTGATCATGCTCGGCGCCAGGCAGCCATGGAAAACCGATTTGGCGAACTATCGCAGAATTCTCGAACGCGAATTGCCGCGCCAGCAATTGGAGACCGCGGGCCTCAAGACACCGGAAGCGCTGCTGACTCGCCAACTGGCTTCTCAACGCACCGCCTTCGCCATCGCGGGTGACGGCGCCATTCAATCGGACCTCTTTCCCATATTGGAATATGAAGCGCCCAAAGCCTTTTACATAGGCGTGTCTTCCCCAATGATGGCCGAGTTCGATGAAAGAACCGCCCAGGCCTCTCTCGCGCCGGAGGGTAAACGCGCCGCTCTTGGTTCGCTCAGCAATGAGGCTCTCAAAGAGATGTTCGCCAATTATGGCTCGATCAACTCGGCCTTCATCGAAATAGTGAACTTGCGATTGAAAACCAACTCCGTGGCCGAGGCTGCATCCTCCGTAGCTTCGTTACCCAGCCTTTTGCGCCTGGCAGAGTCTCCTCCGGCCCCGGTCAAGCCGCCTGAAGACGCCAGCGAACAATTGAAAGCACTGATCCACGCGGCGAATCAGCTGGAGGCAGGCGCTGGCCAAAAACGGGAAGCGATTCAGCAGATCGAAACGATCCTTCGCGCTTATCAGGATCCTGCTTCCCAAAAGGCCAGCCAATGGGCGCCTTCCTGGTTTGCAGTCCTCGGAGCGCGACACAGTCTCGGTTCAGGCGATCACTCATCCGCGCAACGCTTGATTGAGCTGGGCCGAAAGGTCGGTCCCAGCGACGCGCAATTGGATTATCTCACCCGGATTCTGGAGCGGGAACAAGCGCTGAATTCCAAATTGGCTTCGTCGAGAAACTGAATCGTTGAACAAGGTAGGTCGAGGTGCGCCCCGCAGCCGCGAAGGGGAACACGCCAATAGCCGAGATCAAGAACACGCTTCTATAGTGATTGCCAAAAATAATTTCCGACCAAACCAAGAGCCAAGGCTGCTGCGCCTCACAGAGGCGCGCTCCGGAGCGCGGGTCTGCGACCCGCAGCGTGTTCCAATAGGTTGCCAATCGGAAATGAATTCTGGCAACCGCTCTAACGCCCCAGCAATAAAGCGGGTTTATTGGAATCATCCCCCACATCAAAACGCGGAAAGGCCTTGAAGGAAAATGTAAAGGCCACCGTGTAATCAGTCGGCCCCGTCCGCTCATCGCGAATGCGCAACGTTAATGCGCTCGTCCAACTGCGGAAATCACGATAGACGGTGTACTGTTGCTCTTCCATCGTCCCATCGCGTCTTTCATAATGATGGGTGGCGCGGGCACCCCAGTTCTCATTCAAGCGATAATAAATGCTGCTGAAGATGAGATCGTTCCCGGAATCCGGTCCGAAACTCGGGTCCTCGCGCAAATAGCGATGTCCGACCGTCCAGCTCCAGGGCCCACCCGGGAGCAGCGTTGCGCGATGATTGGCCTCTTTTAAGAGATGGTTATTGGGATCGTAGCGCGTTTCCGAGCTCAACGTCAGCCAGGAAAATGGTCTGACGTCCAAATCGGAATAGACATCCGCGAAGGTGGGCTGCTCGCTCCGTGGGTCGAGCCGCCAATCGGTGTAGAGCGCCCAATGCACCAAATTGTCGATGCCTTGCTTTCGTTTGGTCTGAAATTTATTTCGCAAGCCAAGACGCAGGACATTTTGCGTGTCGATGGAATCAATCGCGTTGTAGTCCGGATACTCGATGGGCAACAGGCGCGTGCTGGGCAGTTCGTAATCGAATTGGGGCAAGCGGCGCGGCGGCGCAGTCGGGTGTGGCACAAAGACGTAGTTGACGGAGGGCTGAACAATATGGCGCAGCCCGTTCACCTGCCAAAACTGGCTGCGCGCGCCTGGCCATAGACTCGAGGCTTTGAAGGACACTTCCGCGCCGGTGTTAAGGACCGCGCGATCTTCTTCATCGGTGAAGGCGCCCGGGCCGTGCGCCTCGCTGTAATAAGTGAACCGGCCACCCACACGCGGCGTCACGTTCAGCCACCCAAAGAAAGTCCGGGGCAAGTCCACCTGATGAAACGTGTCGCCGCGCAAGGCCGAGTAAGGCCGGTTCGTGCTGCTGTCGGCAAATGCGCGCTCGTAGTAGCCGAAGGAGTTGTCCGCCTCGTAATAAAACGGAGAGCCTGCGATTTGCTGACGGAGTCCTCGCAGGCGCACCTCGGGCAGCCGTTCGACTGTCTCGTAGAAGTCATTGACCTGCGGTTGAACGAAGAGCTCCAAACTGTAGTTCGACCACAATTGATTTGCTTCGAGGTACGAGTTGGGCTGGACGTTCTTCCGGTATTCACTCTCAAAAAAGTCGCGCACGATGAACTCGTCGCTTTGGTAGCGCAACAGTCCTTTGACGGTCAGGTTGGTGCGGGGCGCCGCTTGATGGAACAACCAAAGGCGCTGCCGATCGTCATCGATGGGCAATCCGTTGGAATCAAGACCTGGTTCCTCGTCCTGGGCGTAGTAGTATCGGGCCGTGCCCGCGCCAAACTTCGGCAGGCGCCAATGCAGGTCCGGTCCGAGCCCCACCCCCCGCTCCAGCCGCCCGTCCACGTTCAGACTGCCGTAAAGCCGCTCGTTCCAGTACCAGTTGTAGCTCGTCTCCAGATAGGGCCCGAAGGAGCTGCGATAACCGGGCGTGAATTGGAACCTCGGTCTCTGCGCTTTCAGACTGCGACGGTAGCTCGGCAGATAAAGCACCGGCACATCGCCCAGGTAAAAAGTCGCTTGTTTGGCTTCGACGTATTCCCCCGGCACAATGACGAGAGTCCGGGCGCGAATGCTGATGTTGGGGTCCGTATGATCGTCAGGCGTGAGCAATCCGTTGATCGCCACATAGACACCCGCGGGTTTGTCGCCGACGACAACCTCGCCTTTGGCAAACACAGGAGGCTGTCCCGTGCGAAAACCCTCGCCGATGATTTTCCCGGTCTTGAAATTGTAGCGAAGCTTCTCCCCGATCCATACCTGGCCGTAATGTTGCAGCCGGACATTGCCTTCGGCCTCCGCCTCGCCTGTTTCCTGATTGATGGTGGCCCTTTGCGCCGTGAGCACAGCGTCGGCATATTTCACCACCACGTAATTTGTCGCCGTCATCGCGCCGGTTCTGGGATCGATCACACCGCCGGGGGCTTCGATGAACCATTCCTGCTTGTCTTTGGGCTGTTGGGCGAAGGCAAATGAACAACAGCAGCAGAGGAATAAAGTCGTCGCGCTCAGCCTGTGCATTGGGCGCGCCCACTAAAACAAATGAGCCAAGGACTGCCAAGAAATTTGATTTTTCGCGAACGGGCCTGCAAAAGGATTACGTCACTCTTGTCACGTCACCATTCCGGGTGGCGACTTTTCATTTCCGCCGCCAGGTCTGGAAGATACATCGGGGAGGAGCCCATCAGCACGGCATCCGCGCCGGCAGCAAAGAAATCGACTATGTCCTGCTCCTGTGAAACGCCGCCCACAGCCGCGATGGCTAACCGCAAGCCGTCCGCCTGCACGATCTGCGCGGCCTGGCGGACGTCGTCCACGGAAGGTTGATGGATGGCGCGTCCGAGCACTCCCGCTTTCATGAATTGCTTCCCAAAGGCGGGACGGCCATCCCGATGAAGCACGGGACGGCTGATGGCGTTGACGAGCGTGATGCCGTCCGCGAGGCCATCGATCCCTTGCAGAAAGCCGCGCATCTTTTCCCGTTCGCCGAAATGGCCCACCTTAATCAGGAACGGAATCGCGCCCACAGCGTCACGAATGCTTTTGGAAATAGCGCGGCTCAATTCATTGTCCATGTAGATCGTGCCTTCCGGCGAGCACACGTTCGGACAGGAAAAATTCGCTTCAATCGCATCCGCGCCGGCCTCTGCGGCCCACCGCGCGCAGCGGCAAAAATCGTTTGCCACTTCCTGGACGGTCGCCTGATCGCCCGGCGTTGCCACGACCGACACGATCAGCATTTGACCCTCAGCCAGGCCGGCCTTGGCGCGGCCAACGTCTTCACGCCAGATTTCGGGCGCCATCGAAGGCATTCCAAAACAAACGGAGGAACTGAGCCGGGATGGCTCGTTCGGGAGACGCTCCTTGACGTAAACTGGTCCATCGGCTTTCCCGTCGTCATCCACAAAGACCCAGTTCGGCAGCGGATAGCAGGGTCGATGTGAGGAGCGGACGGTTTTATAAGTCAGAATATCAAAACCGCGCTGAGCGTAGCCAAGAATCCACTTGCTATTGAGCAGCAGGCCAGCGGGGATGCCGAGGCGGCTGCGCACTTTAACTCCCAGAAATTGCTTCGCACAACCGGCGGCTGGCTTGGGCGTCGAAGAAAAGGCCGGTCCGCGCTCGTAATTAAACTGGTAGCTCTGAGTGATGTCGTAAGTCTGGTTCATGGCAAAAGCACGGATCGCGGCGAAGAGTTTACAGCATCATCGCTCGTTGAGGTATTGAAATTTCCCGCGTGACGAACAGGCGTCTGGCGCGCTTTCAAAAGCCTTGTGCGAGTGAACCGCGCGTATCCCATAGGGACGAGGCTGTGCTTTTGCACAGTACGGCTGCGGGAAAAACCTAACTTCTGTCTTGCTTTTCATTTTGGGATTTGGTTGGCTTCCTGGACCAAGCTCACCCAACCGAAAGTTCAGCAATGCTTTCGTATCCCTTAGCAAACAGTTGGCTGCCTTCTGGGTCCAAGGACCGCGCACGGGGTGTAATCCCATCAGCGAAAGTCAATGTCGTGTCAGTAGAGATTCTCAGCCTTCCACCTCCCCAACGTAATCGCAAAGGAATGTTATGAAGAGAAATGATCTGTCTGCTACGAAGTTTCACCGTATCGCAACCTGGATTATTGCCGCCACGTTCGCAGCGATGTTCAGTTTCGGCTCCGGAGTGCCGCGGGTCACGGCCGCCCTCTTCCCGCCACAAGGCGACGACGTCATGACCAGCCTGGGAGTCTTCAAAGTGCTGGTGGCGCCGGCCTACCGATCATTGCTGGCGCCGTCCGGGGCATTGGTTGGCTATCCGGGTTATGTGAGCGCTGATGGCCGGCTCACCAGTCCGTTGCTCTTCGACTCCAGCACGCGCGTGGGCCGCAGCGATCCTTACGGCCGGGCACCCCTGGGGCCGCTGGACGTCGGCGCGCCGTCGATGGGGCTGCAAGGTTACGTCGATTATCCCTTCATACCGGCTGCCTTTTCGGCGGCTCCGTTGGGAACGCGGGAAATCCTGACGCGCATCCGCAGCTTGGCGCTCCGGACCACCTGCACCAATTCCGATCCGCGTGTGCCTCATCCGCCGATCAACTACCAGATGGTGTCGGCGGGGCCGGACCAGGGCATCGCTGCCAAGAGCGTGGGCATGGTGCAACGGCTGACGAACGCCCCGGCCGGCTCTGATTTTCCGGCGAAAAGTTTCTTCGATATTTTTTTGGAAGTAAATTTGCCGTCGTTGCCCGGGACGGTTTCGGGGACGGCCTTTCCCCCTTTGGGCGCGATCCTTTACAATGATTTTCCGTTGGTGGTGACGAACCTCGACCTGGGCGCGCTGCCGCCGCACGTCATCTACATTCACGGCGAGACCACGGCAGTGCCACTAAAATTCCGCGATGGCAATCTTCCCTATTGGAACGCAGGCGAGATTTTTGGATACGTGGTGCTGGCCGGACATGGAACGCAATTCGATTGCCCGAGCGAGGCAGGCGCCTTCCTTGACACGGTGCTGGGGCCGATTGGAGGCAGGCCGTCAAATGAACTGCCCATCGAGTGGCCCTTTCCGACCGATCTCTGCCCGCCGACCAATTCAACTTATGATTCGGTGAAGGAGATTGACATCATCCGCTTCAGCGCCGGGACGAGTCTTCAGGTGCAGGCAAAAAACTTCAGCCACGGGCGCCTGGATAATCCCATTGTCCCTCCTCCTCTAAACGGAGGTGCAACCTATAGTGACCCTTCCACGGAAGTGATGCTGGAGTTTTCCCTGAATAATGGACCATGGACAATGGCGCTGGCCAATGGCGGCGTCGCCGTGCGTATCAACCATACCGCTGACATGGGCGATTTGCGCCTGTTCGACACGGAAATGCTCAGCCTGAATCTGTCGGGTAACACTCCCGTTGGCCCATTTATGCTGCGCGAGAGTCCCACCCGGCAGTCGCCGGGCAAGCACATGTTCCGCGACACCGGCGGCGATTATCGCATAAGCGGCTTCTTCGATGTGATCCTGGAATTGAGCGTGGATGGCGGTGTAAACTGGATTCCCGCCGACCGCCCCATCCGCGTGCAGCTCACTCCGGGCTGTGAGACCAACGCCCCCAAAGTGCTTTCCGTGACGGCTGACTGCGATGCGAACACGATCAGCGTCCAGTTCAGCGAGTCGATGGATCCAGTGAGCACCACTGACCCAGGCAGGTACAGTGTCATTCCGGGTGTTACCGTTCTCAGCGTTGCGCTGAATGCGTCCGGCGACGTCGCTGTTCTGGCCACGACCGATCTGTTCTGTGACAAGAGTTACGAGCTTCTTATCCGCAGTGTCGCCGACAAATGCGGCAACGTAATCGCTCCCAACCCCACCATCGTCAGCATAACGTGCCCGCCCTGCAAAGTGTCGAAGTGGTCTCAACTGCCTGGCTTCATCGCCCCGCCGGGGATCGATCCCAATCGGCGTGGCGGCGATCGGCCATCGGACTTCGATTGGGTGACGTTGATGGAGTCCGGCACCACAGCCACCGAACCCAATTGGGTCATCGCCGAGGACTTCCGATCCGACGGGCGTCCCATTTTGTGCGTGCGTTGGTGGGGTTCCTACCTGCCGGGCTACGAACCGGGCACGACCACGGCGGGTGGAATAGCCAATACCTTCTTTGAGGATGGTTATGTCTTGTCGTTTTTCACCAGCACGCCGCCGGGCGGCGCGCCAAGCCGGCCCGACCAGTTGCTCGGCACCTATGTTGCCCCGCTGGAGTCCATCAAGATCACTCCCACTCGATTCATTGGCTGTGACAGCAATCGTATCTGGCAGTATGAAGTAAAGCTAAAGGATACATGTCTGGAACACGCCGATCCGCGAATTGCGACACCTCGAGCCTTCCTGGAAGTGAGCAACGTCGTGTATTGGCTGGCCATCACTGCGGAGGTCGGGCACCGTATCTTCCCGCTCATTGACCCCGCTGGAAATGTGGTCAAGTGGGAGGGAGAACCCAGTGGCAAGCGGGCTAAAGAACATTTCTGGGGCTGGCACACGAGCCCGCGGAACGCGCTGAACCCGTCATCGATGAGTCAGGTCTTTATGCAAGGCGAGGAATGGATTTACGCTCTGTGGCGGTCGAACTTCCAGGACCCGCTGTGCAACGACATTGCTCAAGCCTTCGAATTGTTGACCACGCAGCCACCGTGCGAAACGAATCCCCCCACGGTGATCTCCGTAGCCATCGATTGCGACAACGATAAGATTACCGTGACGTACAGCGAGGCGATGGAGCCTTCTACGGTGGGCGATCCTGGCAACTATGCGCTCGGGGGCGGTGTGAACATCAACAGCATCGTACTGAACGCCGACGCCTCCGTCGCCTGCCTCTACACCAAGGATCTGAAATGCGAGGGCACTTATACGCTGACCATCTTCGACGTCACAGACGTCTGCCGCAATGAGATCGATGAGATCATCCCCAATCCGGAGACCTTCACCCTGGCGTGTCCGCCCTGTCCGGAGCCTAAAGTTGCCAAATGGTCTCAGCTTCCCGGCTTCCTGACGCCGGGCGCCGCAGGTGGCAACTTCCGCGGCGCAGATCGGCCCTCGGACTTTGATTGGACCGCGTTGATGCAGTCGGGCACTGCGCTCAGTCATCCCAACTGGGTCATCGCTGAAGATTTCCGATCCGACGGACGACCCATCTTGTGCGTGCGGTGGTGGGGCTCCTACATGCCGGGCTTTGAGCCAACCAGTCCGACTTTGACCGCCGCGATACCGCCCAGCTTCTTTGAAGATGGTTACGTCTTGTCGTTCTTCACCTCCGTCCAGCCCGTCGGCCCTGGTGCCTCGAGCCGGCCGGGCCAGTTATTGGGAACGTACATCGCGCCGCTCTCAGCCATAAAGATCACTCCGACCCAATTCTACGGCTGCGACAGCAATCGCATCTGGCAGTACGAAGTTAAACTGGAGGATACGTGTCTGGATCATGCCGATCCTCGCATTGCGCGCCCGGACGCCTTTCTGGAGGTGAGCAACGTTCTGTATTGGGTGGCCATCACCGCGGAGGTCGGGCATCAGGTCATCCGGATCACCGACGCTGCCGGCAACGTCGATTGGCGCCATCAGCCAACAGGCAAACGGGCCGACCGCCACTTCTGGGGTTGGCATACCAGTCCGAGGCAGGTGGAAGACCGATCGGTGATGGGCCATGTGTTCATGCAAGGCACCGAATGGATTTATCCCATCACTCAATGGATGGTCAATCCGGTGGTGTGCAATGAAGTCGATCAAGCTTTCGAGCTCTTGACCGGGAGACCACCCCCGTGTGAGACCAATCGGCCGACCGTCATTTCTGTCACAGCCAATTGCGACAGCAACAAGATCACGGTGATTTACAGCGAGGCCATGGAGTCGAGCGCTGCCAGCAGCCCCGCCAATTACTTCGTCATCAACCTCAGCGGCGGGCCAGCCGTCACCGTGCTCAGCGCTACGATCACGGCCGATGGCCAAACCGTTTGTCTGTTCACAACACCATTGGAATGCGACGATACTTACTCCTTAAGCATCTCGACCAACGTCACCGATCTCTGTGGCAATCATTTACCTCAAACCATTGACGGATATTTCTTCAGGTGTCCGCCATGTCCACAACCAAAAGTGGCCAAGTGGTCGCAATTGCCAGGCTACCTGACATCCACGACCAATCCGCATCGACGCGGCGCGGATCGGCCATCGGACTTCGACTGGAACCTGATCATGCAAAGCCCCGGCACCATCATCCAGCCCAACTGGGTGATCGCCGACGATTTCCTGTCCGACGGACGTCCCATCCTGTGCGTGCGCTGGTGGGGTTCGTACTTCAAGGGATACGAACCGGTCACCACCGGAGCAGCCGGACAACAATTCTTCGAGGATGGCTACGTCCTGTCGTTCTTCAGCGGTTTCATTGGCGGCATCAACCGTCCCGAAAAGTTGCTCGGAACGTATGTTGCGCCGTTGGAATCCGTGAAGATCACGCCGACGCCGTTCTTCGGATGCGACAGCAATCGCATTTGGCAGTATGAAGTCGCCCTCAAGGACACCTGTCTGGATCATCGCTTCGCCAGCATCGCTCGGCCCACGGCGTTTCTGGAGAGAAGCAACGACTATTATTTTCTAGCGATCACTGCGGAAGTAGGGCATCGCGTGACTCCGCTTAGAAACACCCATGGCCAGATCGTGGATTGGGTACAAAAGTCAACCGACAAGCGAACGCAAGAGCATTTCTGGGGTTGGCACACCTCTCCGAATACCCGTTTGGACGTGTCGGTCATGGGGAATGTTCTCATGGAAGGCGATGACTGGATCTACACGCGGTGGGGCCGAAACGAGCCAGTCTGCAACGAGATCGATCAGGCCTTTGAACTGTTGACTGGCCCCATCCTGTGTCCGCCCCCAGCCACCTTGAGCATCGTGCGCAGCGGGAATGACGTGGTGATATCCTGGGTGGGTGACTTCACGTTGCAAGGCACGCCGGAGCTCACCTGCGACCCGAATATGTGCAGCCAGAGCCCGAACATACAGTGGTCGGATATCACAACAACATCACCGGCGATATTGCCCATTCTCTTCACGCAACACCGGTTCTTCCGGTTGATCTGTCCATAAAAGGCGTGCCCTATCCTACTTCATTGCCAAGGCGCGCGGCGTTCTGCTAGCGTGCGCCCATGAATTTTTTGGTCACGGGCGGGGCCGGTTTTATCGGCTTCCATGTTTGCGAACGTTTGTTGCAGATGGGGCATGCGGTCTGGGTCATCGACGATTTGAACCCCTTCTACGACCCGGCGCTCAAACAGGAGAACCTGAATGCGCTTCAGGCCTTGGGCAAGCCATTCACTTTCGTGCGGGGCGACATCACCTACAGTCCCGTCGTGAGCCGGTTGTTCGACAAGGTTCGCTTCGCTCAGATCATTCATCTGGCCGCGCGCGCCGGTGTTCGGCCCAGCCTGGCCGAACCAGCCCTCTATCAGCGCGTGAATGTGGAAGGCACGGTCAAACTGCTGGAAGCAGCCCGGCAGCACAAGGTGAAGAAGATCACCATCGCGTCCTCGTCGTCCGTTTACGGAGTAAACTCCAAAGTGCCGTTTTCGGAAGACGATCCCATCTTCTCCGCCATTTCACCCTATGCCGCCAGCAAACTGGCGTGCGAAGCGCTCGGACATGTTTATCATCACGTCTATGGCATGGACGTCGTGATGCTTCGGCTCTTTACCGTTTATGGGCCGCGGCAAAGACCCGATTTGGCGATCCGCAAGTTCACCAAAATGATCGGTGAAGGAACGCCCATCCCGGTTTACGGAGATGGGAGCACGGCTCGGGATTATACCTACGTCAGCGACATCGTGGAAGGAATCATCTCCGTGACGCAAAAGGAATTTGGCTATCAGATTTTCAACCTGGGCGAATCGCAGACGGTCAAGCTCGCCTACCTCATTGCTTTGCTCGAACAAGCGCTGGGGAAAAAAGCGGTCATCGATCGGTTGCCCGTGCAGCCTGGCGATGTGCCGATCACCTTTGCGAACATCGGCAAGGCGCGCTCGCTGCTGGGCTATTCGCCGGGCATCAAGATCGAACAGGGAATCCCGTTGTTCGTGGACTGGTTCCGCAAAGCCGGGAATCGTTGAACGTTGACTGGAAGCGTTGGCAATTCAAGGGACGCCACGTTCGGGCGAACCCGGATCTTAACGCGGCCAGGGGTTAGGGCGCTTCTTGAGGAGCTGTTGCCCAAATGGCCGGTGCGATGTTCGGGGAGGGCGAGGCTCCTGACGAGCCCTGTTTTTGCCCGCGCTTTTTGATCAGCATGGCTCGCGAGGACGCTCGCCCTCCCCTGAGATGATTTGGGCAACACGCCCTCAAGGATGCGCCCAAGGGGCTCAGCTCTTACTATTTTTCCTTTGACAGTTCACCGGTTTGCCGTTGGCATTTGCTCGATAGATTTCAGCAAATGCCTTATGAAGAAATCAACTTTGACCATTGTGTCTGCGATCGTGCTCGCCACTTCGTTAGCTGCCGGGAAAGATCCACGGTGCTATGAGCTGCGGGTCTATTACGCAGCGCCGGGCAAACTGGATGATCTCCATGCCCGCTTCCGCAATCACACGCTGAAGATTTTTGAAAAGCACGGCATGGCCAATGTGGGTTATTGGGTGCCCGTGGACAATCCGGAGAATAAACTCATCTACGTCTTGTCTTATCCCAGCCGCGAGGCAGCCGGGAAATCATGGAAAGACTTCGTCGCCGATCCGGAATGGCAAGCAGCTCAAAAAGCTTCCGAGAGCAACGGACGGCTGGTGGCCAAGGCCGAATCCACCTTCCTCAGCCCAACGGACTATTCCCCGGCCATCGTACCGCCGACTTCGCAAGCGCCGCGTACCTTTGAGCTGCGCATCTACAAAACGCCGCCGGACAGGCTCGACGATCTGCATGCCCGATTCCGCGACCACACCCTGAAACTCTTCAGCAAACATGGAATGGCCCATTTCGGCTACTGGACGCCCATGGATAAAGCGAAGGGCGCCGAAGATACGTTAATCTATATCCTCGCGCACCAAAGCCGTGACGCTGCGGACGCTTCCTTCAAAGCATTCCGAGAGGATCCGGACTGGACGGCAGCCAAAAAGGCGTCGGAAGAAAAAGCGGGTGGCTCACTGACCATTTCGGATGGTGTCAAATCGACGTTTATGAAACCGACCGATTATTCGCCAACGAAATGAGGCCATGGCGCGTTGGCCAAGCCTGTCGTAACGGTTGCCAGCTTAACCGGAAATAGTCCGCCGGCTGGCGCATCGCCGTCGCGTGTCGCAGCGGCGGATGGCCCTCGCGTCAGGCCGCTCATCGAGCGAACAAAGCGGCCGTTTGTTGCTTATACAGAAAACTTGTCTGGCCCGCCCTGCCGTTGCCTAATATCGCCATGCAAGTCCTTCCACACACCCGCTCGTGCTTCGTTTGCGGTGAATCCAATCCCCTCGGCCTCCGACTGCGCTTTGGCACGAATGGCCGGATCGTGCGCGCGGAGTTCACACCGCGGCCGGAACACATCGGCTTCAAGCAGATCGTCCACGGCGGCATTGTGGCCACGCTGCTGGACGAAATCATGGTGTGGGCTTGCGCGGTGCAGACAAAACAGTTCGCTTTTTGCGCCGAACTGAACGTGCGATTTCAACAACCCCTGCGTCCAGGGGAGAAAACCGTTGCCACGGCGGAACTGGTGAACAATCGGCGAAACCGCATTTTCGAGGCAAAGGCCGCACTCTGCCATACCAACGGCAATGTGCTGGCCACGGCCACGGGAAAATACCTGCCAATCAAAGCAGCGGACGCCGCGGAAATGATGCGTGAGCTTATCGGCGATTCAGAGATGTTCCGACTGCCGTGAGCCGCGCCACCATTGCCTGCGTCAGCGTGGTGGCGCAATGATTTCTCATCCCCAAAGCATTATTTGAACTCAGCTACAGCGCGGCCGAACGCTTCCAGGTCCGCATACTTATTCTGCCAGGTGGTGTACATCACCCCCATAACCCCTGGGGTAAATTTGGCGGCCGCGAGCCATTCACGAATCTGTGCCGGGTTGCGATCGTAATAGCCAGCGATCACCTGCTTATGGCCGCGACCGGCAAACCATTTCAAACTGGCTTCGCGTTTGTCAAAGTACCACGGCACAATAATCACATCCTTGTCGAGCCCTTCCCACGAACCAGCCAGATTCCCGCGCACAAGGTAATAGTCCTGGTGAGCGTTGTGATGCGGATCAAACATGTCGCTCCAAACGTAAACCTTTCCCTGCGGGTTGGTCTCCCGCAGGATGCGGATGCAGCTCTTCACGTTGTCAGCCAGGATCGCGCCTGCATCCAGGTTGCGACGCTGGCAAGCCATGCACCAGTTGAGGATGCGCACTTCATCGTGCGACATCATATAACCCTTGGCCTTCCAGGCCGCATGCATCCGCCTGGCCTGATCCCGCAGCAACTCGACAGTCTTGGGCTCCGACGGACAAATCATGGCCTGACCGTCGTGCACAGTCATGGCGTGATAATAGGAAGCACGCAGGCGCGTTCCGTCGGGCAAGGCGATTTTGATAACCGGTGGTTGGTGATAAACGTCGTAGGCTCCTTTCCAGGGTTTGACGCCCATGTTTGGATCCGACACCTGAGTGAAGTCACGCCCCTCGGTTAGAATAGGTCCATTTTCCTTCTGAACGATCAACGGCGCGCCGGGGCGCCGGACCAGGTTCACCAGCCCCACTTCCTCAAGCCTCGCATCATCCAACCAAACCGAGCCCGTCCGTCCGTCCCAGCAGCCGATGTAAAGCTCCACCTCTTCGTGCTCCAGTGAATTGAAAACAACGTGATGGGTCGTCCAGTCCTGAGTGGGTTTTACGCCCAGGGAATGATAGCTGAGCCCGCGACTGCCGGCCAACACCTTCACTTCCGGCGTGCCGCGAAAGTCCTGCGTCTTGATTCGAAGCGAAAGGTGATACTGCTGAAACGGGTGAAGCTTCAGTTTTTGAACAATACGGGCGTTGTTGCCCTTCGGATCTCGGATCAGCGCGGTGCCACGATCGGCGATGACCTCCGGGTCCTTCCAACTCCATTGGGTGAAGTCGGCAAAATCGCCACCTCGGAACACGACCGGGTCAACCGGTTGACAGCGCGCCTCTCCTTTCTTGACGACAAAGAGCGCATCGCGCACGGGCAAGGCTTCAATCAGATTTGGATCATGCCAAAGCAAATCATTCGAGTAGCCGATGGAGAAAAGCGCCGGAACGATTTCAAGCTTCAATTCGGCAGCGAGCTTCCGGATGCGCTCGATGTTCCGGAAATAGCGGGCGTCCATGTCCCCCAGCTTCGAGAACTTGGAATCGGCCAGGAGCACATGGGTATAGCCCGCCTTGGCCGCGCGTCGAAAGAGGATGTCGAGCTCATCAACGTTCGTATCGACCCAAAGGTTTTTGGAGCAGTAGATCCAACGCTGCAACGGCGCCGCTGAGGCCAGGTTGCTGGCGGACAATCCTGCTGCGAACAGAAAAAGCCAGATCCATCGGAACTTAATCATGCGCGGATGCTACGCCGCGCAGCGAAGATTACCAGCCCGCTTTAGGAACCATAAATGGCAATGGCTTGCCTGCGGTTGGCCTACGCGAGGTCAACGGGCCGACTATCAGCGCGGGCAGAATCGAAACAGGCGGCCATCACCCGCTGCGTCTTCAATGCGATATCCGGCCATGCATCGTTCAATCGCCCCGCGCGAACCTGCTCGGCGAAGTTGCGAAACAGATTCGTCTCCTGCGCGGTCACGTGACTGTTGCTGTATTCCGGAACGGCGAACCGCCGCCAGTGCGCTTCCATGTTAAAATTACAGCCAGCCACATTAAACGCAGCCTGGTTCACATCGAAGGAAGATTCGTTGCCAAAGAATGGAAGCACAAAATCGGACAGGCGCAGATAGCCCTTCGTCCCGCTGACGGTCGCCCATTGCTCGTCGTGCGCGAGGAAGGAGCAGTAGAAGCCGGCGGAGACACCATTGGCGAATAGCAGTTCGCCGGAAAATTCCGCCGGTACCGGAACAGGGCTGTTTGGGCCGGCGACTTCCTTGAGGATGCGCCCGGTGACACGCCGGGGCAGGAGCTCGTTCGTCACCCAAAGCGCCAGCCGAATGTTGTACCATCCGAGATCGCCCAGGCAGCCGAAAGGTTCGAGAGCGCTGTTCACTCTAATGTTGCTCGCAAAAAATTGCTCGTCTCCGGGAAAGCTGAAGGCTGAGGTGATGCGTTTAACGTCGCCGATGCTGGTCCCGTCGTTCAACACATCGCGAATGCAGTCGAGGCGCCGGCTGTGCATAAACATGACGCCGTCCATGAACTGCACGCGATGACGGCGGCAAGCGTCGAGCATTTCGCCCAGGTCTGCGACACTGGTCGCACACGGCTTTTCGCACACAATGTGTTTGCCGGCTTCGGCGGCACGGATTACCCACCCTTTGCGCAGCCCGGTGGGCAGCGGGATGTAAACCGCGTCAACGTCCTTCGACGCCAGCAGTTCCTCATAACTGCCCAGCGCTTTTGGCGCCGCTTCCATTGGCGTATCCGCCTGGCATTCGGCGATGAAACGCCGGCAGTGCTTCATGTCCCTGCTCGCGACGGCGATGACGGTGGAGTTGCCTGTGTTGCGAATGGCTTTCCAGTTTTTGCGCGCAATCTGTGCCGCGCCGAGGAACCCCCAGCGGAGTTTGTTGGCACTCATAATTTTTCGAAGGGGTTACTCACATCATTCACTGGCTCGCCCGCGTCGAATCAAGGCCATTGTCATCGGTCCCTTTTACTCCAATCAGTTGGTCGGCCTCAAGCCATCCAGCGCTCCAAGAATCGTTCGCTGCACGTCGGGATGAGCCAGGTTTCCCAAATGGCCGCCTTTGTCGAACACGGTGAGTTGATCCGGCTTAAACGTTGCCTCAAGCCAGTCCAGGTCCTCGTTCGCCAGGAGTATATCGTTCCGATTCACGATTAGGCGGATGTTCCGGTTGGCCGTGAGACCGCCGGCATGCGCTCGCAGATCAGCGGCATGGGCGCTCACTTTCGGCGCGGTGAGGTCAATGCCGCGGGTTTGATAATACGGCGTCGCAAACTTCTCGAAGTAATCTTTGTAGGAATACTGGAGAATTTCCCGATAGACCGGAGCGCGTCTGAATTCATCCATCGGCTGTTCGAGAATTCCCTGACTGTGCCGCCATTGGCTGCTGAAGATGGCGTCGCGCAGGATAAAGCGAAACGTCAATCCGATCAGGAACTTGGATTCTACGGCATCGAATGGCGGTGTGGCGCCTGGAGCCGGAGGAGTCTTGGTCAAGGCAGCAACCTTCAGAAACGTGTTTTCGATGTTGGCCGTGCGTTGCGCGGCGGGCCAGGCCAAAGGCGCCTGATAGAATTCGTCCAGTTTGGAAATGCCATGGAGCAATCGAACCGGTGAATGGATGGCGACATAACGATCGAATTTGATCAGCGGGGCCTGGTTCGTCGCGAGCGTGGCGGCAATGAACAGGGATTGGAATCCTCCCATGGAATAACCCATCAAAGCTTTGGCGCCTAATCGATTGAGATGCTGCGCCTCCAACCGATGATGAATCGCCGTCAGCACGACGTGCAGGTCGTGAGCATCGATGGGAGTATAGGCTGGCATGGCCGCTGTCGAGGCGTGCTCCATGAACTCGTAGTTGTATGGACTGCTGATGCAGACTGCGGAGAAACCCTTCTCGTATACCAACTCGGCCAGCGCGATTACGGTTTCAGCCAGACGATGCGAGCCCAGCCCCGGAATGATATAGACGACGGGTGCTTTTCCTGGTTGCAGCCAATAGGTGAACTTCAACTTCTTGCCTGTAGCCGGAATAAAAACGGAGCGAGTTTTGCCGTGATTCGGAAATTCAGGATTTTTATTGGTGAACGAGATGGATTGAAGCGTCTCCAGTGAGGGCTCGTCCGGCGGGCCTTTGAGCTGGAAATCGGGCACTCGGGTTTGACGAGTGAAGGTCCATGCATATTGAAGCACGGAATAGGGATCCATTTCGGCCTGGGCCAGCCGCGCCGTTTTGTCCACCGTGTCAACCTGGCTGTTATACAGGTTCCCGTAGGCGTAATACGTAAAGGGGCTGAGATAGGTCAGCGGATTGTCCGGATCGAAAGGGTAAGGACTGAGATAGGTCAGGGGATTGGCGGCGGTGTCCGCAGCCAGGCCGAGGGCGTCCCGTTCGTTGCTCGGCCCAAAAATTGGCAGCATCAAGTAGCATCCTGGCTTCCAGCCCCATTGGCCCAAAGTCTGGCCAAAATCCGCGTCAGACTTCGGGATCTTCCACCGGGTCGCTACGTCAATGAACCCCGCCGCGCCAGCCACCGTATTGCAAACGAACCGATCGGTTTCATGTCGCGCACCAGCGCATTTTCCCTGAAGCAGGTTGTTAATGAGCCGCCCCGGATAAGTGATGTTCCGGCCGAAGTTTCCGATCCCGACCCTGAGCGGCTTGACGACGATGAAGCGATAGACTTTGGCGGTCGGCTTGACAATGCGGACCATGACTGCCTTGTTGAAGGCCCACATGACACGATTCACCGGTTCGATGGGGTCGGGGACCGATTTTGGAAGAACAACTATCTCTGTGGCGGCCTGGTGGGAGTTGGATTCGTCGTCTGAAACCGATGACGTCGGTTGCGCCGTGGCATCGGCAACCAGACCGCAGATTAGCGCGATTGTCAGGCCGATGCGGAAGGCACAGCGGTTTGCTCCAGACCTGAGATTCACGAGCAAAAGATAGCGGGCCGCTGTAATCGAATGGAGACTGAAATCAGTTTTGCACTTTTCAAACCCAATCCAATATGGTGAAGGCGGCGGGAGTCGAAACCGGCAGCCGTTTCGGGGAGGTTCGCATTCATTCGGTAAAGATTGGCTATTTTGCATGTCGCTCCGAACCTTGCCGAACCTCATCGCGCCTAAAACGAACTTTGGTGTCAGTAATTGTCAGTAGGTTTTTACGCTCTCAAGGCACGTTGCAGCCGCACACTGCTGGCCTTCTTGAGCATTGAGCTGTACGTGCAGAGCAACAAATGCGCAACATAAGAAATCACCTGGCCTAAAAAAAGTGAAGGCGGGCTTGAGACTCGTCGTCTGCCTCAATTGGCGCCCAAACACGACTGCTACCTGGGGGCGGCGCCGAAGCAAGCTTGTCCTTTGCGCGCTCTTCTGTTACCAATCGTGGCCGCCGTTGCCTTGGGGCGTTGATATGGCGTCAATGATCACCGACTGGAAAGTTCAGCGCAGAGGCGAAGCTGTTATTCTCGGAATCGCAGTGGAGCACGCTGTCCTCGACATTGTGACATCGCAGCTTGCTCGTCAGATGTCTCACGATGCTTGAGTCTCCGCACCTCGGCTTGGTTGATACTCGCATCGGACAGTTCGGTGAGTTTCCGGTCACCCTCAATCTACATCACGATGATACCGTCTCGATATTTGTTGACGGTCCCGACTTCGATTCTGGTCGGAATCAGTCGGCAGCTATCTGGGTTGACAAGTACAGGTTGCAGGAGATTCTGAGGGAGGTCGTCCGTGACGCTTAACAAAGGATTACATCGACTGGAGCACGCGCACCACACACGCTGGGCTAACTTCAGATCGAACACTCTTCACGACCAGCAAACATGAAAACGTCAAAAATCATCTCAGCAACTCTGCTCCTCGTGGTCGCGACGGCAGCCCCTAACGCCCTTTGGGCCGCCGAAAAACCTGTGACCGAAAAAGAGAAGATCGAAGCGCTCATCAAAAATATTGAAAACCTGAAGGACGCGACCTTTATCCGCAACGCAGTGACTACAACGCGAAAGTGGCGGCAAAATTCCTTAGGGGCAAATGGCAGGCACGGGAAAAAGAAATCAAGACAGCGATGGATTTCATCGACAAAGTGGCCACCGTGTCGGGCACTAGCGGCAAACCGTACGTAATCCGCTTCAAGGACTCCCGCGAGGTCAAGTGCGGTGATTATTTGACGGCGGAGTTGAAAAAGATGGAGAAAGATAAAGCAGAGAAACCCCAGGATGCCGCCTCTCCATGCAGCGAACGGCGGCATCGCGCTGAGGTGCAATCGCCGCGCCTGGTGACCGCCGTCGCTCTACGCAGCGTTCAATATGGACAGTCAAATCAAACACTATAGCGACAAGTTGGAGTTCGAGACTGATTCGTGGGATCTGCGGGCGGCTTTGGATAAAGGCGAGAGAATTATCGTCGTGGATGCGCGCTCGGCTCAGAGCTACCAAGAGGAACGAATCGCCGGCGCCGTCAACATCCCGCACCGCACGATGACCGAGGAGTCCACTCGCCACCTCGACCGCGACGCGCTCTACGTGATTTACTGCGATGGCATCGGTTGCAACGCCTCCACCAAGGGCGCACTCAACATGACGCGGCTGGGATTTCGCGTGAAAGAGTTGATGGGCGGTTTGGATTGGTGGAAGCGAGATGGATACAAGACCGAGGGTTCAGCAGTTAAGAGCGAGTGATGCAGACCCGCAGGTCAATCCGATGCTGGTTGGCCGACCGGTTGGCGGCGAAGTTATTCACCGTCTGCGGCGCGAGTCCTCCCAGCCCACTCGCTGGCAGCCCATGAATAACTTCGGATCACCTATATTCGGTCGTTAGAGATCTATGACCGTCACGCACACTCCCGGTACAATTAAGAAGTTCCGCCGCACCTCGTGGCGGTTTCAGCAGACCGTCGAGAGACCGGAGGTCAGCGACTTGGAGAGATTCGTTTCCACTATTTTCAGAGCGGAGCATCACATTGAGGCGGCGACAGTCACGATTGATGAGGTCGTTTTCGATACAGAGCGAATGCTACGCGAACACAAAGTCGCATTTCAACCATGTCATCGAGCCACTGGCATCACATGGCTACAAGCTGGTTCAGGATTGGCAGCGAGAGCTCTGACAAAAAAAGGAATGTAGCTAACTGGAACGATACGCTGCAGCCAAGCCCGGGATGCGTTTGCGGTTCCGCTGCGCGGTTCACGTCTCCTCGCCCGGCGTGGCTGGCTCTGGACGTAAGGCGGTTTTACACATCATGCGCTGTCACACATCGATCACAAAGACACTCGGATTAGTTTGCGCTGGGATTCTCATGCTCGGTGCTTCGTGGTTCTGTGCCACAGTACCGAATTTGAAGGCGCAGATTGCAGGTTGGGTAGGCTTGGTGTTCTTCGGTTTATGTTCCATCGCTATACTTGCGCAGCTCTTTCGCAGCGTTCCATCTGTCATTCTGGACGAGTTGGGTATTCACGACCTTCGTTCGTCGTTCGGCACGATTCCGTGGGCAGAGTCGCGTCACTGCGCATTGGCTCGGTAACACGGCAGAAAAATATGGTGGAGGCGGCGGGAGTTGAAACCGGTCAGCGCGTTTCGTGAATTTTCGCAAAGAGTGCTCTTAGGTGCGTATTCATTGACGGTTTTTCACTTTCGAGTTTTTCCCGCGAGTCGCGCTGAAACGCTTTTTACGAAGCAACGCGAACTTTTTTTGTCCATAATTGTCCCTAAAAAGCAACGTGTGATCGTTCGCTTCGACTGAGCTGTCAGCTCGATTCGGACTCATAGCCCTGAACATTGTGAAGCCACGAAGGCCATGTCAAGATTGGATAGATAAAGCAAAGGCGAAATAGATGCGTCAGGTCTAATCTCCATTCAGTTCCATGTTATCTATAAACATGGCCATGATGATGCGACGCATGGCTTCTTCGGCAAGTTGCGCTTCGGTTATTTTCGTTGCGCTCCCCGTTGCCACTTTTTGCTCCGCCATGAACCGCAGAGCAGCCGTCAGGCAAAACCAGATGTCTTCACGGTTATCGCGGCGGAAGCGACGCAGAACGTTTGCACCGGGAAACTCGTTTCGACAAAGTTGGCGAAAGTGGACATCCCGCCGCAACATGTCCTCTATATCAGTCGAGCCGTAGGTTCCCCGAGCATAGCAATAGGTCACCAATGCCAAGAGTGTCTTTGGCTGAAAGGCCAACCCGGCATCGCGCCTTGCAACAGGACGCAGAGTGCTTTCATCGACAGCGCTCACGGCCGCTTGCACAGCTTCAGCCAGGGAGCGGGGTTCCGCAGCAGTGAGACCGCCCCTTTCCGGCGTGTGGAGCATGTGGCTGGGGCGAAAATTTGTCTTTGGCTCCAAGGTCGTCATATTATTCGTTTGGCCAAGAGCTCTTTCGCCTTCATGAAACCGGTAGGGGGTTGAGCGAAAATTCTTTCAACAAAAGTCCGGCAGCCTTGGTCCGCAGTCCCTTGGCTTGCCGGAACGATTTGTTCTCATTAAGGTCGATAACGCGGTAGAATCGCATCGGCAGACCCATCCCTCCCGTGTCCTCTATGAATAACATGCCGTTCAGGACTGAGAAGGAGTTGCTCAGACGCGTCCACCCCGAATTCGGCTGCGCGAGGTTCGTGCAGGCCAAGACTTCAATGTGTGCCGCGCGCGAGATGTCCAGCGGCCGGCCGTCATTGCTGGCGATCCAAACTCGGAAACTCCCGTTTGCGAGCCGTTGCGGCGGCAGCAAACGCAGGGGCGCCAAGGGGTAGATGTTCAGCCGGATGCCCCCTGAATCTCTATTGTACCCATCAACTGCAATTTGATAGTTTGCGCCTGCAACGGCGGAAAATGTGACCGCACTGTTAAGTCCTTCTCCGCTGTCGTCATCTCCTGCCACAAGCGTGAGTCCGCTGACCGACGAGCCTGTGTAAACACCCAGCAGCGTGTCGAATGAACTGCCATCGGTGGTGACGCGCATCCAGCCGCTCACCGGCGCGGTCCATGTCCACCAGACCGAATCGCCGCCGGGGTTGCCGCCGTGATTGGGTTCACCGATCTCCTTGGTTGCGCTGTGGTTCGTGCCTATCGCAAAGCTGGAGCTGCCGCTAAGACTGATGCAATTAGCAAACATGTCATTAGTCGGAGCACCAGTAGGAGTAAAGGACACTTGGTCAAGCCAGCCTTGGTCACTGCCGGCGACAACGCTGCCATCCTTGCTGTATCTCCAGCGCAACGTGTGCGTGCCGGCCGCCACAAAGTTAGTTCTCTTTCGCCATGGTTGCTCCCCTGAGATAGAATCGATCTGCAATCCATCCGAAAGAAAACTCAGGAAATCGTAGCCGGATTCAGAGGAAACCTTCCACCAGAAAGTAAGGGTTCCCGGGCCTCTAACGATGGTCTCGACAAATGACTGCTGGTTGTGATTGATAGCACCACTGGCGGCGGCGTCAGCGCCGTCGTGAGTGTCCACAGTCTGGCCGGCCCACCATTGGTCTCCTCCGGTGAGCCAAGTGCCATCGACCAGGTCGAGCGCTTCGCCAAGTGTAACTGGTGGGGTTGAGCCAAAACTGATCTGGATGTCGAGGTAGCTATCGTTGCCGGAGCCTCCCTTTGACAGTGTAGTGATTGAGAGTGAACGCTCTGCATCAGTGAAGGTGCGGCCTACGAGCAACGGAGCATCCTCCATGTTGCCGAGCGTGGCAGGCTGGGTATCCAAAAGGCGACTGGCGGACTGGGTGCCCAAGTCGTTGCCCCATTTGAGCACCGCACCATCAGCGGTGGAGGCGTTGCCTGTATAACCCTGACGGAAATCGAGCCAATAGTCCATCGTTTCGCCACCGGCAACGATGCCGACAGGAATGCGAATGCCGTATTTACGCGCCGAAAGGAGATTGCCGCCGAAATCCTGCGCATAGATCCGGTAAGTGCCACCTGTGGTGACCGTGTGGAGATAGTCATTGGGGAGCCAGCCATTCAGGAATTTGAAATTGGCGCTGTGATGATTTCGCGGATAGTTATAAGCACCGCCCAATACATCGAATGGATTGCCATATTCAACGTGCGTACCGTTAGTGCCGATGACAGTGCTGGAAACCCAGGAGTTCGCGTGCCAGTTCCCTAAGTTATGACCGAGTTCGTGTGCCGTGACGCCGCGGTGAAAGTCGCCCTGGACCCAGCTCCCTGTCCAGCCCACATAGCCAAGGCCGCCCCAAGGGAAGCCGATATTGGCAAAGGCTACGATGTCGAAGTCGTAATTGGTTGGGTTATATCCGGCTGAGGCAGCCGCGGTTCGAGCATCCTGCATCATATCGAACGAGTAACCGTACATGGGATCGTCAGGATTGTTCACGTAAGAGGCACCCGTCCGAGGCATCCGCAACACCGGCGTCACATCCTTCACGGTAAACTCAATCTGATTGTAAGCGTTGGACCGGATGAACGCGGTCACGTCATTGAGGCTTGCTTGTGCCGTCGCCCGACTGACCGCGCCGCCCGGGAAGTCGGAAAAATCAATCATGATGAGGAGGATTTTCCTGGCTCCTGTAGTCTGATAAGCGCTGGCCACCACGCTACCTTGTGCAGATCCGCTTTCGGCCGCCCGCACTTTGTGTTCCAAGGCTTCCAAATGACCGCCACGGCAAAGCCAATGCACTTGATTACCCGAGGCAGCCATCTGCACGTCTCCCGTGACCGGACTTCCAGCGGCGGACCCTGCGGTCAGTCCGGAGACGGAGCAAATCGCCTCTGCATTGGTTGCGCTGGAAACTGGACGCTCCTCCGCTTCGAGCAGCCGAACCGGGCTTTCGCTCAATGCCAGTTGACCGTCGATCGCCACGCCGTGCAGCGAAACGTCCGAGGTCGTGCGTTGATCCTTGCGTTCTCCAAATACGTGGGCCGTGAATCGTTCTTGACCGATGACGGCGCGCCGAAGAATAGCCGGGTGGCCGCTCGGCGAGTCCTCTTGCGGCACTGTCCCGAGTATGAGGAGATCCCCTTTGCCGGAAACACGCTCCTCCAGTTGTGTCGTAATGGCGGCCGGCAATTGCTGCCGCACGGCAAACGGCACGGACGAGGCCAGGGCCTCTCGTGGATTTGTCATTATTAGCTCCCGCAGAACGGCGCGCCGCTCTTGAGCCAGTGTCGCTCCTTCGGCCACCATCCCACCACGCTCGGCTTCGTCGGCGGCCAGGTATCGCTGCGCCCAATCGGAAAAGGCGGCCAGGGCTGGATGATTCTCCTTTCTCCAATGGGTTCCAAACTGCCATCGGCGGAAGGGGGACTCGTCATTTTCAGGATGTTTCGACGGCGTTATATCGAGAGGCTCGGTCCGCTCGTTTCGGAATTTTTTGGACGTGCCGTTTGGAGAAGCAGATGACATAGGCAACCTTGATGATTGCGAGTTCGGATTTGATTGAACCTTTGGCTCGGTTTGAGATCTTTCACCTGGCTTGGGCCGGCGCAATTCCTCCCTCGTGAGGAGCAACGACAACAGGAACAACGCTGCCACTGAGGTTAAAAACCAAGTTGTCCTTCGCAAGAAGGGTGATGTGACGGAGTTATGGTGGCGTAATATTCTTTTCATGTTAGTTCCTTTTCAGTCTTTTTGGATGTGTCGTTATGATTGCGGTACGGTCGCGATGCGGTGTTCTTTCAATGGAATTTTGAGGCCGGGTACAATGACAACGTGCTCGCGGGCGGTCACACGATGTCTCGCCAAGAAAGTCGCACCTGCTTGCGCTTCGATATCATTCGGCTCATTGGGCAGGAGGCGCGTCGGACGAATTTCGCTGAATCGATTGTTGTCTGGCTTTTCCTGCGCACTCGTCAGCCGGGCCAGCAACAAAAAGGAGAGCACTATCCCTGTGAGTAATGCCCTTTGAGTGCAATTGGAAAGTCCGAGGTTAAAGCCGAGTTCTCTTTGAATGCCCTTCCAGTGCCACCGCCAATGAGAAGGACGGCGACTGGCACAGGCGACGTGAAGAAGAATACGGTCGAAACCGGATAAACTGATCGGATTCGAGTCTTTCATGGGACGCTCCTTATTTTGTTTGCCCGCCTCAACTGACCGGTGCCGGCGTGTGGGATTACGCGGAACTGTCAAATAAAATGGGTTTTGGCGGACACACAGGATTGAGTTCATTCTCACCTCCAAAACCCATCCCTCCTCACACGAGAAGGGAAATCCGTTTAACGAGACGCGCTCTCGTCGATCCGCAAGCGTGTGCTTGCGGAATGTTTCAAGTTGCCTGCGTTTGGTTGTGGTTACTGTCACAAGGAGGGACACGCAGAGGGTCCAAAAACCTTTCAGAGTCTTCAGGTGGACTCCGAGGGAGGTTCTGTTTACGGCTGTTGCCTAAATGCTTGCTCGGTCAAGCTCGGTGGAGGGAGCCATGAACAAATTACCGGCTCGCGAGCACGCTCGCTCTACTAGAGCTGGTTTGGGTAACGACGTCTTTAGAACAGCACCGCGATCACACCTGGTGCGTGGTTCCTAATAATTCACCGGGGATTCACCGGGACCTTCCCGGTTGATTGATCTTCCCAAGTGCGGCTGAGCCGTCTATGCTGGCTCACATGAAAGCCAAGCGAGGAACAGCAGAGGCTTCGTCTAACGACTTGTTTTCGAAAACCAATTGGGGCCTGGTCATGCGGGCAAGGGATGAATCCACCGTAGCTTTGAACACTCTGTGCCAAAAATATCGCAAGCCATTACTGATTTGGTTCCAGTGCCAACACCAATTCCGCCCTCTGGAGCCAGAAGACATGGTGAATGGCTTTCTGGCGTCCAAACTGCAGGAGCAGTTTCTGAAGACGATTACCCCGGGCCGGGGCAAGTTCCGCGGGTTTGTGTTGGAATGCCTGAGGAACTACGTCACAAGCGAGTGGCGGAAAGCTAAAGCCGAGAAGCGGGGTGGTCGCAGTCCTCATCAGGCTATTGAGGCAACGAACGAAAACGGCCGGTTAATCGCTGAGCCTGTTAGCGCTGATCCTCACGCCGATGAGGCATATGACAGAGCGTGGGCTCAATCCATCCTGAGCAATGCCATTGCCCGGCTGGAGGCCGAACTTGCCGCAAAAGGTCACTTACCTTTGTGGCACGCTCTACAACCGCATCTTTATGACGAGGAGGAAGCCCCCAGCTACGGTCGAATCGCGAAGCAATTAGGCATAAGTGAGAACGCCCTCTACACCGCCGCCCATCGCCTGCGCGCCCGGCTACAAGTACTAATCCTTGACGAACTGAAACAGACCGTCGCGACCAAGGAGGCCTTTGAGGAGGAGCGAAAACACTTCTTTGAGCTTTTCCGTGCTTCGCATCGCCCGGGCGCCACTTTGTAAGCTTTCTTGAATTCTTGCGTTGAACTCCTCGATGACAACGCAACCTGATGTGCCTAGGCGCTGCTCGCGCTGTGGCACCGAACTGGCCCCGGAGGCCGCAAGCCAAGTCTGCCTCCCCTGCGCCATGACCGATGCGCTCGACGTACCGATCGCGACGACGACCGCCACGCTCGATCTGAGCGACATTCTTCCAGCAGCCAGCAAAACCCCGGATACCGGCGACTGCGTTGGCGACTGCAAGTTGGGCGAGAAGCTCGGCGAGGGCGGGATGGGTATCGTCTTTAAGGCCGAGAACCTAAAGCTGAGGAGGACAGAGGCCCTGAAGCTTATCAAACTTTCCCGCCCGTCAGATCAAACGGCTTTCTTGACACGGTTCCGCCTCGAGGCCCAAGCCGTTGCCGCGCTCCAGAGTGATCATATCGTCAAAATTTACCAGGCCGGCGAACACGAAAGCCACCCTTACTTCAGCATGGAGTTTATCGAGGGCACTGACCTGAAGAAGGAACTCGAGAAAGAATGTGGTGTCCCGCTCCAGCTGCATCGCGCCGCCAAACTGATGAAAGAGATCGCTCGCGCTGTTCATCACGCTCACGAGCGCGGTATCCTCCATCGCGACCTCAAACCCGGCAACATTCTTCTGGACAAGGCTGAAAAGCCGTATGTCACCGATTTCGGACTGTCCAAGTTCGTACATCGCGAATCCAAGGCCCAGGATGTGACCATAGCCGACGGCCCCTGTCCGGATTCTGAACTTACGACGACCGGCCACGGCTTCGGCACAATTGGCTACACGTCGCCTGAACAAGCCTCGGGCCAGCACCCCGACGTAACTGCCGCCAGCGACCTCTTTAGCCTCGGAGCCATTTTCTACCAGATGATCACCGGTCACCGTGCGTATCCGACAAATGACTGGAGCGAGTTCATCCGCCGGGCTGGCACAGGCGAGTTTCAGAGACCTTCACACCTGAATCGTGCCGTCGATGCGGATCTGGAGGCCATCTGTGTCAACTGCCTTGAACCGAATCCCCAGCGCCGCGCCAGTTCTGCCCAAGAGCTCGCAGATCAGTTGGATCACTGGCTCAACCAGGTGCCTCTGGATGAATCGTGGCGCAAGACGCCATTATGGGAACGTGGGACCAAATGGGTCCGCCGACATCCCATTAAGCTGGGTTTGATGATCACGGCCACGGCCAGCGTGCTGCTTGCCGCCAGCCTCGTTAACCAGTGGCAGCGCACAGCGCAACAGCGCTACGAGCGCGAATTCGGCGAACGACGCTTGGCGCTCAAGACCGCCGAGGACCACTTCGTCCAACACCGAGCCGATCTCGCCCTCGAAGTGCTCGCGCAGGCGATACGGCGTCGGCCTGACAATCGAGCTGCGGCCGAACGCCTCCTGAACGCCCTCAATCAGCGCACTTTCCTTGTCCCATTGAGTTCGCCTCTGCTCTTGCCGGCAGATACCGGAGATCTGAGCCCGGACAGAACGCGTCGGGTCTTCGGTCGCGACACGAACGCGATCACAGTGGTTGACATTCGGGATAGCCATGTGCTGGTCCCCATATCCAATGCGCACCAGCGTGTGATCCGCGACGTGCGGTTCAGTCCCGATGGCCTGCGCCTTGTCAGCGCCGGTGCCGATTCAAACGTGGCGGTCTGGAACGCGATCACGGGTGAGCGCCAGGTTACGATTCCACATTCTGCTGGTGTTAATCACACGGAGTTCAGCCCAGACGGCTCGCTCATTCTGAGTGCGTCGCGCGACAATACCGCGCGCCTGTGGGACACCAACGGCATGCCTGCAGGCAACGGAATGTTTCATGATAGTTCCGTAAGCACCGCGCGCTTCAGCAGCGACGGCCGCTTTATTCTGACCGCTTCCCACGATCACACTATCCGTTTGTGGAATGCCCGAACCACCACGCCTTATAGCGAACCGGGGCGTCTTTCCACGGCCGTGATTGATGCCCGCTTTGTTCCGGGTGGCCGGCACATCGTCGCCACGACATTCGATGATCGAATTAACGCCTTCTTCATCACTCGTTCCGAGCCGATCGCCAGCGCGCAACAAACCGATTACACACTTGCGCGAGCGCGTTCACGCAGCAGACTCGGAGATTGGCGCCAGAGGATCACCGCGCATTTCACAAGGGAAATTCTCGATATTGATCTCAGTCCAGACGAGCGAATTCTTGCGGCTGGTTGTGTCGATGGCGTCCGCCTCTTGTTCACCCGTACGCTGGTGCAGAAAGGTGACTCGCTGGACCACCAGGCCAAGGTCAATTGTGTGCGATTCAGTCCGGACGGACTGCGTCTGGTGACCAGCACCTCCAGGGGCGAGGTGCGGCTCTGGGACGTTGAGACGGGGCAGCCATTGAGCGATTCTGAGCCATTTGAGGATCTCCTTGGCGTGGAGTTCTCAGCGGACGGGGGCTGGGTCATCACTTCCACGGGTTGGAAATTTGAAGTTCCGCGTCTCGGAGGACTGAACGGTTCAGTGGGCCGAGATACACAAGCCGTGCGTGTGCCTGAGTGGCTTCCAGAGCTTGTTAAGACCCTGGTGCCGCCGGTTACCGAGAGCACGATTCAAAACGAACCGGGCGCGGCAGATTCATTGGACAGGTGGCGGAAACTGCCGCCCACGAACCAGGCGGCTCTTTGGGTCAGGCGCGCCTTTGCTGAAGACAAGGAGTGAGCCGTGCACTCGCCACCGCCCAGCAAGTCAATTTTTCCTCCGCTGAAGCGAGGGCGTGGTTCCGCCCACTCCGCCGTTAGCCGGACATTTGCGCTCATACTCCTGGTCGATTTGCTTCCTGCATTCGGTGCCTGGGCGGCGAGCGACATTTTTGAACAACTCACGGAAAGGCTGCCAGGGCAAATGCGGACGAAGAAGGGAGAGGTCTCATATCGGGCGCCTCAAAAGAACGAACAACCGGCCAGGGAACCGCAACCGCTTGACTTTGGCGACGCCTTGCGCACCCACGCTTTGAGCCGCGCCTTCGTCGCGATCACGAATGGAACCGACCTCTACTTGGACCAAATGACCAGGCTCGTTATCGTCGGGGCGGCTAGCCGGTCAAATTTCCCCGCCTTCAATATACCGGAGGGACGCGCGCGTTCGATCAGCCGCGGCGGGCCCGCCTCAACTCCGTTTCAAACGCCGCAGTTGGTTGGAATCAATAATGGAACGGAATTCATGGTGGAAGTGGAACCCGGCCGCACCATAGTCACGATCTTCGATGGCGAAGCCGAGTTGAGCAATGCCGACACGCCCCAGCCCGTGCGCGTGCGCAGCGGACAGCAAGGAATCGCGGTCATGGGAAAGCCCATCGAAGTGCGCGCGGTGATCGAAGCTAAAAAGGTTGTCCAATGGTGGATTTACTATCCCGGCATCTTAGATCCCGCTGAATTGGGTCTCACCCCCGCCGAAGGAACTCAACTCGCCGCCTCACTCGATGCCTATCGTTCCGGAGATCTACCTGGCGCACTGAGACAATACCCGGGCTATCCCGAACCAGCGGAGCCACGCAGCGAGGCGCAACGGCTTTATCTCGCCAGTCTCTTGCTGTCCGTTGGGGCTGTGGATGACGCCGAAGCCCGGCTTAGCCAAGTCAATTCCAACGCCCCGCTAGCCCATGCATTGCGCACGATGATCGATGCAGTCCAAACACCCGTAGTAGCCCAAGTAAAGAGGCTCAGTCCTCCGAACTCGACATTCGACATTCGACCTTCGTCATTCACGAACGCCAGCGAACTACTCGCGATCTCCTATGCGCATCAAGCCACGAACAATCTGAAGGGCGCACTCGCCACTGCCCGTGCAGCCGTCGCTCGCTCGCCCAACTTTGGTTTTGGCTGGGCGCGCGTGGCGGAACTGGAATTCAGCTTTGGCCGGGCGGCGGAGGCGGAGCGAGCCTTGGACAAGGCGATCGAGCTTTCGCCGCGCAATGCCCAGGCTTTCGCGCTCAAAGGCTTTCTGCTCGCGGCGAAAAACCGGCGGAAGGAAGCCATCGAGTGGTTTGACCGCGCCATTGCGACCGATGCCGCTCTCGGCAATGCCTGGCTCGGTCGCGGTCTGTGCCGGATTCATGACGGAGACGCGCCCGGCGGACGCGAGGATTTGCTCGTGGCTGCCGCGCTCGAACCCCAGCGCGCCGTGCTCCGCAGCTACGTCGGCAAAGCCTACGCCAATACTGGCGATTTCGTTCACGCGGACAAGGAGTTGCAAGTCGCGCGCAAGCTCGATGTGAATGATCCCACGAGCTGGCTTTACTCCGCGCTGTTGAAACAGCAACAGAACCGCGTCAACGAAGCGGTTCGCGATCTGGAACGTTCCGTCGAGTTGAACGACAACCGCTCGCTCTTTCGCTCCCGCATGCTGCTCGACCAGGACCGCGCCGTGCGTGGCGCCAATCTCGCCTCGGTCTATCGCGACGCCGGCATGGACGACGTGAGCGTGCGCGAAGCCTCGCGCGCGGTGAATTACGACTACGGCAATTATTCCGCGCATCTCTTCCTGGCCAACAGCTACAATCAGCTCCGCGACCCGCAACAGATCAACCTGCGTTACGAAACGCCGTGGTTGAGCGAATACCTGATTGCCAACCTCCTCGCGCCGGTCGGCGCGGGTACGCTCTCCCAAACGGTGTCGCAACAGGAATACTCGAAGCTTTTCGAGCGCGACCGGTTCGGCGTGGCTTCCAGCACCGAATACCTTAGCCGAGGCGACTGGCTGGAAGCCGGTTCGGTCTTCGGCAATTCCGGAAACCTCGGTTACGCGGTGGACACGTTTTATATCTCAGCGAACGGCCAGCGTCCTAACAACGACCAGGAGCAACTGACCGTCTCTCTGCAACTCAAATACGACTTCACGCCCCAGGACTCGGTGTTCTTTCAAATGATCTACTACGACGCCGAGGCCGGCGATCTGGCTCAATACTACGATCCTGCCAGCGCCCGGCTCGATCTGCGCACAACGGAGAATCAAGAGCCGCTCCTGCTCGCCGGCTATCGTCACGAATGGAGTCCGGGTATTCAAACCCTCGTGGTGGCCGGTCGGTTCGATGATGATTACACCGTCACCGACACCAGTCAGCCGGTCCTGTTGCTCGCGAAGAACGGCGCGGGCCAGGTCATTGCCGCACCCACGCCCGCGCTGCCCACGGCTTCACTGGATTACCGTAGCCAGCTCGAAATGTATTCCGCCGAACTGCAGCAGGTTTTTCAAAAGAACGAACACACCCTCGTGTTCGGCGCGCGTTACCAGACCGCAGATTTCGACACGGACTCCGACCTCGGCGCGTCCACGCCCACGCAACTGGCCAGCCTCACGGCCACGACCGCCCTCAGCTTCGCGACTTCCCCATTCTCGCAGAGCGCCGGCACCGACTTCGAGCGCATCTCCGGCTACGGGTATTACTATTGGCGTGTTCTCGACCCCCTACAATTGTACGCCGGGTTGAGTTATGACTATTTGTCCTTCCCGCAAAATCACCGGTCTCCACCCGTCTCCAGCGCCGAGGACTCGGAAGACCAGCTTTCGCCCAAGGCCGGATTCACCTGGACGCCGTGGCGCGACACCGTGACCCGCTTCGCCTACACCCGCTCGCTGGGCGGCGTGAGCTTTGATCAAAGCGTCCGCCTCGAACCCAGCCAGGTGGCCGGGTTCAACCAGGCGTTCCGCTCGATCATCCCGGAATCTGTCGCGGGTTCCACCGCCGGCGCAAAGTTCGAGACGTTGGGGCTTTCGTTCGAGCAGAAATTCAAGACCGGAACTTACCTCGGCCTCGAAGGTCAATTGTTGAACTCCGACGCGGACCGGACCATCGGCGCCGTGGACTTGTTTTTCCCGCCAACGTACGTGGCGTCGAGCACCCGCCAGAATCTCGATTATCAGGAGCAGACCCTGATCTTCACGATGAACCAGTTGTTGGGCGACGGCTGGTCGCTGGGCACGCGCTATCAGTTAACCCTGTCGGAACTGGAGACAGTTTATCCGGACATTCCCGATACCGTGACCAGCGCCAATCGCACGGAGGACGAAGCGCTGCTTCATCAGCTATCGCTCTTCGCGCTATACAATCATCGGTGCGGGTTCTTCGCCCGCGCCGAGAGCAACTGGTATTCGCAGGACAATCGCGGCGATTCCTCCGCGCTGGCGGACGACCAATTCTGGCAGGTCAGTTTGTTTGCCGGTTACCGGTTCTGGCGGCGTCACGCCCAGGTGCAGGTGGGCGTGTTGAATCTGACCGACCAGGATTACCGGTTGAATCCGCTGAACCTTTACCGGGACCTGCCGCGCGAACGGACGTTCTTCGCGAGCATGCAGTTCAACTTTTAACTATTCGAGGAATGACGTATGAAAAAATTCACGGGCAAATCGCTGACAAGGAGGAACTGGCGCTCCACCAGTCTTGCGGCTGCACTACTGACGTGGACGATTGGCCTCAGCCGCGCTGCTGACATTGTCTGGACTAACACGGCGGGAGGCAACTGGAATGTGGCCGCCAACTGGTCACCGAATTTGGCGCCCGGCGCGTCCGACAATGCCTTCATCACCAATAGTGGTAATTACACCGTCACCTTGAATGTAACCGCGACGGTGCTCGGCCTCAGGGTTGGCGGAGCGAGTGGTCAGCAAACACTTTCCGTTGGCGGGAACACACTCACGCTTAATGATTCCAGCGATTTCAACACCAATACAATTCTTACTCTCAATGGTGGAGCGTTGACCGGTGGCGGCACAGTGACGGTGAACGGGACGATGAACTGGGAAGGTGGTTATCTGACGGGTTCCGGGGTGACGGTCATTGGGAGCAACAGTGTGGTCAATCTTACTGGCCCGAACACCAAGTACCTGTATCAACGGACGGTGAACAACTATGGCACAGTGAACTGGTCGGGAGTGGGCAGCATCTGGGCCGAACTGGGTGCGGTGTTCAACAACCAGGCGGGCGCGTTGTTCGACGCGCAGAATGATGCGAACTGCGTGGGAGCGCACTGGTGTCCAGCTATAACTCTCAGAACTGGAAGACCCTCTGGATAACAGTGCGATTGACGCAAGAAGAGTCGTCCTGAGCATTGGTGGTAAAGATCTCTGTGGCAGGAGCTTGCTCA
>Ga0137429_1000017_pt1 | contig 99295 bp, 78 predicted proteins | sample EasRivERMZT736_2_FD_102304 | JGI IMG/M metagenome (GOLD analysis project Ga0137429, IMG submission 102304) | Soil microbial communities from meander-bound floodplain in the East River, Colorado, USA - East River MetaG ERMZT736_2 | ecosystem: Environmental > Terrestrial > Soil > Floodplain ...
CTTCCTCCCCGCAGCCGGCGAAGATCTTCTCCCCCACCCGGAAGTGGGGCTGCCCCCAGGTCGGCGTCTCCTTGGTGTCGGGAAGCGCGAGGCAGATCTTCCGCATCTTGGCAAGGACCTGGTTCATGGCGACGGTCTCCATCCGGCCCGCTACGGTGCGGGTGCAGTCGCGCCTTTCCGGCTCATTCGAGCCTCGGCGCATTCATCGGGGGCCCTTCGGGGGGCACCCGGGGCCGGACCATTTTGATAGCTTCGCAGCTCAGGAGGCCGGCCTCGTGCTACTCCGTGCGAAGCGCCACCAGCGGATCGACTCGCGTCGCCCGCCTGGCGGGGACATAGCAAGCGAGGAGCGCCGCGGCCAGCATCACGAGCGCAACCGCGCCAAAGGTCGCCAGGTCCATCGGACCCACGCCGAACAGCAGGCTGGCGAGGACGCGGCTGAGCGACGCCGCCGCCGCCAGGCCGATCGCTAGCCCGAGTCCGGCCAGTGTGATTCCCTGTCTGAGGACGAGGGTGAGCACATCCCGTCCCTGAGCGCCGAGCGCCATCCGGATGCCGATCTCCTGGGTGCGCTGCCCGACGCTGTAGGAGAGTACGCCATAGATGCCGACCGTGGCGAGCAGGAGCGCCACCGCCGCGAAGATCGCGAGGAGCGTGGTCCGGAACCGCGGCTCCGCCACCGACTGCCCCAGCAGCTCGTTCATGGTGCGCACTCGCGCCACCGGAAGCAGCGGGTCGAGCGCCGCGACCTGCGCGCGAACGGCCTGGGTGAGCCCGGCGGGATCGACCGACGAGCGCAGCACGAGGTACATGGTCGGCCACCACAGGTTCTGGTCGTACGGGGTGTACATCGTCGGCTCGGGCGTTCGGTCGAGGCCGGTGTACTTCACGTCGGCGGCGACGCCGACGATCGTCACCCAGGGCGATTCCGGGTCGGGGTCGCCGAGCTGGAGCCGTCGCCCGATCGGGTCCTCGTTCGGGAACAGCGTCGCGGCCATCGTCTCGTTGATGATGACGACGCCCGGCGCCCCGTCGGCATCCGCCTCGCTGAAGTCGCGGCCGCGCAGGAGAGTCACCCCCAGCGCGTCGAAGTAGTCCCCGCCGATCAGGAGCTGCGCGACGGCGGGCGGATTCCTGCCCGGTGGGAGAGGTCGCCCCTCGACGGTGTACGGATTGGTCATCACCAGGAGGTTCGGAGGCAGCGCCATGGAGATTGCCGCCGCCTGCACCCCCGGCAGTATTCCGGCGCGCTCCACGAGTTGACGGAAGAAGGTCGAGCGCGCCGCCCCGTCGGCGTAGCGGCCCTCCGGCAACGAGATCGACGCGGTCAGGATCCCCCCGGCGTCGAAGCCGGGGCTGACGTCCTGCAAGTGCAGGAAGCTGCGGATGAGCAGACCGGCCCCGCAGAGGAGCATGACCGCGAGCGCGAACTCGCTGACGACGAGCAGACTGCGAAGCCGCCGGCCGCCGCGGTCCGTAGTGCCGCGGGCGCCCGCGAGCAGTGCCGGCGCGAGCCCCCCGAAGGTGGCCCGGGCGGCGGGCGCGAGGCCGAACAGGATCCCACTGAGTGTGGTCAAGGCCGCCGTGTAGAGGAGGACGCGCAGGTCGATCCCCACCTCCTGGAGGCGCGGCAGGTTGCGCGGGCCGAGGCGAACCAGGATCTCGGTCCCCCAGAGCGACAGGAGGATTCCGAGCAGCCCCCCTGCCGCCGCCAGGATCAAGCTCTCGGTGACGAGCTGACGGGCCAGGCGGGTCCAGGTGGCGCCGAGCGCCGCGCGGATCGCCATCTCCTTGCGGCGGGCGGTGGCGCGGGCGAGCAGGAGGTTCGCAATGTTCGCCGTGGCGATGAGCAGCACGAATCCCACCGACCCGAGCAGCAGGAGGAGGGCCGGACGCACGTTTCCCACCACCTCGTCCTTCAGGGGCGCGGCAGCGAGCCTCCACTCGGCCGAGGCGTCCGGAAACCGCTCCTGGATCCGCCGCGTGACCGACTGCAGCACGCCCCGGACCTCCGCCGGGCCTTGGCCCGGACGCGGTCGTGCGACCGCAGACACATAGTACGGCGGCCGGCCGAGCGAGCGTTCGGGGCGGAAGATGGGCCACAGGTCAGCGACCGAATCGCGGGGGAAGCGAAATCCCGCCGGCATCACGCCCACGACGGTGTGGTCTTGCGAGTTCACGGAGAGGGAGCGCCCGACGATGCTCGGGTCCCCCCCGAACCGGCGCTGCCAGAGGGCATGGCTCAGGACCACGACCGGCTCGGCGCCCGGACGGTCGTCGTCGGGGAGGAAGGCGCGCCCGAGGGCCGGGGGAGTCCCCAGGACGTCGAACGCTTCCGCGCTCATTGCCGTGCCGGCCACCTGCTCCGGCTCCCCGTCGCCGGTGAGGGCGAAGCCGCCAACCGGCGAGAAGTACCCCGCCACCTGCATGACCTCCGCCGACCCCTCGCGCAATTCCACCACGTCGTCGCTCGAGAGCACATCGTGTTCGTCTGGGCTCGTGTCCCACAACTGGTGCACGCTCAGCAGTCGGTCGGCATCGGGATACGGTAGCGGCCGCAGCAGGACGGCATTGACGACGCTGAAGATCGCGGTATTCGCGCCGATCGCCAGAGCCAGGGCGAGAATCGCCGCCGCCGTCACGCCAGGGTTCCGCGCCAGCGTCCGCGCGCCGTAGCGCAGGTCCTGCACGAGGTTCATCATCTCGCCTCTCCTGGTGGGCTCCCACCCAGCCCGGATCCGGCCCGGCGGGTGCCGTACGCCACGAGCCCGGGCTCTCGGCGCGCGCCTAGACGGCTCGCCATACACACCAGGACGGCTGAGGAGGGTGGGACGTTGCAACAGCGGGAGACAATCCTCATTCGGCTCGCCCCGCCGGATCCGGCAGGCCGCTCGCGGCTAGGAGGATCTTCCCGCGGCGCCACGCCCCGGGTGGTGCGTGAAGTCGATGAACCCGCGCTCGACGTTCGTCTCGACGAGCTCGACCGTGACCTTCTCGCCGACGTCGAGCCCTTCGGCTCCCGCGACCACCCGTCCCTCCACCGGCGGGCGGAACAGCCGGACCCAGGTCCCCTTCTCGGACGCACCGGTGACCATCCCCTCGAATCGTTCACCGATCCTCGACTCCATGAGGAGAGCTGCCGCGGACTTCCGCACCTGGCGCTCGACCTTGTTCGCGTTGTCCTCCTGCTGCGTGCAGTGGCGCGCCAGCTCCTCGAGGTCGTCGGGACGGTAGGGGGGCGGGTGCCCGGCGATCCCTGCCTTGAGCAAGCGTTGAGTCACGAGATCGGGGAATCTCCGGTTCGGCGCGGTCGAGTGCGTGTAGTCGTGGACCGCGAGGCCGAAGTGTCCCGGCGTCGTACCGCCTGGAAGCTCCACCTCGTACTCGCCGCGCCCCATCAGCTTGACGACGGCCAGCGAGAGGTCGGGAAAGGCGACCGGGTCGGCCTGACGGCGCTTTGCCAGGAACCCCTCGAGAGCGACGGCGTCCGGCTCGGGCGGGAGGGTCTCGCCCACACCTGCCGCGAGGTGGACGATCCGCTCCCACCGCTCGGGCGATCGCAGCACCCGGCGCAACGAGGGCAGCCCGCGCGCCTGCAGGAATCTCGCCGTGACGCCGTTGGCGGCGATCATGAGATCCTCGATCAGCTCCTTGGCGCGGTTCTTCTCGTCGAGCCGGAGATCGGCAAGCGTGCCGTCCTCGAACACCGCGCGCGGCTCGATCGTCTGCAGGCTGAGCGCGCCGTGCTGGTGGCGCACCTTCCGCAGCGCCTGAGCCACGCGGTCCTGGAGGCGGAGCTGGGCGTCGATCCCGGGGACGCTCGCGACCCGCCCGGGAGCGGGCCCCTCCCCTTCGAGCCAGGCGGCCACGCTGTCGTAGGCCAGCTTGGCGCGATTCACGACCCGCGCTCGGTAGACGTCCGATTCCGTCAGCGAGCCGTCGTCGCGCACCAGCATCTCGACGACCATCGCCAGACGATCGTCATCCTCCCCGAGCGACGTGCGGTCGGTCGAAAGCTCCGTGGGAAGCATCGGGAACATCTCGGCGGCCGTGTAGACGGACGTCGTGTTGTGCGCGGCGTGCCCATCGACGGCCGACCCCTTCGTCACCAGGGCGTCGACGTCCGCGATCGCGACGCGCATCCGGGTCGCGCCCGCGCCCGCCGCCTCGGCGAACGAGAGCTGATCGAGATCGCGGGAATCGTCGTTGTCGATCGACACCCACAGCAGCCCCCGGAGGTCCCGGACAGCCGAGTCGCGCCCGGCCTGCGGCGCCAGGAGACCGGCGGTCTCCGCCGCCACCGCAGGGGAGAAGTCGGGGAACAGCCCGCGGTCGATCATGGCGCGCCGCGCGATAGCCCTGAGGTTGTGTCTGTGTCCTTTGACGGTCTGATTCATGGGCGCCGCAGCGCCATCACCCGCGCGGAGAGGTCCTCGGAGCGCGGGGAGCCCGCGGGCCACGGGAGCATCCCGCTCGATCGGATCCGGTAGATGACCGCGCCGCAGGTGAGGTCTGCGGCGGTGAGGGCGTCGCCGACGAGCCAGCTCCGCCCCTCGAGGCGCGACTCCAGACGCTGCACCGCCCCGGCGAACGCAGCCTCCGCGTCTGCCCGCACCGCGGGGGTGGCTGCCGCGCCCCCGTGCACGACGCGCATCATCGGCTCCGCCAACGCGCCGCGGCCGAAACGCTCCCAGTCCTCGATCTCCCACTGCTGCTGCTTGTCCGTTCCGTACAGCTTGGGGGTGTCGGGGAAGTTGGCGTCCAGATAGCGGAGGATCGCGGCCGAGTCGAACAGGACGGTCTCGCCATGGACCATGACGGGCGTGAGGAACTGCCCGGAGATGCGGACGATCTCCTCGCGCGCCGACGGGTCGATCTTGCGGAACTCGTGGACGATCCCCTTGTATGCCAGGGCGAGCAGGACCTTCAGGTTGTTGGACGTCTCGTATCCATGGATGACGAGGTTCCTGGGTGCCATTGGGACTCCCTCCGAGCCTCGGGTGAGGGCCGCGGACCATTCTCCGGCGAGGACGAACGGCAAGCTGGGTTTCGGCCCGGTCCGCGGCCGATCATACCTGATCTGGCAGCTTGCCTCCTCCCAGATACTCCGCGCAGCATCGCGGGGATCGGGCGCCCCGGCAGACGGGGCCTGCTAGGCCGGGTCCACGCGAAACGTCGCCCGCAGCACAGCACCGAGCCCGCCGCCGGCGCCCGTGAGCAGACGCTTCGCGTCGAGCCCTGCGACGTCCTTGATCGCGGCGCTTCCGAAGCGGACGCGGCCGTGTGCCATCTCGGCCTCCAACGCGAGCAGCGAGTGACGGACCGAGCGGCGCGCCGCCGGCGCCTGCACGGCCGCGCCGACGGTTCCACGACCCGCAAGCGCGGGGCAACGAAGCCTGCGGTCCGACAGGAGTTTCTGCACGTCCTCGCAGCGGGCGGCCGCCCCCGCGGCGACAGTCAGGTTCTCCTCGTCGATCTCGACGTCGGCCGCGGCCCCGCCGCGGAAGGGCTCTGGACGCCGCGTGGCGCCCGACAGCGCCGCGGCAGCCAGGTCCGCGAGCGCCGCGTCCACGGGCTCTCCCAACGACGGGGGCGGCAGGAGCACGCCCGGATTCAACCGCCCCTGCGGGTCGAAGGCGCGCTTGATCCCCCGGAATGAGCCGAGCTCCGCGGCACTGAAGCGGCGGGCCATGTGAGGGAGCTTGTCGCTGCCGACGCCGTGCTCTCCCGTGATCGTCCCGCCGAGGTCGAGCGCGGCGTCGGTGATCTCCGACGCCGCTGCGACGACTGCGTCATGCTCGTGGTCGTCATAGATGATCACGGGATGGACGTTTCCGTCGCCGGCGTGCGCGACGATCGGGACGTCGAGCCTGAGCCGCGCCACGATCTCCCCGACCCGGGCGACGATCTCTGGAATCCGCTGACGCGGCACGGTGACGTCGTTGACGAAGTAGCGCTTGCCGCCGGCCGTCATCGCTTGCCCGAACTCGAGCCGCCCCGCCCATAGCGCCGCGCGCTCGGCGGCCGTTCGCGCCACGTGGACACCCGGGTTCGCGCGCTTCAGCACGACCAGCAAGCGTGCCGCCTCCGCAGCAACCTCTTCCGGCTCGCCGTCCACCTCGGCGAACAGCAGCGCCCCTGGCTCCCGCGGGTAGCCCGAGGGACGCCACGCGTCGATGACCTCCACCCCACGGCGGTCGAGCAGCTCGAGCGCGGAGGCGCCGATCCGCTCCGCGATGATAGAGGACACCGCCGCGGCGGCCTCCTCGATCCGGGGGAAGGAGGCCATGGCCATCCACGCGGTGCGTGCCAGGCGACGCAGACGCAGCTCCGCGCGCGTCACGAGTCCCAGCGTCCCCTCCGATCCGATCACCACTCCGAGAAGGTCGAGCGGATCGTCATCGCGCAGCTCGACGACCCTTCCGTCCGCCAGGGCGACCTGCAGCGCGTGAACGTGATGGAACGTGACGCCGTACTTGATGCACCCGGGACCGCCGGCGTTCGTCGCGATGTTGCCGCCGATCGTCGAGATCGGCCGCGAGGCGGGATCGGGCGACCAGCAGAGCCCGAGCGGCGCGAGCCGCTCCTGGAGCGCCGCGTTGAGGACGCCCGGCTCGACGACCGCGCGCAACGATCCCTCCTCCACGGAGACGATGCGATTCATCGCGGTCATGTCCACGACGACCGCGTCCGGGCGGGGGACGAACGATCCGCACAGGTTGGTGGCCGCGGCACGCGTCACGACCGCGAAACCGCGCGCGGCCGAGAGCGTCAGCAGCGCGGCGACCTGCTCCGCGGAGCGCGGGCGCACCACCGCTCCCGGCCGGCCGCGAAATCCGAGGTGATCCGAGCCGAACGGCTCGAGATCTTTCCCGTCGAGCAGCACTTCAGCGCCGGGGAGGGCACGGGGGAGGTCGTCGAAAGGCGTCGCCATCGGCGGCAGCGTAGCACGGAGCCGGGCTCGGGACCCCTCTCGAGCCCGGCCGCTTAGTGATTAAATGCCCTTTCCAGAATGAGGGAGGGGTCGATGCGCGTCGCGTACGCTGCTCTGCTGCTGTCGCTGCTCACGGCGCGGTGCGCCCACCTCGAGCGGGCCGCGCCGGCCTCGGAGCCCCCGATCGCCGCTGCCCAGCCGGACACGCCGAAGCCTGCCGCGGAGCCGAGCGCACCTTCAACGCCGCAGCCCGCGCCTGCCGACAAGCCACCAGCGTCGGCGACGCCACCCCCCGCACCTGCCGCCGAGCCGACCGCTCCCGCGATGCCGCAGCCCGCACCCGCCGCCAAGCCACCCGCGCCGGCGACACCGCGCCCCGCACCTGCCGCCCCACCAACGGCAAGCGCAGGAGCCCCGGCCGCGGCGGCCGCCAGCCAGGCCGCCCCGTCCGTGCCAACGCCGCCCGCCGCTGCCCCGGCGCTGGATTTGAACACGCTGGGGACACAGCTCAAGGAAACCAAGGCGATCGGCCTCTTCACCAAGATCACCCTCAAGAACCAGGTAGACGATCTGCTGGACAGGTTCCGCGAGTTCTACGACGGCAAGGCGGCCTTCACAATGGGGGATCTACGCCAGTCCTTCGACCTCTTGATGATGAAGGTGCTGACGCTGCTGCAGGACGTGGACCAGAGGCTCGCATCTGCCATCGTGTCCTCGCGCGAGGCGATCTGGGGCGTGCTCGCGGATTCGGAAAAGTTCGCAACCGTACAGAGCTGAAAAGGGGACGCCTCATGAACACACTCACCGTGGCCCTGACCCAAGCGCTGGTCGTGGCGGCGCTCGCCGCCGGACCGCCGGCTGCCAAGGACGAGGAATCGCTGAAGAAGGACCTCACCGCGGTCATCGCGCTCCACGGATTGCCGTGCGGCGAGGTTGTGGCGGTCAAGGTGCAGGCCGAGAACGACTACCTCGCCTCGTGCAAGGACAAGAACAGGTATCGCGTCTACCTGAATGCCGATGGGCGGGTGGTCGTCGAGAAGCAGAAGAAGCGCTAGCGCCTCGGCGTGGGACTCCCCGATGCGGGCCTTACTCCAGCGGCCGCAGCCGCGCCGTGAAGTGCCGCAGATGCTCCGCCCCCTCGACGATCCGCAAGCCGCGCAGCGCCTCCTTCCGGCGCGCCACCTCGGCCGCCACCTCGATGACGTAGTCGATATGGCTCTGCGTGTAGACGCGGCGCGGAATGGCGAGGCGCAGCAGCTCGAGCGCGGCGAAGCGTTCGTGGTGCGTGACCGGATCGGTCCCGCCGAACATCAGGGTCCCGATCTCGACGCCGCGGATCCCCCCTTCCTCGTAGAAGGCACAGGCGAGCGCCTGGCCCGGCAGCTGCGCCGGCGGGATATGCGGCAGGAAGGCGCCGGCGTCGATGTAGATCGCGTGCCCTCCCGGGGGCTGGACGATCGGAAGCCCCGCCCTCACCAGTCCCTCCCCGAGGTAGCGGGTCGAGGCGATGCGGTACTTGAGATAGTCCTCCTGCACCACCTCGGAAAGCCCCACCGCGATCGCCTCGAGGTCGCGCCCCGCCAGACCTCCGTAGGTGGGAAACCCCTCGGTCAGGATCAGCAGCTCCTTCTCCTGCCGTGACAGCCGGTCGTCGTTCGAGGCCAGGAAGCCGCCGATGTTCGCGAGCCCGTCCTTCTTGGCGCTGAAGGTGGCGCCGTCCGCGAGCCGGAACATCTCGCGCGCGATCGCCTCGACGGTGCGCTCCCCCTGCCCCGGCTCGCGCAGCTTGATGAAGTAGGCGTTCTCCGCGAAGCGGCAGGCGTCGAGGTAGAACGGCACGCCGCGCCCGCGGCAGAGCGCGCTCGCCGCCTTCAGGTTCGCGAGCGACGCCGGCTGGCCGCCGCCGGAGTTGTTGGTGACGGTGGCGAGGACGCACGCCACCTCCCCCTCCGCGCCGCCGAGTATCCGCTCGAGCTCCGCGAGATCGAGATTTCCCTTGAACGGGTGCTCGTCGGCGGGGCGGCGCGCCTCCGCGATCGGGATGTCGATCGCGCGCCCACCCAGGTACTCGACGTTGGCACGGGTGGTGTCGAAGTGGGTGTTCGCCACCACGACCTTCCCCGCGACCCCGAGGCAGGCGAAGAGGATGCGCTCCGCCGCGCGTCCCTGGTGGGTGGGGATGATGTGCTTGAAGCCGGTCAGCTCCCGCACCCGGCGCTCGAACACGAACCAGGAACGGGCCCCGGCATACGACTCGTCGCCGCGCATGATCCCGGCCCACTGCTCCGCCGACATCGCTCCGGTGCCGGAGTCGGTGAGCAGGTCGATCAGGATGTCCTCGGCGGCGATGCGGAACAGGTTCCAGTCGGCGCGGGCGAGGATCTCGCGGCGCTGCTCGGGCGTGGTCATCCGCAGCGGCTCGACCGATTTGATCCGGAACGGCTCGATGATCGTCTTCATGGCGGCACGTTGGCTCCGAGATCCCGGCGAATGGGTTGCGGCGCTACCCTCCATCTCGATTCCGGGGATCATCCAGGTGGGGCAGATGTCATCATGTCGGGAGCGTCAGATGACGCAGTTTCCGAACTGTAGCACGACGCGGGCGACCCTTGACCTCCTGGAGCCAGGTTGTATTTTTCCGGCCCGGCAGCGCGTCCGGCTCCACGCTTCCGCAGCCCCTTCCTCGAGGGCTCGTGCAACCGGCGGGCGCAGTCGCCCGCCGGCACCGACCCTTGCTTCGCAAGGAACGTGCCGGAAGGACGGAGGGGATGACCACGTCGGCTGGTCGCCGGTACAAGCGCTGCTCCGCCAGCCAGCTTCCCGTGGCAGTGCCGGCCGGGTAGAATACCCGCGCAGTCTGAAATCCCGAGGTGCGCGGCCTCCCGCGGTCCGACGCCGCGTACCCGTCACCCCCGCCCTCGGGGAGAGGAGGAGAAGAGATGAAGCGAGTACAGAAGCTGCTGCGTGGCCGGAGTCTCGTCCTGCTGGCCTTCGCCATCATCGTGGCGCTCGGCGTCCTGGTCGCGACGGCCCCGCCCGCCGAGGCGATCGCCGGCCCGGGCGTCTGCATCTACTACAACAACGCGGCCCACGCGAAGGTCGTGGGAGCGCGTGGCACCGGCTGCTGCGGCGAGCCGATCAGCTGGGGGATCACGAGCAAGTACGTCCACTGCGAGCAGCTTCTGTGCCCGCAGGTCCTCTGCCCGAACTGAGCCGTCCAACCTGGACGCACCGACGCCGGGGAGGCGTGGCACCCATGCCTCCCCGGCGTCGCGCGTTCGCTACGTCAGGCTCGCATCCAGCGTGATCGTGAGCCCGGGACGAAGGAGGTTCGACACGGGGCACTTCTTCTCCGCCTCGTCCGCGAACCGCTTGAAGGTGGCGGCGTCGAGCCCTGCTACCTTGCCGCGCGTCTCGAGGTGCATCCGGTGGATGCGCCCCTCCTCCAGCGTGATCGTCGCCTTCGTCGTGATCGTGTCGGGGACGTGCCCCTGCGTGCTCAGGTGATTCGAGAACGCCATGCTGAAGCACGCCGCATGCGCCGCCGCGATCAACTCCTCCGGATTCGTCCCCTTCGCGTTCTCGAACCGCGTCGCGAACGTGAAAGGAGTCTTGTCCAACACGCCGCTTGGGCTTCCGATGGTGCCCTTCCCACTCCTCAGATCACCCTGCCACGTTCCCGTGGCGGAACGAAGAATTGGAGCCATGATGGTCTCCTCCTTGGTGGAAATACGGGGTTGTCAACGCGCAGCCGGCCAGGAACTCGTCAGCGCCCCGGCTCCTCGACCGTCTCTTCCTCCTCGCGCCGGCGACGGCCGCCGCGGGACGAGATGTTGCGATCGGCGAAGGAGGCCACCTCGACGAGCTGTTCGAGCGGCCTCTCCAGCCGGGGGTCCTGGCTGCTGCGCAGCACGATCTCCTTGGCGAACAGCATCGCCAGGTAGCGTAGCTTGAGGGCGGGGCGGTCGACGATCGCGCGGTACTCGCGGTGGCCCGCATTGACCTGCCAGCGCCCGTCGTGCATCCGCGACCGCCATGGGGCGCTGGCCTGGTGCACCAGATCCGGCTCGGGAATCCCCTCGCCACCGCGCGCCGGAAGCTGATCCAGCACCTCGACCGATGCCTCCGCCGAGCACGTCTGCCCCCCCTCCTGCCCGGTGACCCGGAGAGTCCCCTCCCCAGGGGCTTCCGAGGCGACGACGGTCGTTCGCTCGGGGTGGCCGTCCGTGGCCTCGAGCTGGCCGACCGCTCCCAGGGCCTCCCAACGCCACGTGAGCGCCCGATCGAGCGGCCGCCCCGCGGCGTCAAGCGCCAGCGCGCGGACCACCTTCCTCCCGCCGCACTCGATCTGCACGGACCTTGGGACGATCCGCACGGAGGCGAGCGGCCCGGGTGGAAGCAGGTCGACCGCCGTCGTCCGTATGTCGACCGCGAGCGGCTCGCCCTCGCCAGCAGGCGCGTCAGCGCCCTCCCCCGCCCCCGGTCCCTCACCCTCACCGGCCTGTCCCGCGCCCGCCTCCTCATGGATCGGGAGCATGGCGTAGCGCGGCCGCTGGCGGTAGAAGTCGCGAAAGGCCCGCTGCAGGTCGCGGACGATGCCGCGGTCGATCTCCTCCTCGCGCCGCCGCTCGTGCTGTTCGAGGACGGCGAGCAGTGCGGGCTCCACCGAGGCGAGCGCTGCGGCGAACGCTCCGGCCGCGGCGTCGGGTACGACGCCGCGCCGGCTTCCGGGCGAGACCTGGAAGCCGGCGAAGTCGACGAACCCCGACAGCCGCTCGTCCGTCCACGGGGGACGATCGAGGCCGATCGCCGCGAGATCCTGGAACCCCTCCGCGACCAGCGTCCCCGCGGCATAGACCGCCAGCCCACGACGATCCCCGTCCGGCGTGGGCTCCCCGGACAGGTAGAGCTCGAGCCGGATGGGCGGATACCCCGGCACATCGACCCCGCCGATTCCCCCGATCCGTTCCCCCAGGAACCGCGGCGGCCGCACGACAACCCGCTTGGGCGCGCGCCCGCGCGACATCCGATCCTCGACCTCGACCTCGACCTGGCGCGACAGAAGCTGTCCCCGCAGCTCGACGGCCAGATAGTCGGCGGCGCGCCGCCCGGTGAGCACCGGCATCGCTTCGCGATGCAGCCCGACGACGACGACCTCGGTCCAGGTTCCCCCGAGCGGCAACCGCCCACGCAGCGGCTCGACCACGAAGTCGGCCCGGTCGCGATGGAGGACGAGGCGGTGCGACGTGTGGCCGTCGACCTGGCTGCGCATCTCGAGTGCCTCGCCGAGACTCCAGAACCCAAGCAGTCCGATGCCGTACTGCCCCTGCGTCATCAACGCCAGGCGCTCCTTCGGGGAGAGCGAGCGCTTGCGGCTGTGGCCGATATGGGTCGCGATGTAGCGCAGGGCCGCCGACCGATCGAGATCGGGGATGACTCCCTCGCCGTCGTCGAGGATCTTGAGGCAAGCGTGCCCCCGCTCCCGGATCCGGGTGATGCGGATGCGGCCCGCGCCGGCGTCGAGGCTGTTCTGGACCAGCTCGGCCAGCGCCTTGCGGGGGTCAGGCTGGCTGAGGGCGAGCCAGCGGATGAGCTCGAACGGATCGCTGGCGCGCAGGCGCCCGCGTACGGTGCCCTTCGCCACTCGCGGCGCGGCCTTGGCGCGCTTCGTTCCAGCCGCCACTAACCATCCTCGTCAGTCCGGCGCCCGGAACCTGCGCGGGCCGCGTTCGCCACGGCGCACAGGTACCCTGACCGGGCGATCGCCCCGAACCGCGGATGATCGCTCGGGGGGCCAAACCCGCGCATCTCGTCCAACAGCTCCGCGAGCGCCTGAATGGCGGGAATGTTACACGTGCCTGATCGCCTGGACAAGCAAGGCGCCGGGGGGGGCAGGTCAGCGAGGATTGCGGCTGCCACCTCACGCTCGGGCGGGGGAATCGTCGGGTCGCTCGCCGGCCCGCGAGACGCGCGACTACGCCGCGAGCTTGCGCAGCCGCCACTCGCCCCACAGCGCCGCGCCGATCGCCCCGGCGAGGACCGAGTGCTCGTGGGCTTCGACTGACAGCGTCAGCCCGCTCGCCTCGGCCTGGTCGCGGACCGCCTGCAGCAGCCCCTGGTCGTGCGCCAGACCGCCGGTCATCAGCACCGGCGACTCGGCCTGGATCGAGGCTAGCAGCCGCACCAGCCGGTTCGCCACCGAGACGTGGATCCCCTTCAAGATATCCTCCGGCGTGATGCCTCGGCTCACCATGTTGATGACGTCGGTCTCGGCGAGCACGGCGCAAATACCCGAAGGCAGCTCCGGGGAGAGCGCGCGCAGCGAACGCTCCCCGACCTCAGCGATCGGCACCCCCAGGTAGCGGGCGATGTTCTCGATGAACTGACCGGTCCCCGACGCGCACTGGCCGGTCATCTTGTACGCGAGCACCCGCGAGCGCTCGTCCACCCGGATGGCGCGGGCATGCAGCGCCCCCACGTCGAGGACGGTCCGCGTCTCGGGCACGAGAAACGTGGCGCCGCGCGCATGCGACGTCATCCCGTAGAACTGGCCGCGCCGGAACTCGACCATCTCCCCCGCCCCGGTGGCAGCGACGTAGGCGACGTCGGCCGTGGTCACCCCAGCCCGCGCCAGCGCTCGCTCGAAGCTCCCCGCCACCACAGCGCGCAGCTCGCGCTTGCGGATCCGCTCCGTCACCAGCGCCAGCACGCGCGGCGCGTCACCGTCGAAGGCGAGGATCGCCGTCTTGACGGCGCTCGCCCCCACATCGATCCCCGCGGTCAGCGTCATCGGGTCGGCTCCATCTCGAGTCCCTCCATCGGCAAGTCCCGGCGCGCGAACAGGGCGGCCCCGACCGCCCCCATGTAGATCGAATCGGGGTGGATGTTCAGCGTGACGCCGCCGTAGTTCTCGATCACCAGTTCACGCAGCGCCGCCACCACGGCCGGGTTGCGGGCAACGCCGCCCGTGAAGGTGAACTCCTCCCGCACCCCTCCCGAGCGCGACAGCAGCGACATCGCGCGCAGCACGATGGCGCGATGCAAGCCCGCGAGGATGTCCTCGCGCCTCTCCCCCAGCTCCAGCCGTTCGCGCAGCTCGGCGCCGGCGAAGACCGTGCAGGTGGAGGAGACCTGCACGCGCCGCGTCGCGGTGAGGGCCAGGGGCCCGAGCTCGTCGAGCGAGAGGTTCAGCTCGTCAGCGATGTAACCCAGATAGCGGCCGCACCCCGCCGCGCAGCGGTCGTTCATCTGGAAGTTCGTGGCGATCCCATCCCCGCCGATCTGGATCGCCTTGGTGTCCTGGCCGCCGATATCGAGGACCGACCGGGTGGCCGGGAAGAAGTAGTGGGCCCCGAGGCCGTGGCACAGGATCTCGCTGCGAATCTGGTCCTTGCGGAACGGCAGCCGCTGCCTGCCGTAGCCGGTCCCGGCGAGGTTCAGCACCTCGAGCGGCTCGCGCGCCGCGGCCGCCACCGCCTCCCGCACCACCCGCGGGTCGGCGCCGTTCCCCGAGACGGGATCGTGTCCGGCCAGGATGGTCTCGGCGAAGTCGAAGTCGAGGACGGTGTTCTCCTCCTTCAGGATGACGACGTCGAAGACCCCCATCAGGTCCTCGAAGTCGAGGTCGAACTTCGCCGCCTCGGACTCGGCGAGCGACATCCACGCAACGCCGACGAGATCGCGGAAGAACGAGCGCTTGAGGCGCGCAGCCGCCTCCGGATTCAGGCGGACGTCCGCCTCGATCCGCTCGAAGATCGACTGGAGCGCCAGGCGCAGCCGCTCCGTGACCGGTCCGCCCGCCGAGCCCGCGTGCGCCAGCGCCAGGCGCCGCAGCCGCGCCAGCCGGAACAGGAACGCGCGCACCGCGAAGCGGGAGACCAGCGCGTCCAGCATTTCCACGCCGCTTCCCTCGGCCTCGAGCAGGCGGCGCAGGATCGTGAAGCGCGCGTTGATCCGGGCTTCCGTCTCGGCGACGGCGGTTGCGACCTGATAGTCGCTGCGGGTGTTGGTGATGCCGCGGCCCAGGATCTTCTCGTCGCGATCGAGTATGACCGCCTTCGTCGTGGTCGAGCCGAGGTCGACTCCGAGATAGACGCTCACGCCGCCGCGCCTCCCCGGCGCTTCTGCTCGATCATCTGCAGGTAGCTTTCCAGCCGGTTCTTCAGGTTCGCTGCGGAGAAGTAGCGCGAGTCGACCAGGTCCGATTCCAGGAACCCGCCGGCGAGGCCGCTCCGCTGTTCCACCTCCCGCATGATCAGGAGCTGGCCGGCCGAGAACGAGTTGCAACTCTTGACCGAGTGGATGAGGAACCCGTCGGCCTCGTACTCCCGCACGTAGCGCGTCAGGAGCTCGACCCGCGACGGCAGACTGAGGTTCGTGTAGCAGCCGAGGCAGTAGTCCGCGAGCGTCTCGAGCGGATGATCGGGATCGTGCCGGAAGCCGCGGTCGTAGAGGCCGCCGACCTTGGTATAGCTCGAGGCGACGACCACGGCCCCCTGGTCGTAGAACAGCTTCCAGAACTCGCGGAAGTGGGTCCAGTTCGGCGGTCCTTCGACCACCAGGCGATACCGCTCCTCCCCGAGCGGCCCCTCCGGCGTCACCGGCCCGACCCGCGCGCGAATGCGCTCGTCGATCTCCTCGTTCAGGCAGTCGTAGTAGTCGACGCACCCCTGCGTGCCGCGGAAGGCGGTGAAGATCGGACCGACGTAGTAGACCCCTCCGAAGTAGGCGTCGATCGGGCTGGGACGGTGCTTGGCCGAGGCGAGCGCCCGCACCAGGCCGTCCTCGGCGCGCGCGCTCAGACGCAGCCGCTCGCGCAGCTTCTCCTCGTCGTACGGGCGTCCCGACACCTTCTCGAGCGCCGGGATCAGCTCGGTCCGGATCTGGCGCACCACGTAGTCGCGCATCTCCGGCGTCACCATCCCTTCCCCCTGGTAGGGGACGTGGAGCATCACCACCGGGCACCGGTACATGGTGCGCAGGTTCTCGAACCACTTCATGAACACGAAGCAGCCCGTATACGAAAGGAGCAGCAGGTCGGGCGGCGGGATCGGCTCGCCGCTTGGGCCGATGTTGCCGCCGATCGACATGCCGACGTCGCACTTGACGTAGGTGCAGACGTCCTCGCTGTGCCCGGCGCGCTCCGCCTCGGCGATGAACGAGTCCGAGCGCTTGCGCATGGCGTTCTGCAGCGCGTTGATCTCGGGGTAGACCGGGACCAGGTCGAACGACTGGATCAACTCGGTCAGGTTTCCAGGGACGAAGGTGTAGACCACCTTGCGCCCCGCCTTCGGAGAGGTGGTGACGCGCTCGAAGTACTCCGCGAGCATGTCCTTCTGCAGGACCATGCTCTTCTCCTTGTGCACCCCCGCGTCGCGCGCGGGCTGCGGCGCCGGCCCTGCGCTCATGCCGTCTCCCCCCATAGCCGGATCGACTCGGCGAAGGTCCCCACCTGTTCCCGGATGGCGCCGAGCTGCCCCGTGTTCTCGGCGTACTTGAAGGCGGTGAACGGAATCGCCGCCCGCTCCAGTCCCTTCTGGTAGTCGGGGCGGTCGAGCAGCGCCGGATCGCAGAAGCTGGGCGCCGCGAGGACGACCCCGTCGGCCCGCGTGCGGCGCACCCGCTCGACGAGCTGCTCGACCCGCGTCCCCTCCGGGTCGTAGATCGAGGAGCACGGCGTCCCCCGGCGGAGGAACGCAGCGACCAGCCGGTCGAGCGGATCGCCGTCTCCCCCGACCGGCTCGCTGAGGAGCCGGTTGCCGAGCAGGAAATCGTCATCAACGATGTAGCAGCCGGCAATCTCCAGGCTGCGGATGAGCGCGAGAGGCGGCTGCTCGCAGAATGCACCGACCAGCACCACGCGGGCATTGTCCTGCAGCACGGCCTCGCGATGGCTTGCGAGGTCGAGATACTCCTGCAGCAGCGCGTTGTGCTCGTCGACCGGAAGCAGATGCCCGGCCCGCTGCACCAGGTACGCCTCATGGGTCGGGATCCGCTCGGGGGCCTCCACCCGCGCCGCGTGCAGCGAGCGGATGAGCGCCCGGTTCGCGTCGAATAGCTCCAGGGAGGCACGCAGCCTCTCGCGCGGGTTCGCGACCCCGGTTTGCGCCGAGACGTCGCTCAGCAGGGCCTCCAGCTGCTCGCGGTAGAACCTCCCCCCCACCGCCGGGTCGAAGTTCTGCGGCAGGTCGAGGAAGCGGACGTAGCGGTCGGGGAACAGCAGCGTCCAGATACCCGAGAGGTTCCGGATGACGTCGCAGATCGCCGGGAAGATCATCCCGTCGAGCGCGTCGAGCTTCCCGGCGAGCCCCAGCTCGACGGTGCTGCGCGGCAGCCGGCAGATGTACGACTGGAAGTAGGCATCGCCGCGGATCACCTCGGTCCGATCCCCGCCTCCCTGGATGCCGACGGGCAGCGCGCCGGCCGCGTGCAGGATCTCCGCCGGGATGTAGATCGGCAGATACCCGACCGCCCAGGCGCCCGGATGGCGCTCTTTCCACTCGCGGACCGCCGTGAGCGCGGTGTCCTCGTGCAGATCGCGACAGCGCCGCACCAGCGCTTGCAGGCGTGCCTCTCCATCGCGCGTGGCATCCCCTGGACCCCGGCTTTCGCTCACGCCACGCCTCCCATCCCGAGGCTCTTCCCCCCGCACACGCTGAGCACCTGCCCGGTCACGAAGCTCGCCTCCTCGGCGGCCAGGAAGGCCACCGCAGCGGCGACCTCCTCGGCGCTTCCCATGCGCCCACCCGGCTGCGCCGCCACCAGCCGCTCGCGCACCTTGGGCTGAAGCGCGCGCACCATCGGCGTGTCGATGAGGCCCGGAGCGACGGCGTTGACGTTGATGCCGAAGCGCACGAGCTCCAGCGCCAGGCTTCGCGTCAGGCCGACGATTCCTGCCTTCGCGGCCGCGTAGTTCGCCTGGCCCGGGTTTCCCATCCAGGCGCGGCTCGATACGTTGACGATCCTCCCGTAGCCAGCCGCCCGCATCGCCGGCACGGCGGCGCGGCAGCAATGGAACGCGCCCGTCAGGTGAACGGCCAGGACCGTCCCCCAGTCGTCGTCGGTGAGCTGGTCGATCCACCCGTCCCGCAGCACGCCGGCGTTGTTGACGAGCACGTCCAGGCGGCCCGCGTCGCGCACCACGCGCGCCACCGCGGCGGCGACCCGTTCCGCGCTCGTGACGTCGAGGACCTCGGCCTCGATCCAGTCCCCGGGGTGGCGGGCTCGCAGATCCCCTACCGCCACCTCCAACGCCGTGGCGTTCCGGTCGGCGACGACGACCCGCGCCCCTTCCTGCGCCAGGCGCGCGGCGACGGCAAAGCCGATCCCCTGGGCTCCCCCGGTCACCAGCGCGGTTCGCCCCGCGAAGCGGCGCACGGCGGCTCAGGCCCCCGACCAGATCGGAGGCCGCTTGGCGAGGAACGCCGCGATCCCCTCCCGCGCGTCGGGGGTCGTCATCAGGTCATCGAGGTACAGTCGCTCCACCTCCGCGAGGCCGTCCCGGAGGCGGTGGTGGATCTCCAGGCGCGCCGCCCGCCGCGCCAGGCGCAGCGACGACGGGGAGAGCGGCAGCAGGTGCTCCTGCGTCCAGCGCTCGATCGCCTGCACTCCTTCGCCGGCGCCACAGACCTGATCGGCGAGACGGAGCGCCCCAGCCTCCTCCGCGTCCACGGTGCGGCCGGTCAGCAACAGTTCCCCCCCCGCGGCGCCGCAGCGCCAGGGCAGGACGAGCGAGCCGACCGGAGCGAACACGCCGAGCTTGATCTCCGGCTGCCCCAGCGCGGCGCCCGCCTCGACCACCACGCGGTCGCAGAAGGCGGCCAGCTCGAGCCCGCCTCCCAGGCAGCGTCCGCGCACACAGGCGGCCGTCGGCAGGTCCGCGTCGATCAGGTCGCGGAACAGCGCGTGGAACGCCCCGAGCATCTCCCGCACCTGTTCCGGGCGGTGCTCCTCGACGCTGGCCCCGTAGGAGAAGTGCTTCCCCGCCCCCACGAAGGCGAGGAGCCGGAGACGGGGCAGCTGCCGCGCCTCGGCGACGACGCGGCGCAGGCTCGCGATCATTTCGGCGTCGAGGACATTGCCGGGCGGCGCGTCGAGCGTCACCCAGAGCAAGGCGCCGTCGAATGCCTGGCGGCAGTAGACCTTGGTCAGTCGATCGAGGACGGCGGCGGTCATCGCTCACCCTGCCGCGGCTGGATCTCGTCGATCAGGTCATCATCCCAGGTGCGTCCTTCCGCGACGCGCTGCCGTAGCGCGACGAAGTCGACCTCCCGGTTCTCGCGCGGCCCCTCGTTGAAGGCACGGAAGCCGGCGCGACCCTCGAGCGCCATGTTCAGCGCCAGCCACGCCCGGTTCGACTCGCGGTTCCGATCCCAGTGCGCCAGCTTGTGCTTGCGCACCGACTCGAGCGTCTTGGTGAGACAGTCCGGCATCATCATCAGCAGCTTCGAGGTGAGCCGGCCCACCGCCTCGTCGAGCATCTGAAGGTCGATCGTCGCCTGCGCCAGCGTCTGTTTCCCCTGCGCTCGCGCGTCCCCCTCCTTCGGATCCCCCAGGCAGGGGCGGCCGTAGGCATCGAAGGCGTGGTCGGTTATCACCAGTGGGTTCGCAATCCAGCGCCCGTCGACGCGGCAGACCGGGACGATCTCGCTGAGCAGCCCGAACCGGTGCGCCTGGTGCGCCGACCAGGTCTCGCACAGCGTGCACGACTGCATGGCGCGCTCGATGCCGACGAACAGCGGCAGGAAGTCGGTGCTGCCCCCATCCGGCGCGGAGCCGTGCTTCGGCCCCGCCTGCCCGAAGGTGGCGAGGTCGGAGGCGACGGAGAAATCGCACGCCATGCCGATCTCCTGGCCGCCGGCCAGGCGCATCCCGTTCACGCGGTTGATCACCGGCTTGTCGCAGGTGAGGATCGCGGTGACCATGTCATTGAAGAGCCGCATGTACTGGCGGTACTCGAGCGGCCTGCCGCCGTAGTACTCGGCGTACTCCCGCGTGTTGCCGCCGGTGCAAAAAGCCCGCGTCCCCACCGCCGCGAACACCACCGCCACCGCGCGCCGGTCGGCGGAGGCCCGGCGGAAAGCCAGGATCAACTCCTTCACCATCTCGGTGGTGTAGGAGTTGAGCTGCTCGGCGTTGTCGAGCCAGATCCAGACGTTGTGCAACCCCGCTGCGACCGATCCATCGGGGCGGTGAGCCGGGCGTTCCTCCACGCGGACCTTGGCCGAGTCCGGCTCCGGCGACAGATGGTGATTGACGAGTGACTCGGTGGCTTCCGCGAGCATGGGTGGTTCTCCTTTCAACGGGTCGGTGGCTTCTCGCCCGGGACCAGCACCGGGCGCGTATCGAGGCGGCCCGCGTGAGCGAGATCGAGGAGCGCTCGGAGGTCGGCGAGCGCATGGGACGAGATGAACGGACGCACCTGCACCTTCCCTTCGCGCAGCAGCGTCAGGACGGCCGGGTAGTGGCGCGGGCTGCACCCCCAGGAGCCGAAGGCGTCGGCGTCGAAGGCCATCAGGTTCGACAGCCTCAGTTCGACCTTGTCGCGAGTGAAGCCGACGATCCCGAGCGTGCCGCCGCGGGTCAGCAGCGAGAACGCCAGCCGCTGCCCGGGCGCGGAGCCGGACATCTCGAGGATCTTCCACCCGTCCGCGCCCCAGCCGGCCTGCTTCGCGGCGGCGCGCACCGCGGCACGGGCGCCGTCGTCGTCCAGCCCCCGCGTGGCGACCGTGGCGCAGGCGCCGAACTCGCGCGTGCGAGCGGCGCGCGCCGGGTCGAGGTCCACGGCGAGGACGCTCGCCCCCCACGCAGCGGCGATCTGGACGCCGTAGATCCCGATCCCTCCGGCGCCGATGATCACGACCCGGTCCTCGCGCTCGACCCTCGCCCGCAGTAAGGCCTGGTACGGGGTGGTGACGGCATCGGCGACCACCGCGAGATCGCGCAGCTCGTGTCCCGCGGGAAGCGGCCCCGCCGGGATGAGGAACCTCGCCGGGAGGAGCAGGTGGGTTGCGAAGCCGCCGTCCAGGTCGTTTCCGGGCATCACCTGAGTGGGGCATATGTTGTCGCGGCCGGAGCGGCAGATGACGCACTCCCCACACGGCAGGACGGCCGGGACCACCACCGCCGTCCCGGGGTGCAGGGTCTCTCCCGACTGCAGGCGCGCCCCCACGCCGGCCTCGACCACGGTGCCTGAAACCTCGTGACCGAGGGTAACCGGGAGCGCCCGTCGCGTGCGCACGCCACCGAACAGGAACCCCAGGTCGGTGTGACAGATACCGCACCCGGCGACCCCCACGACCACCTCGCCGGGACCCGGGGTCAGGTCGATCTCCGCGACCTCCAGGGGCGCGTCCGGTTTCACCATTCTCCAGGCCCAACCTCGCACGCTCATGACCCCTCCCGGCGCCGCTCGCCTGCCGCCACCTGCATCTGCTTCGCAAGGAATGTGCCGGAAAGAAGGGGGAGGCGGGTATGACGCGGATCATCCCCTCAACAGGCCACACAGGCGTGGGATCGCCCACGGACTGGGGGGAGGACGGATGGGGGTGAGGAGGGACTGCGACGGACGGGGTCGAATCTCCACTCTGCACCTGACACGCCGCACGTCGCCAGCTCCTCCCTCATCATGGAAGGTGTGAAGTAAAGACTTGACCCCGTGCGTTCCCGCATCTTCCTCCGCCGTCAAATGCCTTGACAGCAGCGCTTTTTCCGCCGACAATCGACCGTGCGTTGCGCGGAAAGCCTAGGGAAGAGCAACGAGGCCGATCTCCCGGCCCGGAGGGATTCTGATGCGTCGCTTGCCTGTTCCACCTCTCGCCATGTCCCTGATCGTCGCGTGCACCTTCGTCGCCTCGCTCACCTCCGCGCCCCCCGCGGCCCGCGATCTGACCCTCGAGGCACGGGCCACCGCCCAGGAGGTGCGCCTGCCCGTCCCGGCCCCCTCGCGCGGCGGCTCCTGCAGCCCGGCCGCCGGCGAGCCGCGGCTCAGCGCGCCGCCCGAGCGGCCCGCCGTGGAGCATCTGCTCTGCGTGGCCACGCTCGACTGCGGCGAGTGCTGCGGCTCACGCGGTCGCCTCAGGAAGTTCTGGCAATGCTGCAACAGTGGAGGCGGATTTGCGTGCGCCGCCATCTGCGCACGGTACTGACTGGGGCGAGACGGACCCGAGGATCCGGTGCCGGGGTCGGGGCTCGCGCAATCGGTTGGCGGGATCCAGTCGGGAGGCACGAGCGGTCGCGACGGCTCAGTCGACGGGTGGAATCGCCTCGAGCCTATCTCGATCCGGGATGACGAAACCGTCCTTCTCGGTCAGGACGATCCCCTCCTTCCCCCAGCGGCTCAGGATCCGGATCGCCGTCTCCTGCGTCGTGCCCACCAGATCGGCGATCTCCTGGCGGCTGAGCAGCACCGGGATCCGGGTGGCACTCCCCTCGGCTCTGCCGAACCGGCCGGCAAGCGTGAGAAAGAGGCGGGCGGTGCGGTACTCGACGCGGCTCGAACGCTCGGCCAGCTTGCGGGTCAGCTCGACCATGCGGCGGGTGAGGCCGAGCAGAAGCCCGCGCGCCAGCAAGGAGTTCTGCTCCAGGAGCCGGAAGAGATCGTGTCGCGGCACCGTCAGCAGGGTCGCCGCCTCGAGCGCGATCGCCGTGGCCGGAAAGTCGCGTTCCTCGTAGGCCGCGATCGCCCCGACCGGATCGCCGGTGCCGAAGATCTCGAGGATCACCTCGCGCCCATCCGCGGCGGCCTTCACGACCTTGACCCGGCCGCCAAGGACGAAGTGAAACTGGGTCGCCGGGTCCCCCTCCTGGAAGATTCGTTCCCCCTCCTCGTAGTCGTGCAGGCGGACGAGCGGGCGGAGCGCCTCGCGCTCGGCAGGGCGCAGCGCCTGGAACAGCGGAATCGCCGCCCAGGGGACGAGAGGACCGGTGGGAAGGTCGGGCATCGAGGCTCCACGGGAAACGCCGCATCATACCAAATGATCCGGATCATACCCGCGCGCAGGCGACGGCACGAAGATGAGCGGGCAGGGAGAGCCGCCTGATGCCTACCGTCTCGAGGGGCGCGACGAGTGGCGTGGGGCGCGAGCGCTTCGCGGCCGCGCCAATGGTGGTGATCTGGGAGGTCACTCGCGCCTGCGACCTGGCCTGCGTCCACTGCCGCGCCTCCGCCCTGGCCGAGCGCGAGGCGGGAGAGCTCGACACCGCGGAGGGGACGCGGCTGATCGCGCAGGTGCGCGAGTTCGGCAAGCCGCTCCTGGTGCTCACCGGCGGTGACCCGCTGAAACGCGCGGACATCCATGTCTTGATCGCCGCGGGATCGCAGGCGGGACTGCCCACCTACCTGAGCCCGAGCGGCACGCCGTTCCTCACCCACGCCGCGCTGCAGGCGGGGAAGCGGGCCGGGCTCGTGGGCATCTCGATCAGCATCGACGGCTCCACCGCCGAGATCCACGATCGATTTCGCGGCGTTCCCGGGTCGTACCAGCGTTGCATCGAAGGGGCGGCCTCGGCCGTCTCGCTCGGACTCGGGCTGCAGATCAACACCACGCTGAGCCGCCACAACCTGCACGACCTCGCGGCGATTGCCGAGCTGATCGGGGCGCTCGAGGCGCGGCGCTGGACGATCTTCCTGCTGGTGGCGACGGGGCGCGCCACGACGGAGCAGGAGCTGGCCCCGGATCAGATCGAAGCCGCGTTCCGCTGGCTGCATCGCCTGTCGCTGCAGGCGCCGTTCCGGATCAAGACGACGGAGGGACCGCACTATCGCCGGATCGCGCTCGAGGCAGAGGCGGGGGACAACGCGGGGCACGGGCCGGACGGCGCCGCCGTCCTCGCCCGCGGCTCCCGCAAGTTCATTCCAGGGATCAGCGACGGCTCCGGCTTCCTCTTCATCTCGTCGCTCGGGGAGATCCACCCGAGCGGTTTCCTGCCGCTTAGCGCCGGCAACGTCCGCGACCTCTCGCTCGTCGACGCCTACCGGAACCATCCTCTGTTCGTGGCGCTGCGCGATCCCGATCGGCTCCAGGGGCGCTGCGGCCGCTGCGACTACCGCGCCATCTGCGGCGGCTCGCGTGCCCGCGCCTACGCCGCCACGGGCGACTACCTCGCGGAAGATCCGGCCTGCACCTACCAGCCGTGAGATCCGGGAAGGCAATGCGCAACCACTGGTGCCTCCCCTGGATTCCCGCTCACGGACAGTCACCGATCGGGCGCAGGGCTCCGGCCGAACTGGCGCCCGCGGAGCCGGGGCCGCAGTCGTTCTCGGTGCGGACGAGATAGAAGTAGACGGCTCTCGGCAGCATCGGATCGGGATCCGGATCTGCGGTGGCGGTCCCGAGGCCATCGCTGTAGACGCAGAACCAAGCGGTCGTGAAATCCGATGCGGTGGCCGTCCGCATTGCGTCGTGCCGCACCGAGGTCCACGCACCAGGCTCATCAGGAGGCACCCACGACAACAACGTCACTCCGGAAGCGCTATCGTGGGCGAGTTGCAGGTCGCGAGCCTCGCCGGGGACGCTCCAGATTCCGTTGTTGAATGGCGCACAGTCGACCGCGTTGGCCCTCCCGTCCAGGTCTGGGTCACCCGTGGGGTCGAGGCAGTTGAACACGTAGGCCGATCCCGAGCCCGCATCGTCGTTGGTGTAGGCCCCGACGACGATCGCGTCCTGGTTGACCGAAACCGAACGGCCGAAACCGTCACCTGCCGCCGCATCGTCGGCGCTTAGCTTGGCCACCTGGTCCCAGCTGTCGGCGCCACCCTGATTGCGCTCGAAGGCGTAGACCGATCCGGGCGCCGAGCCCACAGCATCGCTCTGGGAGGCCCCGACGACGACCGTGTCCGCGCTGATCGAGACGGCATAGCCGAATCGGTCCGCCGCCGCCGCATCGGAGGCGGCCAGTTTCGCGACCTCACCCCAGCTGTCGGCGCCCCCCGCGTTGCGCTCGAACACGTATGCCGATCCGGAGTTCCCGCCCGCATCGTCGTTTCCCCAGGCCCCGACGGCGAGCGTATCCCCGGCGATCGAGACGGAATGGCCAAAGAGGTCCGCCAGCGCCGCATCGGAGGCGGTCAGCTTGGCAACCTGACCCCAACTGTCGGCCATGCCCCCGTGGTTGCGCTGAAACACATAGGCCGATCCGGAGTTCCCGCCTGCCCCATCGTTCTGCTCGGCCCCGACGACGACCGTGTCCCCACTGATCGAAACTGAGTAGCCAAACTGGTCATCCGCCGCGGCATCGGATGCAATCAGTTTGGCCGCCTCGTCCCAACTGTCGGTGATCCCTCCCTGATTGCGCACGAAGATGTAGGCCGAGCCTGAGTTCGAGCCCGCATCGTCGTTGTAAGGGGCCCCCACGACGACTGTGTCGATGCCGATCGAGACGGAGGTGCCGAACTGGTCACCTGCCGCCGCGTCCGAGGCGGTCAGCTTAGCCACCTCGTCCCACCTGTCGGCCCCTCCCTGGTTGCGCTCGAATACATACGCCGAACCGGAGGACGCCCCCGCATCGTCGTTCAGGGCCGCCCCAACGACGACCGTGTCTACGCTGTTCGAAACGGAAAACCCGAAATTGTCGCCCGCCGCCGCATCGGAGGCGATCAGCTCGGCCACCTCGGCCCAATGGTCGGCGCCCCCCTGGTTGCGCTCGAACACGTAGGCCGAGCCGGAGGCCATGCCCGCATGGTCGTGCTGCGCGGCGCCCACGGCGACTCTGTCCTCGCTGACCGAGACGGAGTAGCCGAACTCGTCGCCCGCCGCCGCATCCAAGGCGGCGGACTTGATCACCTGAGCCCACTCACAACCGAGGTTCATGAAGGTGTAGGCCGAGCCGGAGGCCGACCCCGCATCGTCGTCTCCGTAGGCGCCGACGACAATCGTGTTCCCGCTGATCGAGGCGGCCACGCCGAACTGGTCACCCTCCGCCGCATCGGAGGCGGTCAGCTTGGCCACCTCGTCCCAATGATCGGCGCCCCCAGCATTGCGCTCGAACACGTAGGCCGAGCCGGAGTTCGAGCCCGCATCATCGTTCAGTAGCGCCCCCACGACGACCGCGTCCCCGCTCATCGAGACGGAGATGCCGAACCGGTCACCCGCCGCGGCATCGGACGCGGTCAGCTTCGCCATTTCGTCCCAGCTGTCGGCCCCTCCCCGGTTGCGCTCGAAGACATAGACCGAGCCGAGGGTCGTGAAGGGGTTCAGAAAGGCCCCTATGGCGACCCGGTCCCCGCTGATCGAGGCGGAATAGCCGAACTGATCCTCCGCCGCGGCATCGGAGGCGGTCAACTTGGCGACCTCCCCCCACTCGTCCGCGCCCCCCTGGTTGCGCTCGAACACGTACGCCGAGCCGGAGTGCGGACCAGCATCCCCGTTCAGGGGGGCCCCAACGGTGAGCGCGTCCCCGCTGATCGAGACGGAGTAGCCGAACTGGTCGTTCGCCGCCGCATCGGAGGCGGTCAGTTTGGCGACCTCGCCCCAAGCGTCGGCGCCTCCAGCGTTGCGCTGGAATACGTAGGCGGAGCCGGAGGACAAGCCCGCATCGTCGTTCTGGAACGCCCCGACGACGACCGTGTCCCCGCTGATCGAGACGGACCACCCGAAATTGTCAACTGCCGCAGCATCTGACGCAGTCAGCCTGGCAATCTGGTCCCAACCGTCGGCGCCCCCCGCGTTGCGCTCGAAGACGTAGGCCGCGCCGGTGTTCAACGCCGCACCGTCGTTTCCGGGGGCCCCGACGACTACCGTGTCCCCGCTGATCGCCACCTTGAAGCCGAACTGGTCCTCCGCGAACGCATCGGAGGCGGTCAGCTTCGCCACCTCGTCCCAGCTGTCGGCACCCCCCTGGTTGCGCGTGAACACGTAGGCTGAACCGGAGCTCGAGCCGGCATCGTCGTCAAATGCGGCTCCGACGACGACCGTGTCCCCGCTACTCGCGAGGGAACGGCCGAACTGGTCATTCGTCGCCGCATCCGAGGCGGTCAGCTTGGCTATCTGGGTCGTGATCAGGGGATCGATGACGATGGGGAACGTGGCGCCAACGACGTCAACCTCGATATGCAGCCTGGCAAGGCGGTCCGGAGCCTTCTCGATTCCAATCCTGGCTGCCAGGGGCCGCCCCTCAGTGTCGTAGGCGCACAGGCCGCCGTATCGCAGGACTGTGCCACCGGCAGCGTCCCGCAGCACCAGTGCGTCGGCATCGCTATCGACGGACGGCAGCAGCGAGCCCGAAAGCGCCATCACTATCTCCAGTCGGACCGCGCCACCTGTGGGCGCCCGGTCGATCGTGAATCCCTGCTCAAGACCTCTCCGGTCATTCACATACCACTCGGTCAGCCCCGAGCGGCGGTACTCGACCCGGTTGCGCTGGGCCACCAACTCCGGCGCGGCGACTGGACGCACGGCGCCTATGGGACCGAAGCCGGTAAGCTTGGCGCCCCAGCTCCATGCCGCCCCGGCTCCCCGTCCGCGCGGTCCGACGCGCAGGCCATTCGCGCTGAACTGCGCCTCGATCCCCAGGGCCGGATTCGTGACGAGCCAGTGCTCGCCCGCCCCGCTGTCGGGAGCCGGCCGAGCGTCGTAGCGGGTCTCGCCGAAGCGGGCAAGGACCTGCGGCCACTCCGCTGCCGACACGCCTTCAGGTGGCAGGTCGGGGCGCAGCGGGGACGCCGAGCCGTGCTGCTGCAATCGGTGGAGGCCACCCGCGCGGGCCACCGGCACGGCTCCCATGGAACCGATGAGGACAGGTAACCCCGCGACGATCGCAAAGGCGCCGCTGCGTTTCACGGATATCACCCTCCGTCCAGTTCTCCCGAGGAGTCGGGAAGCCGTCCGACCGAGCGCGATCGAAGGCTAGCAAGATGGCAATGCCTCGGTTGCCGCGATTATACGTCCATGGGTGTCCCAGAGCCATGTCCGATCGCGGAAGTGCGCGTGGTGTGGGAGTTCGTGGAGAGGCTGAATCTGTGGGAGTTCTGACGCCACCGTGCTGACTTCCACAACCGGAACGTGCCAACCTATGCCGAGTAGACTCGCGGCCCGAGGCTCCAGCGAAGGACACCGGCGCGAGGCACCGCTCGCCTTCGCACGTCCTGGAATGGGAGGCTGGCCCGGGCGCCTGCCTGGCGGGCGCACGAACCCGCCCCGATGGATTCCAGTGGATCGAGTATTGCACCTGTGTACCCGTCCGACGCTGTGTGCCTTCCGGCCGCTCGCGATCCACGGCCGAGGGGCGCCCGTACGGGCGGCCCGCGTCTTCGTCGGAGCCACGAAAACAATGACGATGGCGCTTTTAGGAGACTCCCTCATGCGCCGCCAGACCCCGGCCACCCTCTTCCTCGCCTCGTTCCCGCTGCTCCTCGCAACTCCGGTCCTCGCCTCCGAGGGGTCCGGCTCGCTCACCGTCGACCGTCGCGTCGAGCTGCGGACCCGCGTGGAGGAGGTGTACTCGGACCTCCGCGCCACGGGGACCGACGGTAGAGCGGCCCCCTCCGTCGCGGCGGTACGCGCGAAAGTACTCCGGACCCTGGCCGCCTCGAGCGCGCTCGACCGCCGCTGGAACGTTCACATCGACGCGCGCATGCTCCAGACGGAGATCGACCGGATGCTGCATGACTCTCGACGTCCCGGTGCACTCCGCGATCTCTTCGCCGCCCTTGACGACGATCCCGTGCTGGTGGCCGAGATCCTCGCACGGCCCCTCGTCGCGGACCGCCTCGCCCGGGAGCGCTACGCCTGGGACCCCGAGATCCATGGGACGGTCCGATTGCGCGCCGAGCGGGGCGAGGAGGGGTGGGGCCGCGCCTCCGAGTTCGAGATTCTCCGCGAGGAGACCGACTGGGAACGGACGCTGGGAGATCTCGCGGCGAGGCTCGGCGTCGAAGCCTCCCGTCCGATCCTCGCATCGCTGCCAGTCGGCCGGCATGGTCCCCTTGTCGAAGCGCCGGACGGATTCTCTCGAACCACACTGCTCCGGAAGGAGGCAGGTCGGATTGTCATCGCCACGATCACCTGGGAAAAGGTCTCCTTCGACGCCTGGCTCGCCGGACAGCCGGCGCTCGAGCCGGCGCCGCTCGCCGGGGCGGAAGTTCTCGCGCTGGACGGACCCGCGGCCGGGTCGTGCACCCCCGGCACCTGGGGACGCACCCGCGAGGAACCGGACGAACGGTTCCAGCACACCGCCGTCTGGACCGGCGCGGAGATGATCGTCTGGGGCGGCAACAACGGCGCCGGGGCGCTCGACTCCGGCGGGCTCTACGACCCGACGACAGACGCCTGGCGCCCGCTGACTGCGTTGAATGCGCCGGCGCCCCGTTATGACCACACGGCGCTGTGGGCCGGCACCGAGATGATCGCCTGGGGAGGCCGGGGCGCAGCGGGGTACCTCAGCGACGGTGGCCGCTATGACCCGGCCTCGGACACCTGGACGGGGCAGACCGCAGCGGCCGGCGCCCCAAGCGCGCGAGCCCTTCACACGGCCGTCCTCGCGGGGACAAGGGTGATCGTGTGGGGCGGGAGGAACGCCGCTGGCGCGCTCGGCGACGGCGCCAGCTACGACATCCCGTCCGACGTGTGGACTCCCCTCGCGCCCTCCGCCTCGGCCCCGGCGCGCTACGACCACGCAGCGGTATGGAGCGGCACTGAGATGATCGTCTGGGGTGGCCAGGAGAGCGGCGGCCCACTCTCCGGAGGTGCGCGATTCAACCCAGTGGGCGGGGTGTGGATCGCCCTGGGTGTCGTCGCTGCTCCAGCGGCCCGCTCCCTGCACACCGCCGTTTGGACCGGCAGCCGCATGGTGGTGTGGGGGGGCCGCAATGCCGCGGGCCCCGTCCCGGGAGGAGGGCAGTACGATCCCGCGGGCGACACCTGGAGCTCGATCGCTGCGGCGACCTCCCCCGCGCCACGCTACGCGCACACGGCGATCTGGACGGGCAACGCGATGATCGTCTGGGGTGGTCGCGGCACGGCGACGTACCTCGACGACGGCGGGCGCTACGACCCAGCGGACGACAACTGGAGCCCGGTCGCAGCGGGGGCGCCCGTGCGCCGCTACGAGCACACCGCGGTGTGGACCGGGACGGAGATGATCGTGTGGGGCGGCCGCGGCGACCTGAGCTATCTCGCGAGTGGGAGTCGCTACGATCCTTCGGGAGATGCATGGTCGCCCGTCTGGATCAGCGGCTCGCCAGACGCACGGGACCGACATACCCTCGTGTGGACGGGCGCCGAGGCAATCGTCTGGGGTGGAACGGGGATCGGTGGCCACTTCGCCACGGGCGGACGATACGACCCCGCCACGGCCTCCTGGACGCCCACCGCGACCACGGGGGCACCGGAGGCGCGGACCGAGCATCAGGCGGTCTGGACCGGCACCGAGATGATTGTCTGGGGCGGTCGGACCGCGACCTTCCTGGCAACCGGGGGGAGGTACGATCCGGCCGCGGACCTCTGGAGTCCGACGAGCGAGACGAACGCGCCCACCGGCCGCTACCGCCACGCCACCATCTGGGCCGACACCGAGATGATCGTCTGGGGCGGTCAGGGCGCGAGCGGAAACGTCGCGACGGGCGGCCGCTACGACCCGGCGACCGACGCGTGGACCCCCGTCTCGGTGGCGGGTGCTCCCGCCGCGCGGAGCGACCACCGCAGCGTGTGGAGCGGCTCCGAGATGATCGTCTGGGGTGGGCAGGACGCGCTCGTTCCCCAGGGAGATGGCGGCCGCTACGACCCCGCGACCGATTCCTGGACTCCGATCTCGTCCACCGGCGCTCCCGTCCCCCGCTACCGGCACACGGCGGTGTGGGATGGGATCGGGATGATCATCTGGGGCGGCTTCGAGTTCGACTACCTTTCATCGGGGGGCCGCTACGATCCCGCGCTGGATGCGTGGACCGCCCTGAGCCAGACCGACGCTCCCAGCCCCAGGCAACGGGCGACCGCCGTCTGGAACGGGCTCGAGATGCTGGTCTGGGGTGGCTGGGGCGGCGCTCCCGAGGGGACGGGCGGCCGCTATCGCCCGAACCTGGATGGATGGGTCCCGACGGCAACGATCGGAGCACCGAGTCCGCGCGACCTGCACGGCGGCGTCTGGACCGGGGATGAGTTGCTGGTCTGGGGAGGAAGCGGCGCGTCGGGTGCCCTGGCAAGCGGCGGCCGCTACTGCGTCTGCACGCTGCTTCTCCCCCCGAGCGGCTCCCCGGCGCTCACCGTTGGGCCGTCGGCGGGAGGGGCCTTGCTCTCCTGGAGCGTCGTGGCCGCGGCCACGGGGTACGACGTCGCCCGCGGCTCCCTGCGCCTCCTCGCCGCGACGGCCGGGAACTTCGGCGCCGGCGGCGACGCATGCCTCGCCTCGGACAGCGCGGGAACTTCCATGGAGGACTCGACCGTGCCGGACGCCGGCGACGGCTTCTACTATCTCGTGCGGGCGCGAAACTGCGCCGGCCTCGCCACGTGGGACGACGGCTCGACGACGCAAGCACCAGGCAGGGATGCGGAGATCGCCGCCTGCCCGTAGCGCTTGCGTCCTTCGCCATCAGTCCGGCGAAATCCGGCATCCACCGATCGCCGGTTCGCGCGGTCGAACTGGGCGCTCCCGGGCGGTGAGTGGAAGGTCAGGCGTCGGGCGATCCAAAGGCGGCCTGCGGGAAGTACTTGCGCAGCGCCTCCATGACCTTGAGGACCGCAACATTTGATCCCGATTCCTGGTTCACGTCCCGGAACCGGTATTCGGGGCCCTTCACAATCTGGAAGTTGATCTGGTGGCAGAAATTCTCAGGCGTCCGCGCCTGGCAGGTGAACCACACTTTCTCGAGACCGGTGATCTGGAACTCGAAGTTGTCCTTGGGATCGGCGGCATCCACCCACGCGAGCGAGTCATCCTGCATCACCAATCGACCTGGCCGGCTCTTCTTCAGGAATCCCGGCCTTACCAACACCAAGTCGTCGAAGTCGATCTCCGGCGGGGCCGCCAGCGCGGTCGGGACCGCCCCCGGCGCGGACTGGCCCGCGGGGTGCGTCGCCATCAACGACGCGATGATCGACTCCAGGACGCCGTTTTCCTTGAGGTAGAGCAAATCAGCCACGGAGAGTTCGAACGCCGGGTTTGATTGCCTCACCTGCTCCGCGATGATCGCCTCGGAAATTCCCGAGGTGCTGAGGCGCACGAGGTCAACCAGCCGTGGATCATCAGGCTGGAGTGAGGTGGGGGTCAGGATGGGCGCCGCGAGACGGGCCTCGAGGGCGGTGACGACCTTCCCCGGCACGCCGGCGGTGCGAAGCGTGACGAGGTCGTCAGCCGTCATGGCGATGCTGTTGTCCGGGTTACCGACGACGGCGACGATCCCGTCTGCTGTTGCTCCCGCTCGATGAGCAATGAGGATGGAGTTGACCGTCACGACTTCTGCGCCTGCCGCCGCCGTAGCGAGCACCAGCACGGCGATACCGAGCCAAGATCGGGCGATTGCGCGTTCCATGGGGGACACCTTCCTTTCGGGAGCACTCCGCGACGAAACGCACCTCCGTCGGGTTCGACCAGGTCGGGTGCGTATCGCTCGTGTCAGCGTACGCCCGGCGACCCTGTGGGCACCATGGGGTGTTCACCCCACCTGCTGATGTCATTGCGTGTGTGCGGTGCGAGGGGAAGTCGCCCCGGTGGCGCCTGCCCGCCAGGCGGGCGCTTCCGACCCGCGGGGAGTACAATGCAACCAGGGAAGCCCGCCTGGAGGGACATGCCATGACCGTGCGCGTTGAGTCCACCCACCTCGACCACCTGATGGATCGCCAGGCAAACCTCTGGGAGCTTCGCCGTCGCGCGGCCCATGAGGGAGGAGAGAAGGCGCGCCGCGAGCTCGCTCACCTGAAGGAGGGGCCCTGGCTCACCATTTCGAAGCAGCTCGGTTCCGGCGCGGTCGATCTCGCAAATCGCCTTGCCGAGCGGCTGGGTTGGCAGGTTTTCGACCGCGAGATTCTCGAGGCGATCTCGAGTCAGACGCAGACCCGAGAGACGGTGCTCGCACGCCTCGACGAGCGGGAGCGCGGCTGGATCGAGGACTCGCTCGCGCGCCTCCTCGTCCCCGGCGATCCCGGCAAAGCGGCATTCCAGCGGGAGCTGTTGCGCGTCGTCCTGGCGCTCGGCCACCAGGGGCGCGCCATCCTGCTCGGGCGCGGCGCCAACTGGCTGCTCGACCCCCGGTATGGACTGCGAGTGCGCGTGGTGGAACTGCCCGAAGAACGGGCGCGCACCCTGGCCCGCCTGGAGGGAATCGCCCCGGCGGCGGCACGCGAGCGTCTCCAGCAGGACGATGCGGCGCGCGCCGCTTACATCCGCCAGACGTTTCACCGCGATATCGACGATCCGCTCGGCTACGACATGATCGTGAACCTCGCGGCAATGAGCGCCGACGCCGCCGACGACGCGGTCGAGGCTGGGCTGCGCCGCAAACTCGGCTGACGCTCGGCGGGGTCAGGTCTTTACATTGCACCGGCGGTGTGAAGTAAGGACCTCCGAGGTGTGCTCGCCGTGCGAGCTTGGCGGGGCGACTGCTACAATCGCGTCATGTTGGTGCCCGCTCACGCCGTACGTGCCCGCCGCTCGGCGTTCCTGCCAGTCCTCCGCGCGCTGGGTGTAGCGACCTACTCGCTCGGCGCGGGCGCGGCCCCGGCGGCGGATGCGGCCAGCGCCGCGACCCCCCGCCTCGAGATCCGCCTCGCCTCCCCCACCGCCGAGGACATCCTCGAAGGAATGGTCACGCTCGAGCTCGCGGTCGAGCCGATCGGGGAGATCGGCGTCCTCAAGGTGGACTTCTACGTCGACGGCAAGCGCGTCGGCTGGCGGGACGATCCGCCGTATCGCACCGAGTGGGACGCCGGCTCCAGCCTCAAGGCGCGGCAGGTGCGCGCGGTCGCTTACGGCTCCGATGGCAAGACCTATGAGGTCAAGATCAAGACTCGCGAGATCCGCGTCGACTACCGGGCCTCGGTCGAGCTGGTGAACGTCTTTGCCACCGTGCGCGACTTCGCCGGCGACTACGCAGGGAACCTCGCCGCCGATGAGTTCCGGGTTCTCGAGGACGGCGTGGAGCAGCAGATCTCGAACTTCCTCTACGAGGATCTGCCGCTTCACCTCGTCTTCCTGATGGACGCGTCCAAGAGCATGGAGGGGGAGCGGGTTGCGACGGCGCGTGACGCGGCGGATCGCTTCGCTCGCACCCTGAACTATGGCCGCGACCGGGCGATGCTCATCTCGTTCGCCGGCGACGTGCAGACGCACATCCCCATCACCTCCGATCGCGCCGCGCTCCTGGGCGCCATCGCGGGGCTGGATGTCCGCACCGGCGGGACGGTCCTCTACGACGGCGTGATGGCGGCGATCGACGCGCTGCGGCTGGTGGACGGCCGGAAGGCGATCCTGCTCCTCTCGGATGGCAGGGACGAGAGCGGCGACGGGTTTCGTCCGGGATCGAGCCGCACCTTCGAGGAAGCGCTCGAGGCGGCGCAGAAGGCCGATGTCATCCTCTACACCATCGGGATCGGCAAGGACATCGCCGCGCAGAAGGACTTCCACGGCATCCGCACCGTCGGCGAGGTGCTGACCCGCTTCGCGGAGGAGACGGGCGGCCGCGTCTTCTTCGCGCAGCGCGTCAACCAGTTGCGGCGCGCCTATGAGAACGTGGCCCAGGCGCTGCGGCACCAGTACAGCCTCGGCTACGTCTCCACCAACACGAAGCGGGACGGCGCCTGGCGCAGCATCCGCCTCATCTGCAAGCGCGAGGGATACACGACCTACGCCCGCAGGGGGTACTACGGCCCGAAAGACTAGGAGCCGCCGTCTTCGCTATACTCCCCCCGCACGCCGGCAGCCTCGAGAGCATCCCTAGAGCATCCCTGACGATGACCCAGATCGCTCGTCCAGCCCCCCCCCGGGTGGCTCTCGTCCTCGGGTCGGGGGGCATCAAGTGCATTGCGACCATGGGGCTCCTGCGCGTGCTCATGCGCCGGAAGATCCCGATCGACTTCGTGGTTGGATCCTCCGGCGGCTCGATCTTCGCCGCCTGCTACGGCTGCTACCCCGACGACTACGACAAGATCGAGGGGTTCCTCTGGTCGTTCTGGACCCCCGAGATCTTCCGCGACTTCGACTACTGGGGGGTGTTCAAGGCGCTCCTCCGCCCGCGGAAGGCCAGGGCGCGCACCTTTGGCATCATCAAGGGGGACCGGATCCAGCGGAACCTCTCGCTGATGTTCCCGGAGATGCGCCTCGAGGACACCCGCGTGACCACCCGGATCGTCGCGACCGACATCGTGCAGGCGGCGCCGGTGGTGCTCGATCACGGCGACGTCGCGCGCGCGGTGCGGGCCAGCGTGTCGCTGCCGCTCTACATGCGGCCGGTCGTGGAGGGGAACCAGATCCTCCTCGACGGCGGGCTGTCGAATCCGTTGCCGGTGGATGTCGCCGCGGCGACCGGGGCGCGGATCATCCTCTCGATGGGGTTCGAGAACACCTCGGACACCCCGATCACGCACCCGCTGAACCTCCTCAACCAGGTGATCCGGATGCGCTCGAACCAGCTCATCCGCTCCACCCACGGCCTGCAGATGCTCACCTATCGCGGCACGCTGATCCCGATCCACCCCCGCTTCGGGCACCACCACTCCTTCTTCAAGTTCCACACGATGAAGGAGATCATCCAGCTCGGGGTGGACGCCGCGGAGCGCACGCTACCCTGGATTGAGAAGGCGATCGAGCGCCTCGACTCCCCCTCCCCCGAATCGGTCGCGGCACCGAACACCGAGGATGCCTCGGTTCACTGATCGGGGCTGCCCTTCCTCCCCCGCTGCCGCCGGGAAGTAGTCTCCTCGGGTCGTCCGCCCGCCCGAGTCCCGGACCCGGTTCTGGGACCGCTTCTACGCTAAGATCCCTGCGACCGTAGGAGGAAGCGGTCCCATGGCCTCGCCTGGGAGTTGGAGGTATCGACCCGATGCGCACCCCTACGTCGTGGCTTCCCGCCTGTATGCTCCTCGCGCTCGCCGTCGCGGGATGCGGCGCCCCGGAGCCTGAGAAACCTGCCGCGCCGCCTCCGGCCGCTCCCGCACCCGCCTGGGAGATCAAGATCCCCCTGGGCCTGGGGCCCGATCTCCAGGCCCCGGCCGACAACCCGCCGACCCGGGAGAAGGTCGAGCTCGGCCGGCACCTCTACTTCGACAAGCGGCTGTCGCTCGCGGGCGACGTGTCGTGTGCGTCCTGTCACGATCCCGCCCGCGGCTTCACCGACAACCTGCCGGTCTCGCCCGGTCACCAGGGACAGAAGGGGACGCGCTCCTCCCCGACGGTCATCAACGCAACGTACAGTTACCTGCAGTTCTGGGACGGCCGCGCCGCAACTCTCGAGGCACAGGCGCTCGGTCCGGTCGAGAACCCCGTCGAGATGGGGAACACCGTCGAGGGGATGGTCTCGACGCTGGCGCGAATCGCGGAATACGCGCCGCGCTTCGCCGCGGCGTTTGGCGACCCGGCCATCACCGCCGAGCGCGTCGCACAGGCAATCGCCTCGTACGAGCGCACGGTGCTGTCGGGGAACTCGAAGTGGGACCGGTTCATGGCGGGGGATGCGGCCGCGATGAGCGACCAGGAGAGGCGAGGCTGGGAGTTGTTCAAGGGGAAGGCGCAGTGCACCCTGTGCCATGCCGGCCAGACGTTCTCGGACTCCGACTTCCACAACCTGGGGGTCGGGATGAGCGCCAGGCAGCCGGATCTCGGGCGCTTCGCCGTGACCAAGGACGAGAAGGACAAGGGGGCGTTCAAGACTCCGACCGTCCGCGACGTCACGCGCACCGCCCCCTACATGCACGACGGGAGCCAGGGGACGCTGGAGGAGGTCGTGGCGTTCTACAATAAGGGGGGCGAGAAGAACCGCTGGCTCGACCCGAAGGTCCGGCCCCTCGGCCTCACCCCCGAGGAGATCGCGGATCTGATCGTGTTCATGCGCGCGCTCGACGGCGAGATGCCCAACCCCGTGGGCCCGCCGACCGGCGGATAGGACGAGGCAGCTGATGGCGTATACACCTATCGACCGCAAGCTCTCGGCGGGACGGTCTGTCCTGCTGGACGGCGGGCTGGGGACCGAGATCCTGCGGTGCGGGGGCGCGGGAGAGGTCGGCCTGTGGGCGGTCGCACCGCTGCTGCACGCACCCGACTCCCTGCGGCAGATCCACGAGACGTATGTCGCGGCGGGGGCCGAGGTGCTGACCACCGCCACCTTCCGCACCTCGGCCCGCTCGCTGGCGGCGATCGGGCGCGCCGCCGACGCGGACCGTCTCACCCGCGCCGCCGTCCGGATCGCCCAGGAGGCGCGCGAGCGCTCCCGCGCCGACCGCTCCGTCGCGATTGCGGGATCGCTCGCTCCCGTGGGCGACTGCTATCGCCCTGCCGAGGTGCCGAGCGACGATGTGCTGCTGGCGGAGCATCGCACGCAGGCGCGCTGCCTGGCGGACGCGGGGGTTGACCTGTTGCTGGCGGAGACGATGAACACGGTGCGCGAGGCACGCGCGGCGCTCGTCGCCGGACTCGAGACCGGCCTGCCGACCTGGGTCAGCCTCGTCTGTGGCGACGGGGCGCGGCTCCTCTCGGGGGAGACGCTCAAGCAGGCCGCCGACGCCCTGATGCCTCTCGCCCCCGCTGCACTCCTGGTCAACTGCTCGACGCCCGAGCGCACCACGGACGCGATCGCGGCGCTGCGCGGACCGCACACGGTGCCACTCGGGGCCTACGCGAACAACGGCGAGCCGGACGCCGACACGGGCTGGCGCTTCAACGGACAGTTCCCGCCGGCCCGCTACGCGTCGGCGGCGCGCGGCTGGCTGGAGCTGGGCGCGCGGATCATTGGCGGCTGCTGTGGCACCACTCCGGAACACATTCGAGCGCTGCGGGAACTGCTGGACCTCCCCGCGGAGAGGAGCGCATGACCATGGAACCAACGGGAGCTTCCCGGTGGGCGGCTGCCGCGGTGTTGGCGGCCAGCCTCGCCCTGCCCGCGCACGCCCAAGAGACAGCTCAGCCAGATGCGTCGGCTGCGCCGGAGGCGCCGGCGCCGATCGCGAATTTCCCGAGTTTCCTCCACGATTTCGGGGAGGTCTCCCGCGGCCAGAAGGTGAAGCACGCTTTCGTCGTGCGCAATGACGGCAAGGTGGACCTCGAGGTGCTCGGCGTCACTCCGACGTGCGGCTGCACCGTGGCCCAGTTCGACCGGATCATCGCACCCGGGCAGGAGGGGCATATCAATGCCATGGTCGATACCACCCGCTTCAACGGCAAGATCACGAAGGGCCTGACCGTCAAGACGAACGACCCGGCACACCCGATCGCCTCACTGCAGATCACGGGCGAGGTGCGCGCCTTCGTGGACGTGCTGCCGGCCTGGCGCGCCACCTTCACGACCGATCAGGGGAAGGCGGCGCAACAGGTCCTGTACCTGAAGAACATGGACCCGGGGTTTCCGCTCGACGTGATCGGGGCGAGTTCGGATAACCGGCAGATCGCCGTGAAGATCCTGAAGGTTCACCCCAACGAGACGGATGCCGCGAAGGGGGACTTCCGTCTGATCCTCGACCTGTCGCCCGAGGCGCCGATCGGCCCGGTGCAGGGGAGCGTCACCGTCACCACGACCCACAAGCGCCAGCGGACCGTCGAGATCACTCTCGACGGACGCGTGAACGGCCCGATCGTCTACTTCCCGCAGTCGATCGTGATGTACAAGGATCCGAACCGCACGCCGCGGCTCGGCGGCACGATCGTGCTGCAGACTCGCCCGGATCTCCCGCCGCTCCAGATCGGCGGGACCGAGGCGGACGATCCGCAGATGCAGGTCCAGCAGATCGGCGAGCCCACGAATGGGGCGCTGCGCTTCGCACTGACTTGGACCGATCCGGAGGCGAAGGGGCTGCACGAGGGGAAGGTGCGGATCAAGACGGGCAACCCCGCGATGCCGCTGATCGAGGTCCCGTACCAGGTCCGGATCCAGTAGGATGCCGATGATGACGGCCGGCCCCAACTCGCTGCCGATGGTGGAGCCTCCCCCCCGCGGGTCCGCCACGACGGAGGCCGACGAGTCGCGCCGGCGCCGGTTCCTGCGCGACATCTTCGACCAGACCGCCTCCCACTACGACCGCATCGACGGGCTGCTCTCCTTTGGGCTTGGGCGCCATTACCGCGCGGATGCCCTGCGCCGCGGCGGGCTCGCCGCGGGAATGCTCGCGCTCGATGTGGCGGTCGGGACTGGCGCGGTCAGCGCCGCGGCCTGCGGGATCGTCGGCCCGCGGGGCCGGGTGATCGGAGTTGACCCGAGCCCCGGGATGCTCCGCCAGGCCCGCGCCGCGCTGGCAATGCCGCTCCTCCAGGGGATGGCGGAGGCGCTGCCGTTCCGTGCCCAGGCCTTTGACTTCCTGAGCATGGGGTATGCCCTGCGCCACGTCACCACCCTCGAGGCCGCGTTCCGGGAGTACGCCCGCGTGCTGCGGCCGGGCGGCAGGCTCCTGCTGCTGGAGTTCCGCCGCCCGGAGACCCGGCTCGGCCTGGCCCTGGCGCGGGTCTACATGGGCCGGGTCGTGCCCGCCTTCTCTCGCCTGCTGACCTGGAGCCGCCCATCGGAGGTGCTGATGCGGTTCTGCTGGCAGACGGTCGAGGACTCTCTCCCTCCGGCGACGATCGTCCAAGCGCTGCAGCAGAGCGGCTTCACCGCCGTGACCCAGCGCTCGTTCTTCGGCTTCCTCATCGAGTACCGCGCCACGCGGAGCTGAGCCCTCAGCTCGGCGCCGAACGCGGCGTCACTTCTCCTTCGGCTTGAGCGCGCCAAGGAGCTTGTCGGCGAGTGATCCGAACCCCTCCGCCGGGGGCTCTATCTGCCGCTCGCTGAACGCGCGCACCTCGTCCCCCTCCTGCGCGCCCGGCACGATCTGGGATCCTGGAAGGGTGGCGCCTGCGGACCGCGTCGAGCCCTCCGGAACGAGCGCGACTCCGATCCGCTTCCGCTCGACGTCGATGCTGAGGATCTCGAACGCCCCGATCTTCTCCGTCTGCACCGACTCGGCCCACCCCGACGTTCGACCGGTGGGAGCGAACGTGGAGGCGTGCGCCAGACCTTCGACGCCCGGCTCGAGCTCGACGAAGGCGCCGAACTCCGCGAGACGCGTGACGCGCCCCGGAACCACCTGGCCCACTGCGTACGTCGCGGGGACCTTCGACCACGGATCGACGAGGAGCTGCTTCAGGCCGAGCGCGATCTTCTGCTTGTCGTCGTCCACGCGCAGGACCTTGACGGTGATCTCCTGACCGGGCTTCAGGACCTGCGAGACATCCGCAACGCGGGACCAACCCATCTCGGACACGTGCAGCAGACCCTGCACCCCGGCGCCCAGATCCACGAATGCGCCGTACTCTCGCACCGACGTGACACGCCCGGTCAGCACCGCGCCAGCCACGATCGACTTCCGGATCTCGCCGGCGATCTCCCGCTGCTCCACCTCGAGGAGGGCGCGCCGCGAGACGACCAGGTTCTTGCCCCCCTCCCTGTACTCGATGATCCGGAACGCGTAGACGCGCCCTTCGTGCTCGGGCGGGTCGCTGCTCCGCAGGAGGTCGATCTGGGAGAACGGGCAGAAGGCGCGCTGGCGGGCGATGCGCACCTCGTACCCACCCTTCACCACGCGCGCGACCTTCCCTTCGACGGGCAGCCCGGCGCGGAACGCGTCCTCGAGCTGGCGTTGCGTCGCGGCGCCGCGCGCCAGCTTGTGGGAGAGCTTCAGTCCGCCGTCGGTCGACACCACCATCGCCTGGATGCGGTCGCCCGCGGCGACCTCGAGCACGCCGTCGTCGTCCTTCAGCTCGTCGATCGCGATCGTGGCCTCGCCCTTGCCGCCGACGTCGACGAAGGCCACATCCGGCCCGAGCGAGACGATCGTACCCTCGATCGTCTCCCCTTCCTCGAAGTGCTTCGCCTGTAGCGAAGCCTCGAACAGCGCGGCGAAATCGTCGTCCGGCTCGGTCACGTCAGCCTCCTCGGGCGGGTAGGGCTCTGCGAGCACCTGGGACGAGTCTAGCAAAGCCCGAGCCGATCCAGATGCCGCAAAGGAGGCTAACTCACAGGGCCAGGCAACAGCCGCAACTGCGTACGGGCGTTCCGAAGGAAACCGCACCCTGGGCGGGCTACGGACACGCCGTGGTCATCCGTGGCGCACCGGCCGAAGTCGTCCCGTACCCCCCACTCCCGCAGCTGTTCTGGCCCCGGACGAGATACCAGAACGCCGCCCGTGAGGCCGGCATGAGGGTGTCGGGCAGGCTGGTCCCCGCGAGATTGGAGCCGATGCACATCGCCATGGCCGACCCGACCGGGAACTGCCCCACGTTGCCGCGCACGACGTCATGCACCGTCGCGCTCCCGGCGTCAGGCGCGGCGGAGTTCCACAGGACCGAGGCGCCGGTGCTCGCGAACGCCACCCCCGTCACCTCCCCCGGGATGGCGTGGACGCCCGGGTTCGAGGGGTCGCAGTCGCACGCATCTCCGGCGCCATCGCCGTCGCCGTCTCCCTGGCCCGGATTCGCCACCGTCGGGCAGTTGTCGCAGGTGCTCGACACCTGGTCGCCGTCGGGATCGCCCAGGCAACTGGTGCCGTTTCCGAGGAAGGTGCCGCCGGCGAGCGAGCACTCGGTCGGCGGGAGGTTCTCGCACTCGGCGCCGGGGATGCCGCAGCAGGCACCCGGAATCGTGTCGCAGGCATCGCCCATCCCGTCGCCGTCCACGTCCGCCTGGGCCGGGTTGGCAACCGTCGCGCAGTTGTCGCACGCGTCCCCGACACCGTCGGCATCGGCGTCCGCCTGACCCGGGTTAGCAAACTCGGGACAGTTGTCGTCCACGTCGTCCACTCCGTCCAGGTCCCCGTCCGGGGCCAGGTTCACCAGCGGAATGCGAACGACCCGCCCGGCGAGCGCATCGCTGAACGTGAACACCGCCACCGGGATGAACTCGCTCCCCACCGGTGCGTACGCCAGATGGGCCCCCATCTCGATGGGGACCGCCATCTCGTCGTCCCAGATACGCGCGGCGATCTCGTCGAGCACCGCCGCTCGCGAACGCAGCGTCAGGCCGGGGCGGAGCTGGAACCTCGGCCACCGCACCGTGAGGCGCGCCTGCTGGCTCCCGTTCGACACGACCAGGCGAACCAGCGAGCCCGACACCTCCAGGCCGTTCACGGTGCGAGCAAGCGTCGCCAGGCGCTCGCGCTCGTACGACGGGTTAAGGCTGCCGGCGTCGCCGTCCTGGCCGGCGACGGTGGCGAGATCGACCATGCCCCGTTCCAGCGATGGAATGCCCAGGGTGCTGATGGTCGAGTTGAGCAGGCTCATGGTGATGGCGTCCGAGACCGCCACCATCGGCGACGTGTCAAAGTCGAAGCGCCGCGGCAGGCTGCTGTAGCGTATCCGGCCGCGGCTACGGTCGATCTTGATGTACTTCGTCAGCCCGAGGTCGCGCGCCACGGTGATGGGGCCGGTCGTCACGACCTGGCTCGGGGAGGGAAGATCGTTCACCGCGGTCGCGACCGTCGTGACCGTGACGCTCGCGAGCCAGTCCGGGCCCGGCGGAGCGGCGAGGACTCCCGCGGTGAAGGCCGGCAGCGCCAGATCGGCCTGCGCCCGGTAGTCGGCGAGGGTCTGGGTGCGCGGCAGCGGCGGATCGGGCGACCCTTCGGCCGCGTGGAGCGGGCCGGGGAGGAGCAGCAGCGCGGCAAGCGCCGCGGCCGGCGCGACGGATTCGGTGAACAGCTCGCGGATCGTCATGGCGTTCTCCTCGCCTCAGTTCGGCAGTGCGGGGTCGTCCTTCGGATCGCACCCCTCGATGTAGACAACACCCCACCAGTCATTCGCCGGATCGGAGAAGACGTTGTCGTATTCCTCGTGGTCCATCCGGTTCCACACGTCGTTCCGGGTCGAGCCAACCCCTCGGGACACCGGGCAATGGTCGAACTCGCCGGGCCAGAAGGCGCCGTCGTAATGGCTCTCCACCCACTCCTCGCTGATCGGATCGTCGAACGCGTCGTCCGAAAACTCCTCGTATCGGTCGCTGTACCAGTCGCTGATCCACATGATCCCGTGGAACCCGTTCACCTGGTGGAGCCCGGCGAAGCTCGTGCCCCACCTCGCCTGGACCCAGTCGTCCTGATCCATGCTGTGGCACGACGACAGGTGCAGGAACTCGAGGTCCGTCTCGCCGAACGACATCTCGCCCTGATAGGCGCGGCAGTTGCCGGCGCCCGGCTCGTCCACCCGCACCTTGCCGCGCCAGCGCAGGTCGTCCGGATCCTCGCCGCCGTGGAGCGCGATCATCGCGACGTCGGGTTCGTCCACGTGATCATCGAGATGGTCCAATCCCCAGGGCACGAGCACCAGGTCGGTGAAGTCGGAGTCCACGATGTTGCCGTTCTGATAGAACCCGTCGTGCAGGTAGGCCTTGTCGCCGTGCCCGTCTCCGGGAGCATCGTCATCGGTGATGTCGTTGTACCAGGCGCGCACCATGTCGTCCCAGTCCGATCTATTGCTGGCGTCACAGCCGGCGTCCCACCGCGTGATCACCCGCACCAGCGCTCCCTTCTCGGCGGCAACCGGCTCCGCGGCGCGTGCCATCCCCACCGCGAGCAGCACTGCGGCGATCCCTGCGATTCCTCGTTGCATCTCCATCCTCCTCGCGCCGGCCGGCGTGACCTGCCAGGGGATTCGCCGCGGCCGTGGCGCTCCCGGGTCTCCCCTCAGAGACGATGCGGCGAGGGCGAGTGCTTCACGCACGGGCGAAAAAACCGGGCGCCCCCTTCCGGCGGCGCCCTCAGGCTTGCGACCCGCGCTTCTGAAGTATCCTGGCGCCCGCTAGAGGAGCTTCGATGCACGATCCCGGCGGCCTGGATCTCGAGCGGATGCGCGCGGTGCTCGAGCGCGCGGTGGCGAGAGCCTGTCCGCGGCGGCTCGCCGACCGGCGGGAGGACATCGTCCAGGCCGCGCTGCTGAAAGTGATCGAGATCCACCGCCGTGGTGAGGCAGAGGCGCTCTCCAAACCGTCCTATCTGTGGCAGGTCGCTTACTCGGCGACCGTGGACGAGATCCGCCGCATTGCCCGGCGGAAGGAAGTCTCCTTCGACGCTCCCGACTCCCCCGGTGCCGCGGCGGAGTCGCTGGCGGCGCTCGGGGACGACATCGCCCGGCGCGACCTCGGCCGCGAGATCCACGACTGCCTGGAGCGGCTCGACGAGCCGAGGCGGCTCGCCGCCTCGCTGCATCTGCACGGGTTCAGCGCCCCGGAGGCGGCGGTCGCGCTGCGCTGGACTCTCAGCCGGGCGCGTAATCTGGTATTCCGGGGGATCGGCGACCTCCGTCGCTGCCTCGAGGGAAAGGGAATCCACCCATGACTCCCACTCCGACGGCCAACGAGGACCCTCTCGAGCGGCTGCGGCACGCGTGGCGTGAGCGGTCCGAGGCCGGGGCGCCGAGCCACGACTGCGCCGATCCGGAGCGGCTCTGGTCCGCCGTTCGCGGTGAGGCGCCTCGCGAGGAGGCGCGCCGTCTGCTGCTGCACGCGGCAAGGTGCCCCGCCTGTGGACCGGCGCTCAGGCTGGCGCGAGAGATCAGCGCGGCATCCGGCCTCGTCGCCGCGAACTCCGTTCGCGCCGGGATCCCCTGGTGGGGCTGGGCAGCCGCCGCGGCCGCAGCGTTGGCGCTGCTCTCGCTTCCGCTCTGGCTCCCGTCGGGGGAACAGCGCGACGCGGCCGCGTACCGCGACCCGGGAGCCGACGCAATCCGTTCGCTCCACCCCGACGGCGAGGCCCTGCCTCGGGACAGCTTCATCCTCCGCTGGACGCCCGGACCTCCGGGTACGCGTTACTCCGTGCGCGTGTCCCAGGCGGATTTGACTCCTGTCGCGTCTACACAGGCGCTCGAGCGCCCGGCATGGCATGTCCCCAAGGAGGCGCTCGCCGGACTCGCCGAGGGGTCGGTGCTGTTCTGGAGGGTCGAGGCGCACCTTCCCGACGGAGCCGAGAGCGCCTCCGAGGCGTTCCGGGCCCAGCTCCGGTGATCGGGAGGCTCTCCGCGGCGGCTTGGCTCTGCTGCGCTGGGCCGCTGCTCGGCGGCGCCGTCGTCGCAGGTGATGGCCTTGCCGTCTGCGATCAGAAGGTCCGCGCCCGCCCCGACGACTACTATTCGTTCCACTGCTACCTCGACGCCGCGCGCAGCGAGCGGCGCTGGGACGACGCCGTGCGTCGGCTCGAGGGTCTCCTCGCCATCGATCCAGCCAACACCTTCGCCCGCGTGGTGCTCGCCCGCGTTGAAAACGATCGCGGGGCGCCGCGTGCCGAGGCGCTCTTCCGCCAGGCCGCGAGTGAGTTCGCGGCGCGGAAGATGCCGGTCGGAGAGGTCTTCGCGCGCCTCGATCTCGCGTTTCTGCTGCGCCGGTTTGGCCGCCTCCCCGACGCCGCGTCCGAGGTCGCCGCGGCGCGCTCGACTGCCGAGAGCGCCGGGGTTCCGATGCTTCTTACGAACGTCCTCGCCGAGGAAGGGTGGATCGCGTACACCCAGGGGGATTACACCGAGGCGCTGGCGCGGTTTCGCAGTGCGGAGACGAGAAGCGGAGCGCAGGGCCCCTGGTTGATCCGGGCGTCGATCCTCTCCGGGCTTGGCTCGACGCTCTGGGCGGTCGGCGAGGACCGGCAGTCCTACGACGCCTATGTGCGCCTCGTCGAGGGACACCATCAGCGGAACGAGTCGTACGCCGAGGCGAGGCAGCTCTACAACCTCGCCCTGCTCGCGCAGCGGCTGGCGGCAACGGGAGCGGCGGCGCCGGCGGAGTGGCGCGAGCTGATGCACCGCGCGCTGGCGCTTGCGGTTTCGACCGGCAATCGCGACGCGGAAGGGAGCGTGCGGCTGTCGCTCGCCATGGACCCGTTGCGTAGCCTGCCGGAGAGGCTCGCGGATGCGGAGGCCGCCCTGCGCCTCGGCCGCGAGAGCGTGGATCAGCACCGCCTCTGCGCAGCCCTGCGGGAGGTGGCTCACCTCCGGTCGCTCTCCGATCCCGTTCACGCCGAGGCGACGCTGCCTCTGGCCGAGGAGGCGGTCGCACGCGCCCGTGCCGTCGGCGACCCACAGGGGATGGCTCGCGGGATCATCCGCCTGGCGGAGACGCGCTGGAAGATCGGTCCGCCCGAGCGCGCGCTCGCCGACTCCCTCGAGGCGCTGGACGCCATCGAGCGGATCCGCGAGCTGCAGCGCGACGATCTCGTGCGCGCGCGCCTCGGCTCGGAGTGGACGTTCTACTACTACAGCCTCATCAGGAAGCTTCTGCACCGCGAGCCGGCGTCTGAGGCGGACCGAGAGCTGGCGTTCCAGATCGGCGAGCGGCTGCGGGGGCGCGTGCTCCTCGATCGGCTGGATGCGGCGCGCGCGACGGGCGCGGGGGGCGATTCGGAGCTGCATCGGCGTCGCCGGGAGGTGCTCGAGCAGATTGGCGTCGAACAGGCGCGCCTGCAGAGCTCGCTCCTGGCGGAGGTGGACCTCCAGGAGTCGCTGCGCGCGCTCGAGACCCTCGAGCAGGAGTCGACGTCCCTCGGCGACGAGCTCGCGCGGGTCGATCCCGCCTTCGCGCGGCTGCGCCGGCCGGTGCCCCCGTCGATCGCCGAGACGCTCGCCGCGCTGGGCCCAGACGAAGCGATGCTGGTCTTCCTGCTCGCGAGCCAGGCGGACGACCCGATCCCGGGCGAGTCCGACTACGGCGGCTCATGGATCTTCGCGCTGAGCCGAGAGGGGGCGACGGTCTACGCGCTCCCGGACGAGGAGGAGATCGCGGCAAGCGTCGGGATGTTCCTCGGAATGATCGAGCGTCGCGACGGATCGGAAGAATCGGCCGGCGTCCGCCTCTATGACGATCTGCTGCGCGACGCGCTCGCCGGCCTCCCGGAAGGGGTGACCCGGCTGGTCGTGGTCCCGGACCGGTCCGTGTTCCGCCTGCCGCTCGAGGCGCTGCGCCCCGGGCCAGGCGAGCAGCCGCTCGGCGCGAGCCACGAGATCGCGCTGGCGCCGTCGGCAGCGCTCTGGCTGCGCGCCCGGCGCGCGGCGGCGGGAGCGGGCGGGGACGCAGCGCTGATCGTGGCGGACCCGGAGACGCCCACGATCACGGAGGAGTCGGCGCGGGAGCGCGGCCCCGAGGGCGCCGCAGGTCTCGGCCCGCTCCCGCACGCGCGGCGGGAGGGACGCGTCGTGCTTCGCGAGTTCGGGGGCAGGGGCGAGGTGCGCGTGGGGAGCGAGGCCACCGAGCGCGGCCTCAAGCAGGCTGACTGGAGCCGCTATCGCCTGCTGCACCTCGCCGTGCACGCGATCGTCGACGAGGCGCACCCGGAGCAATCGGCCTTGTTGCTCACCGCCGGCGGCGGGACCGAGGATGGCTTGCTGCGGATGGACGAGGTGGCGGCACTCGGCCTGAACGGGCAGGTGGTTGTTCTGCCCGCCTGCCGTTCGGCCGGTGGCCGGCTCCTGCGTGGCGAAGGGGTGCTGAGCATCGCGCGCGCGTTCTTCCAGGCGGGAGCCCATGATGTCGTCGGGAGCCTGTGGCGGATGCGCGACGCCGAGGCGGAGCCACTGGTCACGGCGTTCTACCGCGGCATCGGCCGGGGCGAGTCGGTCGGGGCGGCGCTGCGCGCGGCGCGCCGCGAGCGGATTGCGGCGGGCGCCCCCGTGGCGGCCTGGGCCGGGTTCGAGCTGTTCGGCGACGGCGCGACCATCCCCCTCCCCGGCGGCCGCCCCCGCTGGCCCACGGCGCTCCCCGTTGCTGCGACGCTCATGGTGCTGGGGCTAGGGTTCGCCGCAGCGTTCCGGTTCTGGCGGCGGACCGGCTGAATCCCGCCATCACATGAAATTCGGAGTGTGAAGGTCGGAGAGCGTCTGCGCCTGCGAAGGCGTGAAGCCGGCATGCTCCAGGCGCCTGACCCGGTTCTCGGCCATCGCTTCCATCAGCTCCCGGAACGCGTCGTGACCGCGGCGCACGGCCTGCGGGTCTCCCCCGCCCGCCGCCAGGATCGTCAGCGCGTCCGCGATCGGCGCGGGGACCCCTCCCGCCCCGCTGAAGGTTGCCGCTCGCTTGCGGACGGAGGCCTCGAGACGCCCGTACAGGGAGGCATCGTTCCTCAGCGCATGCCGGACGTGCACCAGGCCGAAGTGCACGTGGCGCGTCTCGTCCACCCGCGCCCGCCGGACCAGCTCCGTCGTGGCTTCGTCGGGGGAGTGCTTCTCGACGTACTTGAGCAGGTCGAGGAAGGTCCCCTCGCCGAGCACCGACAGCAGGAAGGAGGCCTCGGCGAAATCCTCGAGCTGGAGCAGCGAGAGCAGCGACTGCGAGGTCGTGACGGACGATACGGACTGCGCCCTGCCGAGCCGGGCCCGCCGGAGGAACACGTCGATGTGCCGCGCCTCGTCGTTCATCTGCGTGGCGAGGAACATGCCGACCTCGGCATAGGCGGGATGGATGCGGCTGACGAACTTCGACGGGACGTAGAGCGCCGAGAGCTCGTTCTCGGCGAGGAAGGTCATGACCTGACAGAGCGCCCCCTCCAGCGGCTCGGGGAGCGGCTTGATGGTGTGCCACGGGATGTCTCGGGTCGCGTCCCATTGGCTCTGGACGGCCTGCCTGTACAGCTCCGCGACCTCGGCGGGCGCCACATGATCGCGGTCGTTCAGCGAGTAGGGATAGATCGGCCCGCCGGGCTCCACCAGGACGCCGCGGGGGGCGAAGCCCGTCGACGGGTCGGCGACGGCGGGGAATTCGGCCGAGGTGGAGGTGGGGACGGACAACGACCCGCGCCTGAGCACGTGGCGCCCCTGCTCGACTCCGAGGTACTCGTGGTGCTCGACCTTGCACCAGGTCCGTAGATCGTCCTCGAGCGCGGGATTCGACGAGACGATGGCGAGCGCGCCCCCCGGTTCCAGGAGGAGGAGCGCGGGACGGACGAGCGCCAGCGCTCCCCCGCCGAGCGGCAGGTCGCCGGCGTCGATCGCCACGGCCGCCGCGGCCGGCCTCACGCGAGCGCGTCTAGCGCCGCGCGGAGGCTGGCGTACCCCTCCTCGCGCGGCTCCATCCACTGCTTGAGCCCTTCGAGCTCGAGGACCCTCCGATGCTTCGGATTCTCCCAGCGCATCGCCATGAGCGCCCTTCGGAACGCGTCGCATTTCTCCTTCGACACCGTCGGGTTCGCGTCGAACATGCAATGATCGAACGGCGGCGTGGTCCAGATCGACTCGACCTTGGCGCTGTCCACGTGGCCGGCCGCCTGCTCCAGGACCCAGATGAGATCGCCGACGGCGCCGGCGTCGGCCCGGCCCGCATGCACCGCGTTCAGCACCTCGAGCTCACTCGTCCCCGTGTCGCCGTGCTTCCCCACGTCGGTGTCGAACACCAGCAGCTTGACCTTCTGCAGATCGACGCCCGCTTGTGCCAGGAAGTGGAGCGGCAGGATGCGCGCCTGGGTCGAGTCGCGGCTCCCCACTGCGAGCGTCCGCCCCTCGAGTTGCTGGATCGACGTCAGCGCCCCCTTCCGGGCGATCAGGCGCGACCGGAAATCGCGGTCGCTGTCCCGCATTCCCAGGGAGATCGATCTGTTCTCGGTGAGCCGCCGGATCCGGACATGGGCGAGCGGCGTGTTCCAGGCCACGTCGATCTGCCCCTCGAGGAGCGCCTCGACCTGCCGTTCGTAGTTGGAGAAGAGCACGAAGTCCATCGCCACCTGCTGGTCGAGAAAGTGCTCGCGGATCCCCTCCCAGATGGTCACCGCCTTGGGATCGTAGGCGACCGCGCCGACCAGGATCGCGTCCGCCTTCATGCGAACGCCGCCGCCGCCTCGCCCGCTCCGGCCATCGCCGCGGGGAAGTGCTCGGAGAGGACGCCGAGGAACTGCCGGTTCGTGACCCCGTACCACAGAAAGCTCCGGTGGTAGCTGCGCCTCTGCGCTTCCTCGACCTCCGCGCGCTCGGTCGCGCCGAGCGGCTTCGTCGCCCGTTCGAGGCTCGTCACGTCGTTCTTCGCCTGCGCCGCCAGCAGTCCGGCGAACGCGCCGGCGATCGCGAAGTAGTCGTCGATCGCCTCCTGCACCTCGGCCGGGGAGGCCGCCTGCCGCATGCGGATGAGCTCCATCGCGTCCAGCTTGGCGTGCTGCGCCTCCTCGAGCCAGTGATGCTTGAACATGCTCCGGAAGAGGGGGTCGATCTCGGCGCTGTCGCGCATCGAGTCGACGAAATGGGCCTGTGTCACGAGCTCGAGGTGCAGCGTGACGAGCAGCACGCCCATGGACGACCTGGATAGGATGAACTGAGCGACGACTCCGGCGCCGTCGACGAGGTCGCAGGGGGTCCCGAAATCCCGATCGAACAACTCGCCGAACCGGAGGAACATCTGCTGGTGCTTCACCTCCTCCTCGGCGAAGCGGAGGTGGGCGCGTACCGCATCGCCGTCCCCCCCGCGCGCCGTCGTGGCCAGGCGCATCGCCAGCTCGACGATGTAGGTCTCGACGAAGTGGAAGAGGTGGCGGTAGCTGTTGCCGTAGATCTGGTTGAGCTTGCGCTTGGCGTCCGCGTCCAGGACCGCGAGCGAGCCGGCCTGGAACATGGCGGCGGGCATGAATGGCCTCGTGAAATCGAGGGACGCGCCGGGCGGGACGACGTCGTTCAGCTTCCAGGCCAGGCGCTCCGAATGCTCGACGACCGCTTCATATTCAGTAGTGGCGATACCCATGACGCCTCCCCTTTTCGCGCGGGATTCCCGCCCAATCCTGTGCCCGCTTGCAGATCAGCAGCCCCATGGTATCGCACCTGATCCGGATCCTCCTCCTGGCACTGGCCGCCGGGGGTCAGGGCCGCAGCCGGATCCGCCTGGCCAGGCTCGACTGGTGAATAATCCCCACCATGGAGCCTCTCGACGTGGTGCTGGAGTATCACCGGGAAACGAAGCATCACCTGAGCGGCTACGCCCGCTCGCTCGGCTACCTTGACTGGGCGAACCAGCCGGAACCGTTCCGCCGCTTCCACGGCTCGAGGCTGGTGCCGCTGCCGATCCTCGACGCGGAGGAGGAACCACGCTCGCCACGGTACGAGGAGGTGTACTGCCCCTCCGCCGTGCCCTGCGCACCGCTCTCGATCCGCTCGCTGTCCCGGCTCTTCGAGTACGCCCTCGCGCTCTCGGCGTGGAAGGAGGCGGGGGGCACGCGCTGGGCGCTGCGCAGCAACCCTTCGAGCGGCAACCTCCATCCCACGGAGGGGTACCTCTGGATCGGGAGCGCCGCCGAGCCGAGCCTGGCCCCGGGCCTCTACCATTACGCGCCGAAGGAGCACGGGCTCGAACAGCGGGCGGAGAGCCAGGTGGGGCTGTTCGCGGCGCTGATGCAGGACTTCCCACGCGGCGCCTTCCTGGTCGGCCTCTCGTCCGTCTACTGGCGGGAGGCGTGGAAGTACGGCGAGCGCGCCTTCCGGTATTGCCAGCATGACGCGGGGCATGCGATCGGGGCGATCCGGATCGCGGCCGCCGCGCTGGGGTGGCGGGCCGTGATCCTGGACGAGATCGCGGATCGGACAATCGAGGCTCTGCTTGGCCTCGATCGGGCCGGGGACTTCGAGGGCGCTGAGCGGGAGCAGCCGGAGCTGGTGATGGTCGTCTGGCCGGAGGAGAGCGCGAGCGGCGGAGCGGTGGAGGCCGGGCGGTCCGTGCCGCTCAACCTGGATCCGGAGCGCGTCGAGAACCTGACGAAGGAACGCTGGTTCGGTATAGCGAACCGGTTGAGCGCGAGCGACCCGGTGCCGTGGGAGATCATCGATCGGGTTGCGGCCGCCTCACGGCGATTGAGCGGCGGGCGCGGGAGCCTCGTCGTCGCGGCGCCAGCGAAAGCGCAGCCCGAGGCCCCCGGCGGACCACTCGCCGGACAGATCATTCGCCAGCGCCGAAGCCTCCAGGCGTGCGACGGAGAAACCCCTATCTCGTCGGAGACCTTCTATCGCATGCTCTCGCGCGTGATGCCGCGCGCCGGCGGGGAGCAGAGCTTGGTCCCCTGGGATGGGCTGCCCTGGGAGCCGGCGATCCACCTGGCTCTGTTCGTACACCGCGTCGTCGGAGTTCCGCCCGGGCTATACCTGCTGTCGCGGCGCACGGGGGCGGAGGCGCCCCTGCGGAACACCCTGCGGCGCGAGTTCTCCTGGACGACACTCTCGGGATGCCCGGCCGGCCTGCCGCTCTACCTCCTCGCGGAAGGGGACGTTCAGCGCCTGGCCACGAGAGTGAGCTGCCACCAGGAGATCGCCGGCGACGGGGCGTTCTCCCTCGGGATGATCGCGGAGTTCGAGCCGGCCTTGCGCGCGCGGGGCCCCTGGTTCTACCGCCGCCTGTTCTGGGAGGCGGGCGTGGTGGGGCAGGTGCTCTATCTGGAGGCGGAAGCTGCCGGCGTGCGAGCGACGGGGATCGGGTGCTATTTTGACGACGCCGTGCACCAAGTGTTCGGCCTCCCCGATGCAGCCTTCCAGTCGCTGTACCACTTCACCGTCGGCACCGCGATCGACGATCCGCGCCTCACGACGCTGCCTCCGTATCCCGCCTCGCGCCGGGCCGGCGGGGGCGGTCAGGCTTCCCGATTGAAAACCCCTTGAGACGCACGGTTTCGTCGAGCTATAGTGACCGAGGGAGCCCGCGCCCTGGCGGCGAAGTGAGCCGCCATCCCGGACCCTCCGGGCGATCATCGGGTCGTCACGCTGGCATGACGGGAGACTCACCGCCTGAAGGAAGACTGGGCATCCTCAGCCTCGGACCGCCTGCTTCGCGATCTGGGGCCAATCGCTCTAGCCAGGCGCGTGCTGCGACGGGTCACCCGTTCCCTGATAGAGGTGGGAAGCGTGACGTTCTTCGCTCTTCACACGGGCGGAGCGGCGCACGCTCGACCCCTGCCACGCTGCAACGTGCGCCAGCTGCGAATCTCCGACAAGGAGGCCTTGCTCCATGGCTCGGAATCGAGTTGGGAGACGATCCTGTCGCGATTCCAGAAGGGCGACCTCTGCTTCGGCGCGCTCGACGAGCATGGCCGCGCGGTTCACACCCGCTGGCTGACGCTCACGGGCACGCTCATTCCGGAACTTCAGATGGACTTCGTTCCGACGCAGGATGCCGCCTACTTCTACGACGGATACACGCGTCCGGATGCGCGGCGTCGCGGCATCGACGCTGACGTTCGCACCGTCATCTTCGAGGCCGTGCGGGATCTCGGCCGCAGCCGCGTCTATTCCTACGTGCGCGACGACAATCCGAAGGGCCTTAGGGCGACGGCACGTTGTCAGCAGCGGGTGGCTACAATCCATTACGCTCGCCTCCTCCGCTCGCGGCCCATTCTCGTGGGCGGAAACCTGGAGCCATTGGGCGCGCTGCTCCGCCAGCCCCGAACGAGAGGCGGTGATGATGCCGTGGATCGGGCCGCGGATTGGCGACGCTGGTTCGAGGGCTGGCTGCAGGAGCCGCTTGCCAAGCGCTCCATCGGCTTCCACGAGCTGCCGGAGGGCGCCTTCGAGGCCATGGCGGAGCACATCAGCTCCACGCTGCGTCTCGATCCTTCCTCGGACCTCGTTCTGGACCTTGGCTGTGACAGCGCCATGGTGACCCGACGGGTCGCGCCGCACTGTGCCGGCCTGGTAGGCGTCGACTACATCCCCGGCATGCTCGTCGATGCCCGGCGGCGTTGGGGAAACGAGGCCGAGGTCCCGGAGGGCCTCCGCTTCGCCGCTGCGGATGGTCGCGCCCTGCCCTTTCCGTCTGGAACGTTCGCGAAGGCCTACTGCTCAGGCGTGGTTCACACCATGCCGAGCCACGAGGACGGCCTCGCGCTGATCCTCGAGCTGGTTCGCGTCTCGAAGCCCGGAGGACAGGTACTCATCGCTGCCGTGCCGGACGTGCGGAAACGCTGGCGGGCGCGCCGCGAGGCCTTCCGGCAAGGTGGTCTCCGCGAAAAGGCCCAGATCGTCACCGCGGCGGCGCTCCCACCCACGGTGAAGCGTCTGGCGCGCCGCATCCTACCGTGGCTTCCGCGCGCGCCGCTACAGTATCTGGAGTACGACTTGCAGGAGGTGAGTTCCCTGCTCGGGCGCCGCGGGCTCGACTCCACGATCATCGACTATCCGCGCGATTTCTGGAGTCGGGATTTCCGCACGACGCGGTCGAATCTGCTCATCGCCGTCCCGCCGCCCACTGCCCAGGGGAAGGACCGCGAAGCCGGCCGGACCTGAAGGAGCCCTTCGGGACACACCAACTCCGGCCGCGCGTGAGGCGCATCTACCGGACGCAGGCGTGGAGGCCAAGCCGACCCGGCGGCTGCGAGGCGACGCGGACCTCACGAGGCAACTCCTGCATGAGAGCGCTACGCGGGTGGGTCATCCTCTATTGGAGCCTTTGGGCTGTGGTCGTCCTGACGGCCGCACTGAACATGCTCCAGGTGCGCGCCGGCTTCCTGACAAACTACGCGGCAGATCTCGCCGTGCCCGCCCTGCTCTATGTGATGACCAGGGGGCTTGCCGAGCGTGATCGCCAGCCCACGCTCACTCGGCGTTGGCTTGGCGCAACGCCGGAGCGCGCGGCGGTCGTGTTGTTTCTCGCCAGCGCCGGGACGGAGTGCAGTCAACGCTACTGGCCGGAGGGTGTCTTCCCCGGGACGTACGACCCCGCGGATATCGCGGCATTCGCGGTGGGGATCGCGATCTGTTATGTGTGCGACAGGCGCTTCCCGGTTTCCCGCTCTGGCGTGGAGCGCTGAGCTGTCGGCGATCGCCATTCACGCGCATGGAGATACTGTATCCCGCGGCTGATCCCCGTGGTAGGCCCCCCTGACAGCGGGGGCTCTAGGGGTTAGTGTCCGGCCGGCCGTACTCCCAGGTCCACGGCATCCTGGTGTCGCCGAGAATCACCCGAGCCAACTCCGGGTAGATGCGCTCAGCTCGGACGTCATTTGCCAGCATCACCACGCAGCGCTTCTGCGCCTCGAGGCAGATGACCATGTTTCCGGTCCAATCGTTGTGACCACCCTTGAACCAGGCCGGCCCGCTGCGATCCCGAAACGTGACCAATCCCAATCCGGCCGCAAGGCCAAGCTCGGCGTTGCCTGGCTCAACCTCCGTGGTCAGGGTGGGAAACTGCTGTGCAGACGTGATCGGAACTTGCGGCCGCACCAGTTCGGCGCGCGCAGCCGCACTGAGACCGTCACCGCGCACGATGCCCGCCCATAGCCGCGCCTGATCCGCGATCGTGGTGTCCATGGAGCCTGCAGCGCTCACTCCGCTGCGCTCATCATGTGGCTCAACCGAGCCGTCGAGTCCATAGCCATCGGCGAGGTTGCCCGCGAAATCAGGCCGCCAGACCATGCTGGTGTGGGTCATGCCGAAGCGATCGAACACTCGCGTCTGCATCTCCTTGCCTACGTCCAGCCCGAGACCCTCCTCGAGAACCAACTGCAGGATGTAGAAGCCCTCGCCGGAATAGCCGTACCGGCTGCCCGGGTCGAAGTGGAGGCGCAGCCGCTGGTCCGCTTCGAGCCACCGAAAGTTGGCGAAACCAGACGTGTGGGTCAGGAGAATACGCGGGGTCAAGGCCCGCCAGCGTTCATCACCCGCGAGATCCTTGTAGTCATCGTAGTCGGGCAGGGGCCGGGGCAGCAGGTCTGTCACCGGAGTGTCCAGAGCTATCCGCCCTTCATCCAGGAGCTGAAGCAGCATGTAGGTGAACGCTGTCTTCGTTAACGAGGCGCCGTACATGATGGTGTCCCTGGTCAGCGGCAGATTCCGTTCCGCGTTCCGCCGCCCGTAGGCGGCGACATGCGCGATCTTGCCATCGTCGATGATCGCCACAGCCATGCCTTGCACGTCCTCGCGCCCCATCAGCCGCAGCGCCTCGGCATCGATTGCCGCCGCATCGGGGGCATGCGGCTTGGCGGGCGAACCTGCACAGGCCATGAGGGCCAGGGGCACCGCCAATGGGATGACCATTTTCATCTTGTTCGTTCGACCCGGCCTATCCGACCCCGCTCACGCCGGCGAACTGGGTCATGTCGAGGCAAAAGTGGATGCACCAGAACCAGACCACGTCACGTGATCGCTGCAGGACGAGAATCACGGCGCCACCAAGCCCCGCGTCCCGCAGCAGCCCGCCCACTTCGACCCACGTCGCACCCTGGGACACCATCGCCGGGATGTGGCCGCCGGCGAAGAGACAAGCCACGATCGCGGTTGTCCAGCGGCCGCCGATAGCTCCTGCCAGGCGGACGAACAGGATTGCTATCGTCACATCCTCGAGAAACACCTGCGCCATCTCGTCGAGGTGCTCGTAGCGCCAGATGCGGCCCAACAGGACCCACGGCGCGTCGGCTCCCGCCCGCAGGAGTGAGTACGTCGTGACGGCGAGGCTCGACAGCAGGAGGCCCGCCAGGAGTCGCATCGCGAGACGGCCGCGCGGCAGCCATGCCGTCGCCCATGACTGCCGACGAATCACCAGCACGAGCAGAATTGGCGCGAAGATCAGACCTTGGTTGATCGCACCAAGGGCCGGCCCGAAGGCCCCCTCCTCGGGCAAGCGGATCCCTCTGGACCACAGCTGACCGACCGCCAGAATACCGATCGCTCCGACCAGCGCAATCCCAAACTCCTTCCAGGGACGGAGAAAGCCCGCCACCGCCTCATCTGGCCACAATCGCGGCACGAACCGGCGGGTCACCAGCCATCCACCGAGCCCCAGTAGGTAGGCGACAACCAGCGGCGGGTAGTGTTCCTGGAACACGCGCGTCTCCTTTCCCCGAGCGGCCTGGCTTCCGAGGCGCGCGCGGTGACCGTCATCAGCGCCTGCGGGCAATGGCCATTCGTACTCCCCGGCCAACTACGAGGCGGCCTGCGGACCCTGCTCGAGGCCGGCGGGAGCGTCGTGGGCTGCATCGGGCGTTCCCCGAGGGGGGGACAGAGCCGACTGCCCGGTCGAGCTAGCCGAGCACCGAGGCGACGTCGTCGAGTACGAGCTGTTCGGCGGCAGAGACCTTCTTGCCGATACCGAGGAAGCCGCCTGCGGACTCGGCGACGCCACGCGCGAGGCCGAGCAGGCGCTCGCGCACCTGGTCTCTCTCCCCGGGGGTGAGTGCGGAGGAGACTGTGCGGACGTAGCGCCGCCACATCTCGACGAGCTCCGCGCCCGGCCTCGTCTCGAGCCAGGAGACGAGCAGCGCGTGGGCAGGCGTTCCCTCCGCGACGCCGCGCTCCGCGGCGGCCATCAAGATCGCCTGGCGTTCCCTGGCGTCGATCGATCCGTCGGCCCAGGCGACGGCGGCGAGGGGGACGAGCATCACGGCGAGCGCGGTCTCGGGGCCGATGCCGAGCTCGGACAGGTGGTCGAGCAGAGCGTCGTCGGCGTTTGGCATCACGGCCCGCAGCGCCTGGCGGCGCTCCTCGACCGCGGCCTTCTGGCGCAAGCGCTCGAGCAACTTCGCGTTCTCGCGCGCGAAGAAGGCGTTCTCGAGAGTGCGGGCGTCCGTGCTGGTAGGGTGTTCTGTCATCGGTCGTCTCCGGCAGTCGCTGTTCGACCACGGATTCTGCCACACCCAGCGAGGAGATTTCACCCCGCGGCGCAGGTGGGCGGCGACTGGAGCCGCGACGCGGTTGCCGGTGCCGTCCACGGACAAGACCCGCCCCCCGAGGGGGGCGGGCGGGTCATCCATCCGCGGAGAGGCTTCAATCCAGCGAGCAGGCCAGGTGGGGGTAGACCTCGTCCTTGACCGCCGCCAGCGCCGCGGACAGCGCCGCGACCTCGGCGCGGACTGACTCCAGTCCGGCGAGGGCCGTCTGCAGGGTTCCCACCTCCGAGCGCAGCTCGGCGAGCCGGCGTGCCGCGGCGTCGCGGTCGCGCTCGAGAGCCTCCAGCCTCGCCTGCTGGTTGCCGACCACCTTTGCCACCTCCACCGGGCGCAGGCCGACGGCCACGTTGACGAGCCCCAGCTTTCCATCCTGCCCGCCGGCGCCCCAGGCCACACCCACGACGCGCGCGAAGTCCTCGGGCTTCATCCGGTCGGGAGCGAGCGCCACGCCGGTGCCATCCTCGCGGCCGCTGGGCACGATGAAGTCGCCCTGCAGCACGACGCCGATCACCTTGACCAAGGTCTGGCCCATGAAGGCGACCTTCTCGAAGCGGTCCTTGCGCTCGTCGGACGGCATGTTCCCGAGCACGATCGGCTTGTACGAGACCACCATGGCGTGGTCCGCGCCCTCGGTGCGCTTCGTGATCCGGCCCGCGTGAACTCCGACGATCTCCGCCGGGTTCAGCGTCTCCGTTGGATCCATCCGCTCCAGCCACTCGGCGTAGTCCCCGGCACCGGACTCGTAGGTCACGCCTCCGCGGAGGGCGAGGAAGTACTTCGCCATGAACCCCACGGGGTCCGTCGTCATCTCGACGGCCGGCCCGACGACGTCGCCGAGGAGCGTCTGCGCGTCCGCGGCGAATGCCTGGACCTCCGCATCGTTCGTGGTGATGAACGGGGACCCGAACTCGATGGGCGGCATCCCGGCCAGGCTGCCGGGATCGAGCTGCAGCCCCATCAGCGGATCGTCCACGGAGCCCCACGTCGTGCGGGGCAGGGTTCCCGGTTGCCACGTCATGTCCACCTCGTAGATGGCGAAGTCGAGGCAGAGCTCGTCGGACTGGTCGAACTCGCAGTTCTCGTTGTTGTAGGCGAGGTACGGCGACGTTCCGTCGTCGAAGGTCGGGGCCACGAAGCCGGGATGCGACAGCATCGGCGGCTCCCACTGCAGCCAGTCCGCAGGATCATTGAACGTGACGTTCAGCTCCAGGAAGTTCCAGGGGAGATGTCCCGTCTCGGCGAAGAAGTCGATCAACGCCTGGTTCATCTCTCCCATGTCCCAGAATGAGATCCCCTCCACGCGGCCGACCATGTCCTGGCTGCCGTTGGCGTTCTCACGGTAGAACGAGATGAAGTGGTCGTTCCGGTTGATGGTGTTCAGAACGTGCTGGTCCGGGTCGTAGGCGTCCAGGTCGAACGCTTCCAGCTGGTCGTCGCCGTGGGAGTGCAGGATGATCGCCAGCCCTCCGGTGTTCAGGTACGCATCGTCGGTGGGGCTTTCGGTGGCCCGGGTGTTCTCGATGACGGCCACGTGGTGCTCCGGAAGGAACGGATCGGACCTGTTCCCGAGGGCGCCGCCCGCCGTGCCGGGACCTGCGACATCGCCGGCGATGAGCAGGGGGCCGGAGGCAGCTTCGTACGTGAAGCGCAGCCCCACCGTCCGGACCTGACCGGGGATCGTCGCGCTCAGCGCGATGTAATCGACGCCCGGTCTGAGCGTCGGGATCGCGGCGATCATCGGCGACAGGTCGATCTCGGAGAACTCCCCCGTAGTGGCGGGGACCGAGCCGCTAAGGGAATCGGAGTACAGGTCGAAGCGCTCGCCGTTCCGGGAGAGCGAGAGCTGCAGATCGTAGGCGAGGCTTCCTCCCACCCCCGAGAGGATGACGAGGTGCGCCCCGGTGAAGGCCGCCAGGTCGGACGGCACCGCGAAGCCGAAGCGGCTCGTACTGTCGCCGGCCAGGGGCCAGTCCTGGTAGGCGGCATCCGGCGCCGCGGTCCGGGGGGAGACCCAGATCTCGGCGGCGGGGGCCCACCCCGACATCAGGATGAGGATGGACTGCAGGACGACTCGAATGGGACGGCGGGTTGTGAAGCGCATGACTCTCTCCTTTCGCGACCCGCCGGTTTCCCATCGCCGTGGTGCGGGCTCACCTCTACAGGCGACGAAAGGGGGAGAGAGTGTCAGGCGAAGCCAGTCCGGAACGGGTCACGATCCCGGAAGACATTTCTATTCAGTTCGTTGGGTTGCGCGAGGGATCGGAGGCATCGTCGCCCCCCTCCCCCTCCAGCTTGGCGGCGAGCCACGCCCTGGCGAGCCTCAGGTCCGCCCGGACGGTGGAGACCGACAGCCCGAGGGTGTCGGCGATCTCCTCGTGGGTGAGCCCGCCGAAGAAGTGCATCTCCACCACGCGGCTCTTGCGCTCGTCCTGGGCGGCGAGCTCGGTCAGCGCGACATCGAGATCGATCAGCGCCGGGTCGGGCTCCCCGGAGACGACCAGCGCCTCGTCCAGCGTGACGCGGGCCAGGCCGCCTCCCCGCTTGGACCGCCCCCGCGCCCGCGCGTGGTCGACGAGCACGTTCCGCATGGCGCGGGAGGCCAGGGCGAAGAACTGCGCCCGGCTCGTCGCGTCGATCTCCACGTCCACGAGGCGAGCGTAGGCCTCGTGGACCAGGGCCGTCGCCTGCAGCGTGTGCCCGGCCCGCTCCCCCTGCATGTAGCGGGCCGCCAGACGGCGCAGCTCCCCGTAGACTAGCGGGAGCATCTCGTCGAGGGCGTCCTGCCTCCCGCTCTTCCACGCCTGGAGCAGGCGCGTCACGGTCCTGGGGGGATCCGGCACACTCTCCTCCACGGAAGATCCATCCTAGTCCGGATGATGCGCGAAGGCCAGGTTTTCAGGGTGTGCCTTTCAGGGACCTGAATCGAGGCCGGTCCGGCAGCCGGCGAGCGCCGAGCGGGCCTGTTCGATCAGCGGGTGGTCCGCGGGAAGCGTTGCGATGCGGATCTCCAGGGCTTCGCGCAGCACGGGCTCGGCCTCCTCCAGCCGGCCGGCATTCATCAAGAACGCGCCCAGCGCTGCGACCTGCGTGCCGAAGTGGGGGTGGCCCTTGGGCATGTGCTCGCGCGCGTAGGCGATCGCCCGGGTGAGCACCTCCTCGGCCCGCTCGATCTGTCCGTCACACTCGAGCGCCACTCCGAGGTTCTTCATCGGCGTCGACCCGAACCGATCGAGCACCTCGGGATCGGTCAGCACCGCCACGGCCCGCTCGAACAACGGGATCGCCTCGGCGCACTGCTTCCTCTGGAACATCGCCCACCCGATGTTGTTCATCGTCCAGGCAACGTCCGGGTGATTCTCGCCGTAGAGACGCTTGCGCATCGCGAGCGCCTCGTCGAACGCCGCACGGCTCTCGTCCCCCCGGCCTGCGTCGCTCAGCGCCAGCGCGAGGTTGGACAACGACGACGCCAGCGACTCGTGATCCCGTCCGGCATAGACCGCTCGCTCGACCCGCACGGCCTCCTGCAGCAACTCGATCGCCTCGTCGAACTCCTTGAGATACCAATGGAAGGTCCCTACCGTCGAGGCGGTCTTGCCGATGGCAGGGTGCGTCTCCGGCAGGCGCTGGCGCCGGATCCTCAGCGCCTCCTGGGCGGCAGCCATCGCCCCGCTCAGGTCACCCTTTCGCTCCAGCGCGTCCGCCAGGTTGTGGAACGACGTCGCCACGGTCAGATCGTCGTCGCCCTTCAACGCACGGTTCATCGCGACCGCCTGACGGAGATGGTCGGCCGCCTGGTCGAAGTCGCTCCGCGCGGCCCGCGCGCTCCCCAGCAGCTCGAGGCAGCGCGCGATCGACGCGTGCGGCGGGGAAAACGACTCGGTCGCGATTCGATGGGCTTCGCGCAGGATCTCCTCCGCCTCCGCGGCACGCTCGGTGTCGAGGCGCAGCATCGCCCGGTTGAACATCACGTCGAGCCGCTCCACGACGTCGGGGTTCGATCGTGCGCCGTAGATCTCCTGGGCCCGTTCGAGCCGCGGCTCCGCCCGATCGTACTGTCCGAACCTCCACTCGACGACGCCGAGCTGATTCAGCGCCCGGGCGGTCTCGATCGAATCGTCCCCGTAGAGTTCCCGGCTCAGCTCGAGTCGCTCCTCCAGGAGTGAGATCGACGTCGTCAGGGCGCCGAGCGAGTGGTTCACCTCGCCGAGCGTCCCGAGGAGCCGCTCGCGCACCACCGGCTGGTCGGCAAGCTCCGCGCGAATACGCGCGCTTGCCGTGCCGACGATCTCGCCCGCCGTGACGTCGGCGCCGACGCCCGTTTCGGGGTCGGCCCCCTCGAACATCCCGACCAGAAAGCGAGTGACCTGCTCCGCCGTGTCCCGCTCGCTCGCGATGCGCCCGGCCTGGACCGCCATCGAGACCCCGAAGCCGACGACCATCACCGCCACGAGCGTCGCCAGCGCGAGCCCCCACCGATGTCGCCGCACGAACTTGCCGCTGCGATAGCCCCACGTGTCCGGTCGCGCCGACACCGGACGCCCGTCGAGATGGCGCCGGATGTCCTGCGCCATCAGCTCGACCGACGGATAACGCCGCTCGGGCTCCTTGCGCAGCGCCATCATCACGATGTCGTCGAGGTCTCCCGCGAGCAGGCGGCGCAGCGTCTCGGGACGGCAGCCTCTTCTCTCGGACAGCTCCTCGCTCGCGGCGCCCCGCGCCGATCCTTCCCCCTGCGGGCGCGTCACGGCCATGCTCGGCCGCTCGGGATCCTGCTGGCAGATGACGCGCTCCATCTCGCCGAGGCGACGGCTGCCGACGCCGTAGGGCCGTCGGCCGCTGAGCATCTCGTAGAGCACCATGCCCAGGGAATAGACGTCGGTGAACGTTCCCACCGCCTCGCCACGCACCTGTTCGGGGCTCGCGTACTCGGGCGTCATCAACCGCTGTGCCGTGCTCGTCACCGCAATCGAATGGGACGCGCTCGACGGATCGAGCAGCTTTGCGATCCCGAAGTCGAGCAGCTTCGGCGTCCCGTCCGAAGTGACGAGGATGTTCCCCGGCTTGAGGTCGCGGTGAACGATCAGGTGCCGATGCGCATGCTGCACGGCCGAGCACACGTCGAGGAACCGCCGCAGTCGATCGGCGACGGACAGTCGGTTGCGATCGCAGTAGCTATCGATCGGCTCGCCCTCGACGTATTCCATGACGAGGTACGGGAGACCGTCCTCGGTCGCGCCGCCGTCGAGCAACCGTGCGATGTTGGGATGCTCGAGCGTCGCCAGGATCTGGCGCTCGGCGCGGAAGCGCTGGAGCAGCTCGTGCCTGTCCCCCACGCGCGGCACGACCTTGATCGCGACGTCCATGTGGTACTCGTCGTCGGCACGCGTGCCGAGGTAGACCGTGCCCATCCCACCGCGTCCGATCTCGCGTAGCACCTTGTACGGGCCAATGGTCTCGCGTCGCGGATTGGGCTCGGTCACGGCGCGGGCCTCCTCGGCGATGGGCGCGGCGAGACGCTCGGCCGAGCCCTGGTCGTGGCTCAGGAGATGCTCGACCTCGCGGCGCAGATCCTCGTCGCCAGCGCATTCGCGATCGAGAAACCCACCGCGTGCGTCAGGGGCGAGTTCGACGGCCCGGTTGAACAGCCGCTCGAGGCGCCTCCAGCGATCTTGATCCATCGTGCGCTCGACTCCTGCGTCCGGTCACGGCGTGGCCGGGCCTCCGGGTGAGAGAGGTCCGGTTTCGTCCCCTTGGATCTGCGGCAGAGCTTCCCCGCGGGGTCCGTCGTCGACTGGTGAATCGTGGATCGGCACTGCAAGCCGCTCTCCGAGCCAGGATACGTCCGGTAAGGCTCGATCTGTCAACCTGGCCAGGGTGTCCGGATTGGCGCGGGTGCCTCGGGACCGCGCCTCCTTCCCCTCCCCCGCACCTCCCCCAATCGGGCATAGTGGAACCCTGCGAAGCCCGCTTCCGTCCTGCTGGGTGAGGGGACACGGAGACGCATGGAGCTGCCGGAGCTGCTCGACCGTTGCCGCCAGGGGAACAGCCTCGCCTGGGAGGAGCTCGTGCGCCGCTATCAGGGGCGGGTCTTCGGCCTGGCGCTGCACTACGCGCGCGACGTCGAGGAGGCTCGGGATCTCGCGCAGGAGGTGTTCGTGCGGGTCTTTCAGAGGCTTGGGTCGTTCCGACCGGACGAGCCGTTCCTTCCCTGGCTCCTGCGGGTGGCGCGGAACCTCTGCATCGACCAGATCCGCCGGACCGCCTCCCGCCCACCGGGCTCCGACATCCCCGCCGACGAGGCGCTGAACCTGCGGGCCGCGGGGCAGTCGCCGGAGGAGGCGTGGGAGGCGGGATCGCGCCAGCAGCTCGTGCACCGAGCGCTGCGGCAGGTCGGCGAGGCGCATCGCGAGATTCTGCTGCTGAAGGAGATCCAGGGGCTGAAGCTCGAGGAGATCGCGGCGCTTCTGGACCTGCCGCTCGGAACGGTGAAGTCACGCTCGAGCCGGGCCCGGGTCGAGCTTGCCGAGACGATCCTGCGCCTGGCCCCCGAGGCGGGAGTGGCGTCATGAACTGCGAGCAGGTGGCGGAGCTTCTCGACGACCTGCTGGACGGAGGGGTGCCGCAGGCGGTCCGCGCCGCGGCCGAGGCCCACCTCGCGAAGTGCGATAGCTGCCGCGCGGTGCGAGAGACACTCGAGCAGGCGCGCGCGGCGCTCGCGGGCGCCCCGGAGGGAGCGGCGCCCGACCTCGTCCAGGGGGTCCTGGCGCGCACCACCGGGTCGGTTTGCGGCGCGGCGCGGGAGGGGCTGGCGGCGGATTGGGGGAACGCCCCGGAGAGTCCGGATGGCGATCTGGTTCGCCTGCATCTGGCGCACTGCGCCCCCTGTCGGCAGGTGGCTCTGGTCCTCGCCGCGCTCGCGGTGGACCTGCCGCGGATGGCCGACGTCGATCCCGGTCCGGCGTTCGCGATCCAGGTGCTGCGGCGCACCGTCCAGGCGCCGCCCCGGCCGCGCCGCTTCGACCTGCGACCGTTCCTGGAGGGGCTGCTGCGCCGTCCCCGCTTCGCGTGGGAGGCGGCGTACGTCGCGGCGTTCGTATTGTTCTTCCTGGTCGGGCTCCCCGGCTCGCCGCTCGCGGGGGTTCCCGAGCAGGCGCTGGCGGTCGTCCGCGCCAATCCGGTGCAGGCCGCCGCCGCGGCCATCGAGCCGGTCGTGCAGACGGCCCGAGCCCGCGCGCAGGCGGTCTGGGGCGCCGCCTGGGACGTGACCGGCGGCCGCGTTCTCCGGGCACGCGACGAGGCGCCCGACTCGTTCTGGGGGCGCCTCGGCCGGGCCTGGACGGCGAGCTGCTCGCTCGCCGGCGATGCCGGCACGATGGTGCGGGCGTATCTCGCGCGCGACGACGCGCGAGCCGAGGCGGCGTGGCGGAGGATGGGATTGGACGTGCGGTCAGCGTGGGAAGCAATGACGAGTCGCCGTGCCATCGAGCCCGGCATCCTGAAGAACGACGACGCAGAACGAACCTGACGATAAAGGAGAATGGAAGATGAACGGGATGGACGGCCAAACGGAACGGAACGAAGGGGGCGGCGCGCGCGCCGAGGCCCCCGGGCCGGGCGGGCCTCGTCCCGCCGGCTACCCAGGCGCGGAATACCGGCCGGACGGATCGCACTTGTTCGATCCGCGGCGCAAGTCACCGGCGCTCGCTTGCATCCTGTCGCTGATGCCGGGGCTCGGCCAGGTTTATGTCGGGTACTACACGCGCGGGTTCGTCCACATCGCGGTGGTGGCAACGGTGATTGCCGTCCTGGCGGACGGTGCAATCCCACCTCTGGAACCGCTCTTCGGCGTGTTCCTGGCGTTCTTCTGGCTCTACAACGTCGTGGATGCCGGGCGCCGGGCGGCGCTGGTGAACCAGGTGCTGCGCGGCTCCGAGCTCGGCAGGCTCCCGGGGGATCTCGAGCTGCCGAGTGAAGGAGGCTCGATGGCCGGAGGGGGCGTCCTGATCGCCGCCGGCACGATTCTCCTGCTCCACACCCGGTTCGGGTTCTCGCTCTCCTGGCTCAAGGACTGGTGGCCGGCGATCCCGATCCTGCTCGGCGCCTACCTGGTCTGGCAGGGTGCGAAGAACCGGGCGGGGGGGAACGCATCGTGAACGCCTGGCAGGCGGGATTCGCAGCGGGCGCCGGGCACACTCTGCCCGGTGCTCCGCGGAGCCCGCTGTCCCGCCCGGCGAGGGTCACTTGCTCACGCCGCCGGGTTCGGAGTACGATGGCGCACCACCCTCCCCCCTTGGGCCAGGCCGGAGCCGCGCCATGGAACCCTGGACGCCTGCCGAGGGCCAGAAACTGGCCCACTACCGCATCATGGAGATGCTCGGCGAGGGTGGTATGGGGCTGGTGTTCAAGGCCTGGGACACCCGCCTCGAGCGGGTCGTCGCCATCAAGGTCCTCCCCCAGCGCCTGATCCAGGGGGACCAGCCCCGCGCGCGCCTGATTCGTGAAGCGCGGATCGCCTCCGCGCTGAACCACCCGAACATCGCGACGATCTACGGCCTCGAGGAGGCGGAGGGGCAGCAGGTCATCGTCATGGAGTACGTCCCCGGCCCGACGCTGCGCGAGCGGCTCAAGGCGGGGCCGTTCGCGGTGCGGGACGTGCTCGAGATCGGCATCGACATCGCCGATGCGCTCGGGGAGGCGCACGCCGGAGGGGTGGCGCACCGCGACATCAAGCCGGACAACATCATCCTGACGCCGCGCGGTCATCCCAAGGTGATGGACTTCGGGCTCGCCAAGCTCCTCCACGTCGAGCAGCCGGGCGGAACCCCCGCCAACACCACCCAGCTCACCGCGGAGGGCGTGGCGATGGGCACCGTCGCCTACATGTCCCCCGAGCAGGCGACGGCGCGTGACGTGGACGCCCGGGCCGACATCTTCTCCTTCGGGGTCGTGCTCTACGAGATGCTCACCGGCCAGCAGGCGTTCGCCGGCGACTCCGACGTGGACATCCTCTATCACATCGTCCACCACCAGCCGCGACCGATCGCCGAGCTCAACCCGGATGTCCCGGCCGACCTTCAGGGAATCGTGGCGCGCTGCACGGCGAAGGATGCGGCAGCGCGGTTTCCGACGGGGCGCGAGCTCTGCCACGAGCTGAAGCTCGCCCGGGCCAATCTCGATATCCAGCGGGCGCGAACCCTGCAGACGCTGGTCGAGATCTCGCGCGAGATGACCTCGATCCTCGATCTCGAGCCCCTCCTCGAGCGGGTCGCGACGCTCGTCAAGAGCCTGATCGACTACGAGGTCCTCGGCATCTTCCGGACGGATGAGCGCAGCAACCGGCTGGAGTGGCTGGGAGGGTCGGGGTACGACCCGGAGCGCGCCCGGCGCACCGAGTACCGCGCCGACCGGGGCCTGTGCGCCCGCGCCATCCGCACCCGCGAGCCGGTGCTGGTCGGAGACGTAACCAAGGACCCCGACTACTACGCCCCCAACGGCGAGGCGTTCGCCTCCAACCTGGCCGTGCCGCTGCTCCACAAGGACCGCGTGATCGGCGTGCTCAACATCGAGAGCCGCCAGCCGTACTTTTTCACGCACGAGCAGCTGACCATCCTGGCGACCCTGGCGGCGCCGATCGCCGTCGCCATCGAGAACGCGCGCCTGTTCGAGGAGCGCCGCCGGCACACGCTGGCGATGGAGATGCTGCACGAGATCGGCCGGGAGGTCGCCTCGATCCTCGACCTCGACTTCCTGCTGGACCGGGTCGGAGAGCTGACGCGCAAGGTCATCGACTACGAGCTGTTCACCATCTTCTTCCTCGATCCGAAGTCGGGGAAGTTCATCTGGCGCTCGGCGATCGGGTATGACCCGGCCTTCGTGCGGGACAAGGCGCTGCGGCTGGGCGAAGGGATCATCAGCCGGGCCGTGGAGCGCAAGGCGCCGGTGATCGTGGACGACACCTCGCGCGACCCCGGTTACATCGCCGCGCGCACGCTCGACGGGCGCGTGCCGCGCTCTGAGCTGGCCGTCCCGCTGGTGGCGCAGGAACAGGTGCTGGGAGTGATGGCGTTCGAGAGCGTCGAGGTCGCCCACTTCCTCCCGGAGCACGCCGAGCTGATGAGCATCCTCGCGAGCCAGGTCGCGGTGGCGATCGAGAACGCCAGGCTCTATCGCGAGATCCGGGACCGCGTGAAGGACCGGGAGGACGAAGCCGACCGGATCCGCCGGCGCTTCGAGTCGTACGTGACCCCGCACATCGCCGAGCAGGTGTTCAGGGACCCCGCCTCCAAGGCGCTCGCCGGCGAGCGCCGCCCGGTCACCGTGCTGGTGGCGGACGTGCGCGGGTTCACGCCGCTGGCGGAGGCGGTCGAGGGAGTGGAGGTGGTGCGCTTCCTCAGGGAGCTGTTCTCGGTCCTGACACACGTGGTCTTCAAGTACGAGGGGACCGTCGACAAGCTCATGGGGGACGCGCTGATGGCGTTCTACGGCGCGCCCGTGGCGCACGATCCGCGCTACGGCCCGTCCGATGCGCAGCGGGCCGTGTTCGCCGCCCTCGACATGCGCGATGCCTTCGGACGCCTGCGCGACAAGTGGTGGGCGCAGCGCCCCGAGTTCGGGGTGCTCGAGTTGAGCATCGGCGTCAACACGGGGACGTGCCTGGTCGGAAACATGGGGTCGGACAAGCGCATCGAGTACACCGCCATCGGCGCCGCGGTGAACCAGGCGTTCCGGCTCTGCCGCGAGGCGGCGCCGGGAGAGATCCGGATCGGCGGCCGCACCCAGGCCGACGCGCACGAGGGGATCGAGATGCGACCGCTCGCCGACGGAGCCACGAGCGACGACCCGGATGCCCGCATCGTGATCGGGATGAAGTACCTGTCGTGAGAGGTGCGCCGGCTGGCGATCAGAACCGGTAGCGCAGCATCACGCTCACGATGTGGTTCGTGTAGTTGTCGAAGTCGAGTCCCAGGAAGATCGACTGCGCCGAACCCGGGTCGTTCCCCGGATCGCCCATGTACGGCTGGCTGAAGTCGGTCCCGAAGTTCTCGTCGTCCCAGCTCTCGTACCAGTAGCGGATGCTGTAGTCGAGCTTCGCGTTCAGGACCTGGGTCAGCGCGAGGTGGCCGATCGTGAGCGTGCTCTCGAGCTCGGGGAATTCGGTCAGCGTCGTGTCGCCGGAGGACGAGCCTCCCGGGACGAAGTCGGTGTCGATCGTCCCCTCCCCCTTCGACCAGCTGAGGTCTCCCTCCAGGCGCCATTTGCCGCGCTCATCGAGCTTCACCCCGAACCCCAGCGTGGCGGTGTCGTGGGTATCCTCGGTGTCCGTCCCCCAGTCGTCACGCGGCTCGTCGGTGCCGATCCCTCCGCTGACGTTGCGATAGCGGCTGCGCATGCCGTACTCCCAGTCCTCGCGGGTGTAGTCGACCCAGAACTGGGCGCGATCGCTCGGCGTGACCGCGACGCCGATGCCGTAGGAGGTCGTCTCGTCATCGGTCCGGCCGGCGAGCAGGAGAGTGTACGGTTCCGGGGTGCCGTCGAAGTTGCGATCCTCCATCACCCCGAACGACGTGCCGACCTCCTGCCCGGTCAGTGGATCGAAATAGTCGTCCTGCGCCCAGGTCGCCTCCCCGTAGATCGACACCGCAGGAGTGACCGTGACGTCCAGCATCAGGCTGATCGACTCGCGATCGCGATCGGTCCAGGAGTAGCGGCGCAGCCCCTCGTTCGCCCCGGCGACGCTGGCCTCGCCGATCGGGAACGACTCCTCGAAGTACTCGGCGTGATAGTCGTCGGCCCGTCGCTCCTGCTGCCGGTAGGTGGCGCGCACCGAGACCCTCTCGCTCGCGTCGAAGTCGAGCGCCAGCTTCCAGGTGTCCTCGTCGGCATCCTCCACCGCCGAGAACTCACGCTGCATGCTCTCGCGCTCGAACCCGAGCGTCCCGGTGAACCAGGCGACCGGCGTGAAGCCGACCGACGCTCCCAGGTTCGTCCGCTCGTAGCCGTACGGCAGGCTGCGGCGCGAGATCCGGTCGTCGGCGATGAGGTTCCCGTTGCCGTCACAGGCGTTCACGCTGCCGCACAGCGGAAACTGGTAGTCGGTCGCGACGTAGTCCGTGAACGTGAGGCTCGGGGAGTTGTTGTCCATCTCGTAGGTTCGCCACCAGGCGTCCCAGCGTAGAACGCGCAAGGGGCGCGACGACACCCGTAGCTGCGCCGTGGTGGTGTCGTAGGCGCCGTCGAGGCTGTCGGCGGGGAGCGGCGCGGGGGTCAGCTGCGAGTTGATCGTCATCGGCAGGAAGGGGTCGTCCTGCGTCGTCTCCGCCGTGAAGTACGAGGCGTCGATACGCGTGTGACCGGGAAGGTTCACGGCTCCGGAGATGCCATAGCGCACCATCTGGTTGTCGGTCCCGAGCGACACGCGGCCGCGGCCCGGGCTGGCCTGGTTGGCGTTGATCGCCACGTCGCTCAGGAAGAGCTGGTCGTCCCAGATGAGCGTGTTCTGCTCCAGCGAGAAGTCGGAGGCGGCGAGGCTGGCCGCGACCTGGAAGCGCTGGTGCGAGTACTCGGCGCTCAGGACCGCGGTATCGGTCTTGAAGTCGACGGGCGCCGCGACCTCGGCGGGAGCGAGCGCGAAGTACATTCCCAGGCTCTGCGGGTTCGTGCCGGTGCGACGCTCACGATCGGCCGCGATTCCGAACGTCCAGGACCGGGTCGGGGTGAACTCGAAGGCGAAGCCGCCGGTCTCGCGCTGGTACCCGACCGGCACCTCGGGAGCACTCTGATCGATGGCGCCCTTGATCAGGGCTCCCTTGGTCCCGGCATCCCACAGGCCGTCCAGGTTGGCATCGACGCTCGCCGGAGCGGCCTGCACCGCGGTCTGCAGCGCGTCGTCCAGGGTGAATACCCCGTTCTCCTGGTAGGTGAAGAGCTGGAACGCGTCGTCGGTCCAGCGGCGCACGTTCTCCCGCCAGTGAACTTCTCCCTTCCAGAGGTCGAGCTTGCCGAACTCCACGAAGATCTGCTGGTCCCGCTGCACCACGTCCCTCGCCGCGAGGTCCAGGTACCACCCCGGGGACGGCCTCCAGGTGAACAGCAGCGACTCCAGCACGAAGCCGCTCGGCACGTCGCGATACTCCTCGAACTTCGCGGAATCGCGGTTGTCGCTGTCGGCGTAGTACTGCGGACCGGTGACGAACTCTCCGGCGTACTCCGGCGAGCCGGTCTCGGCCGCCGGAACAGGCGCGGCGAGGCACGCGGCCAGAGCCACGGCGCTGCCAGCCCTCGATCCTCGGTTGATCCTCATGAGTCCCTGCCTCCGTGCTCAGCGGCTCCAGCGGACGCCTGCCGGGTGGTTGGAGCCGTGGATCTGGGAGTGGCAATTCAGGCAGCCGCGCTCGAACATGCGGCTGTTCGGGAAGAACTCGGCCCCGGGGGAGGCGTCCGAGTACGGCTGCGTCGGATGACGCGTCTCGTCGTGGCACTGCTGGCAGAGGCGCGGCATCTTGGCGATCTGCAGCCGCGGGTGAAGCGAGCCGTGCGGGTCATGGCAGTTCAGGCAGTTCTCCTTGACCGGCGGGTGCTCCCAGAGGAACGGCGAGCGCTTCTCCGCGTGGCAGGCGTGGCAGTTGTCGTTCACCGAGTCCTGCCGGAGTTGCGCCGGGCCGGCGCTGCCATGCGGGTTGTGGCAGGAGCCACAGGTCATCAGCGCCTCGCGCATCGGCATGTGGGACGAGCGCAGCAACGAAGCCTTGCGCTTGAGATGGCAGGCGGTGCAGGTCTCGAACTCCGTGGCCTTCGCCAGCAGGCTCGAATGCGGTGCGCCTTGCTGGTGGATCTGGTGGCAGCTCAGGCACGAGAGCCCGCGCGCGTCGTGCGGGCTCCCCTGCCAATGGGAGCGCTCGCCGCGATCGTGGCAGCTGAGGCAGACCGCCGACGCCTCGGCGGCCGGCAGGGCGCTCAGCACCCGGATCTTCGACTTGTCTCCCTCCTCGACGTGCGCCGCCCCGGGCCCGTGACAGGTCTGGCACCCGGTGACGCTCTCCCAGTTGCCGACGGAGGTGCGGCCGTGCGCGGTGAGAGCCAGGCCTTTCGCCTGATCCTCGTGGCAGGTTGCGCAGACCTCCCCGTCGGTGTAACCGGTGGGCGGCGGCGCGGCATGCGCGGCCGGCGGCGCCACCGCCAGCACGAACGCGGCAGCGGCCCACGCCGGAATCGAGGCTCCCGAAATCCCGTTCCGCCGTCTCGATCCTCTGTTCATGGGACTCCTCCCCACCAGAACCAATGAGCGTCGCCGTCGTGTTTACGTGAGAACCGACCGTGCTGTCAAGAAAAAAAAGCGACGGGTCTCGGAAGCGTCGCGCACTGGCCGCGCCAGCCGGGAGCGGCTACACTCCCGCGGAGCACCACCGCGTGTTCCCCGGCGGCCAACTGGAGGCTTGCTTGTCTATCGCCATCCACTCGAGAACCTCGCTCGTCCATTCGCCATCGCCGGGGGCGCCCGCGGCTGGGATCGTGCCCCGCCGATCGGCCGCCCGGCCCGACCCCGCAGCGCTGGCCGGCACCCTCGCGCTCGCCACCGCCCTCACCACGGCCGCGAGCGCTCCGGGCTCCGCCACCGAGCCGGCCGCCCCGTCGCTCGCCGTCACCCACGCCACCGTCATCGACGCAACCGGGCGGCCGCCGCTACCGGACGCGACGGTCCTGATCGCAGGCGATCGGATCACGGCGGTGGGCCCGGCCGCGGAGGTGGCGGTCCCGCCCGGAACGCGGCTCGTCGACGCCAGGGGGAAGTTCCTGATTCCGGCGTTGTGGGACATGCACGTCCACCTGGCGAACCAGGCCGAGGCCGACCTGCCGTCCGCGCTCCTGGCGCGCCTCCTCCTCGCCCACGGAGTGGTTGGCGCCCGCGACATGGGGGGGGACTGGGATCGGATCGTCGCGCTCCGGCGGGCGATCGCCGCGTCCGAGTTCCACGCCCCCGAGATTCTCTCTCCCGGCCCGTTCCTGGACGGGCCCCACGACCCCGATCCGATCTTCGTCTCGGTGCTCGGGGCCGCCGACGCCCCGGCGGCGGTCGCGAAGGTCGTGGGGCTGGGGGTCGACTTCCTCAAGGTGCAATCCGGCCTGTCGCGCGAGGCACACGCCGCGCTCGCCAGCGAGGCGAACCGTCTCGGGTTGCCGTTCGTCGGTCACATCCCCGAGGCGCTCACGGCGCTCGAGGTGGTCCGCACCGGCCAGCTCTCCATCGAGCACGTCTCGCCGGCGCTGCCCGGGGACGCCGGCCTGATGCGCGGCTGCTCGGCGGCGGAGGACCGGCTGCTCCGCGAGATCGCCGAGTGGAACGCCTACGTCGCGCGCCCGGACGCCGATCGCGAGGAGGCGCGCCGCCGTCAGCGCGAGATCCAATCCCTGCACCTCGACCCGTGGGACAGGGGCAGGATGGCGACGCTGTTCAGGGAGATGAAGGAGCGCGGCACGCGGGCGGTTCCCACCCTCATCTGGTCGCGCTCGTTCCGGCCCCTCGCTCCGGAGGACGACGGCCGCGGCATTCCAATGGAGCTCTTTCCCGCCGCGTTCCGCGAGCGCGTGCTGGCCGGCCGGCGCCGCTACCTCGACGCCACTCCTCCTCCGGTCCTCGAGCTGAACCGCCGGATCGCGGCGCGCTCCGCCGACCTGGTCGGTGAGCTGCAGCGGGCCGGCGTGCCGATCCTCGCAGGCACCGATACCACGGATGCGTTCGTCGTCCCAGGATTCAGCCTGCACCAGGAGCTGGAGCTCCTCGTCGGCGCCGGTCTCTCACCGCTCGCGGCGCTGCAAGCCGCGACGATCGCGCCGGCGCGCTTTCTCGGACGAGAAACGCAGCAGGGGACGGTCGAGGCCGGCAAGCGCGCCGACCTGGTGGTCCTGGACGCGAACCCGCTCGAGGACATCCGCAACACCCGCCGGATCTTCGCGCTCGTCGCCGGGGGCAGCCTCGCCGATCGCGCCGCGCTCGATCGCCTGCTCGCGCCCGGAACCGGCGCGCCGCCGAAGTTGCCCGCGGCGTCTCGATAAAGGGTGTCGCGCCGCCGCGATCGCCGACGAACACGGCCATCGCCCCGGAACGCGCGGTGCGGGTGCTCTTGCCGCTCGTGCAGCCGGGGGGCGCGCGCGTCTGCCTAGCGGGTTATCTGAGCGCCGAGGCTTTCCAGCGCCACTGCGCGGACTCCTCCTTGCCGTTCTGCGTGCCCTCGATCCGCGCCGCAAGCGACCCGTCGGTCTCCAGCCAGTAGATGATCCGCTGGGGAAAGTCGTGGGTTGGGTTCTCGAAGACTACCCGCTTCCCGTCGACCTGCACGAGCGGAAACGAGGTGACCGGCCGCCCCTGTGGCATCGAGAGATAGGCGACGCCACCGGGCGTCTCCTCGATGCGCAGGAACTCGAAGCCGACCATCTTCCCACCGGCCACGTCGCGGTGGAGGCCCAGCATCGCTCCCCCCTTCGGGGCGGTCCAGTGCTCCTCCATCTGGACCTTCCCTTCCGTGCCGGCCCAGGAGCCGGCCATCCAGGCAAGATCCTCGACCTTCGCGGCTGGGGGCGGGGCGCTGGTCGCGGCGAGAGGGAGAACCCCGGAAAAAATGAGCCCGAGGAAGAGAACCACGAGGATCAGTCGCTGCATCGATGACTCCTTCTGGCCAGCGATCGCGAGGCTCGCGCGCCAGCGTGCGGCCCGTTCATAGCTGGGGGGTGACGGCCGCCACGGCCGCTGCCGAGGTCATCACCGGAACGACCTCGAACTCGACCAGATCCTCCCACTGAGCGATCCAGCGGTCCAGCAGCGCCCGATCCGGACACTCCATCACCTGGTAGCACTGGGTCAGGTCCGCGCTCACCCAGCTGCCGAGATAGTCGAGTCCGGGCGGCGCCAGGCGCCCCTGTTCGCCAAAGCGGCGATAGACAGGAAGCGGGTCGCCGTTCTTGAACCGTTCCACGATCATGAAGAGCATCGCTTGACCTCTCGGCGCGAGCGCCTTCGCCCCCCCGAGGAGCGATGGAATCTGCCGATCCTACCTTGACTCCCCCTCCGGGCAGGCCACATTTTCAGGAGTTACCGGGGTGCGCCCCGGGCTGCCGAAATCTGCACACGGCCGGCCCGGGTGGCGGCCGATCCGGGACGGCGCCGCGAAGGGAACACCGATGAACGAGATGGCCCAGAGCGCCGAGCTGCGCGAGGCAGTTCACGAGCTGCAGCGCTACCTCGGCGACGAGCTGGCGCCGATGATGGTGACGGATTCCGTCCTCGTGCTGATGGACCATCCGCCCGCATTGGTCGCCGCTCAGATCCACGCCTGGACCAACTCCCAGTTCTCTCGCCGCGATCCGAAGTACTCCTTCTCCGACTACCTCTACCACTCGCTGAAGAAGCTCCACCTGCTCTCCGAGTTTGACCTGATCGACACGGAGCGGCTGCGGGATTACCTGGAGGCGCTGGGGAGTGAGGTGCTGGCCTACTGCCCGGAGGAGGAGCGTGCCACGCTGCAGCAGCAGCTTGGCCAGCTCGCGGAGTCGGTCGCCGTTCTGGGTGGCGGCTCCGCGACGGTCGATACGATCTACCAGCACGGGGGCGCGCGTCAGACCCCCCCCGCGCCGGCAGCGGGGACCGCGACGCCAGCGACGGGTGGGACCGCCGCCCGGGACGAGGCGATGAGCCACGGTCTGCGGCGGTTCACGCTGCTCCTCGAGCGGCTCGGCCACGGCGACGCCGGCGGCGTGCCCGGCCGCCCATCGGCCGAAGCGGAGCAGGTCCGGACCCAGGCGCTCGTCACCGCCGCGCTCGGCGCACGCGACGAAGCGGAGCTGCAGGACTACCTGCGCCGGCTTGGCGGCACCGGTTTGGACGCCCGCCCCGAGCAGCTGTTCCGTCTGCTCGGCCGCAACCTGCCAGCCTGGAACCTCCCCATCGTGATGGTCGCGCCGCCCGATGGGTCGGGCGCATTTGCCAGCAAGCCGGTGGAGGCGATGCGCAAGATGGTCGCGCTCGCGGACAGCCCGGAGGAGGGAGCCCGCCGGTTCAACGAGCTGCTGCAGGCGGCGGTCGAGCAGTTCAACGAGGGTTCGCTGGGGCGGGCGGCGACCATGCTCGACCTCGCGGAGCAGCTGGTCGGCTCGAAGGCGCTCCATGCGGACGTCGTGCAGTCGATCCGCAAGCGGGCGCACGAGGGGCTGAAGGAGGACCGGCTGCGGCAGTACGCCGAGCGCACGGAGGAGCGGGCGACACTCCTGCGGGTCATGAACTTCTTCCCGGCCCTCACGGTCGCGGGGCTGCTGCGCCAGCTCTACGAGGAGACCAAGCGGGAGCGCCGCTGGCTGCTGCTGATGCTCCTCGAAGCGCACGGCATCCCCGCACGCAACGCCGCCCTCCAGGAGCTGGAGTCGTTTGCCCGCGGCGAGCGGACGGAGGAACAGGGGTTCCACCAGCGGAATCTGATTCACCTCCTGCGTCGCATCTCGCCTGGGGAAGCAGGACCGGCGGACAAGGAGGTCGACCTGCTCACGCGGCTGTCGAAACTGGAGAAGCCGCCGATCCTGGTCCGGGAGGCGATCCGGGCCCTGGGTCAACTCGGGCACCCCGCTGCCGAGCGGGTCCTCCTGGGTCGGCTGCGCGAGCTGGAGGCGGCCGCGATCCGGCTCGGTCCGGCGCTGGCGGGGACGAACCCGCTGCTCGACCTGCTCGACAACGCGACCTCCGCCCTCGCCGCACAGCGGACCGCGGGCGCGGTGAACGCCGTCGTCATACACGCGCTCGGCGAGGACCCGGCACTGGGGAACACCGCGGCGCGTCTGGACGTGCTCGGCTTCCAGAGCCTTGCCGGGGCACCCGAGGCGCTCGAGCGGATACTGTCGACCCTGCAGGAGCGGCTGCCGAAGAAGATCCTCGGGCTCGTCCTGCAGAAGCGCGAGAACCTCCTGCACCTGATCCGGGCGATCGCCGGGACTCCGCTCCCCGCGGTGCGCACGCTGCTCCAGGAGATCGCCGCGAAATTCGCGAACCAGGACGTGGGCACGGAGGCGGCCAAGGCGCTCGAGGGGCTCGCCGCCGCGGCCCGGAAGGGCGAGCAGGCGGCCCCCGGCCTCGCCGGCGACATCGAGCTGTTCGGGCTCCCCGGCCTGTTCCAGAACCTCTCCGACTCCAAGGTCACCGGCGCCCTGACGCTCCGCAACGAGCGCGGCAAGCTCTGCGGTTCCGTCTGGCTTCAGGAGGGAAAGATCCGCAAGAGCGAGTACCTGCACCTGAAGGGGGAGGACGCGATCTTCCAGCTCTTCCAGCGCAGCGAGGCGCGGACCTTCGCGTTCCGCGCCGAGCCCATCCCGCCGGGCGAAGCGGACGCCGTGGAGCTGATCGAGGTGCTCCCGACGCTGCTCGAGGCGATGCGGCGCCACGACGAGTACGAGCAGACCCGGGCGCTCGTCCCGGACGGCGTCCGCCTCCAGCGCGCCAAGTCCAAGCCGACGCCGCTGGAGGAGGAGGAGGACCTCGCCCTCACGAAGGCGGTTTGGGGCCGCGCCGCCACCGGCTCGACTCCCGAGCAGTGCGAGGCCGCCGTCCCCGCCGACGCCTACCGCGTACGCCGCCTCCTGGCCCACTGGCTCGAGGGAGAAGCGCTCCAGTTCGCCGCCGCTGCCACGGCCTGAGCCGGAGCCTCGGGGCGCGAAGGGCGAGCTTCGCCCGGTCGCCGCCGAATCATCCAGGCCTACCACACGTACGGGCGGTCGGTGGATTCCGGCTTGCGCCGGAATGACGGTGGTTCGGACGCCCCGCCCAGCTCCCTCGCACGCGACTCATCCGTCGCCCGTCCGATCTCGGCCGCCCCCCGCGCGTCACCCCGGCGCATGGCGGACCGCCCACCTCCGTCGCACGTGACTTCTCCGTCGTCAGTCCGATCTCGGCCGCCCCCCGCCCGTCACCCCGGCGAAAGGCGAACCGCCCACCTCCGTCGCACGCGACTTCGCCGTCGCCAGTCCGATCTCGGCCGCCCCCCGCCCGTCACCCCGGCGAAGGCCGGGGTCCACCGGCGCCCACCTCAGCCAGCTCGATCTGGGAGTTCCGCCGTTCGCCGTCGGTTGAGCACGCGCCGCTGCATCCGCCAGTGGGGCATGAACTGGTCCATCAGAGCCGCAAAGCGGGCGTTATGGGTCGGCTCCAGCAGGTGGACCAGCTCGTGAACCACGACGTACTCGAGGCACTCCGGCGGTTTCCTCGCCAGCTCGGAGTTGAGCCGGATCGTGTGCGTCCTGTAGTTGCAGCTCCCCCACTTCGACTTCATCGGTCGCACGGAGAACCGGTCCACCCGCACGCCGATCAAGGGCTGCCAGCGCGCGAGCAGGGGCGGCACCGCCTCCTGCACCCGCGCGACGTGGCTCTCGTGGTCCCCGGACTCCTGCGACGTTTCACGCTCCTGCTCGCGCACCCTGACCTGCTGTCGTTTGATCCACTCCAGCTTCGAGAGGGCAAAGGAGCGGATGGCCGCGAGGCTCGCGCGCCGCGGGGCCGAGATGCGGACGCGGCCGGCCGGGGGGAGGACGCGGAGGTGGAGGTGCTTGATGCGCTTCAGCACCACCTCCACCTCGATCTCTCCGAGGTTGATCTGCGGCATCCTCAGTACTCCCGGCGTGGCGGCCCCGCGTTACAGCGAGGAACCTCGCTACTATACCTCCGTGGGCGCGTCCGCCCCCGCGATTGACCGCGCCGCCCCAAGCCGGTATAACCGCGCCCGATGCAACCGCCTCCGCTCCCGTCGGGTGAGGCCGCCGGCGCTTCCCGCTTGGCGGTGCTCGCCTGGTGCCTCTACGACTTCGCGAACTCGGCCTTCACCACTCTCGTCGTCACCTTCGTCTACTCGACCTGGTTCATCAAGTCGGTACCCGGCGGCGAGGTGCGCGGCACGCACCTCTGGTCGCTCGCGGTGTCGGGGAGCGCCATCGCGATCGCGATCCTCTCCCCCCTGTTCGGCGCCGTCGCCGATGCCAGCGGCCGCCGCCGGCCGCTCCTCGCCGCCCTCACGCTCGCCTGCGTCGGCGGGACTGTCGCGCTGACGTTCTGCGAGCCGGATCGCTGGCTCGTGGCGCTCCTGGTCTTCGCCGCGGCGAACGTCTGCTACGAGATCGCGGAGGCGCTCTACAACGCCTACCTTCCCGAGATCTCGACCGCGGCGACCATCGGCCGGATCTCGGGGTACGGCTGGGGGCTCGGGTACGTCGGCGGCCTGCTCGCGCTCGTCGCGGCCTTCACGATGACCGGGCTGCCCGATGGGGTGGGGGGCTGGACGCTCCGGCCGTGGCTCCCCACCGCGGACGGCTGGAACATCCGCGCCACGAACCTGCTGGTCGCGGGGTGGTACCTCGCCTTCGCGCTGCCGCTGCTCCTGCTGGTCGCGGTGCCGCAGCGGGAAGGCGGCAGGTCGCTCCGCGCCGCGGCGCGCGGCTCTTTCGCGCAGATCGCGACCTCGTTCCGCGAGGTCCGCCGGTTCCGGCAGGCGGCCCGGCTGCTCGTCGCGCGGCTCATCTACAACGACGGGCTCGTGACCGTCTTCGCCTTCGGGGGGATCTACGCGGCGGGAACTTTCGGGATGTCGTTCGGGGAAGTGGTGCTGCTCGGGATCGGGCTGAACGTGGCGGCGGGGCTCGGCGCCCTCTGCTTCGGGCACCTCGACGATCGCCTCGGCGGGAAGACGACCATTCTCGTGACCCTCGTCGTCCTGATCGCTGCCTCGATCCTCGGCGCCGTCGCTCCATCGCGCCAGGTGTTCTGGGTCGCCGCGCTCGGGATCGGGATGATGGTCGGACCGAACCAGGCGGCGAGCCGATCGCTGCTCGGCCGCTTCGCGCCGGCGGGGCGACAGGGGGAGTTCTTCGGCTTCTTCGCCTTCTCCGGCAAGGCGACCTCGTTCCTCGGGCCGCTGCTGCTCGGCCAGGTGACGGTCTGGACCGGCAACCAGCGCTGGGGGATGGCGTCCGTCGTCCTGTTCTTCCTGGTCGGCATGATGCTCCTCCTTGCCATCGACGAACGCGCCGGCATTGCGGCGGCGCGCGAGCAGGGTGGTCGGTAGTAGTATCTAGGCTTCATGGCGCTCTCCCCCGGCACCCGCCTCGGCCCCTACGAGATCCTCGGCCCCCTCGGTGCGGGCGGGATGGGCGAGGTGTACAAGGCGCGCGACACGCGCCTCGACCGGATCGTCGCCGTCAAGGTCCTGCACTCCGCGCTCGCCCCTGATGTCGCGCGCCAGGAGCGGTTCGAGCGCGAGGCGCGCGCCGTCTCCGCGCTCAACCATCCCCACATCTGCACCCTCCACGATGTCGGCGAGCAGGACGGGGTCGCCTTCCTGGTGATGGAGCACCTTGAGGGGGAGACGCTGGCCCAGCGCCTGGAGAAGGGGGCGCTGCCGCTCGACGCCCTGCTGCCGATCGCGACGCAGGTCGCCGACGCGCTCGCGCGCGCCCATCGGCAGGGGGTCGTGCACCGCGACCTGAAGCCCGCCAATATCATGCTGACGAAGTCCGGGGCGAAGCTGCTCGATTTCGGGCTCGCGAAACTCGCCGCCGCCCCGCTCACCGCCGCCGACGCGGGCCTCTCAGCGCTGCCGACGACCCAGCGCTCGCTCACGGCCGAGGGGTCGATCGTGGGGACGCTCCAGTACATGGCCCCCGAGCAGCTCGAGGGGAAGGAGGCGGACGCGCGCACCGACCTCTTCGCCTTCGGCGCCATCCTGTTCGAGATGGCAACCGGGCGGCGCGCCTTCGAGGCGAAGAGCCAGGCGAGCCTCATCACGGCGATCATGTCGAGCCAGCCGCCGCCGCTCGCGTCCGTCGAACCGCTCGCGCCCGCCGCGCTCGATCGGCTGCTGCGCGCGTGCCTGGCGAAGGACCCCGACGATCGGATCCAGACGGCGCACGATGTGAAGCTCCAGCTCACCTGGATTGCCGAGGGGACGCGAGGCGGGGGAGCGGACGCGGGAGGTTCGGTCGTCGACGCGACCCCGTCGCCCCGCCCCACCCGCGAGCGGGCGTGGATGCTCGCCTGCGCTACCCTCGCGCTCGTCGCCATGGGGCTCGGCGGCGCGGCCCTCCTCGCCCGCCGTCCCGTAGCGCCGCCCCCGCCGATCCGCTTCGTCATCCCGACGACGGACCAGGTGAACTGGCGCCCCTGGAACTCCATGAGCCTCTCCCCGGATGGACGGCAGGTGGTACTGTTCGGCGACGGCGCCGACGGGTTCACCGGCTTCTGGCTGCGCTCCCTCGACTCCGTCGACCTCAGGAAGCTGCCCGGAACCGACGTGGGGAACGCGTCGTTTCCGTTCTGGTCGCCGGACAGCCGCACCGTTGGCTTCTTCGCCTACGGCAAGCTGAAGCGGGTCGACATCACCGGCGGCCCGCCGCTCACGATCGCCGACGCGCCGGACGGCCGCGGCGGCGCCTGGTTCGCCGATGGCACCATCCTCTTCGCGCCGAAGCCCGGAGCGGGGTTGATGCGCGTTCCCGCGAGCGGCGGCGATGCGGTCGTCGTCACCACCCCCGATCCCGCGAAGGAGCCGGGAGGGCACGGCTGGCCCGGCCTGCTGGACGGCGATCGCTTCACCTACCTGTCCCTGGGCGCCAGGAGCGGTGAAGGGTGGCTGATCTCCGGCTCGCTCGGATCGACGGAGAGCCGGAGGCTCCTCTCCTCGGAATCGGTCGCGCGCTTCCTCCCGCCCGGCACCCTGCTGTTCGCGCGCCAGGGGACGCTGTTCGCGCAGGCATTCGACCCGAAGGCGCTCGCGGTCCTCGGCGACCCCGTGTCGGTCGCCACGAGCGTCAGCCGCAACATCGACACCGGGTACGCCGCCTTCGACGCCTCACCGGGCGGCACGGTCATCTACAAGGGCGGCTCCGATTCGCTCAAGCAGCTCATGCAGGTCGATCGCGCCGGGCGGCATCTCAAACCGATCGGTCCGGAAGGGGACGTGGGTGGTCCCCAGTTCTCGCCGGACGGGACGCGCCTCGTGTTCGAGCGCGTCGAGGCCGACGCGGTGAACGCCGACATCTGGGTGGCCGACCTCAAGCGCGGCATCTCCCAGCGGCTCACGTTCGAGCCCACGAACGAAGCAAGCCCGGTCTGGTCCGCCGACGGGACCGAGGTCTTCTACTACGGCGAGCACTCAGGAACGGCCGGGATCTACAGGAAGGCCGCGAACGGCGCCGGGGAGGAGACGCTGGTGACCGCGGCGAGCCAGCGCCTTGCCCCGGAGGGCGCGACGCCGGATGGGAAGTCGCTCATCTGCACGGGCGGCAATCTGCAGGGCGAGATCGTGGTCCTGCCGCTGTCGCCACATGGAAGTCCCCTGCACCCGTTCATCACGACCCCCTTGGATGAGCGCCGCGCGCGCCTCTCTCCCGACGGGCGCTGGCTCGCCTACGACGCGGACCCGTCCGGTCTGGCGGAGGTCTTCGTCCAGCCGTTCCCGGGGCCGGGCGGCAAGTGGCAGGTCTCGACCGCGGGTGGAACGCAGGCTGCCTGGCGATCGGATGGAAAGGAGATGTACTACCTCGCCCCGGATCGGACGCTGATGGCGGCTCCTGTCGAGGCGAAGGGAAACTCGTTCGCCGTCGGGACCCCCAAACCGCTCTTCCGCTGCGATCTTCCCGTGCGGAGCGGCCGCCTGCGCTTCAGCCCGAACCCGGACGGGCAGGGATTCATCATGGCCACCGCCGCACGGGACGTCAGCAGCCCGCCGATCCAGGTGATCGTCAACTGGCCGGGGATCGGACCGTGACGACTGCCTCAGCCTCCGCGAATCTTCCGCTTTTGGCCGAGGCGCGCACGGTAGCGCGCCGGCGAGCAGCCTGACCAGCGCGCGAACGCCCTGGAGAAGGACGCCGCCTCGGTGAAGCCAACGCATTGCGCCACGGCTTCGACCTTCAGCGAGGGGTTGGACAGAAGGGCCCGCGCGGTTTCCGCGCGCACGCGATCGCGCACGATCTTGAGCGTGGTCTCCTCGTCGTGCAGGCGGCGCCGCAAGGTCCTCTCGCTCATGTTCAACCGTCGCGCGACGATGAAGCGGTCGGCGCGAATGCCGTCGTCGAGCAGCGCCCGGATGGCGTCGGCGACTCGATCCTGGAGCTTCCCCGAGGTGACACGGGCGTGGAGTGCGGCTGTGTAGCTCCTGACCTGCTCCGCGATGGCAGGGTTCGCCACGGCAGGCGCCCTCGTCAGCATCGAGATCGGGAAACGCAGCACGTTGCGACGGCGCCCGAAGTGGACCGGGCAGCCGAACGCCCGCTCGGCCTCCTCCTGTTCGCCCACTCTCTTGTGGATGAGGTCCATGCCGAGCCACTGGAAGCCGGGGACGGCACGCCGGATGCTTCCGAGGATCGCGCCCATCATGAGATCGACGGCGTGGTGGCTCTGCTCGAACGCAGGGTCGCCCGGGTCAACCGTCAGGCTCACGACATCATCGCCGATGCTGATCGTGATTTCCGATGTGTCGAGGCCGACTCGCGCGAAGCGTTTGAGGCAGGCCAGCCCCTCGCTGACGTGCGGGCTCGACAGCAGGAGGTAAAAGAGAGGCCCGCGGGTGCGAACCCGTTCACCCGCGTGCAGGCCGACCAGCGGGTCGTGCAGTTGCCGTTCGGCCTGCTCGAGCAGGGCCAGAATCCGGGACGACGGTACCCTCGCATCGGGATCGCGGAGGGTCTTCGGCGTGAGCCCGGCGCTCGCGAGAAGGGCAGCACTGTCGGCCCCCAGCGCCCCCAGCGCGTCCACCAGGTCGGTGACGTTGATGCTCCCGACGGTCGAGGTCCGCGACACGCGCTTCTCTCCAAAGCCCGGACCTGACGGCGGATCGTCCACCGCGAGTCTCCGGGAAGTGTTCACGCTGGCGCCCGAAGACCGGAGACCCCGTCACTCCGAACAAGAGAATGGCCCGATTGGACAAGTACCCGGACTCGAGTCGGGGTTAACCTGCTCCTATCGGAGGTTCCAGACCATGATGAGGGTATTCCAACACGGGAGCCGCTGTGTTTCAACGTATAGGCAGGAGATCAGCAGATACACCCTCCTGAAAAAGGAGGAGGAGCAGGCCAGTGCCCGCCGGATAAGCCATCCCGACGCGGGTCCCGCGTATCACGACCTGGTTCATGCCAACCTGGGCTTCGTCGCCAAGGTTGCCGGCGAATACAGGAACAAAGGTCTCTCGCTCGACGACCTCCTCAGCGAGGGGAACATCGGGCTCATCGAGGCGGCCCGTCGCTTCGATCCCACCCGAGAGGTCAAGTTCGTCACCTACGCCGTCTGGTGGATCCGGAAGTCCATCCTGAGTGCCCTGTCCCAGCACACGGTCACGGTGCGCGTCACGGAATACCACCAGAAGCAAGAGCGCCGCGTCAGGATGACTGAAAGCAGGTTGGCGCGCGAGCTTGGGCGCGACGCCGACCGCGAGGAGATCTCCAGGGAGCTGCGGACCACGACCGCCAGGATCGACGCGCTCCTGCAGGTCAGGCGAAAGGAGCTGTCGCTCGACGACAAGATCGGGATCGACGGGACCAGGCCCCTCCTCGACTGCCTGGTCGACGACCGATCACCGAACCCCGAGGAGGAGATGCTCAGGCATGAGAACGGGGCGCTCGTCCGGCTGGCGCTCCGCAGCCTGAACAGCCGGGAGCTGTTCGTCATCGTCCACCGCTTCGGCCTCCAGGGGGACCGCGCCTGTCCACTCAGGGAAATCGGTGGCCGGCTCGGGCTGTCGTACGAGCGGGTCCGGCAGATCGAGACCAAGGCGATCGGGCGGCTCCGGAGCGCCATGGCCGGCCGCCACCGACCGGCCGCGCCCCTCTATTACCCCTTGCCTGCGGCCACGCCGTAATTTATACTGAACCATATGGTTCAGTTACTGAGCGCCCGCCTCGATGGCTCGTTCGCCGCGCTCTCGGACGCCACCCGACGCGGCGTTGTGGAGCAGCTTGGACGTGCCGACGCTTCGATCACGGACCTTGCCGAGAAGTTCCACATGACCCTCACGGGCATGACGAAGCACGTCGGCGTCTTGGAGCAGGTCGGGCGCGTGCGGACCTGCAAGCTTGGCCCGCGCCGACTGGAGGAAGAGACGGCGTGGATCGAGAGGTACCACCAACTCTGGGCCTCACGCTTCGACGAGCTGAACCAGGTTGTCCAGGAACTGAAACGGAAGGAGAAGCTCGATGGACGCAAAAAGAGAGAGTGAGCCCAGACAACTGGCGAAAGACCACACCACGGGGGCTGGTCCTCAGAAAGTGGCCCGGTAATGCTCCCAGACCGCCTTCATCTCACCGAGGAACGATTGGAACGCGGGATCCGGCCGCAGCGGATCGAGAAGCGGGTCCTTCAGAAACAACGGGTAACACGGGAAGCCGTCGGCGACCGTGCGGCGGAGCCAGACGAGGGCGTCGTTCTTCCTTCCCATCACCGCGTACGCGCAGGCGATGTCGTACGCGGCGTGATGAAAGTGACCCAGCCCCTTTCCCAGCCGGATCGCCGAGGCGATCGCTTCCTCTGCGCCGCGCGCATCGCCCTTGCGCGCGAGGAGAACCGCGCGCGTGGCGTGCATCTCGGTTTCCGGTCGATCCCTCAGGACCTTGTCCATGACCTTTTCGGCTTCGGCGTCTCGCTTCAGCCACAAGAGCGCCAGGGCCGCGTCCTGGGTGTTCGCGAGCTCGGGGTGCTTTCGCAACTCCTCGAGAGCGCGCTTGGGTTGGGCGTCGTAGAGAGACAGTCCCGCTTTCCGGTAGATCACCCACAGGTCCGTTGGGTCCGTGCGGAGGGCCTGCTCCCACTCGTCGCGCGCCTTGTCGAAGAGTCCGACGTGCATGTAGACCCTTCCCAGCGCGCGGCGCGCCTCGGCCAGATTCGCGTTGATCTCCAGCGCCTTGCGAAAATCGCGGATCGCCTCTTCGTGCGGAAACCCGTTTGCGAGCGTCCACGCGAGGTCGCCGCGGGCGACGTAGGCCTCGGCCAGATTCGGGTCGAGGGCGAGACTCCGCGCGATCTCCGCTTCGGCCTTCGACTTCAGGGCAGGGTCGGCGTCGATGTGGAAGAACTTGCTGATGTAAGCGCGCGCGAGCGCAGCGTGAGCGACGGCGAAGTCGGGATCGAGGGCGACCGCCTTCTCGAACAGAGGAATGGCCTGCGCCTGCTCGGCCTGGTTCATCTGGTGAAGGAGGTGCGCCCCACGGAGGTAGGCGTCGTACGCCTCAAGGCTCTTCGTCGGCGGCACGGAAGTGCCCGCGAGACTCGGCGACAGGGCGAGCTGCAACGATCCGATGATGTGGCGCGAGATGTCGTCCTGAAGGGCGAAAATGTCCTTCATCGGACGGTCGAACTTGTCCGCCCAGAGGTGATAGCCAGTGCCGGTGTCCACGAGTTGGGCGTTGACGCGTAACGACTCGCCGGCGCGCTGGACGCTGCCTTCCAGCACATAGCGCACCCCGAGGGCCTTGCCGACATCGCGCTCGTCGGACGTGCGGTTCTTGAATTGAAAGGCGCTGTTACGCGCGATCACGAGAAGTCCCGGAACGCGGGCCAGCCCGGTGATCAACGACTCCGTCATGCCGTCCGAGAAGTACTCGTTCTCCGGGCGCCCGCCCACGTTCTGAAAGGGTAGGATGGCGATCGACGCCCCGCGAGCCGCCATCTCGCCGGGACCCGCGCGGTTCCGCAGGAGGAGCAACCCGGCCGCGAGGAGGGCTGCCAGCGCGAGACCGGCCGCCAGCGCGCGCGTCGCCGACCGCTTCCGCACGCCGCGCGGCCGCGCGACCGACTCCGACCCGGGCCGCTCCCGCAGCCTCGCCAGATCGCGCGCGAGATCGCGCGTCGAGGCATAGCGATCCGCAGGTTCCTTGGCCAGACATCGCTCGATGACCCATCGCAACGGCTCGGGAGTTCCGGGATGGGAAGCCTCGATCGGAGGAGGCTCCTCGCGGATGATCGCCAAGAGTGTCGCGACCGCGGTCTTTCTCTGAAACGCGCGGCGGCCGGTCGCCATCTCGTAGAGGATCGCTCCCAGCGAGAACTGGTCCGAGCGCGCGTCGACGGCCTTGTCGCCCGCCTGCTCGGGCGACATGTAGCCCACGGTGCCAAGCACGATGCCCGGCTCCGTCAGGCTCGTCCGTGTCGGCGCCTGCGTGGCGCCGGTCGGCGCGGCGGAAGCCGGGACCACCTTCGCGACCCCGAAGTCCAGGATCTTCACCAGTCCGTCGCGCCGGATCATCACGTTCTCGGGCTTCAAGTCGCGATGCACGATGCCGGCCTCATGCGCGGCGGCTAGGCCGTCGGCGGTCTGCGACGCGATCGCGAGGAGGTTCGGGATCGTGAGCGGCCCGCCGGTCAGACGCTCGCGAAGTGTCTCGCCGTCGATGCGCTCCATCGCGAGATAGGTTCCGAAATCGCCGCGGCCGATGTCGTGAATCGTGACGATGTTGGGGTGGTTGAGCGCGGATGCCGCGCGCGCTTCCGACTCGAATCGCGCCAGGCGCTCCTGATCCTCGGAGGAACCTTCGGGAAGGACCTTGAGTGCGACCACCCGGCCCAGGCGCGTGTCGCGGGCCTCGTAGACTTCACCCATTCCCCCCGAGCCCAGCGGAGCGAGGATCTCGAATGGTCCGAGCTTCGTTCCGGTTGCTAGGACCACCGGAGCTTCCCCTCACCCTTGCCCGCTCCCCCCGCCGGGGGGAGAGGGGAACGCACGACTTCCCTTGCGGCGCAACAGAGTCTCGCAAGCGAAGGCGAGTGTCATCGTCCCTTCAGCCTCTCGGCCCAGTTCTGGACAACGACGAGAGGCGTGGGTACCTCCTCGCCCGCGCGCAGCAGAGCGATGAAACGGCCGTCCGGCGGGGGATAGGGGTTTCAACGTGCATGGTGGGGTAGTCTACGTCCGGCAAGGGGCGATCTGTCAACTTCACCGGGGTTGTCCGAACCGGCGAGAGCGGACGCAGCTTCGGCGACTCCATCCGTTTCGTAGGGATTGTTGGGAGAATGTAAGGCACCATTCCTATGCTGCGCAAGATCCCACCACCCCGTGGCCGGAAGCGCCGGATGAAGTCCACCGTGGGGCCCCGTGTCGCGCTCCGGACACTCCTGCCGAACGCCCCGCCCCGCCCCGCGTCCCGGAGGCGCGATCTCTCCCCTTGCATCCGGGCCTCCCAGGCCTAGATCCACACTCGAGGGGGGACGACTCAGGAGACCCAGTGATGAGACATCGCGGTTTCACGTTCCTCGCCATCGCACTGCTGCTCGCGCCTGCGGCGTGGGCGGGCAACGGGCTGGTCGGCCTCAGCGCCGGGCAGACGAGCCTCGACAACGACGTCGCCGGCACCGACTACAGCGCCAACGACACCGGTTGGAAGCTGTTCGGGGGCTACGACTTCGTGCGCTACTTCGGAGTCGAGGGCGGCTACACCGACATGGGCAGCATGTCCACGTCGTATGCTGGGACGGACGTCACCTCCGACATCAGCGGTTTCGGCATCTACGCGCGCGGCATGGTGCCGATCGGCAGCAGCTTCGAGCTGTTCGGCAAAGTCGGCTACCTGATGTGGGATGCCGACACGACGGTCGAGGCCGGGGCGCTTTCGGCGAGCGCGAGCGACAGCGGCAACGATCTCGCCTTCGGCGCCGGCGCGGCGTGGCACTTCAACGAGCGCTACGGCGTGCGCCTCGAGTACGAGGTGTTCGACATCGAGGAGACCGACACCACGAGCTTCGCCTCGGTCGGCTTCGCGTTCAGTTTCTAGCAGGGCCTCGCGGATCCCGGGCCCGGCCGGGCACGCCGCCCAGCCGGGCCCTTTTTCATTCCTGCCGAGCTGGGCACAGGTAGCGTCCGCTGGCACATCGACCTCACGGCGGTTCCGACACGGGTCGGCTTCTGGGTTCCGTAGGTTCCCGTCCGCGTGGACGACTTCAGACCGCGAGCCTGGCAGCACTCGCCGCCCGTAACGGGCACGCCGCCGCGCCCGTCTTTTCCTGCCTCACGAACTACCTAGTTGAAGCGGGAGACCTGCGTTATCCTCCGGGATCCCACGCGGAGGAGACAAGGTGGCCGTGCCGACGAGGGCAATCGCGGGGCTGGTTGTGGCCGGAATGGCCCTGCCTGGCGCGAGACCGCTCGCGGCTGTCCCGGATCCGTCGAGCGGAGCGGCGACCGTCGCGCCGGCGCTGGCCCCCGACGCGGCCTGCTGCAAGGCTGCCCGGATGGCGGACGGCTGGTGCGATCGCCACGAGATTGGCTTCGTCGCGTCCATCCCGATCCGATCGAGGTTGCTCTACGAGACGCTCGACGCGCACGGTCACGTGATCGATCCGAACGCCCTGGCGTGCGACGTTTGCCGTCAGGCGTTCCGGACCGAGGGGTACTGCGAGCGCGATCGGATCGGCTTCGTGACGTCGCTCGCCTACTTCTCGCGCCTCACCTACGAACTGGCGCGCGGCGAGAAGAAGCTCCCCGAGACGATCGCCTGCCCCGTCTGCCGCAGAAACGCTCAATCACACGGCTGGTGCGAGGAATCTCGCGTCGGGATGATCGGCGCCGTGCAAGCGAAGGACCGCGACGGGTACGAAAAGGCCGCCGCGGCGGTGGAAATCCTGATCGCGGCCAACGAGATCGCCGCTCGCTGCGAGGAGTGCGCCATGGCGATGGTGACTGACTCGCTTTGCCCGCGGCATCGAATCCGGTACCGAGACGGCCAAGCCGTCTCGGTACCGGCACGCCCATAAGCTCAGCCGTTCAATGCCCGCAGGCGTTCGTCAGACTGCGCGCGTTGATCCCGCACTCACCTGACGAACCCGCGGGACCGGGACCGACCCGCTCGCTGCCGTTGCTCAGCGTTCCCCACGAGCCTTCGGTCGCACCGCTCCCCTCCACCAACAGCCACCAGACGAGGCGAGTCGAGTCGCCGGGCACGGGCGATGAGTTCCAGACGAACGGCGAGATTGAGCCGATGTCGCACACGGAACCGGCCACGGCGAACGGCAACGCCGTCGTGTCGGGGAGCTGCAGCCCTTGACCGTAGATGATGTGGTGTGCGTCGCCGCCGGCGCAAGAACTCGTGTCCCAGGCGATGGAGAGCGATGACGCGGACGCATCGAGAGGCACGACCGTCATCGGCGTCGTCCCGGCCGTCCCGTCGGGCACCCCGGCCGGCTGCGGACTGGCATCGACGGAGCCTACCTGCTGCGCGTAGTTCTCGGGAGAGTTCAGGCCGGTCGTCCCGTCGCGGTTCAGCGAGTTGAGTCCGTCGGTGGGCAGCACTCCCGGGCCGAACGACTGCGCATCGAGGCCGGTGTAGGTGATGGTGTCGCCGTTCTGGTTGAAGAAGTTCGACACGATCGTCTGGTCGACCGCCGGGGCGCCCGGAAGGGCCTGGAAATCGAGCGTCCCGAAGAGCAGCCTCCTGAAGCTCGTTGGAGACGCCACCGGTCCGTTGACCGGCACGGAGTTCGTGCCGCTGACGAGGCTATGGCCTTGGGTAGCGACCTCGCCCGCGCCCCCAAGCGACTCCCACACCTCGATGAACTGAACCGTTCCATCCGCGTTGCTGAAGATCTCCTTGATCCGCCAGGTATGTCCGCCTGCCGTGGCCTCGCCCCCAACCACGGCGAGCACGAGCAATCCAATCACGATCGAGGTTATCCCTTTGTTTCGACGCATATCCCCTCCCTTGGATCTCTGCTGAATGGTGCCTGGCCCCGTAAGAATGTCCGTGGCCACAAGTTACCACCAGTACGGGAGCTGCGCACCGAGAATTTCCGATAGAATCAGCGCTTCGCGACAACCCGCCGCTGGCGGGCCATTTCGGTCCAAACGCTGCGTCGTATTCGTCGGCGGACGGCTCCTCCAGGATGAGGCGTCCGCGATCGGGAGGCTTGGGTGGGCCGTCTGAAGGCACTCCTGCGGGAGCCGCTGGTGCACTTTCTGGTCCTCGGGGCCGGGCTCTTTCTGGTCTACAGCCTCTTGAACCGGAGCGGCGGCGATGATTCGCGGACGATCGTCGTTACCCGACAACAGGTCGAATCCCTGGTCGCGGGGTTCTTCCAGACATTCCAGCGGCCTCCCACCGAAGCCGAACGGGACGCCCTGATCCAGGATCAGGTTCGCGAGGAGGTGTACTTCCGCGAGGGGACGGCGCTGGGGCTCGACCGTGACGACCCTGTGATCCGCGCCCGCCTCCGGCAGAAGATGGAGTTTCTCACCCAGGATGTCGCCGCGCCGGCCGATCCGACTGACGATGAGCTGAAGACCTACCTCGCGCAGAACCCGGGGGCCTTCGGTGGAGGGCCGAATCCACCGGCGTTCGAGGAGATTCGCAACGCCGTCAGACGCGAGTGGATGGACGTCCGGCGGACCGAGCTGAACGAGAAGGCCTACCTGGAGATGCTCGCGCGATACTCCGTCCGCATCGACGCGCCGCCCCTCACCGCGTCATCTCCAGCACACTGATGATCCCGGTGCCTGCTTCCAGAGGCTCCGCCGCGGTTCCCAGGATCGTCCCAACCGTCGGTTCGATCGCGCGCATCGCATGCCCTGCCGTCGGCGAGACGATGAGCAGATCGCCGGCTCGGATGGCTACGTCGCCACCTCGTCCCCCTCGGGGAGGATAGGAGTTTCAACGTGCACGGTGAGGTAGTCTACGTCCGGTAGGGGCCGATCCGTGAACTTCAGCGGGGTTGTCTGAACCGGCGAGAGAAACGTCAGTCCCGAAAGGACCGGCACTCGTTCTCCTTCAGCGCGGAATCTTGGTTCTGGAGCGGTATGACGGCGGGTACGATTGTCGGGCAGAAAACAGTGGAGGCGGCCATGGCGGACGATGTCGCGGCGGTGCGGCGTCGCGGGCAGCTACGACGAGGGATCGCCCTCGCAGGTCGGATCGCGGAACGCCGAGATCGCGGCGGCGGCAGGGGCCTGTCCTTGCGGCGCACTGGCGCTGTTGACGGAGGGGTGAAGGCGGCGTAGCGTCCCGGAATCGGGCTGCGCTCAGCCCGTACCGGGAGGTGAGACGATGAGGAAGCAATGGAGTGTCCTGGCGATGCCGATGGTGGCGCTTGCGATGGCCTTCGTGCTGCTGGCCGCGAAGACCCCACCGGGCGCGGGACCCCTCGGGGCAGCGGAGCACTGGGCGGCGGGCGATACGGGAGCGTTGACGGCGGAGGTCGCGGGACTTCTCGAACGGATCGACCCCGCGGACAGCCGCAACGTCGCGCGAGTGGGCGGGCTCCTCCTCAAGGCGGGGCAGGCAGCCGAGGCGGAGAGGCTGTTCGCCAAAGCAATCCAGCTCGACGTGAAGGACGATCAGATGCTCAGCATCATCGCTCTGGCCTACCGCGAGGCCAAGATGTGGGACAAGGCGGACGCGATGTTCGCCAAGGCGACCGCGATGGACCCCGAGGACATGGACGATGTGGCGGAATGGGGCGTCGCCTACTGGAACCGCGGTGACAAGGCGAAGGCGGGCGAGCTGTTCGCAAAGGCGCTGACCGCCGAGCCCGACAGCAAGCGCATCCTCTACAAGATCGGGTCGGAACTGCGGTAGGGACTCGGCACGAGACCCCCGTTAGGATAGAGACTAGTTCGCGATCACGCAGCGAACGCAGCCACAGCTCGTCAGCGATCATGCGTTCCCCCGTCGAGTCGACGGTTTTGGCTGCGGCGAAAACTCCTTGGACCAGTACTCCCCAAGGACCCACTTTGTCCCGCCCCCCTACGACAGTTCGGCGAGACCTGAACGTTCACGGCTCCTTCGCCATGTACCGGACCGTCCCGTACCGATGGACGGCTATGCCGAGGAAACTGGAGTAGCGGGCCAGGACTGTCTCTGCGGCGCGGATCTCTTCTCGCATGTCCCGCATCGTCTTCCCGGCGAACGTGACCTTGGACGGCACGCCTGCGCCGACCTTCTCGGTCTCGATGCCGACGAACGCGCGTACGGTCCTGGTGCGCTCGACGCGCTGGATGGTATCGAGAGCGAGCGAGATGATGCCGTCCGCGCCAGCCGCCACATTGCGATAGGCCATGATCCCGATGTTGTCGACGAACCCGAGGAGATGCTCCAAGGCCAGCTTGCGTTCGCCGCGGAACCTGACCATGCTGACGGGCTCACCCCCCAGTACTTCATCAGAGGCATGCCACCAGAACGGAATATCCACTCCGTACAACAGCCCGGCCGCGTGCACGCGCGCCGCGGCCTCGTGGTTGAGCTCGAGATACTCGACGAGCAGCGGTTCGCGCGTTGCAGGGTTCTTCCATGCGGGCAACAGGTACGGCTCGATGTCGAGATGCACGCCGTCGAAGCGGGCCGCCGGAACCACCGACGCGTTGTAGGCGACCACCGCATTCACAATCGACAGCAGCGTGGCATGCTGCGAGGCGTGCGCGTACTCCGGGTCGCCATCGAGGGCGTGCACGCGCATCCGGCGGCGGTGGGCCTCGGTGAGGAACGCGGTCCACGCCGCCCGTTCGGCAAGCTGCCGGTCCGGTCCCGTTCCGCGTGTGGCGATTTGCATGGCCACGACGTTGACGCCGTGTTTCTGACAGAATTCGAAGAAAGCTCGCTGCTCGCTGGCATCGCGGATGATCGGCGCCGACTCCCAGACCCACATGCCGCGATCCGGCTTCGTCTGGGCGCCGGCGGCTGCAGGAAACGTCAGCAGCAGAACGGCGACGATGCGGCAGAGATGATTCAGAAACGCCCCTTCTTCCCCGTAGCTGGAACCGCCGGGTCAACGCCACGGTCCTCCAGATCCTGGCGGTCACTCGAGCGCATTGCGATCCTCGAGCTGCGAGCAGCCCTGCCGGGCGGGGCGCGACCAGGTCTGCATTCCTGTGGCTCCGTCAATCGCTCACCGACGCGATGATACCTCCACGCAAGAAGAATCGCCATGATAGCGTCGAGCCTCATCCCACAACGCGGGGATCGTCGCCGCGTACGTGACGACGATCGTCGCGGGCAGGAACGATCCTCCGAACGCGGCGGATAGGAACTTCAACGTGCATCGTCGGCCGGTTCGAGCCTGCGCGACGCATAGAATGCGTCGAGCGCTTCGAGCTGCGGCAGGTTGGGCACGGGCCGGGCGCTTGGCGCCGCGTCGAGGAACATGACCTGTTGGTTCTGCTCCGTAAACGTTGGCCACCGCGGCAACCCGGGACCGTTCGGGTCGCCGCTTTTCGCGAAGTTGATCCAGTAACTCGACACGAGCTCTGACATCGCGACGTCCTCGGGGCGCGGCGCAGGGCCCGGTGCGCCCCGATTGCGAAATCCCGACGCACCCAGGTTGCGGAACACGTATGCGATCTCGTCGCTGTGCCAGGCGCCGTTCGGCGACTGTGGCGTGCGGTGATCGAAGTAATAGACATAGGCGGCGCCACGGCCCTTCCTGGACTGGAGCCGCGCCCAGGTCCAGGTCGGCCACCCGAATCCCGAATCGCGGAACACGTCGCGGGCGGCCTGCAAGGCCTCGGCATCCGTCGCGTGCGGATTCACGGCCAGGATTCTGCCCGCGTGGTCCCCGTAATACGCGCGCATCTGCTGCTCGAATCCGGCGCTCGTCACACCATCACTCATGAAATAGGCGCCCTCATCGGAGTTCGAGCCGACCAATACGGGCGTGTCGTTGAAGCGCCCCTGGCTGTGAAGGACATACTGATCTCCGGGGAGCACGACGCCGTCGTCTACCGGCCAGAACGTACCCCAGCCGCCTCCCTGAGCTTTCTGAATCACATCCGCTGGCAACGCGCGGGCCGCAGCGATATCGCTTGGCGCGAGCTTGACGAGGAACGCCCGTCCCCTCGATTCCGCGAGGGCGAGGATCGGCACGTTCTGCTCACCCTGGTCGCTCGTAGTCGACGGCGCGAACGAGCCACCGCTCTCGGGAATCACCCTCGCGAACAGGCCCTTCGCAGCGGGTGACGCCGCGAGCATGCTCACGGCGATGCCGCCGGCCGACACGCCGAAGATCGTCACGTTCCGCGGATCACCGCCGAATGCCGCGATGTTGTCCCTGACCCAGGCGAGGCCTGCGATCATGTCCAGCAGGCCATAGTTGCCCGAGCCGCTTCCACTCTCGCGGCTGAGTTCGGGATGCGCGAGGAAGCCGAAAACGCCGACGCGATAGGCCATGCTCACGAGTACGACGCCTTTCTCCGCCAGCCTGGCGCCGTCATAAACCGGCAGACTCGTCGTGCCGCCCGAGAAGCCCCCGCCCGGAATCCAGACCATCACCGGCAGTCGCTCGTCGACCAGGAAAGCCCAGCGCCAAACCCCGTCAACAGCAGGTTGCTGCCGGGCAGGACGCGGAGGATAGGAGTTTCAACGTGCATGGTGAACCCGTCCACCGACTTTTCTGCAAGGCCGAAAGCGTAGATCGGACCGCTGATCGTCGCTCGTGAACATCGCCCGCCGCGAGGGGCTATCAGAAAAGTCGGACCAGCACACCTCAGCTAGTCACAACCTAGGGGCAGGCCGCGCTAGTCCGCTCGGCCCCCAAGGAGGCGAAGCCCCAGGTCCCGGTGCCGCAGCTCGTGGCGCCGCGGACGAGGTAGTAGAAGCCAGTCCCCTCCGGGACCTCCGCATCCGCGATGAAGGTCGTCCCGGTCGTTCCGTCTTCCCGGCAGAACTCGTCGGCGGGCCCCACCGGCAGCTCGTCCAGGCGCCCCTCGAGGACGTCGTAGACCGTGCCCGCGCCCGCCCTCGGTGCTTCGGCCGTCCAGACCAGCTCCATCCCGGTCGCGAAGCGCAGTCCCCGGACTTCGTCGGGCACGGCGAACGCCGCCGCGTCGAACGGTGCGCAGTCCAGCTCGTCCTGCACGCCGTCGCCGTCGGTCTCGAGATAGTCGGCATCGTTGTCGAAGAAATGGACCTTTCCGGGGACGAAGTTCGCAGCGCAGAGCACGTCGACGTCGGCGTCGCCGTCCACGCGTGCCGCGTCGATGGCGAGCGGCGACACGCAGTTTCCCATCCGATGCTCCACGAACCCGGGCGCTGCGTCTCCGTCGTTCTCGTACCAGGCCATGGTCGTGTCGTTGGAGCCGCAGACCACGTCCACGTCGCCGTCGGCGTCGAGATCCGCCGCGGTCACGGAAATGGGGCCGTCGGTGGTGTTGGGGAGAGGGTGCGGCGTCCAGGCGGGAGGCCGCGCGCCGTCGTTCTCGTGCCAGGCCAGCCGGTCATCGCCGATCGAGGCCGTGAGGACGTCCAGATCGCCGTCCCGGTCAACGTCGGCGGCGAAGACGCCCCACGGGTCGAGCGCGACGGGAATGACGACGCGCTGCGTCCAGACGGGAGGAAGGGCGCCGTCGTTCTCGTACCATAGGACCCGGTTGTTGGCGCTGTCGACCGACAGGATGTCGGTGTCGCCGTCGCCGTCGAGGTCCGCCCCGTGGACCGAGAGCGCGCCGACGGGGCCTTGGGCCACCGCGCGCGGGATGAAGCCCGGCGGCGAGGCGCCGTCGTTCTCGTACCACTTGACACCGACGCACAGCGGCGGCCCGCAGGTGTTGTTCATCAGGCCGCCGATCACGTCGAGGTCCCCGTCCCCGTCCACGTCCGCGGCGTCCACTCCCCACGCTCCCCCGTCCTCCGCCAGCGCCCGCCGGGTCCACGTCGGCGGTGTGCCGCCGAGATTCTCGTAGAAGTTGATCCCCTCGTCGTTCAAGTTGGCGGAGAAAACATCCCCGTCTCCGTCGCTGTCCACATCCCCCACGGCGACGTTGATCGCGCCGTTGGCGGGGCCGACGATGCGCTTGGTCCAGCCCGGGGGCGAGGCTCCGTCGTTCTCGTACCAAGTGACGCTGCTGATCTGGTACTCCCCGGCGACGACGTCCATGTCCCCGTCCCCGTCCACGTCCCCCGCGGCGACGCCGTCCGCTTGCGGGGCCGTATTCGAGACCAGGCGTTCCGTGAAGGTGATGGGGACCGCCTGCACCGCGCTCCCCAATGCGCAGGCGACGGCTATCAGCGCGCTCGCTGCCCTTCCCGCGGCGGGGACCATGCTTGTACTCCCATTGGATCTGTAGATCATCCAGGCGCACGCCGTTAGAACAAGGGGGATAGGCAGTTCAAGCTCGACTCCGTGTAATCATGCGCCCGATACGGGTCGCTGTGTCAACTGGGGCCGGGGCCGGCGGTCCGACCGGCTAGGGCGGTATCCTGTCCACCGAGTTTCTCTCCCCGTGGTGCGGCGATCGGGATCTCGGGGGCGCCGCGGGTGGAGACGGAGCAGCGCGCGCGATCCCCCGAGGGCAGGATGCGATAGAGGCAGAGCCCGGGAAGCTGCACCCGGCTGAGGGTGAGCGCGATCCCGTACCCGAGGCGCTGGTGCGAGTGGAACGATTCCCGATTGGTGTGGGTAATCGTCCCGAACACGGAACTGGCTCCCCGGCGGCGGAGCTCTGCCAGCAGCTCGCACATGAGCACCACGAAAGCCCCCGCGAGCCGCGCCTTTGGGAGCACAAACGTGTCGTACCCCCAGACGCCCTGCGGCGGCAGCTTCACCCGGCAACCGATCTCGGCGATGACGACGTCCGGGTGCGGCTTTAGCCAGGTGAAGGCAACCGGCTTGGACCCGCCCTCCACCAGCAGACACTGGTCTCCCTGCTGCATCCGCTCGGCGTACATCCTTGCGTGGTGGGGAAACGTCGACCTCAGCAGGTCGAGGTCGGCGGGCTGCGCGAACCGGGTGTGCAGATCCTGGACGCGGGCGCGTAACTTGTCGAGCGCCGGGTCGGTATCGCCGAGCGACCTCCCCATGATGTGCACGTGATCGAGCTGGATCACCCGCAGCACCCGGCCGGCCAGGATCCCGAGTGCGATGACGTCGCCGGTGAGCAGATAGCGGGTGAGACGGTGCCAGACGATCGGGTTCATGCGCGGGCCGTCCGCGTCAAGAGATAGCGGACGAGCGTTCCCAGCGTGCCGAAGTTCTCCGGTGTCACGTCCGCCCGGGGAATCTCGATCTCATAGCTCTCCTCCAGGTGGACGATCAGCTCGAGGAATCCGACCGAGTCCAGAATGTCGTTCGCAAGAAGCGGCACCTCGCCGCGGATCGAGCCGGAATCGCGCCCGGGGAAGAAGGTGCGTGCGAGAAAGTGCCGGAGCTCGTCGCGGATGCGGTCTGCGCTCGGCGGCGGGAGTGCGGTCATTCTTCGGTCTTTGGTTCGAGCAGGTCTTTTCGCAGCAGCTTCCCTGAGGCGCTGCGCGGCAGGCTGTCCCGGAACTCGACGATGCGCGGCACCTTGAACGACGACAACCGCGCGGCGCAGTGGGCCTGTATCTCATCGGCCCCGGCGGGGGAGCGGAGGACGATCGCCGTCTTCACCATCTCGAGGCCGTGGTCGCCCGCGATCCCGACGACGGCGGCCTCGGCGACCGCCGGATGGTCCTCGAGAACCGCCTCTACCTCCGCCGGGTCGATCTTATTCCCACCGACGTTGATCACCAGCTTCGCGCGCCCCGTGATGTAGAGATTGCCGCTCGCGTCGATTCGTCCGAGATCGCCGGAGAAGAACCACCCGTCCCGAAAGCAGGCAGTCGTCATCTCGGGAAGGTCCTCGTAACGGATCGACCCCGCGGGACTGCGCACCGCGATCTCTCCGACCGCCCCCCCGCCCGGGGCCTCCGACTCCGCACCGACGATCCGCACCTCGACCCCGGGCAGCGGCGTGCCGGCCGAGGCCTCGAAGAGGAGCGGATCGTCCGCCGTGTTCAGCGTCACCGATCCTACCTCCGAAGCTCCATAGAGCTGCCGGATGGCGATGCCGAAGCGCGCGTGGAACCCCCGGATCACGTTCGCCGGCGCGGCGGCGCCGCACGAGACCGCCCAGCGCAGCGCCTCCAGGCCGCTCCCGGCGCGGCGGCGCAGACGGGCGAGCACACTGAAATGGAATGGTGTTCCGTAGATCACCGTGGCCCGCTCGCGCGCGGCCCGGGCGAGGATCGCCTCGGGATCGAACTCCGCGAAGAGATGGGCCCGCGCTCCGCTGCGCACGACCCCAAGCAGGACGCAGCAGATGCCGTAGGAGTGAAACAGCGGCGGAATCCCCAGGATCCGATCGCCGGGACCCAAACGGATCGCGCGGTGAAGCTGGTCCGCCTCAGCGAGCAGCATCCGGTGGCTGCGGTGCAGTCGCTTGGGCTGTCCGGTCGAGCCGGTGGAGAACAGCACGAACGCCGTCGCGTCGAGATTGGGGGAAGGGGAGGTGGGAGGGATGCCGGCTTCGAGTCCCGAGTGGAGATCCTCGACCGCAAGGACGCGAGGGAAGAGCGGTGTGAGCTCGGCCTGCCGGCGCCGCTCGCAGACGACGACCGCGCAGGTGCTCGGGCCTAGCGCGCGGCGGATCTCCGTAACCCTGGCGCCCGGAGGGAGCGGGGCTGCGGCAGCGCCTGCCGCGAGCACCCCGTAAAATGTGGTCGCGAGACAGACCCCGTTCGGCAGCAACACTCCCACGGTTTCGCCGGGGCCAGCGCCCGAGTCCGTGAGCCGGACGCCGACCGCCGCCGCGCGCCCCGCCAGATCGCGCCAGGTCAGATCGCGATCCCCTTCGGAGAAGGCGATCGCCTCGGGCCGGCGGATCGCGGCTTCCCGGAGCGTCTCCCACAGCATGGCGTCGAGTCCTTCCCCTCAGCGCCCCTGGCGTGCGACGCGGGTGCGTGC